>FWWM01006051.1_pt1 | contig 23741 bp, 19 predicted proteins | sample 2228351 | NCBI WGS metagenome assembly FWWM01 (sample SAMEA103939774, study PRJEB20133) | metagenome
CAATATTTTAGGGTTTACAAAGTATTCCGTACCTTTTGTTCTGCCTTTGGTTTTAATGATTTCATAATCCAACAATTTCCCAAGCCAGTTTTTGATTTGTTTGTCATTTTGCGATTGAAGCAAGCGCGAAAATTCGGTAGCCAATATAGATTGGTGTTGGGCAATAATTCCTAAACAAATGATTTCTTTTTGAGTAAGATGATATCGTTTTTTCACTTCTTCTATAAAACGTATCACATCGGGGTTCTTAATTTGATTATATATGGTTACGGAAACTCGGTCATTACCTTCTTGCACTTCTGGTAATGGTTTTGCCTCTGAAACTTGTATTTCGTAAATTTTATCATAGCCACTGCCTTCTCGTTCCATCAATCCCAAATCATAAAACACTTTGGAAAGATGCTCGTTTCGCTTCACGGATTGATGCAATATGTTTTGTGGCGTTACGCCTAAAGGCAGGAGCCCCGGATTATGAATTTCAAGTTTGTCAGGATAAAGATTGATGAATATATCGCCACGGGTGGTATAAGGACGGTGCACCAAAGCATTGGCAAGCAATTCTCTTACCACAGTTTCATTATAATGATAGACAATGTGACGCCCCAAGATGCCTTCGGATATTTCAATGCCTTCTTTCCACTCCGGCAAGGAATGCCAGATAGATTCAATAAGTTCTTTGGGATTGAGTGTAAAATCATCCCACACTTCTTTACGCACTTTCTCTCCTCGCTCGTTATATTTAATAAATTGTACCACCGGCGCATAAAGCAGGCGTGCTCGTTGTTGTTGCGTACCAAGCCATAAAACACCTAAATTGGTGAGATATCCATTGGAGTCAATAAATTGATAATAAGTCAAGAGCTCCTCTTCGGATTTTTGTTTAACAAAATCTGAAACACGTTGTGAATTTTGGATATCGGTTAAAAATTGTTTTAGTTTGTTTTGGTCACATGTATTCCAATTATATTTACTTACTACTTTGGTTTCCCACTGAAAAGCGGATTTATCGGTAAAGAGGCGTGAGAGTTCGTCGGGTAATACCGGCTTGCAATTATCTGCTATTCGAATGTAGTATTGGCCATCACTTGTAGATGCAATAGTAGATGCCGAAGGAAGTACTTTTATTTCAATAAATTCAGCATTGTTACCGGCTGTTTTTATTTCTACACCAATACCAACATTAATAGTAAGTTCTTCAATACGCTTACGAATTTGTTCGGGTAGTTTTTTAGGGATTTTTTGTCCCGAGGGAGGCATATCACTGTCATCTTCTATGCCAACAATTATTTTTCCGCCTTTGGCATTTGCAAAACATACACAATCACGTGCAAGGGCTTTCCAGTCAGGATTTTTGGAAATCAGCAACTTAAGTGATTTTTTGTCAAAATGTTCATTTTCGTTCATAACATATAGCTGTTTTTTAAACTTCTACTCATACGCTTTCAATCCGCTGATTTCCCTGCCTTCTGCCATTTTTTTGAGCAGGGGGATGAGGTCTTTCATCAGGGCGGTTTCTTTCCGGCTGCGTGCTTTCCAGCCCAGCTCCTGCCCGGCAAACAGGTCGCTGAGGCGTTGGCTGTCGAGAATGAGGCGATCGACGGTGTTTTGCACGAAGTCCTTCAGCAAGTCGAAGGGTATGCCGTGGCGTTGGGCAATGTTTTGCAGCTGCTGCCGGCGTTTGTTTTCTTTGAACTCTTCGTAGCCCTGCCGGATCTGCTCTTCGGTGAGGGGCACGCCCGCCTGCAAAGTGTTGATGTATTCGGCCAGATCTTCGCGCTCGTCCATGAGGTTGGCATTGCTGCTGAGCATAGAGAGGAGTTGGTCGCGGGTGATTTTGTGCTTTTTGGTGTTGTGTCCGGTATATTCCGAAATCAGTTTCATGATATAGTCGTAATCGATGAGGGCAGAAGCAAAGAGCACCAGCTCGAGGTCGAGTTGTTGGATTTCGGGCGGGGCGTTGTCGCCTTGGGTTTGTTGTATTTCTCTGATCTGACGTGCCATTTCCAGATATGCCGTGCGGAACTCGGTGAGTTTGTCTTCGGGCAGCAGTGACTTGATTTTTTGCTTTTCTTCTTCGGTGAGGTCGGTATATTGGTCGAGTTGGGTGCGCAGGCGCTGCACTTCCTTGAAGCGGTTGACAAACTCTATTCTCGACTCATCGCCGCGCAGGTTGTAAACGGCCTGCGGTTCTGCCACCAGGTCTTGCATCTGCAGCCATTCTTCGAGTTTCTCCACGGCTTCTTCGTATTTTTCGATGACCACGGGGGCGGGTTCCACCAGCCACACTTTTTTGGATTTTTCGGGGGCTTCGCCGCCAAAGAGCGCAATGGCGCGGTCCACTTCGTTTTGCTGTTGGCGAAAATCAAGGATGTTGCCGTAGGGCTTGGTGTCGTTGAGCACGCGGTTGGTGCGGCTGAAGGCCTGTATCAAGCCGTGGTATTTGAGGTTTTTGTCCACATAAAGAGTGTTCAGGTATTGGCTGTCGAAGCCGGTGAGCAGCATATCCACCACAATGACGATGTCGAGCTTTTGCGAGCGGGGCATTTCGCGGTTGGGGTATCGCTGCATTTTGATGCGTTGCTGCACGTCCTGATAATAGAGGTCGAAGGTGGCAAGGGTGAAGTTGGTGCCGAAGCGGCGGTTGTAGTCGTCGATGATTTGTTGCAGGGCGGCTTTTTTCTTGCCGGGTTCTATTTTGTTGTCTTCTTTTTCTTGCTCGAGTTCTTCCTGCAGCTGGCGTATGTCTTTGTTGCCTTCGGCCGGCGGGGTAAATACGCAGGCAATATGCAGGGGTTCGAAGTCCGGGTCTTCTGCCTGCTTTTCGGTCTGCAATTTCTGAAACAGGTGGTAGTATTCGATGGCGTCGTTGATGGAGGCGGTGGCAAAAAGAGCATTGAAACGGCGGCGGTTGGTGGCGGCGTCGTGTTTTTGCAGAATGGTTTTGACTACGGCTTGTTTGTGTTCGGGGCTGTCGAAAGGCACCGGGGGTTTGGGCTTGTAGTAGTCGATATGGAAGCGCAACACATTGCGGTCGTCTATGGCGTGGGTGATGGTGTAGGCGTGCAACAGGGTTTCAAATACATCTTTGGTGGTGACAAAAGAGGCCGTGGTACCGTCGATTCTTTTGTAGGTGGCGTTTTCTTCGAAGATGGGGGTGCCGGTGAAGCCAAAGAGCTGTGCCCGGGGAAAAAATTCTTTGATGGCCCGGTGATTTTCGCCGAACTGCGAACGGTGGCATTCGTCGAAAATGAAGACGAAGCGTTTATCTTTCAGCTTGTTCAGTTTTTCGGTATAGCCATTTTTAGGGTCCAGTGCCAGCCCCAGTTTTTGAATGGTGGTCACAATCACCTTGTCGGCATAGTTATCGGAAAGGAGGCGGCGCACCAGCATCTCGGTGTTGGTGTTTTCTTCCACGCAGCCGTGTTGAAAGCGGTTGAACTCTTCGCGGGTTTGGCGGTCGAGGTCCTTGCGGTCCACCACAAACAGGCATTTGTCTATGGCGGGGTTGTCTTTCATGAGGGTAGATGCCTTGAAAGAAGTCAGGGTTTTGCCGCTGCCGGTGGTGTGCCAAATGAAGCCGTTGCCGCTGCCTTGCCGTACGCTTTCCATGATGGCTTTGACAGCGTAGATCTGATACGGCCGCATCATCAGGATTTTTTTCTCCACTTCCACCAGCACCATGTAACGGCTGATCATTTCTGCCAGGGTGCATTTCGACAGAAAGGCATGGGCGAACTCATCGAGATGGGTGATTTTATTGTTTTTTTCGTCTGCCCAGCGGTACACGGGCAGGAACTGCTCTTCGGCATTGAAGCGGAAATGCTCTTCGTTGTTGTTGGTAAAATAAAACGTATCGGTGCGGTTGCTGACGATAAACAGCTGCATGAAGCAGAGCAGGGTGCGGGTATAGCCGTTGTCGGGGTCGGATTTGTAACGCACTACCTGTTCGAGGGCTTTGCGGGGCGACACGGCCAGGGTTTTTAGTTCTACCTGCACCAGGGGCAGGCCGTTGATCAGCAAAATGACGTCGTAGCGGTGGTGGCTGCTGCGGGTATTGACACGCAGTTGATTGATGACCTCGAAATCGTTTTTACACCAGTCCTTGAGGTTCACCAACTGGTAGTGCAGGGGCGTGCCGTCGTCGCGCAGAAAGGTATTGATCTGCCGCAAGCGTTTGGATGCCTCGAACACATCGGCGGTAATCAACTCATCGAGCAAGCGTTGAAATTCGTTGTCGGTGAGGCGCACTTTGTTGAGGGCTTCAAACTTTTGGCGGAAGTTTCGTTCCAACGCATCGCGGTCGCGTATGTCGGAGCGATAGGCGTATTTCAGTTCTTGCAGTTTGTTGATAAAACTTTGTTCGATAAAGGCCTCTCTGACAGACATAAATTCCAAATGTTTACAATTTTACGAAAACAATTTATTTTATTAAGTTAAAAATCGGGGATAAAAATGCATGTTTTTCAATGAAACATGATGATTTCAATGATGAGGTATCACATGGATTTGGATCAATGTGGAGACAGAATCGTCATAGCTGACACTTACCAACGACTCAAGGGTGTAGTGGTCCTGACTGCAACGGATGAAATATACCGGATAAGGTTTGGCATGAGGTTGGCTTTTGCCGAAAACAACATCGCCTTTAGACAGAATGTTTTTTAGTTGTCCGGAAGTGAGGTGTAAGCTGTCCACTGCATGGCGGGTATTCGGGGAAATGATTAGCGGAGTGTGGCCAATGGTCCATTTGATGCGGTTTTCGGGCAACCATGGCTGGCGGTCGCGTCCTTTGAAAAGCATCACATACACCAGCACACAACCTATAAAAAATCCGATGAGATAATAAAACAACCGTCTCCAAAAACCTTCCATCATCATCATTCGATTGCAGCCAACAATAGGTCAATATCTTTGTAGGGCAGGCCAAATTTTTCTCCCAGATATCGATTGGTCAAAATACCTTTATAGACATAGATGCCGTTGCGGATACCATAGTTGAATTTGGCTCCTTCTTCCACGCCACCATTTTCGCCGAGGTTGATGAGAATAGGAGTGAGCACATGGCTGAGAGCGGTAGACGAGGTACGTGCCACGCGTGAGGCGAGGTTGGGAACACAATAATGGATAACACCATATTTTCTGAAAGTAGGATGTTCGTGGGTCGTCACTTCGCTGGTTTCGAAGCATCCGCCCTGGTCTATGCTCACGTCGATGATGACGGCACCGGCTTTCATATCCTTGACCATTTCTTCGGTAACGACAATCGGACTGCGACCGGCTTCGGTACGCAGTGCCCCAATGGCAACATCGGCATTGGTAAGGGCCTGGCGAAGCACCGAAGGTTGAATGACAGAGGTGTAGACACGCTGTCCTATATTGTTTTGTAAACGGCGGAGTTTGTAAATATTGTTGTCGAAAAGTTTCACGGAAGCTCCAACGCCCAGGGCTGCTCTTGCGGCATATTCTCCCACAGTGCCGGCACCGATGATCACTACTTCTGCAGGGGGAATACCGGAGATGCCCCCCAGCATGAGCCCCTGACCCTCGTTGATATTGCTGAGCAACTCAGCAGCAACGTGTATGGCCGTGGTGCCTGCAATTTCGGACATGGCCCGGATGATGGGGAAAATGCCTTCGTCGTCGGTGATAAAATCAAAAGCGACAGCCGTGATCTTTTTTTGCATCAGACGTTTGAGGTAATCTTTGGGTTGAATGGCAATTTGCAAGGCAGAGATAAGAAACTGATTGTATTGCATTTTTTCGATTTCTTCGATGGAAGGGGGTTCAATTTTAAGAATGATATGGGCTTTGTAAACTTCTTCGGAAGAATAAGCAATGCGTGCCCCTGCTTCGGAATAATCCCTGTCGTCGTAATTGGCACCTTTGCCGGCACCGGATTCAACAATGATTTCATGCCCATTGTTTATCAATACTTTGACATCTCCCGGAGTAAGTGGTATCCTTTTTTCTTGCAAAGAAATTTCTTTGGGTATCCCGATAAAGAGTTTTCCTTTTTTGGTTTCTACGGCCAACATTTCGGGTTGAGGCATCATGCCCAACGCCAGTTTTTTCATCAAATTTTCTTTTTCTTTCATGGTCTTTCTCTTATTATAATCATTCGTTGTTGGTCCGATTGAATGAAAATATGTATTTCCGCAGCTGTCAAGTCCGGAAAAATTTCCATCATCAACTCAGGCCATTCGACGAAAATAAAATTATTTTTTGAAATAATCTCTTCTATGCCCAAATCGATAAGTTCGGAGGGGGATTTTAACCTGTAAAGGTCGAGATGATAGAGATCTCCCGATGCAGAATCATAGACATTGATAATGGAAAAAGTGGGGCTCGACATAGAGGAAGTCACCCCTAAGGCGCGGCAAAAAGCTTTGATAAGTGTGGTTTTGCCTGAACCCATTTCACCAAAAAAAAGAAAAATGCGTTGATGGGGAAAAGCTGCCAGGATATTCCGGGCCACCTCGGATAACTGTTGCGGATTGGAAGCAATAAATTGCAAAGTATGAAAATTTAAAAAGTTGAGGGCTAAATTAAGCGAAAAAATTGGAGTGAAAGTAAAGAAATCGATGAAGAAAAACAGCAGATAAATTTTGTATGGCTTGTTTCTTACAAATGAATGGATGTGAGAGGTATGGAAGGTTCCGGCAACTTCTGCAATAAAATCTAAATAAAGACGAAAGAATTAGTTTTTGGGCTCGAGGTAAATGATGGGAATAATCATTTCTTCCATGGAAATGCCTCCGTGTTGGAAAGTGTCTTGGTAGTATTTGACAAAATGGTTGTAGTTGTTGGGATAGACAAAATAATCATGATTGAGGGCAAAGACAAATTTTTGGTTGATGTGAATTTTTGGCAAATGAGCTTTTTCGGGTTTGTCGATAGTATAAACTTCTTTTTCGTCGTATGTAAGGGTTTTGCCTTGTTTGTAACGAAGGTTGGTGTTGACATTTTTGTCGCCGATGATTTGCACCGGATGTTTTATTTGAACAGAACCATGGTCGGTGGTGATGACGATGGGGACATTGTAGTTTTTGAGCGAGATCAACAAAGATTTGAGAGGCGAGTTAAGAAACCAGCTTTTAACGACCGATCGATAGGAAGAGGCATCTTTGGCAAGTTCCTTAACAATTTGGGTATCGGTGCCGGCGTGGGATAACATATCGATGAAGTTGAAAATGATCACATTGATGCGGTTGTTCATCATATTGGGAACTTCCGATACGGTTTTTTCTCCAAATTTATGGTTGAGCACTTTGTAGTAAGCAATACGGGGGTCGATGCCATAACGTTTGAGTTGTGATTTAAAGAGCTCGGGTTCGTGCATATTTTTGCCTGCATCATCATCGTCATTGACCCAAATGTCAGGGTAAATTTTTTCGATTTCGGAAGGCATAAGCCCGGCAAAAAGGGCATTGCGGGCATATTGGGTGGTTGTGGGTAGGATGCTGCAGTAGAGGTCTTCTTGTTCGGTCCAGTAGTATTGGCCGACTTCTTGTTCGAGCACTTTCCATTGATCATAACGAAAGTTATCGATGATAATAAGAAAGAGTGGGCGGTCTTCGGGCAAAAGAGGCATTATTTTTTTTCTAAAGAGAGTGTGTGAAAGCACGGGAGTGGAATCATCGGGGTCGTTAATCCATTGAAGGTAATTGTTTTGTACCCAACGGCAAAAAACGTTGTTGGCTTCATTTTTTTGGGCATAAAAAATTTCTTTCATTTCGTCGAGGCCGCTTTCTTCGATGTCCAATTCAAAATACACAAGTTTTTTGTAGATGTCTTGCCATTCGTCCCAATCGAGACGTGGGGAGAGTTGCATGGAAATTTCCATAAATTGCCGGCGGTAAGAAGCCAGGGATTGTTCGGCCATGATACGTTTTTTTTCAAGGTGTTTTTTGATGACCGGAAGAATTTGCAGGGGACTGACAGGTTTAATGATAAAATCGGATATCTTGCCACCGATGGCTTGTTCCATCAAACTTTCTTCTTCGCTTTTGGTTATCATGATAACCGGCAGTGAGGGATAATTTTCCTTAATGATTTGCAGTGAAGAGATCCCGGAAATGCCCGGCATGTTTTCATCAAGAAAAATCAGATCGAATTTTTCTTCTTTTAGCTTTTGCAACGCTTCGTCACCACTTTTGACGGGAACAACGCTATAGCCCTTTTCATTCAGAAATTTGATGTGAGGGCGTAAAAGATCAATTTCGTCATCTGCCCATAAAATTTTTGCCTGCATAACTTTTTTTGTTTTATCAAACGATAAAGTTAACGCTAAATTATGGCAGATTCGGTTGAATTTGGTAAATTTAAGAAATGGCGTGTTATTTTGAAATGAGAAAGGAAATAAATAATTTATGTAAGAAAAAGAAGGATGTGTGAGAATGTTCTTTATACGAATCGAATGGGTTTTTTCATTATTTTTGATAGAAATTTTATTAATAATGAAAGAGTTGCGTTTCATGGCGGTGATAATTTTTGTTGTCTTTGTTATACACTCCATAAAAAGTCAGGTGGTTTTTCAAGTGGATACTTCAGTTAAATATCAAGTTGTAAAAGGTTTTGGAGGGAGTTTAAAAAGGCACAGCAAGGATTTATACACATCATCGCAGAGTATAATTACCACAATAGAAAATTTGGTTTTTAATGAATTGCACATTAACATGATCAGAGTCATGTGTCATCCATCGATAGAGCCGGTTAATGATAACGGAAGCGCCACATATCTTGATACTTCACAATTGGATTGGAGCTATTACGAGAATACCACAAAAGACATTTATGCCATACAACGGGCAAAAACTGTGAGCAACGGAAGAATTGATTATATCATAGGCAGTAACAATTCCGCACCAGCATGGCAGAAGGCAAACAACAACATTAATTGGGGAGACACCATCCTTTGGTATATGTATGATGAATTTACGGAATATTTATCGGCTTTTTTGAGAGGCATGAAACACAGATACGGCATAACAATAAATGCTATCAGTCCGTTTAACGAACCGGGTATAAAAACTTATTATGAATCATTGACTTCATCAAAACACCAGGTCAAGCAGATTGTGAAAAAATTGAGACAACGATTGGACGGGTTGGAGAATTTGGGGTTGCTTCATCATGTGGATATTATATCGCCTGATTGTATAGCCGTGAGCGACACAACTTATGTAACCCCCAATATTTGGTTTGATATTGGAGATTTATCTGTGAAAAACACCATTTATTATGTTGATTCTGCGTTAAATGGCCTGAATAATGATGTTTATACAAGAAATAGTTATGACATATTGGGTACTCATAATTATTTTGATGAAAACAATACAGCCGATTGGCAAACATTGAAGCAAATAAGTTACAACAAACCCATATGGGTGACAGAAGCAGCAACATTCAACTCCAATGATTTTAGCATTTATGATGCAATCAAACAAGCCAAATGGATACACAGAAGTTTTACACAAGCCAATGCCCGGGTGTTTATGATGCATTCACTTTATGAACCCGTAGTGAATGGTAAAACTTCCGGTTTGGTTGCATGGGATGGAAACACTGTCATCGTGCCAAAGCGGTATTATGGCTTTAAACAATTTGTAAATTTTATACATCCGGGATATTTTAGAGTAGAAATGACGGGAAATTATCCAAATTTATATGGATCGGCATATTTGAGTGACAATGCAGATACTTTGGTAGTAGTTATCATCAATGATTCTCCCAATGATTATACTAATGTATTGGTCAATGTCCCAAAATCGAGTCAAAAGATACTCCATTATGCTACCTCCGACACAATGAATTTAAATTGCACAAAACTAAATGAGATTAACCCGCCATCAGGAGGGCAGTTTAATGCTCCATTGTTGAAGCACAGCATAAATACGTTTAAATTAATTCTTGATTCACCTTCCGGTTTGACATTTAAAAACTATGAAACAGATTATATCATCTATCCAAATCCTGTAAAAGAACAATTTTATATAAAAAACCTAATCGAGAGCACAAATTATGATCTTTATGACAGTTCAGGGAAGCTCATCAAATCCGGTATAATTTATCCTGCCAAACCGGAAAACATAAACGATATAAAACCCGGCATGTATTATTTAAAAATCAATGGCAAAAAATTGGGGGTATTAAAAATTGGAAATTAGATCAAAAATATATCAAAATTCAAATTGTAAAAGAAACTTGCCAAACAAATTGTTTTTCCGGTTTGAATGGGCATAAAACCCCCAACGATAAAATCCTGCAAAGCCGATGGAGCTGAAGTTGAGTTTAAGGATTCGTTCGATCAGCAGGCCCGATTCAAAAATTCCTTTTGAGGGGATTTTATAAGTGTGTGTTGAAAAGGTAAAAGACGAACGAAGATCTCCCATGTAAAAATTCTGAATGATGGCAAGACGAGGATTGAATTTATTGGTGTTCCATAAAATGTCTTTGAAGCGGTGTTTAAACATGGCAAAAACAAAGCGGTCGGCCAAAAACTCGTTGGGCAGAACGGTTTCCATAGAGAAATCTGATTGAAGACCGAAACGGGTGCCATTGTAAGCAGGCATCCACAAGAAAGTTTCGGGGATAGATCCCATGATCTGCCCTGCGTGGGCAAATAAAAAGGTTTCCCCTATGAATTTCCATGGTTTTTTATATTTCACCCAACATTCGTATTTTTCAAACATAGGATTGAAAGATGATTGAAAAAAACCGGTTTGCCAGCGGAAGTGCAATTCGGGGAAGGTAGATCCCTGACTAATAAGACCCGTTGGAGTTTGTACAAATTTTTCCCGGAATTGCCACCGGAGGTGAATACTTGTTTGGTAATAATCATAGAAATTTTGCCAGATATTGCGTACAGATTCAGTCAGGTATTGGTCAATCCGATAACCTGTAGACCTGTTGATTTGATCGAAACCGGCCGAAAGAGAAGTATAAAATGGCAAGCGAAATTGTACAGCTGACCCCATCCGTTTTTGATAATCAAAGTTGTTGGCTGAGATTTGACGATAGGATTGGGTTCCGGATTCAAAAAACTTTTTATTTGTGGTTGGATATGGCATGCTGTTTTCAATTACATCAAAATCATAGAAAATTTTTAAGATAAAATCATGCTTTGGAGCTAATTTCAAAGTGCTTTCCGCACCATATTTCCAACGCTTGTCACCAAAAGCATAAGCAGCATAAACCATGTTGGTCCATCGGTTTCGCCACAAACCGATACTTTGAAAGCCGATGCCGATTCTGATTTTTTCGTAGTTGTTGTAACTCAGGATTTTGTCCAATCTTATACCCAGGTGCTTATTTAAAGGATAAATGGAATTGAGCAAATTTTGCCAGCGCAAAACTTGTTCGTCCAGTTTGTTGGCTTTACCCACACTGTCAATATATTCGTAAGTGCGGCGTTCCTTGGCATCAAGCGAATCTTTTCGCCATTGGTCAAGCAATTTATGGTTGTTCATGGCTTTCTCGTCCAATACAACGGCTACATCGGAACGGAATTTTTTTTGAATGTCGGGGTTTAGTTCGATTTCGCGGAAATAAGTCCAGGAAACGCCGGTGGGATAAATGCCGTTTACAGTAATATTCGTAAAATCGCTTTTGGCATAATATTGTGAAGGAAACCAAAAACGGTCGGCAATTTTTTGATACTCCTGCTTGATAGATATAAAGATGTCGTTTGATTTTCTTTCGGCCGGCTCGCAGATAAAATGCACTACCGCAAAATCTTTGGCATGGATATGCATAAAACCTTTGATGGCTTCAAACAAGGTCCCTTTTTTGGGGAAAAATTGAATGACCCAGAGTGTGTCACCTTTCCGGTCAAACAAAGTGTCGCGCAAAATATAAGCATATCGAGATAAGCTTCCGCGGCTGATGGGAGACACATAATTTTTTCCTAGCAATGTAAAATAATCTCCGTAAATGCTGAATGATTGCAGTTCGGTAGAAACCATACCAAACAACAAATGTTGAAAACCGGAGATACGCGAGGTCAAAACAGTTTCTTGGCTCTTTGCCGGCGGAATATGCATTTTCTCGGTGACGGTTTCGGTGATGAACAGATGTTTGTCATCAAAAAACTCTTTGGTTTTCAGCCATGTGCTGTCGTCCATAGAAACCGTAGAATCTCGCAATTCCAAAAGAGAGTCGTTGACTGTAACAATGAGTTTATTGTAAGAAATATATCTGAATGAAGCATTTTTCTCCGGGTCGTTGTATTTTCTTTGTTCAATGGTTTTGGAAATGATGGGAATGGCAGGATTTTCACCGGGCTTGACGATGAATTCTTGCAATTGAACGGACGAGGGTATCAAGAATACTTCAATAAATGATTGATGATCATCAATCTCAATCGTTTTTCTTTCGTAGCCGATAAATTGCAGGTCGATTCGGCGTATAGGTTCAGGGCTTTTCAAAGAAAATTTGCCTTCTATCCCGGTATAGCCACCCAGATTGTTTTTACCGTTGATGATAATATTTACAAAAGGTAGAGGTTGCTTGTTTTCGGCATCATAAACAATCCCTTTCAAGGTGAAATATTCTTGTGCAATGGCGCAGTTGAAAAATAAAAACAATATCCAGAAGAAAGCAATTCTATGCATTGTGAGGGAGATTAAAAATACCAATTTATTTTAGCAAATAAATAGAAAATTTTTGAAAGAAATGTAACATTTCAGCAAAATTTGAAGTTTGCAAATAAGGAAAATTAATTGTGTTAATGGAAATGCTGCTATCTTATACCATCTAAACAATCAAAAAAATTTTAGAAAAAGCTGAACAATAGTGTTTAATTTTGAAAAATCATGGGAACCATTGTGCAAAACATTAAGCGAACGTGGAATTTTATTTTGTTGCTGTTGTCATATTATTTTTCAAAATTTCTAAAAACCCCTATTCTGTTGGGCAGCAAGCCATTTGCCATGAGCATAGAGCCAACCACGGCTTGCAATCTGGGTTGTCCCGAATGCCCCAGTGGGTTGAAATCTTTCACCCGTCCGACCGGCAATATTGATTTGAAACAACTTAACGAATGGGCTTCCCAGGTGAAGAATCATGTGTGGTGGGTAAATGTGTATTTTCAGGGAGAACCTTTCATACACAAACAGTTTATTGAAATGACCCGATTGCTAAAGAAACACGGGCTATTTGTAAACACTTCATCTAATATGCATTTTGTCACGGAAAAGAATGCCGAAGACATTGTGTTAAGCGGACTTGACAGAATTGTCATTTCGATCGACGGGGCTACTCAAGAAACTTATGAAGCATACCGTAAGAATGGAAAGTTGGAAAAAGTGATACAAGGTACCCGGGCCTTGGTAAATGCCAAAAAGAAATTGAAAAGAAAAAAACCGGCATTGATTTTTCAGTTTTTGGTGACATCGGCCAATGAACATGAGATGGAAGATATAAAAAAATTGGCAAAGGATCTGGGTGTGGATCGGTTAAATTTTAAAACACTGCAGGTGTATGATTTTGAAAATGGTCATCCATTGCTGCCCAAGAATTTGAAATACAGCAGATATAAACCCGGGCCGGATGGACGTTGGGTGTTGAAAAATCCATTACACAACGAATGTTGGCGAATGTGGACGAGTTGTGTGGTTACGTGGGACGGCCGCGTGGTGCCTTGTTGTTTTGACAAAGACGCAAAATATCAATTGGGACAACTGACCGGAAATACTTTTGCAGAAATATGGAATGGAGAAAAATATCGCCAATTTCGAAATCAAATTCTGAGAAACAGAAAAAGCATTGACATTTGTCGGAATTGCTCCGAAGGGTCGCAAGTGTGGGGATAAATTTATAAAAACGCCGGCGTGCCTATCTTTAAAATTTGATTAAGTTTAATAGAAACACAGAAAACCGGAGAAATACCCAATCAAGTTTGACAGGTTTATTTTAAAAAATTTACATTTGTGGCAAAAAACGATGGAATTTTATCAATTGAAAGTTAAACAGGTGAAGAAAGAAACACCCGAAGCGGTGTCATTGTTTTTTGAAGTGCCCGAAAATCTCAAAGAAAAGTTTGGTTACTTGCCGGGACAATATGTTACCATCAAAGCCAAAATTGGAGGAGAAGAAATCAGAAGGTCTTATTCCATCAATACATCCCCTTATACCGACCAAGACATCAGTGTGACTGCCAAGAAAATAGCCAATGGGAAAATGTCAACCTATCTCAACGAACAAGTTCAGGCGGGGGATTTACTTGAAGTTTCATCGCCGCTAGGAAACTTTACGCCCGAATTAGACCCTCATCGGTCCGTAACTTACCTTTGTATTGCTGCAGGCAGTGGTATCACACCGATAATGTCAATCATTAAATCTGCCTTGTATGTGGAGAAGCAATCAAAAATATTGTTGATTTATGGGAACCGCAATAAGGAAAATACGATTTATTACAACGAATTAAGCGCATTGCAAAAAGAAAATCCCGGAAGATTCAAAATACATTTTGTGTTTTCAAGGGAAAAAGGGCAATCCCCTAATCATGAAGGAAGAATCGATCCGGCGAAAGTCGATTATTTCCTGGAAACAGAGGGTATCGACCTTTCTCAAACAGAAGCATTTATTTGCGGACCTTTTGAGATGACCGAAAACATCAAGCAACATTTAAGCAAGAAACTAGACAAAAAACAAATACACACCGAATTGTTTTATTCAAAGCCACTGCCTTCCGGAGCCCATCCTGAAGTTGTGCCAAACGGAGAATCGGAAGTGGTGGTGATACTGGACGATATGGAAACTACCATTAAAATGCCCAAAAAAGGTATATCCATTTTGGATGCTGCCATGGAAGCCGGTTTGGATGTGCCATTTTCGTGCAAAGGAGCTGTTTGTTGCACGTGTAAAGCAAAAGTGCTGGAGGGCAATGTGGTCATGGAACAAAACTATGCATTGACAGATGATGAGGTTGATCAGGGTTTTGTGCTGACATGCCAATCGCATCCGGTGAGCGACAGGGTGAAAATTTCCTACGATGATTTGTTTTGATGAATTTTCTTATATTCGCTAAAATTATAGCGTATGAAAAACAAATTTTTACCTCTGTTTTTACCTTTTTTGCTAGTTGTGTTTGTCTGGTCATGCAGCAACGGCAATTCGGAGAATGAAATTGATGATACAATGGAAAATGCCGATAGTGTGGTTGTAGAAGAAGAAATGTTTGTAGATACTTTGCCGGAAGAAGGATTGACGAGCGAACAGGAGTTGGCAAAAGAACTTATAGAAGAACAAAGAAAAGAGAAAGATATTCACAGAAAATTTGAAAGTGGGTTGACATTTTGCGATTGTGTCAAAAAACAAGATTCACTCAACAAAAAACTGCTGGATGCCGAAGAAGACAGCGAAATCAGACAACTGCAAGAAGCCATGAAAAAATTGATGACCGGAGAGTGCAAAGAGTTTTTGGCAACCAATCAAGTGACAAAAGAAGATAAAGAAGCACATCAACGTAAAGTCAAAGCTTGTTTAGGTGGAAAATGATCAATTGACAAAAGCCCGCAAAATCGTCGGTCATATGCTTGCCAACGATGCTTTCAGCCGTTGGTTGGGGATAGAATTGAAGGAAATAAAGCCAGGTTATTGCGAATTGTCGATGATGGTGAGAGATGAAATGACCAATGGATTTAAAATTGCGCATGGCGGTATTGCATATTCTTTGGCCGACAGTGCATTGGCATTTGCTTCGAATGCACATGGACGTATGGCTTATTCGATTCACACAGAAATAGAACATTTGGAAAAAATTCTGGTAGGCGAAACCATTGTTGCCATAGCCGAAGAAATTTCATTAAAAAACAAAATTGGAATCTATTCGGTCAAAATACTGCAACAATCATCCCTTAAAGCGATGTTTAAAGGGATGGTTTATCTCACCGAAAAAACATGGGATATTTAACAATTTTCAACGAAAAAAAATCTATGCAAATTTATTTATGACGAATTTTGCAATATAAAAATGAACACCACTACATTAAAAGACAATATAGTCGTGCTTTTTGCCGGAGATTCCGGCGACGGCATGCAATTGATAGGAGAATTGCTTGGTTATACTTCTGCTTTGAGTGGGAATGATATCAGCACGTTTCCTAATTATCCGGCAGAAATAAGAGCTCCGCAAGGAACATTGCACGGTGTTTCGGGCTTTCAAATCAGGTTGGCCGATCATTATATTTTTACACCCGGCGACGAAGCGGATATTTTGGTTGCCATGAACCCGGCGGCATTAAAAACCAATGTCAGAAAATTGAAACCCGGAGGCGTAATTATATTAAACATCAACTCTTTTGACAAAAAAAATCTCGCTTTGGCCGGTTATGAAATAGATCCTGTAGAAGAACTATCCAAACAATTTAAAGTATTTCCTATTGAAATTACCAAAATCATCAGGGATCAGGGAAAAGATTCCGGACTTGGCACCAAACAAATTGACCGCAGCAAAAATATGTTTGCATTAGGGCTGGTGCTTTGGTTATTAAATAAAACCACCGAACAAACAGCCACATTTATCAAAAGAAAATTCTCGGACAAGCCCGAACTACTTCAACTGAATCTTAAAGCCCTTGAGGCAGGTTATAATTACGGAGAGACAGCCGAATTGATTATAAGCAGAACGAATGTAGAAAAAGCATCCCTTCCGTCGGGAACATACAGAAGTATCACCGGCAACCAGGGATTGGCCCTTGGGTTGATTACATCGGCACATTTGGCCGGAACCCAATTGTTTTATGCATCATATCCCATTACGCCGGCCTCGGATATATTGCATGAACTTTCCAAACACAAACAATTGAATGTTCTTACATTTCAGGCCGAAGATGAAATAGCCGCCATATCTGCAGCTATAGGTGCATCCTTTGCCGGGAGTTTAGGAGTAACCGCCACATCGGGTCCCGGAATGGATCTGAAATCCGAAGCACTGGGCCTGGCGGTGATGCTTGAGCTTCCCTTGGTGGTTTGTGACATTCAGCGGGGAGGACCTTCCACCGGTTTGCCTACCAAAACAGAACAATCGGATCTTTTATTTGCCATGTTCGGCCGGCACGGAGAAGCACCTCTCCCTGTTTTGGCAGTATCAAGACCTGCCGATTGCTTTGAAACAGCCATAGAAGCATGCCGTTTGGCCATAGAATTTATGACACCGGTGATTTTATTGTCGGATGCATACATAGCAAATGCTCTTGAACCTTGGAAAATACCGGATATAGATAAATTACACAGCATAGAAAAAACTGTTTTGCAAGAAAATGAACGGCATTTTGCGCCATATCGTAGAAATGAAAAAGGGGCAAGGGAATGGGCCGTTCCGGGGGTGCCCGGTAAAGAACACAGAATCGGAGGATTGGAAAAAGAGGATCTCACAGGCAACATTTCTTATGACCCGGAGAATCATCAACACATGGTTTTGACGCGCAAGAAAAAAATAGAAAATATCGCTCAATATATCCCCCTGCAAAAAGTGGATAGTGGGTCCGAATCCGGAAAAATGGCCATTGTGGGCTGGGGGTCGACATACGGCAGTATAAAAACAGCTTGCGAACAATTAAGGAACGAAGGTGTTGAGGTTTCGCATATCCATTTGCGTTATTTAAATCCATTTCCATCCAATTTGCTGCAATTGTTGAACGGATTCGAAAAAATTTTGATCCCCGAATTGAATACCGGACAGCTGGCGTTTCTATTGGAATCGCATTTGAAAAAACCGGTTGAGAAATTAAATAAAGTGAAAGGCGTGCCTTTTACGGTTAAAGAAATCAAAGATAAAGTGTTAAGCATTATACGATGACACAAGAAGACATTACAACAAAAAATGCCACTATACAGCCCAAAGATTTTGCATCTGATCAAGATGTAAGATGGTGTCCGGGTTGCGGAGATTATTCCATATTGAAGCAAACTCAAACAATTTTGGCAGAAATTGGAATACCGAGAGAGAACATTGTTTTTGTTTCCGGTATTGGTTGCAGTTCAAGATTCCCTTATTATCTCAATACTTATGGAATGCATACCATACATGGCAGGGCTCCGGCCATTGCCACGGGAATCAAGCTTGCACGTCCCGAACTTTCTGTTTGGATCATCACCGGCGACGGAGATGCTTTGAGTATCGGAGGCAATCATTTGATCCATATTTTGAGAAGAAACGTAAATATACCCATTCTGTTATTTAACAATGAAATATACGGGCTTACAAAAGGTCAATATTCACCAACATCCAAAGAAGGCATGGTAAGTAAGTCAACCCCCTATGGCAGTCTGGATCATCCGTTCAACCCGGTTTTGCTTGCCATGGGCGCTGAAGCAACTTTTGTAGCAAGGACCATGGATCGGGATCCGGCCCATTTGCGTGAAATTCTCAAAGCCGGACATCTGCACAAAGGATCGGCATTTATAGAAATTTACCAAAATTGCAATGTTTTCAATGATGGGGCATTTGAGATTTTTACCGAAAAAGATACCAAACCCTTGTACACATTATTTTTGGAAGAAAAACAACCCTTGGTGTTTGGAAAAAACCGTGAATGGGGGATTCGCCTGGATGGTTATAAACCACAAATAGTATCATTGCAAGATTCCGGATTTGGGCTTGATGATCTTTGGATTCATGATAGCCGCGACAGGTATAAAGCTCAAATTTTGGCTACTTTTTTTGATGATCCGCGCAAAGAAAATGCTCTCCCAAGGCCGTTCGGAATTATCTATCAAAGCCAACGCCCTTGTTATGAAGATTTGGTCTATCAACAAATAGAAAATGTAAAAGGTAAGAACACCAAATCTTTGAAAGAAATTATTTTCGGCACTGCAACCTGGGAAGTTCACTAACCGTATTTGTCATCAAAATCAACTTTTTCTAGTGTTTTAATGTATTGATTTCGGTTGGTTTTGGACAAGAAAGATGATTAATTTGACAGTGGTCATTTTATAGTTCATAAGATAGCGAGAGACAATCCTGATGGATGTAATTTATCGCCATTTAGAAACCAGGGGAATTCGTCTGCCCCAACCAAAGGCCTTTTTCGTAACTCTCAATACAGGAGGTGCCTGAAATCTTTTAAATTCGTTGGCATTGACTTTTTGACAAATTTCATTGACGATGGCAATATCAAGATGATTGTTTTTGCTGATTTCTTCCGGTGATTTTTTATCTTCCAAATAATCTTTCAGTATCAAGTCCAATATCTCGTAAGGAGGAAGGGAATCGACATCTTTTTGTCCCGGGCGTAATTCGGCCGAAGGGGCTTTTTGCAGTATATTGTCAGGTATGATGTTTTCAAAGTTCCGGTTTATCCAATACGAAAGGCGGTATACGGTGGTTTTATACAAGTCGCCAATCACACTCAAAGCGCCACACATATCGCCATATAAGGTGCCATAGCCAACGGCCATTTCGCTTTTGTTGGTGGTGTTGATCAATATATAACCATAGCGGTTGGAATATGCCATCAGAATCATTCCTCTGATCCGAGCTTGTATATTTTCTTGAGTAATGTCAAAAATGTCTTGTTGCCATTGCTTCGAAAGTGTTTGGTTGATTTCTTGATAAATAGAGTGAATGGGGAAAATGTCATAATCACCTTGTAAATTTCCAATCAACTGCAGGGCATCGTCAATCGAAGATTGTGAGGAGAAAGGAGATGGAAGCAAAATGGCTTTTACATTTTCTTTTCCAATGGCATGACACAACAATACATAAACCAGTGCAGAGTCGATTCCCCCGCTTAATCCCAACACTGCTTTGCTAAATCGGTTTTTATCAAAAAAGTCTTTTATCCCGCAAATCAACGCATGATACAATTCTTCTTCTTCACATGAAAAATTTGTGTATTCTCCGGAAAATAATTTAAGTGTATCTGTGTCAATACAAGCAGTGCATTCGCCAAATGCCGGTCCTTGCCAGAATAGGTTTTTAGCCGGATACATTATCAGGGATCTTCCGTCAAAAATCAAGTCGGTGTTGGCACCGGTTTGATTTACATGAATTAAAAGACAATTATGTTCACGTGCATTTTTTGACATCACATCAAAACGCTCTGTAAAGTGTTGGAGGTGAAAAGGACTTGCAGAAATATTTAAAATAATATCGGGCCGGGCATTTTTAATTAAGGATTGAACCGAATGGTCATATACACATTCTTTTTCTTCCCAAAGATCTTCGCAAATAGTTACAGCAATGGTCTTATCCTTCCATTCGATAACACCCAGATTTTTTTGAGGTTGAAAATGGCGGTATTCGTCAAAAACATCATAATCAGGCAAAAGATTTTTTCCGTGAATCATTCTCACCGTATCCTTGGTTAATAAAAATGCGGCATTTATCAATGGTTTTCCTTTGTTTGGATTATGGGCAGGTGATCCCACAATCACAGCATGATCCATGGGAATATGTAAAGCAATTTCGTTTAAGGCCTTGAGGCATTGATCCACAAAATGTTCATATTCCAGGATATCCAATGGAGGATAACCGCAAATGGCCAATTCCGGGAAAACAACCAGATCGCACCCTTGATTGAAAAGATCCAAAGAATGGCGGATAATTTTTGAAGTGTTAACTTCTATATTCCCAACATGAAAATTTAGCTGCGCAAGACCAATCGTCATCTACCGGCAATAAAGATTTAGAAGAAAACTCCTAAAAGCAAGGAAAGATAATTTGAATAGGCATTGGCTTTAACATCGGATTTGACCGGTTGGTTGTTGGCATCAAGCAGCACCACGCCGTTGTTGTCGAGTTTATAGGTATCAAATTTTTTGGTGAATGTATTGACGAAACCATTGCTGAATTTTAATCCGATCACAAAATTGGTGTTGCCGGACAAGTTATATTCGGCCCCCAAACTGATGGCAATGGCCGGACGGAAAAAATTGGTTCTGGATCCAAAATTTACTTTTGTTTCATTCACAGTGTTTGAAGAGTTGGCTACGGGCTTGTGTTCGAGATTGGCTAAATCTTTAAAATGAATACCGACATCCAAACCAAAAGCGGCAAAATAGGTCATATACCCAATTTCATTGGTTCTCATTTTGAGTTGAAATGGAATGTTGATGATTTGATATTTAATATTACTAGTAGTGGTGACTTTTAAATTTACCGTATCATCACCCACTGTGCTGACAAAATTGGGATAAGACACTTTCCCTCCTATGTTGAGCACTTCCAATCCTGTGGCGATAGCATAATTTTTCCCTAAAAAAAAGTCGGTCATCAAACCATAGTTATATCCCATTTTAACACCTTTGCTTTCAACATATTCGTTTGGCTTCAGCCATGTGATATTTGGGTCAAACTTCAATCCAAAACGGAATTTGCGAAATGCGTCATCTTGAGAATATACAAAACATATGCTCGATAAAAATAAACCGGAAATCAAAAAAAACTTTTTCATAAAAAGATGAATTTTATTCAGGACAAAGATAAAAGAAAAAATTAAAAATGGATTATTCCAATGGTTCACCTTTAGCCACTTTTTTGATTATTTCGTAAAGTTCGTATTCGTCACCTTCGGTATAAGAGTTGTGCTGCCAAACAATTTCCTTATTCCCGTTTAGAACAAAAGTATGGGGCACGTTATTGACATTGAGTGCACGCTGGAAATCTCCATTGGGGTCCAGTAAAATTTCATATTCCCATCCACGACCATTCACATAAGGAGCAACCTTGGCCATGTTTCTGGTATCGTCAATCGAAACAGCAATAATTTTCACCCCTGTTTCTTCCTGCCATTCGTCATACAATTCGGCGATGTTATTTAATTCTTTTTTACAAGGAGTGCACCAGGTTGCCCAAAAATTTATTACAATGGGTTTACCGTTATTGTCAATATCGGATGTGTTGAAAATAGTATTGTCCAACTTTCTTATTTCGACCGAAGGCAATGAACGTTTTTGAGAAAACAAAACTTGTGTAGCTAAAACGAATGTTAAAATAAAGAACACTTTTTTCATAAAACTAAATTTTTGCGGTTAAAAAGCAATAATAATGCCAATGTTGCATTTGGCAATTTATATTCGATAGGTTCGGCAAAGTTAATCAAATAATAAAGTGCCGATATTTTAAAAATACTGTAAAATTTAAAAGCTAAACAAATTTCCATTGCTATTTTATGCCGAAAACAAATAATTTGTAATACTTTTACTCACAAAAAACATGAAACTTTCTATATTGGTTCCGGCCTATAACGAAGAGAACACCATTCAAAATATTTTGGAAAGTTTAATTAATGTCCATTTGGTAAATGGTGTTGAGAAAGAGATAATTGTGGTAAACGATGCATCACGGGACAAAACCGCCGAAAAAATAGAAGAATTTTTAAAACGGCATCCGGGACAAAATAATCAAGGCAAAGGCGCTGCCATCAGAAAAGCCATAGAATTGGCCACTGGCGATTATGTAATTGTGCAGGATGCCGATTTGGAGTATGACCCTAGAGAATTTAACGACCTGCTAAAACCTGTGATAGAAGGAAAAGCCGATGTTGTTTACGGATCGAGATTTATGGGAGGCAACCCGCATAGAATTTTATTTTTTTGGCATACGATAGGGAACAAAATATTGACATTTCTTTCCAATATGTTTACCGATCTTAATCTCACCGATATGGAAACTTGCTACAAGTTGATCCGGGCAGACATTGCCAAATCGTTAAGGTTAAAGGAAAACAGGTTTGGTTTTGAACCGGAAGTTACGGCAAAATTGGCAAGGATAAAAGGAATCAGAATTTATGAAGTGGGAATTTCATACTACGGAAGAACGTATGAAGAAGGTAAAAAAATAAATTGGAAAGATGGGGTCAGGGCTATTTGGTGTATTTTGAAATATAACATTTGGGACAGGTGAAAAAATGTAAAACCGTAACTATTCATGTAAATTTTACGTAAGATTGTATATTCATCCAAAGTTTGACATGAAAAAGCAATTGAAAATATGCATAAGTTTATTGTTGTTTAATTTAATTTGTAACGGTCTTTATTCTCAAAACAACAAGTTTATACCTTATATTTCTTTTGGAGGAGTGACAAGCCAGGTTGAAGGGGACGGTTATTCGGGCTTCAACAAGCCCGGGTTTGAGCTGGGTACAGGCGTTGCTTATCATTTATCTGAATTGATGGACATCTCTTTCGAGATAAGGTATATGCAACGCGGAAGCCGTAAAGTGCCCAGGTTGGATTTGGGGGATACCGATTATTTTTTGATGAGGTTGCATTTTGTGGATGTTCCTGTAATGATGACTTTTAAATTGAATAAATTAACACCTTTGGCCGGCGTGTATTGGGGGTATTTGATGGGTAGATACATGGAAGACGAATTGGGGGCTATTACGGCGCAAATGCAGGGTTTTAAAGATTGGGAAGCCGGAGTTTTCATAGGATTGGGTTATCAAATACACGAAAAGTGGAATATTTCTCTTCGATCCGGAAGCTCTGTCACGCCTTTTAGAGATTACACAAAACTTGGAACAAATTTTTATTGGTACAACAGGATTTTCAACCGTGGATGGTATAATTTATTTTTAACAACTACCGTGCAATTCAGGTTATTCAAGTGAGAGTTATGAAAAAAAAAGTGATTGTGGCCATTACAGGAGCGTCCGGAAGCATATATGCATCGTTGCTTTTGGATGAATTGGAAAAAAGTAAGGATCTTGTCGACACGGTCTTATTGATGAGTAAAAATGCCGAAACTGTTTGGCAACATGAATTGGGTAATAAAGATTTTAAGAAATATCCAT
>FWWM01006744.1_pt1 | contig 23726 bp, 19 predicted proteins | sample 2228351 | NCBI WGS metagenome assembly FWWM01 (sample SAMEA103939774, study PRJEB20133) | metagenome
GGAGTAATTGATGATAAGGAAAGATTGTAAGTGGAAAGTTAAAGGATGATAAGAGTGATGCTTTGCTTGCAATTGAAATATCTTCAATAGTTGATGTTAATGATATTGATAGGGTAAAAAGAAGAGCTTTAATAGTACAGAAAATCTATAATATAAAAACAATACCTATTGTATTTGGGGATGAAATAACTAATAAGGCAAGAGAGCATTTAGATGGAGTTTTATTTATACAATTAGCTGGAATGTAAGTTTGAGGCTTCTTAACTTATAAAAGTAATTTTCAAACAGTCTCGATACGAAAAATTGAATCATTTGACTTTAAAATTTTAAGCTATGCTAATTTTAACTTTTAACCTTACTGCTAATGAGATCTTATCAAAAACCTTAGAAAGCTGGAAAAATGTGAAAGATTACTACTCAATAATGTACTCTTGGACAGCAGAAGGTAATAAAGTGGAATTGAAGGAATATGAACATAAATATCTTGCTCCTGGTTATGTTTATCTAAAAGTTATAAAAGGTGGTTCTGGTGAAGCTTGTTATGATCCCAATACGAATAAGGCAAAAGGTAGAAGGTTTGGAATTACATTAACGCTTGATCCAGAAAAAGATAAGCGTATTCAATCAATAAGAGGTGACAGGATTTATCATGCAGGTATGCTAAAAACAATTGAAAGGATTAAAACTTATAAAGATCCACAACTAATTGGCGAAAAGGTTATTGATAATATAAAAGTTTATGAAATATCTGCTAAAATTGATCCTAATCAAAACTTTTTAGCAGATAAAGAAATCATTTTTATTAGACAAGATAATTTCTTACCATATGGATTGCTACAATATAAGGGCAATCAGAAAGTTAAGGAAGTTTATTGGAAAAACTTGAAATTGAATAATGGTTATACTGTTAAAAATGTATGTTTTTAATGTTATTTTTGGAGTTTCAAAAAATTGAAATAAATAACAAAATTTTATATGTAGAGATTGCAGATAATGATGAAAAAAGAAGTAGGGGTTTGATGTTTAGAAAGTATTTACCTGATAGTTTGGGGATGTTATTCGTATTTGATAGTTTGGGTATTTACCCATTTTGGATGAAAAATACATATGTGCCACTTTCAATTGCTTTTATAGATGATAGTTTAAGAATAATTGAGATTTTAGATATGGAACCACTTGACGAACGTCCTATTTTCCCAATTAAAAAATTTAAATATGCTATTGAAGTAAATAGGAATTGGTTTAAGAAGAATGGTATTAAAATAGGTGATAAGATAAAGTTTAAATAAATCTACTTTAAACTTTTAAACTATGAAGTGGAATGAAGAAGTTTTTAGAATGTATGATATAAGAGGTATAGCAGATGTTGATATTGATGAAGAATTTGCATATAAGCTTGGACTTGCATATAGTGTTTATGTTGGAGGTAAGGGGAAAGTAAGCGTTGGATGTGATGTTAGATTAACTAGTGAAAGATACAAAAGAGCTTTAATAGATGGTTTGAGGGATGGTGGTATTGATGTTATTGATATTGGTATTGTTCCAACACCTTTAATGTATTTCTCTTTATTTAACCTTGATATAATTGGAGGTATTCAAGTAACTGCAAGTCATAATCCAAAGGAATATAATGGATTTAAAATTGCACTAGGTAAAGAAACGATATATGGCGACCAAATTCAGAAATTAAAATTAATTATGAAAAGCAGCGTAATCCCATCGAAGGTAAAGGGAAGCTATGAAAAATACAATATAGTTCAGGATTACATTGAATTTATAGAAAAGTATTTTCAATTTGAAAGAAAATTTAATTTAGTAGTAGATACTGGAAATGGTGTTGTTGGTATTATTATTCCCAAAATTTTCCAATCCTTGAATATAAACTATAAAGGATTTTTTCTTGAGCCTGATGGTAACTTTCCACATCATCTACCTGATCCTACTGTTGTAGATTATATGAAATGGGCAATTGATGAGATTAAAAATAATAATTATGATGGAGCATTTGGGTATGATGGTGATGGTGATAGGATTGGTGTTGTTGATGAAAGGGGTAATCTTGTATTTGGTGATAAAATTGTAGCAATTATTGCAAGAGGTATTCTAAGAAAGTATAAAGGTTCTAAGATAATTTTAGATGTTAAATGTTCAAAAGGTGTGATAGAATATATTCAAAGACTCGGGGGTGAAGTTGTATTGTATAAAACAGGTCATTCCTTGATGAAAGCTAAATTGAAGGAATTGAATGCACCACTTGCTGGTGAGATGAGTGGTCATATATTCATTAAAGATGATTTCTTTGGTTATGATGATGCAATTTATAGTTCTTTAAGGTTTTTGAAAGAGATTGAAGTTTCAAATAAAAGTTTTTATGATAATTTTTCTGAAATTCCGTTTTACTATTCAACTCCCGAAATTAGAATAGAAGTTGAGCCTGAAAGTAAGAAGTTTGAGATTGTTCAGGAGCTTTTTAGGAAGTTTAAAGAGAAAGGTTATAATGTTATAGATATTGATGGAGCAAGAATTGAATTTGATGATGGATTTATCTTAATAAGGGCTTCCAATACACAACCTGTTTTAGTTTTAAGATTTGAAGCCAAAACTAAAGATAAATTAGATTTATATCAAAACTTGTTATACGATGAACTTAATTCTTATAAGGAATTTGTAAAAATTTAATATGAGAAGAAAATTTTTAATTAGCTTTCTAATTTTTTCAATAATTAGCATTGTATTTTTTAGACCATTGATTTTTAAGAGAGAAGTTAAAATTGAATTTGATAGGAATGTAGTATTGGACACGATTTACTATTCACATGGGTTTCCTATAACAACACTTGTAGCGGAAGCCATGCGAAGTGAAGATAAAGAATATAATTTAATTGTAGAACCTGTTAGTGGTGAAGTTTGGATAAGTAAAAGATTTGAGAGTGATGTGGATAGAGTTATAGTAGAAGCAGAAAATTGGAGGAAGTTTGGATTTTATCTTATTTCCGATAGTCAAGTAGAACCTATTCAACTGAAAATAAGAGCAAGTAATTTTATCCTGATTCCAGTAGATAGCCAAAAATCTGAAGGAACTTTAAAAATTAAGGTAAATGACGATGATTATTATTTTGATTTAAGGGGGCAAAATAAAAGTAAGCATTTATTTATAGATGTGAGAGAACCTAACAACTTTTATAAACTCTTCATTTCACCTGAAAGTAGAGGGATTATTTTAAAATTTACAGACAATGTAAGTAATTTGAAATTAAGGAATTTTAATTATGAGGTTCTTGATAGTACTAAAATTTTTATAAAAAACTTGGGTATAGATTATATTAAAGTTGTTATGAATTCAATCCTTGTAATTGCTTATTCTTTTATATTTTCAGCAATTTTGGTATATTCTCGTTCAGTGTTTTTGAAAAACTTTTCAATTATCTTTACTATATTTTTAATATATCTTTTAGCTTACTTTCCAGGAATATTCTATGCTGATTCTTGGAACCAAACTAAACAAGCCTACTACTTACTTATAGATGATTGGCATACTCCATTTCATACATTAACAATAGCTACTTTTTTGAAATTTTTTCATAGCGTAGGAATTTATACTTTATTTCAAATTTTATTCTCATCTGTGATTCTTGCATGGATATTTAAGAAACTGAATGTAAGAGATTTGAAATTAACTTTTATATTTGCACTTCCCATTCTTGCATTACACTTTATATCCATTTTAAAGGATATTCCGTATTCTGTAGTTTTGATTTGGTTTTCATTTTTGATTTATCTTGGATTTAAGGATAATAAATATCTTGAAAGCAATTTAAATTTGATAGCTTTTATAGTTTCAATAACTTTAATAATGCTACTTAGGCACAATGGTGTTATTTTAGGCTTAGTGTGTTTATTTTTGATGTTTTTTGTATTTAAGCGTCATGTTAAAAGGAATATTATAGTATTAGCCTCAGTAATTTCGATTTTTCTTACTTTTCAATTTTTATTTTATAAAGTATTGGATGTAAAGAGAACATGGATTGGTTATGTGAAGGACATATTTATTCTTGCCGCTTATGTATCTGAAAATTATAAGTTTAGTGATAGTGAGAAAGAGATCATAAAGAAGATTTTCTATTCACTTGATGGTATAAAGTCGTTGTATAAATGCTCAAGTTCTGTTTCTATCACTATTGCAGCTAATTCAGAAGTTTTTAATCAATATGGAAACGAAGTAAGAAAGATAGTTTTAAGAGCTATTATAAAAGATCCTATCACTTTTGTAAAACATCAGGTCTGCTCATCTAGATACATTTGGGGTCTTTCAAGAACATCAATGTTTCCAAGCCCATACAAGCTTCAATTTTCAATAAATAGAGAATTCCCACGGGCGAAATTGTATCATGATCTTAAGCTACCTCAAATTCAGCTAATTATTGAAAAATTCTTAGATGGAACAAATAGATTATTTAAACTTTTAACGCTTCACATCCTTATTTTTTACACACTTATATTACTTTTTATTTTTAAAAAACATTTAAGGCTTTTGATTGCGCCTTCACTAATCAATACGGCAATTTTAACTGTTGTTAGTGTCTCTTTTGACTCAAGGTATTTGTTATCAAACTACTTATTGTTAGTAATTTTAGTGATATACTTTTTAAGTAATCGTATTTATAAATCACCTTTAAAATTTTAGAACTATGCTTCTGTTTATAATAGTTCAAATTTTAACAAACAGAGAGCCTCTAAGACCATTTAAAGATATTTATCTGAATCCCAACAACCCTTATTCTCAAATAGATAGGATTTACTATCAAGGTAGATTTTCAGAATCTGCAAGCTTATATGAGAAAGAAATTCAAAGGGCATATACGGATGAGCAAAAATTTAGAGTATTGGCGGGTATTGCATGGAGTTATATAGGTATAAATAGATTTCTTGAAGCAAGTGATTACTTTGAGAGAGCATCAGTTTTAGCCAAACAGCCTGAACAACAGCTTGAGATTAAACTTGGTCTTGCATTTGTTTGGTTCTTTTATAAGAAACTTGATAGATCTATTCAAAATATAGAGCTTGCCAAGAATATATATGTTACTAATAAAGAAGGTTTGGCTGAACTATATTTCTTAGAAGCAGCAGTTTATTGGGAAAGTGGAGATAGAACTAAGGCTGAACAAAAATTCAATCAGGTATTTAATAATTATCCAAATACATTATGGGGACAAAAGAGTTTATTAACATTGGCAAGAGCATACTTGCAAGCAGGAGAACAAGATAAGGCTGTTGAATATCTAAATAAGGTAATTGAAAGAGCAAAGGATGAGGAAGTAATAGGACAAGCATCATTGCTACTTTATGATATTTACATGAATTCAAATAGAGTGGATGATGCAATTGAAGCTTTAACGAAAGTTATAGAAAATGCACCTAACACTGAAATATCAAAACAGGCAGAAGCAAGGATTGCACAAATTGCTGATCAGTATAGAAGCAGACTTATAACAAATGATGTACTGCTTTCAAAAAGTAAAACTGCTGCCATTTTTATATTATACAATCCAGCTATAAGAGCTTATCAAAGTAATGATTATTTTACTGCAAAACCACTACTTGAGAAATTTATAAAATTATATCCAGATGATACATTATCTCAAAGAGTTGCAATTCCACTTGCAGCAATTTATATAGATGAAAAGGATTATCAAGGTGCGATAAATGTTTTAAAAACTGTAAATTTAAGTAGTTTAGAGAAAGAAAATTTAGAGCTTGCATATTATTTTCTTGCTAATGCATATCTTGGAATTTCAGACTTTGAAAATGCTGCAAATTATTATTCAAAAATTCTAAATTCTCAAAAATTTGGTAAAGAAGCAGAACAAAAACTAATTGCTATTATAAGTCAAAATCCTCAATATGTAAACTATTTACCATCAAATCATCCACTTTATAATAGAATCTCTGCCATATCAGCTCTTAAAAGTGGAGATACATTAAGTGCAATAAGTAATTTAGAGAAATATCTAGTGAACAATCTAAATGATTCAATAGCTCTTGCTTCAATTATAGATTTAAGCTTTAAAAGAAAAGATTATAATAAAACTCTAAAATATGCAAAGCAATACATAAATAAGGGTTATAAGGCGGACAGGGATGTTATTCTATATATGGCTGGTGCAAGTGCATATCTTTTAAATTATCCTGGGGAAGCTATTGAATATTGGGATGAGCTATTGGCAAATTATCCTAATAGTCAATTTTATCAAAAAGCTTTATCATTTTCAAGACAACTATTAGGTGAAAGACCTGAATTGTTCTCTTTGAATTTAAAGAGCAAAGCTCTTCTTAAAGAAAAAGAATATCAAAAAGTTTATGATTTATTCAAGAGAGGTATGTATCAAGAAGTAATAAGTAGTTTGGCAAATGATAATTCAGATCAGGCACTGCTTTTGAAAGCTCAAAGTTATCTAAGACTGAAGGATTATCAAAGTGCCTATATAAGTGCATCAAAAATATCAAATGAAACACCTGAAATAGCATTTATAAAAGCGGAAGCTCTTTTGAATATGAATAAATTGAAGGAGGCTTATAGTTTTTACAAAAAAGCCTTGGAATCTCAAAATCCACAAATCCAAAATATAAGTCAAATGAGAATACAACAGCTTGAATCAAGAGGGATAAAATGATAGATACATTATTAATTTTACACCTAAACGATAGTCATTCAAGGATTTTCCCATTTGGACCGTGGGAGGGTAATGTTCGTTATTATCCTTCAGTTGTCAGACTTGCTTACATGCTAGATAGTTTAAGAGCTTTATATCCAAAACATCTATTTTTTCATGCAGGTGATTATGCAAGTGGTGATTTTCCATTTAATGCAAGTTCTGGAAAGTTTGATTTGAAGATTTTAAAAACATTAGGTGTTAATGCAATAGTTCTTGGAAATCACGAATTTGATGCAGGTCCTGATAGCTTATATAATGCTCTTTTGAGTGAAAATTTATATTTACTCTCTGCAAATATGGACACTACAAGTCATCCTCTGAAAACACGAATAAAACCTTATGAAATTTTCAATATAAGCAATAAGAAAATTTGCGTTCTTGGACTTACTACTCCTGACTTTAATATAGTAAATCCATATCAAAAACCTATCATTTTCAAGGATCCTATACCTATTGCTCAAATGTATCAAGATACATTTAATAATTTAAATTGCAATCTAAAAATTCTACTTACACATCTTGGAGATTATGTTGATTCTACATTAGCTAAACAAACCAAGTATAACTTAATTATTGGTGGTCATTCCCATACAAAAATTGATACATTTTGGAAATTTATAAATTTGAATGGTGATACTACATATATTGTTCAAGCACATGAGCACTTTAAATATCTTGGGAAAATTCTTTGGGATTTAACAAACAATAAACCTATAAGTTATGAACTACTTGAAGTTAGAAATAGTCCAAATTTAAGTCAATATATGATTGATACGCTTAATAATATAAAGTCTATGATTTATGCGAAGTTCGGTAATGTTTATGATGACTCAATAAGAACATTGGATTCAACGATATTGAATTATCCTGACTCAGCAAATTGTCTTGATATACCAACGGGTAATTTGGTTGCTGATGCTATGCGCTTTGCTACAAATTCAGATTTAGCAGTAATTGAAACAGATATTTTAGTATATCCATTGTATAAAGGAAAAGTTACATCGGATGATATATTTCAAGTTATGCCCTATGGATTTGATCATCAAAATGCATATAATTCAAGAATTTATAAAATTCAAATTAAAGGTATTGATATTTACAATGTTCTTGGATTTGCTCAATTAATGAGGGGAGAGCGACCAGTAGTTCAGGTTTCAGGCTTTACATATCAATTCATACCAAATGTTCCAATGGAAGTTTCTGATATTTCAATAGATACAGGTCAAATTTATTATATTGCAGGTAGTGTATATACACTTTATGCTATAAGCTTATTAACGCAAAATATCATTAGTGTTGAAACTACTAATTTGAATGTTTTTCAAGTAGTTAAGAACTATTTACAATCACTTCAAAATCCATATTATCATTCAGAATGCAGAATTAAATATAAGACAACAGGTATTTATGAAACGAAGTATAAACTGAATTTCAGAGTTTTAAAGAATGTTCTAATCTGGAATGATGAAAAGCCTGCTAGTATTTATAGTGTTGATGGAAGGAAAATTTATGATTTAAAAAAGGAAAATGTTTATAAATTAAGGTCTGGTGTTTATGTTATTAAGGTTAATAGGAACTTTATAAAGGTTCTAATACCATGAAAGTTGTTTATATAGATAGTTTAAAAAATTTTGTAAATGAAGAGGTTGAAATAAGGGGTTGGCTTTATAACAAGCGTTCGAGTGGCAGTATAAAGTTCATTATAGTAAGAGATGGAACTGGTTTTGTTCAGTGTGTTCTTTCAAAAAATGATGTTCCAATTGAAATTTTTGAGCTTGATATCCCTTACGAATCATCAGTAGTAGTAAGGGGTATAGTAAGAGAGGATAGGCGAGCACCGGGTGGATATGAAGTTGTTGTAAGGGAATTAAGTGTTATTTCAATAGCAAATGATTATCCAATACCTAAGGTTAGGGAGGAGAATGTTCCAAATGTTGATGTTTTAATGCCAATTAGACATTTATGGATCAGAGGCAGAAAACAGTGGGCAATTTTGAGAATCAGAAGTGAAATAGAACAAGCTATACATGATTTCTTTTATAATAAAGGGTTTACAAGAACTGATGCACCAATTTTAACACCTGCTAGTGTTGAAGGAACTACCACATTATTTGAGATAGATTACTTTGGAAGATCTGCATACTTATCACAATCTGGACAACTTTATGTAGAGGCGACGATGATGTCATTAGGTAAGGTTTATTGCTTTGGTCCAACATTTAGGGCAGAGAAATCTAAAACAAGGAAGCATTTGACAGAATTTTGGATGGTTGAACCAGAGGTTGCATATGCTACTCTTGAAGATATTTTGGATTTAGCAGAAGAATTTGTAGAATATATTGTAGAGAGAGTTTTGGAAAAAAAGAAGGAAGAGCTTAAAATCCTTGAAAGGGACTTTAGTGAGCTTGAGAATGTCAAAAGACCATTTTATAGAATCACATATGAGGAAGCAATTGAAAGACTTAAAAGGAAAGGATTTAGTATTAATTATGGAGATGATTTTGGGGCAGATGAGGAGAGGGGCATTGTTGAGGATTTTGATAAGCCTGTTTCCATTATGTTTTATCCCAAAGAAATTAAACCATTTTATATGAAAATTGATCACACTGATCCAACTAAGGTTAGGAATTTTGATATGCTTGTTAAGAATGTTGGTGAAATAATTGGAGGAAGTCAAAGGGAAGAAAATTTAGAAGTTTTATTAAATAGAATTAGAGAGGAGAATTTACCTATTGATGTCTATGAGTGGTATTTGGATATTAGAAGATATGGAAGTGTTCCACATTCGGGATTTGGTCTTGGGCTTGAAAGAACAGTGCTTTGGATTACAAATACAAATCACATTAGGGAAACTATTCCATTTCCAAGATTAATTGATAGAATTTATCCCTAATCTAATTAAATAACAACAACTTCCTTAAATGTTCCATATACACTCTTTAAAGTTTCAATAATTTCTTGTTCGCTTGCATAAACCTTTACCGCATCTATAACATATGGAACAACATTATAACCTCTTTGTGCTGCAAGCTTTAAAGCCTCCAACTTCTGTTTAACCAATAAATTATCTCTTGTTTCCTTTATATGCTTTAAAAATTCTCTTTGTTCAATCTCAATTTTAGGATCTATTTTGAATTTCGGAGGTTCAATAGTTTCATTCTCCTCTACAAACTCATTAACACCTACAATTATAAAATCTTTCTCTTCAACTCTTTTTTGAAATTCATAAGCAGCATCTGCAATTTCCTTCTTAATATAACCATTATATACTGCATTTATTACTCCATCCAAGAATGAGCCATTACCCATTTCTAAAATTTTATTAAAGTATTCATATGCTTGCCTTTCTACCTCATTCGTTAATGCTTCTACAAAATAGCTTCCTGCAAGTGGATCAATTGTATTTATAACACCTGTTTCATATGCTATAATTTGTTGAGTCCTTAATGCAATAGTAACTGCTTCTTCACTTGGAAGTTGTAATGCTTCATCATATGAATTTGTATGTAAACTTTGTGTTCCACCTAAAACCGCTGCAAGAGCTTCAATTGTAGTTCTAATTATATTATTTAATGGTTGTTGTGCAGTTAATGAGCAACCTGCTGTTTGAGTATGAAATCTCAATATCCAACTTTGTGGATTTTTTGCTTTATATCTTTCTTTCATTTCCCTTGCCCAAATCCTCCTTGCAGCTCTAAATTTTGCAATCTCCTCAAAGAAATCTATATGCGAATTAAAGAAAAATGATATTCTTGGTGCAAATTCATCTACATCCAAACCTCTTCTAATACCTGCTTCAACATATGCAAATCCATCTGCTAATGTAAATGCAAGCTCTTGAACTGCTGTTGAACCCGCTTCTCTTATGTGATAACCTGATACAGAAATTGTATTGAATTTTGGTGTATATTTACTTGAAAATTCCATTATATCTACAATTAGCTTAATGGAGGGTTCAGGTGGAAATATGAATTCATTTTGTGCATGATATTCCTTTAATATATCATTTTGTAATGTTCCTCTAATTTTTTCAAGTAAAACACCTTGCTTTTCTGCAAGTGCTATATATAGTGCATATATAAATATTGCAGGTGCATTTATTGTAAATGATGTTGAAACCTCACCAACATTTATACCATCAAATAGAATTTCAAAATCTGCTAGTGTATCTATTGCAACACCTTCTCTTCCTACCTCACCCTCCGCCCTTGGGTCATCTGAATCATATCCCATTAATGTAGGCATATCAAATGCAGTTGAAAGTCCTGTTTGTCCTTGCTTTATTAAAAATTTAAATCTTTCATTTGTATCTTTTGCCCTTCCAAATCCTGCAAACATTCGCATCGTCCAAATTTTCCCTCTATACATATTATAATAAACACCCCTTGTAAATGGATATTCACCAGGAAATCCTAAATCCCTTAAATAATCTAAATTTTCAATATCTTTTGGTGTATATAATTCTTTTATATCAATTCCAGATATTGTTCTGTAGGTAGGTCTTGTCACATCCTTAAATTTCTTTCTTTTTTCAAGCCATTCCTCATATTTATGTTGAAATTTTTTATCTTGCATAATTTAAATTTTAAAGGATAAGGCCTTAGAATTTTCAGACTGTGCCAAGTTCTCCTAAAATAATATGGCAAAATATAGTTGAGATAATTTCTCAAGTTTTCCCTCAAAAATCTATAAAAGATTGGTTATCATCAATTAAGCCCTATAGTATTGAAAATAACATCATTTATCTTCAAGCTCCAAATGAATACTTTGCAGAATGGATAGAAGAGCATTATGGAGAACAAATTAGAAACGCATTAAGGAAGTTCAATATAAATGATTTTAAATGGTTATTTGAAGAAAAAAGACCTACATTATTTAAGCCCCAAATTGAGATATCAACATTACAAAGAACACTAACATTTGAAAATTTTATTATTGGTAAGGAAAATGAAATTCTATATAACTTAGCAATTTCAATAGCTAAAAATCCTTCTAAAACTTATAATCCATTTTATGTATATGGCAAGAGTGGTATTGGAAAGACACACCTTGTAAATGCTATTGGAAATAAAGCTATTGAACTAAATAATAGGATAAGAGTGAAATATACAACCATTGAAACATTCTTTAATGAACTTATAAATGCTATCAAAAGTCAATCAACTAATAGTTTTAGGAATAGATATAGGCAAACTGACATTTTGATAATTGATAACTTTGACTTTATTGAAGATAAACCTTCACTTCAAGAAGAAATTTTAAATACAGTTGACTACTTACTTTCAAAAAATGGACAAATTATATTAGCAGCTATTAAGCACATTAAAAACCTAAAGGTTAGAGATGAAATAAAAAGCAGGATTTTAAAGGGAATTGTTATGGAAATTGAAGCACCAGGAATTGAAACAAGATATCAAATTTTGAAATTGAAAGCAAGAGATGAGGGAATTTTTGTGGAAGATGAATTACTATGGGAAATTGCAAAGGCTAATATAGCAAGCATTAGAGAACTTGAAGGTATTGTTGCAAGACTTTCAGCATATTATAACTTTTCAAATGATAGGATAACCTATAAAAATTTTAGGGCGTTGTTTGGAGATTTAATTTCAAATAAAAAGCAATATGATATTTCAAAGCTTATAAATATCGTTTGTGATAAACTTTATGTTGATGAAGGATATCTAAAAAGCCCAATAAAAGTTAAAAAATTGTTGTATGCAAGATATGTTGTTGTTTATATTGCAAGAGAAAAATTTGGCTTTTCATATTTACACATTGCAAAAGCATTAAATAGAGACCATAGCACAATTATAAATGCATACAATAAAGCAAGGAAATTGCTATTGAAAGATAAAGAGTTTCAAAAGATGTTAGAAAAAGTTGAAAAAGCATTATGAAAATAGGCTTAAATAAATTCTTGGAAAATGCTTATAAATTTAAGAATTTAAACTTTGGCATCTTAACTCACTCACCTGCAATTGATTGGGATTATGAGTATAGTCTTATAAAAATTTTAAAAGCAGGTATTAAAATAAAGAGAATTTTTACACCTGAACATGGATTTTTTGGAACACATCAATATGGAGAGGAAGTTAAGGAAAATAAAATTTTTGGCATTGAAACAATCTCATTATACGGAAATGATTTTAATTCCTTAATTCCAAAGGATGAGCATTTAGAGGATTTAGATGGTGTTATATTTGATATTGTAGATATTGGAGCAAGGTTTTATACATATGTTTGGAGTTGTGCATTATTCTTAAAGAAATTTTCAAAGTTTAATAAAAAAATAATTGTGCTTGATAGACCAAATCCAATAAATGGTGTAGATGTTGAAGGTCCAATAAATGAAATTACTTCATTTGTAGGATTATATAAAATTCCAATTAGGCATGGAAAAACATATGGTGAGATATTAAAAATGGTTGCAGAAGTTGAAAATGTTGATATAATTTTATATGATGTTGAAAATTGGGACAGAACTAAGTATTTAGATGAGATTGGATTTCCATTTGTAATGCCATCTCCAAATATACCAAGTATTAATACTGCGATTGTATATCCAGGTATGTGCTTATTAGAAGGAACGAATATATCGGAAGGGAGAGGAACTACAAGACCATTTGAAATTTTTGGTGCTCCTTTTATAAATCCATTTGAAATGAAAAAATATATTGAAATTGAAGGGGCTATTCTAAGACCTATTTATTTTAGACCAAAATTTGATAAATATAAAGATGAATTTTGTGGTGGATTTTTTATACATGTTATTGAAAGAAGAAAATTTAAGCCTGTAGAAAGTGCTGTTAGAATTTTAAAAACAATTAAAAGCTTATATCCTAATGAATTTAAATTTAGAGAACCTCCATATGAATTTGAAAATGAAATTATGCCAATAGATTTATTATGGGGTAGCAGTAGTTTAAGGGAAATACTTTAAAATTTCAAGTATTTTAAGAATCCTTGATAAAGTTGCTACAAAGTTAAGATTTGATTTTGTATATAAAAATTTGCCTAAAATTAATGGAAGAATTTTGGATTTGGGTTGTGGTGAAAGTCCCTGGTTTTTAAAATTAAAAGATGATAATTTGGAAATTTATGCTATTGATAGATTTGAAAGTTTAAATTTGCCTAAAAATGTTAAATACATTTGTTTTGAAATAGAAAAAAAATTACCTTTCGATGATAATTATTTTGATTTGGTTAGTATGTTAGCAGTTTTAGAGCATTTGGAATATGAAATGGAGGTTCTTTGTGAAATTAGAAGGATTTTAAAACCTGGTGGTTATTTACTTATTACTGTTCCTACATTTTTAGCAAAGCCCATTTTGGAATTTTTAGCAGCTTTTAAATTAATTAATGAAGAGCATATTGCAGAACACAAAAGGTATTATAGTAAGAGAATTTTAAGTGAAAAGCTAAGAAAATTGAATTTTGACATTGTAAAAATGAAATACTTTGAAATGGGTTTTAATCTTTTTACATTAGCAAAAAAACCTTAATTATTGAACCTTAAAATTTTCAGACTATGAATGAAACCTATCTTCTCATTTTTACAAGTCTCTTATACTTTTTCATTGGTGTTTTGGTTGTACTTTTTAGAAGAAATACACTCATTATGCTTATGGGACTTGAACTTATGTTAAATTCCGCAAACTTCCTACTTATTACAGTTGGCAATATAAACAAAACCTTGGATGGTCAAATACTCTCACTACTTGTCCTTGCAATTGCCGCTGCCGAGGTTGCACTTGGTCTTGCTATTGTAGTAAATCTATTTAGATTAAGGCAAACAACAAATGTTGATGAATTTTATAATCTAAGGAGCAAATAGTCATGATGGACATTTTAATTTTAATAACCCTATTTGCTCCATTTTTGGGATTTTTGATAAATGGTATTTTTGGAAAGTATATATTTAAATATTCAGGATGGATTGCAACATTGATGCTTCTTATTTCTGCAATATCATCTATTATTATTCTCTTTAATACCTTAAGTTCTCATTCAACTTATGAAAAAGTATTTTATAGTTGGATATTGTTAGATAAACTTAAGGTTGATTTTGGTGTTTTAATTGATAATTTGTCTGCTATAATGGCATTTGTTGTAACATTTGTATCATTTTGGATACACTTTTATTCTGTTGAATATATGAGAAAGGATGAGAGTTATGCAAGATATTTTTCTTATCTTAATTTCTTCGTATTTGCAATGTTATTATTAGTTCTTTCAAATAATTATGTTTTGATGTTTGTGGGATGGGAAGGCGTAGGACTTGCATCATATCTTTTAATTGGATTTTGGTTTAAAAAGCAAACTGCAACAGATGCAGGTAATAAAGCATTTATTGTAAATAGGATTGGTGATGCAGGATTTTTACTTGGTATATTTACAATCTTTGCATATTTTAATAGTGTTAATTATTTAGAGGTTTTTAAGGATGTCTATCTAATTGATAAGAATGTTTTATTTTTAATTGCAATTTTTCTCTTTATTGGTGCAATAGGTAAATCTGCACAATTTCCATTATATACATGGCTTCCTGATGCAATGGAAGGTCCAACACCTGTTTCCGCTCTAATACACGCAGCAACGATGGTAACAGCAGGAGTATATATGGTTGCAAGGTCTTCTCCAATATATGTCTTATCACAAGAAGCAAGCTTTACTGTTGCATTTATTGGAGCATTTAGTGCGGTTTTAGCTGCAAGTATGGCTCTTGTAAATAATGATATTAAAAGAGTAATAGCTTATTCTACAATTTCACAAATAGGTTATATGTTCGTAGGTGTTGGTGTTGGTGCATATTGGGCAGGTATTTTCCATTTATATACGCATGCATTCTTTAAAGCGTTATTGTTCCTTGGAGCAGGTTCTATAATGCATGCAATGAATGATAATTTAGATATTAGACTAATGGGTGGTTTATATAAGAAAATGAAAATTACTTGGATTACATTCTTAATTGGAAGCCTTGCACTTTGTGGTATATTCCCATTTGCAGGTTTCTTCTCAAAGGATAAAATTATTGAATATGCATATCTTTCAAACTATCAAATAATTTATTATCTTGCTTTATTTGGAGTATTTTTAACTGCATTTTATACATTCAGATTATTCTTTTTAGTATTTCACACAAAACCAAGAGATGAAAAATTACATTCTCATGCACATGAGAGCAATTGGATTATGACATTGCCTATGATAGTTCTTGCATTCTTCTCTATAGTTGGAGGATTTATCTATAACTTTTTTGAAAATTCATTAAGCTATTTGCCACATGTTAAATTTAATGAGCATTTAGACTTTCCACTACCATTAATAACGAATTTATTAGCCATTCTTGGTATTTTAGTTGCATTCTTCATGTATGAAAGACCCATTGTTCCACAAACTCTTGGAAAATTCTTCTTAGTTCGAGTTATCTATAAAATTTTATATGCAAGATGGGGTATTCTTTCAGATTGGTATGAACTATTTATTTTAAGATTTTTAAGATGGTTTTCAGATATTGTTTATAAAGCTTTTGATATTTCAATAATTGATGGTATTGTAAGGCTTTTGGCATTTCTAAGTGCTTTTGTTGGAAATATTTTCAGACTTCTTCAAGATGGTAAATTTAGCACATACGCTATACTAATTATCTTATTCTTTACATTTATACTTTATCTTTTGATTTTAGGTGGCTAGAGTGAAAGTTTTAAAGAAATTTACATTTAAGGATTTCATGCTATTTAATGATGAAAATGAAAAAATTTATGAACTTATTTATGGGATGTTAATTAAAATGCCACCTCCAATTGTTAGACATCAGGATATATCTAGAAATATAGAGTTTAAAATGTGGGATTTTGTAAGAAAGAGAAAATTAGGTAAAGTTTTTGATGCTCCTATTAGTGTTCGCTTTTCAGATGATATTGCACTACAGCCTGACATTTCGTTTATTTCAAAGGATAGAAGTTATATTATTGAAGAAAAATACATTGATGGCACCCCTGATTTAATAGTTGAAATTATTTCAAAAAGAACGAAAAAGAAAGATACGAAAATTAAGAAGAGAATTTATGAAAAATATGGTGTTAAGGAGTATTGGATCGTTAATCCATTTGATAAGAGTATTGAAGTATATGTTTTGAACGATGAAGGTAAATATGACTTATATTTAAGAGTAGAAAAGAAAGGAAAAGTTGTGAGTAGTGTTTTAAAGGATTTTGAGATTGATTTAAGGGAGATTTTTGTATGAAGGTGGCTAAAAAATTTTAAACTTTTTAAAAGGAGGTGGAGAATGCAAGGGATTTTGAGTGTGCTTATATGGTTTCCAATAATTTTTTCAATACCTTTATGGTTCTTTAAAAACAGAACACTTATTTGGGGATATGCAACTGTTATTGCACTATTTGAATTCCTACTAAGCCTACTGATGCTTGGAAATTTTAACTTCAATGAAAGTTTTCAGTTTATTGAAAAGTATAGCTGGATTGAAAGCTTGAACATAAACTATTATATTGGTGTTGATGGTTTGAGTGTCTTGATAATTGTTTTAACAACATTGCTATCTTTACTTGGAATTTTAGCATCTATAAATCTAATAAATCATAGAGAAAATGAGTTTGCATTTTGGTATTTATTTTTAACAGGTGCATTTGTAGGTGTATTTTCATCATTAAACCTATTTTTATTCTTTATATTTTATGAATTTTCACTAATTCCTGCATATTTTTTAATTCTCATTTGGGGTGATGAAAATAGAATAAATGCAAGCTTTAAGTTTCTTTTATTTACCGCTATTGCATCTGTTCTTCTAATTGTTGCAATTATCACTATTTACTTACAATTTAGAACACTTGATTATACACCATTATTGTCACAACTATCACTCCTCAAAAGCCAAATTGGTTTATTTTTATTTTTCTCATTTGCATTGGCATTTGCTGTTAAAACTCCTATCTTTCCATTCCATTCATGGCTACCAGATGCTTATTCAAATGCACCTGCAAGTGTAGCACTGGTAATAGCGGGTATTATGGCAAAAATTGGAAGTTATGGATTTTTAAGGTTTTTAGTTCCCCTATTTCCAAGTTATGCTCTTGAATATGCTTATTTGTTTGCAATCCTTTCGATTATATCGATCATATATGGTGGATTTATGGCATATGTTCAAGATAATTTCAAAAGACTCATTGCATATTCATCATTTTCACATATGGGCTTTATCACACTTGGTATATTCTCATTAAATTATTATGGAATAAATGGAGCAAGTATTCAGATTTTAAATCATGCTATTTCAACAGGTGCATTGTTTTTAATAGCAGGTTTATTGTATGAAAGGTATAGGACTAATAGTATATCGGAATTTGGAGGACTTGCAAAATCTGTTCCAATTCTTATAGTTTTCTTTGGTCTATTTATGTTATCATCAGTTGGCCTTCCTGGAACTAATGGATTTATTGGAGAATTTTTTATACTACTTGGTGCAAGTTTAACTAATTTTAGTTGGGCAGTATTTGGTGTAATAGGAGTTGTTATTTCTGTAATATATATGCTACCTGCATTTCAAAAAATTTCATATTTAGAATTGAGACTTCCAAAGGTTAAAGATATAAATTTAAGAGAATGGTTCATATTAACACCACTTTTGATATTAGTGTTTTCAATTGGTGTATATCCAAATATCGTCTTTAAATATCTTCAAAAACCTTCTGATTACATCTTAAATGTTATAAAAAAGGGAGGTGAGAAATGAACAACATACTTTATTACTTTGCACCAGAATTTGTAATTACAATAACATTACTGATTTTAATTCTTGTTGAGATTTTGATGCCAAGAAAAGGTTTAATAGCTCTTTTAATTTCAATTTTAGGCATTCTAATTGCAGGAGCATTTACGATTGAACATTTATTGTGGATGAATAGGGAATTCTTTGCTGGACTTTCAAAATTGGCTCAAAGTTATGATTATGTTAAATACATTTTAGAAAGTATAAGGTTTGGCCCTATTGAAAGATTGTTCGATTTGTTAATTTTAATTGGAACATTATTTTTTGTTCTTCTTTCGTATAGCTATTACAAGAATAATGCTGGTGGTGATTATTATTTCTTGGTATTCAGTGCACTGCTTGGTGCTATTCTATTACCAAAAACAGAAAATTGGGCATCATTTATATTATCATTGGAAATTTTATCATTTTCACTCTATGCGCTTGTAGGCTTTAGAAGAGAATTGTTTTCATATGAAGCAGCTACTAAATACTTCTTTATAGGTGCATTTTCAAGTTCATTTCTTATAGTTGGTATTGCATTCTTTTACTTCATAAGCTCTTCTTTATCTTTTTCTGCTATATTCCAATACTTTGCATTTAAGAGTTTCTTTGGACTTTTAGAAAGTAAGGAATTTTTAGCAATTCTTGGACTTGTTTTTGTTTTGTTGGGTCTTGGATTTAAAATATCAGCAGTTCCTTTTCACTTTTGGACGCCAGATGTATTTGAAGGTGCACCTTCTCCAACAGCAGGTTATATAGCAACAGTATCGAAGGTAGCAATGTTTGGGCTTATACTAAAGTTCTTTCAAGGTGTTTTGTCATCTTATCCGAAAATTTGGTTAGATTTAATTTTATATGTTAGTGTATTTACTATGTTTGTTGGGAATCTTGCAGCGCTTAGAGAAAGGAGTATTAAAAAGTTATTAGCATTTTCTACAATAGCAAATGCAGGCTATGCTCTAACTGCTGTTTATTCTGGTGGTCTTGATGGTTTTAAATCCATAATTCTGTTTTTATTCATATATACAATTATGACATTTGGAGCTTTTTCTGTTGTTCAAATGGTATCTGAAAATAACACAAATATTGAAAATCTAAGAGGATTGTATAAGAGAAGTCCATTTCTTGCTATTAGCCTTGCAATTTTCATGCTATCGCTTGCAGGTATTCCTCCTCTTGCAGGCTTTTTTGCAAAGTTCTATATAGCTTATTCTATTGTTCAAACCCAAAATTCACTATTAGCAATTTGGTTGTTCTTAAATAGTGTAATTTCTTACTATTACTATTTGAAAGTAGTTTATTATGCATTCTCAGATGGTGAGAAACAAGATATTGAATTTAAGTTTTTACCTGTATTTATAGCATCAATTTGTATAGTTTTTGTTATATTCTTTGGGATATATCCAGATAGTGCATTGGACTTTATAAGTTCAGTTTTTAATAGATTCATTGGAGGGTAATCTAACAACTTCTTCCAATTGGATAGTATTCAAATTTGTATTTTTTAACCTCTTGGCAATCAAATATATTTCTTCCATCTATAATTATTGGATTTCTCATAAGTTTTTTCATCTTTTCAAAATCTACACTCTTAAATTCATCCCATTCTGTTACTATTAATAGAGCATTAGCATCTTTTAGAACTTGATATTTATCAATTGCATAATCAATGTTTGGGAATAGTTTTTTAAAGTTTTCCATAGCTTTTGGATCATAAGCACAAACAATTGCTCCTTCATTTAATAATCTATTTACAATTTTAACACTTGGTGCCTCTCTAATATCATCTGTATTTGGTTTAAATGAAAGTCCCCAAATTGCAATTTTCTTATTTTTTAAATTCCACAATGCATTCTTTAACTTTTCAATTACTCTATCAATTCTACTATTGTTTATCTTTTCAACTTCTAAAAGTAATGAAAAATCAACACCATTTAATTTTCCAATATAATAAAATGCTCTAACATCTTTAGGAAAGCAATAACCTCCATAACCTATCCCTGCATTTAGAAATTCTCTACCAATTCTTTTATCATATCCCATCCCTTCTGCAACCTTCCTAATATCTGCTCCTGTTTTCTCACATAAATCTGCAACCATGTTTATAAATGAAATTTTTGTTGCTAAAAATGCATTTGAAGCATGCTTTATAATTTCAGCAGTATTAACATCTACAACTAGTTTTGGTGCATCAATTTTTTCATATAATTTTAATAATATTTCTTTTGCTCTTTCACTTTCGACACCAATTACAATTCTATCAGGATGAAATGTATCATAAAGTGCAGAACCCTCCTTTAAAAACTCAGGATTGCTAGCTACATCAAAATCTGCATTTTCATTTGAATAAAGTTTAATTGTGCGTTTTATCCACTGGGCAGTTTGAACAGGAACAGTTGATTTTTCAACAATAAGCTTATATCCATTTAAATTTTCTGCTATAGCTTTGCTTACTTCCTCAACTTGGCTTAAATCAGGAGAACCATCAGTGTTAGTAGGTGTTCCTACACATATAAATATAACATCTGAAATTTTTATAGTTTCAGAAATATCATCAAGGAATTCAATTTGTTTTTCATTTAGCATTTCTTTCAATAGTTCATCAAGGCCTGGCTCATAAATTGGACATATAGCATTTTTCAGTTTTTCAAGTTTATCTTTATCTTTATCATTACCATAAACTTTAAATCCTAACTTAGCAAATGTTAATGCTGTTGTAAGTCCCACATGTCCAAGTCCAATAACACCAATTTTCATAAGTTCTAAAAGTTTAAGGGGAAAAACTTTAAAATTATAGACTATTTGAGATAGTGTTTGATTTCGCTTTTAAGAGATAGTTTAATTTTAATATCAGATACATTTTTATTTCTAAATAGTATTATTCTAAATAGCCTTTATACTAATAAGGCTGTTCAAGTCCAAAGAGATGGCTTGTTATTATATTTAAGACCATTGGAGGAAAATCCAATAATTTATTATGAAAAAATTCTTTCAAATCAAAATATAAACACTTTGTCAAATTTTCAATTTAGAGATTATGAAAATTATAGCAATTTAAGTTTTTCTGCAAATGCATTTTGGAAATTTTCATTAAGTTCAAATTTAGAGCAAAGTCAAGGTATTGTAGCAAATATAATGGGAAACTACAATCAATATAAAATTGAAGGTGTTATTAAATCAACTGCCCAAAATAGAACAATCACACTTGAGGAGATTGAAGAAAGTTATATATCTATTAGCTCAAAGAACTTTTATTCAAATGTAGGTACATTTCTATTTAACAATTTTAGGATTTTCGGTATTAACATTAGAAAGAATGATTATTTTGCAACATTTGGATATGAAAAAGCCCAATTTACAAGAATTGAAATATATCTTGATGAAAACAATAGGGGTCCTTACAAATTTTCTGAAAGTTACAATATTGTATATGGTTCAGTTAAAGCTTATTTAAATGGTCAAAAAATAAGTGAAAGTGATTATATTCTAGATTATCAACTTGGAACAATTACTCTCAAGCCAAATGTAATAATAAAAAAAGGAGATAAATTAATAGTTGAATATCAATTTTTTGAAAGTGATGGTCAGCGAGAACATCTACATTTAGGCTATAAGAATGTCAATTTATATCAAAGAAGAAAACTACTAAAATATGAAAGTGATACTATTAAATATATTGAAAGTCCTGGTTATTATCCAAGCTATTATAAGTCTGACAAAGGGAATTATATTAAGGATGATTCAATATTTATTTATGTAGGTGAAGGGAAAGGGGATTATGTAGTAAGGTTTTCACCATTTCTTGGAGGATCATATAATTACAATAGTGAAGGAAATTTTTATTATTTTGTAGGCAAAGGAAATGGTAATTATGAACCTTTTGAATATTACGAACCACCAACACTTGAAAGAGAATTCAATCTTGAATTTCTAAAAAATAAAATTACAATTTTTGAATTTAACAAAAATTACTATAAATATCAATATGGCGATCTGGATTTCGAAAGTGATCTTACGTTTAATTATAATAATTTTGAGCTTGGGCTTAAAAGGAGAAAGAGGATCATTTCAAACTATGTAATATCAAATAATTTAATGTTCTCAAACTTTGGCAATTATATTTACTTGAAGTTATTTTACTTTGAACCATATCTTTTAGATTCTCTGTTTGGAGTAAAGCTTGATCATAAAAACTTATACTTTGAAACAATTAAGGATAGAAGGAGATTGAATTTTAATTTCAGCAGGGATATTTTTAAATTTGATTATGAGTATTTGTTTATAGATAGTAGTTTCAATAGAATTAGCTTTAAGACTAATACTCAATTTTATCCAATTTACAATTTAAGATATTCAAGAACTATTGAAAATGAAGTTGGTTTTGGTCTAAATTCAAAACCAATAAATTTATTAATTCTATATCAACTTGAAAGTCGGGTATATCAATTTAGACTATGGAAAAGTTCAGAGATTATAAATTTTGATATTAGTTATATTACTCAGCCTGATGTTATTTATATTGAAAGATATATATTTGTGGGGGAGGGACTTGGAAGTTATTCATATGACCAGAGATCAAATACATACTATCCAGATCCTTCTGGAAGCTACATTAGACAATTATATCCATATTACCTTAAAACTTCAAAATCAGAGCTAATATCAAATGTCTCAATAAGCTATAAGGATTTTGATATTTCATTCTCAAAGAATAAAGATAATCTATTCTTTTCTATATCTTCACAGTTTAACCAAACAACATATTCAAAGCAATTTAACTATGAGGAGCTTAACAATGTTCTTACTATTAAGTTGATAAGAGTGCGAAATAGATATGTTTATCAAAGTAGTGATTTTAGCTATCTAAAAAATAGCATAGGCTTTAATCTAAATGACATTGAGTTTGGGACTGGTATTTATGCAAGAAATAGACCATTTCTTTATTTTGAATTTAGAAAGCTTTTGAATGTTAATGTAGAATACAGGTTTTTGGATTACAATGATTATATTAAAAAGGGCTTGGATCTAAATGCAAGTTTAAGCTATGTTTATAAGTTTAGGAATTACAACATTGTGCTCTTTGGATTGTTTGGATATAATGAAATTAGAACAATGAAAAATTTTGGTGTTAATTTGTCATTAGGACTGTAATTAGCTCTATTCATCTGGATATACCTTACTCCAAATGAGGATATTACCATCATTATCAATTTTCGTAAAGAGAAAATCACTAAGATAATCAAGAA
>FWWM01006745.1_pt1 | contig 23723 bp, 46 predicted proteins | sample 2228351 | NCBI WGS metagenome assembly FWWM01 (sample SAMEA103939774, study PRJEB20133) | metagenome
GTCTTATTGACCTGCTTTCTTGTAAGTACTACAATATCTCTAAGATTAGAGTGCCTGACTTACAGCAGTCTCTATTTTAAGCGGACAGTAGTGATCTATAGTTATCATTATTAACTGGACGGGACAAAGAGATGGGTAAACAGACTTGCCTCTGTCCCGTCAGGCATGTTTCGGGTGGTAGCTCATTAAAATTTTAATAAAAAGCAGGTATCTGGTGACAGGTAGCTGGGAAGGGCAAAGCCCTTCCTTTTATTTAAGTCTCTTAATAAACTCCTCAATGGGCAGGGCTACCAGGGTTAATAACTGGACAGAACCTCTTGAGCCTATCTCGACAGACATCTTCATAACTGTTTCATTATCAGGTGCCTGTACAATATTAACAAAATCATATGGACCAAGTACTGCAAACTGTTCGAGGACCTTAACCCCCATTGACTCAAGCTCTTTGTTCACCTCAAGAATCCTCTCCGGTTTCTGCTTGATCGTCTTTCGTCCCTCGTCAGTGAGGGTACTCAGAATTACATAGTAAGTCATAGCTAACCTCCTTAAAAAAGTTTTTCTATCTTCTTTATACACCTTCCTGAGATTATTGTCAACTTAATGGATTTATTAAATTTTTTTATAACTTTTTTCTTGACAATAACTATTCTAAAATGATATAAATTATTAACTAAGAATAATTCTTAAAAAATGGATAGATACAAAGACATAGGGATTAAATTAACGCCACAGAGGCTGGCAATACTGGAATATCTTGAGGGCAATAAAGAGCATCCTTCTGCGGAGGATATTTACAGAGCCGTATCGGAGAAATACCCAACGATGTCGTTCGCAACGGTTTACAATACCCTTGAAACATTAAGACAGAGGGGTAACATTCTTGAGCTCACAATAGACCCTGATAAAAAGAGGTTTGATCCCAACACAGAACCTCACTACCATCTGATCTGTCTCAGATGTAAGAGGATAGTTGATATACATGGTGATTTTACCCTTAACATCCCTGACACTGAGAGGTCAGATTTTGAGATAGTTGGCAACCATATTGAGTTCTACGGAATATGTGCAGGCTGTAAAAAAAATCATGGTTCATAAAGCCAGACAAAGGAGGTGATAATATGGCAGTCTTTAAATGTAGCAACTGTGGCACCACAAAGGAAGGCAGATGCAAGCCTCAAAAGTGCCCGAAATGTGGAAAAAAAGAAACGATGCAGAGGGCTTAATTTTTACTTTTTTCAGGAGTTTTTTACTCCTGAATTTATATTATTGGAGGTTACGAAATGAATAGAAGGGATTTTCTGAAAACAACCATAGTTGTATCAGGAGCGATAGCGATAAACGGATTAGCCAATCAAGCAGAAGCTGATACATTTCTTGATGGAATAATATACACCAAGGATAAACCAGGCATGTGGAAAGGAAAAGAGGGAGGACATGCACCTATCATAGAAATAAGCGGCAACTATGTAACGGTTACTACAAAACATGTCATGACCGAGGCTCATTACATTGTCCGTCATACCCTGGTAGCAGCAGACGGAAAGGTGCTTGGCTCAAAGACCTTCAAACCAACAGACAATGCGGCAGTCTCAACATATGAATTGCCGTCAGGTTTTAAGGGTAAGATTTATGCAACAAGCTTCTGCAATCTCCATGACCTATGGGTATCAGAGGCTAACATCTAAAGGGAGTCATTGACTACCGAAAATAACTTTAAAAGGAGGTTTAAAATGACAGAAACATGCTGTGGATTACAGGTAGGGCAGGCGGTGCCTGATTTTGAGATCGAAACCTTTAACCCAGGAACCGGGAAATTCGGCAAATTCAGCCTCAGTGAGGCGAAGAAGGACAAAAAATGGACAATCCTTGTCTTTTATCCAGCGGATTTTACCTTTATTTGTCCCACTGAGTTGGCTGATGTGGCTGAAAAGTATGATGAATTAAAGAAACTGGGAGCAGAGGTCATCTCTGTTAGCACCGACACAAAGTTCGTACATTATGGCTGGTACCAGCAGGAAAAGGCTATTCAGAATGTTAAATATCCCATGGGTGCTGACCCTAAGGGTACTGTCTCAAGGCTCTTTGGAGTTTACGATGAAAACTCAGGGCTCGCATTAAGAGGAACCTTTATAATCAATCCTGAAGGTGTCCTCGTCTCGGCAGAGGTGAATTATTACAATGTTGGAAGAAATGCCGATGAGTTATTGAGGAAGTTTGAGGGCTTCACCTATGTATGGGATAAGCCAGACGAGGTTTGCCCTGCAAAATGGAAACCAGGGGCAAAGACCCTTAAGCCATCAGAGGAAATAGTGGGTAAGGTATATGAAGCATTGAAATAGGTATCCAGATGGGTGAAACTTCCTAGTTTCACCCATTAAAGATGAAAGGAGGTCAAGATGACAGAAAGATTGCAGGTTTATAAATGTGAGGTCTGCGGAAATATGATCGAGATAATACACAGCGGTGCAGGGACAATTATTTGCTGTAATAAACCCATGATTTTACAGGAGGAGAACAGCGCTGATGCATCAAAGGAAAAACATGTCCCTGTTATTGAAAAGGTCCCAGGCGGTTACAAAGTTAAGATTGGTAGCATTCCACATCCAATGGAAGAAAAGCATTGTATTGAATGGGTCGAGCTCATTGCTGATGGAAAGGCATACAGGGCATTTCTGAAACCAGGTGATCAACCGGAGGCCTTTTTTGAGATAGAGGCAGTGTCTGTAAGTGCAAAGGAATATTGCAATCTTCATGGGCTCTGGAAGGCATAGGGGGTAAAGATGTCAATAGAATGGAGTGTGGAATTATCGACAGGAGTAGAAAAAATTGATAATCAACACAAAGAATTAATCAAGAGAATAAACCAATTGCGTGGAGCAGCTCGAGAGGGTAAGGGTAAAGAGATAATAGATGACTTAATGGTCTTTCTCGAAGACTATATAAAAAATCATTTCGGTGAAGAAGAAAGGTTTATGAAACAATACAGTTATCCCCAGACCGGCTACCATGTTGCTCAACATAGAGATTTCATAGAGAAGTATCAGGACTTAAAGAAAGAACTTATTTCAAGCGGTGAGCGGCTCGTTGCGGTTATAGAAACAAACGCCCTGCTTGGTCAGTGGTGGATCAATCACATTACAAAGATTGACAGGTCTCTTGGCATGTACCTTAGAGATAAACTTAAATAGGAGGTATATATTTATGTGTATGGCTTTCGAGATGAACTGTGCCTGCGGCAATAGCATGGCAGGTTTTAATTTTAAGGATGAGGTTATGAGTGAAGAGGTCATTAAAGGTCTCTATTGTCCTTCCTGTTCAAGGAGTGTCGAGTTTGATCCGGCGTCGATGGTCTCTGATAACGGCTGGGTAATCGAATATGACATGGATATAGCAAGGTTTCAGTCTCACAAGATAAAGACATTTACAGAAGATATTACACCAGAGTTTATATTCGATGAGGGGTATTGTACATGGAGGGGTATCTATCCAACTGACCACATAGATAGCATTAAAGAACGGGAAGAGATAGTAAAACTTGCAAAAGTCAATCCTAAAAAATATCTTGAGGAGATAAAGGATTGGGCGAGAAATAGGATGGAGAGACTTAGGGAAGAAGGATGGAGGAAGGCAGATGGAAAAGAAAGAATCGGTGTTTAAGGAAAAAAGCCCATGTTCCGTAAAGTACTCGCCTGTACCAGAATTCATAACATGTCCGAAATGCGGAGAGGATGTGGAGTTGTGGACTGACGAGGAAGAGACACAGTGTTTTTTTTGCGGCTACATAATATTTAGAAATAACAAACTATCACAATAAATTCAGGAGGGCAAAAATGCAGGTAAAAGAAGAGTCAACACTAAAAGAGTATGTCTGTCAGCAATGCGGTTATATTTATGATCCAGCAAAAGGGGATAAAAAAACCAAGATACCATCAGGAGTTGCCTTTGAGGATTTACCGGATGATTATAAATGTCCTCTTTGTGGAGCACCAAAATCGAGATTTTCGCCTATGCTGGATTAAGCACTCACTAAAATAGCAAGGATTGAATAAAAATTTGAGTTAAAACCTTGCCTACCTGTGCGTTGCACGCAGACAGTCCTGCCTGTCGGCAAACAGGCATTACATGATATAATTGTAGAAAATAAGACTTCAAAGGAGGGGAAAATGACAAAGACAGAACAAAATCTCAGGGATGCCTTTGCCGGTGAATCCCAGGCAAACAGAAAATATCTTGTCTTTGCAAAAAAGGCAGAAGAAGAAGGTTACAGGCAAATTGCCAAATTATTCAGGGCTGCAGCAGAGGCAGAGACTATACATGCCCACAATCATTTGCGGGAGTTAGGGGGTATTAAGAGCACGAAAGAAAACCTTCAGGAGGCTATCAATGGTGAGTCTTATGAGTTTCAAAAGATGTATCCAAAGATGATAGAGGATGCAAAAACAGAAGGGAAGGAATCAGCCTTGAAGAGCTTCAATTTTGCCAATGAGGTAGAGAAGATCCATGCTGAACTTTATAAAAAAGCCCTTGAACACCTTGGCAAGAACGAAGAAGTAGATTACTATGTCTGCCAGGTCTGTGGAAATACCGTCGAGGGTTCTGCACCTGATAAATGTCCTGTGTGCGGTGCTAAGAAACAGGCATTCAAAAAGATAGATTAGTAGCGTGTCTTTAAATCCATGGAGGGGGAATCCATAGTATTATCAAAGATGCCAGATTCCCTCTCTAATAAATAATAACAGGAAGACCAAAAACATGAAAGGAGGTAGTTAGCATGAAAAAGGCTAAACTCATATTACTCTCTTTATCAATTTTGAGTGTTATGTTGTCTTTTTTAGACCCATCCTTTGCCCAAAAGGATGAATCTAATATTATAAGCCCTGAAACAGAGGCATGCATTGGATGTCATAAGATTTATACACCCGGAATTGTTGAGGACTGGCTAAGAAGCCTGCACTCAAAGACGACTCCATCTCTTGCACTTAAAAAACCAGAGATGGAAAGGAGGATCTCGGCAAAGACCTTATCAGATAAACTTAAAGATGTGGCAGTAGGATGTTACGAATGCCACGGGCTCAATACTGATAAACACAAAGGCAGCTTTGAACATATGGGATATAAGATCAATGTAGTAGTCTCTCCAAATGACTGCTACACCTGTCATCCTGTTGAGGTTGAACAATTTTTAGGTAGCAAAAAGGCACACGCGGTAGGAAACCTGGAGAAAAACCTAGTCTATCATGCCCTTGTGCAGACTATTATAAGCAACAAAGAGGTTAAGGAAGGTAGCATAAACCAGCTAAGCGTCTCCAGTTTTACCGAGATGGATACCTGCTTTTCCTGTCACCGTACAGAAATAAAGGTAGAAGGAATGAAAAAGGTAAATACAAAAATTGGGGAGATATTAGTGCCGAATCTCAAAAACTGGCCCAATCAGGGTGTTGGAAGGATAAACCCGGATGGAAGCATGGGTGCATGCACAGCCTGCCATCCAAGACATAGTTTTTCAATTGAGATTGCAAGAAAACCAGATACATGTGGGCAATGCCATCTGGAACCAGATGTCCCGGCATACAATGTTTACAAAGAAAGCAAACATGGCAATATATATTCTTCAAAGTATAAAGAATGGAACTTCAACTCAGTACCATGGAAAACAGGAAAGGATTTCCAGACACCTACCTGTGCAACCTGTCATAATAGCCTTGTAACCACACCCGATGGACAGACAGTTATTGCAGAAAGAACACATGATTTTGGAGCAAGACTCTGGGTGAGACTTTTCGGTCTTATATATTCACATCCGCAACCTAAACTTGGAGATACATCTGTTATAAAAAATAAAGATGGTCTGCCCCTACCAACAACATTTACAGGTGAACCAGCATCAGAATATTTAATAAGCAATGATGAACAAACAAAGAGAAAAAATATTATGAAAGGCGTTTGCAACTCCTGCCACGGAATGTCATGGACAGATAATCACTTTGAAAAATTGGACAATACTATCCATGAAGTTGATAGCATGGCTCTTGCTTCAACACTGCTTTTACTTGAGGCATAGAAACATAATCTGGCAGAGGGACTTCCACATGGTAAAAATCCATTTGACGAGGCAATTGAGCAGATGTGGATAAGGCAGTGGCTCTTTTATGGTAGTTCTATAAAATACGCCTCTGCCATGACAGGAGCTCCTGATTATGCAGCCTTCAAAAATGGCTGGTGGAATCTTACAGAAAACCTCCAGAACATGAAAGACTGGATAGAATTTAAGAAAAAGGCTAAAGGTTTAGAAACAAAATGAAAATAGTTGCTTTTAATGGCTCTCCGAGAATAGAAGGAAACACAGAGATACTTTTAAAAGAGACTTTAAAACCAATTTATGAGTCAGGACTGGAGGTAATACTATTTAAATTGAATTATATGAATATAAAACCCTGTCAGGACTGTGGTGGATGCGACAATACAGGCAGATGCATAATAAATGATGATATGAACGAGATATATTATGCAATACGGGAGGCGGACAGGATAATACTTGCCTCCCCTATTTTCTTTCTCGGAGTTAGTGCACAGGCAAAGAGCATGATAGACAGATGTCAGGCATTTTGGTGCGAAAAGTACCTCTTAAAAAAACCAATTGAACCAGGACCCCATGGCAGAAAAGGGCTTGTGATACTTGTTGGCGGAATGAAGAAAGAGATAGGATTTCAGTGTGCCGAGGCAACTGCAAAGGCTTTCCTGAGGACAATAAGTGTTCCTGAGCACGAAACACTGAGTTTTATGGGAGTGGATGCAAAGGGTGCAATACTGGAGCACCCAACTGCCTTAAAAGAGGCTGAAGAAGCAGGTAATAAATTGATCGGGGCTATTTCCTAAGCTATGGTTTGCTAACATTGCTAATAATACATCTTGGATGAGATAGTTCTATGGAACTAAAGAAGAAAGGATATTTGAACATCATTCGGTTATGAGCAAGCTAATCAAAAGTGTTTGCCCCTGTTCTTTGATTAAGAAAACATAATAAGGAGGATATTTATGAAAGACAACAGTGAAAAAAAATCTCAAGTAACCGGAGCTAAGAATAAAAGCGGCGGTAGTAAGACGACTAACCGTGAAGGATGGAGCAATCAGTTAAAGCTCAAAATTTTGTACCAACATTCTTCGAAAAGTACCCCGATGGGTGAAGGATACAACTATCGTGAAGAGTTCAAAAGACTTGTAGAAAGTGGGGAATACTGGCTACTCAAGGAGGATCTGAAAAAGGTAATTACGACACCACAGGATTGGTGGCCAGCCGATTACAATCTATATGGCCGCCTTATGATCAGACTTGCATGGCACAGTGCAGAAAGTTATAGGTCCTTTGATGGTCATGGTGGAGCAAACAGAGGCGAGATACGTTTTCCCCCAAGAATTGACTGGCCTGATAATATAGCTTTAGACAAAGCTATTCGTCTGTTATGGCCTGTGAAAAAGAAGTACGGAAAAAAATATCATGGGCAGATCTAATAAGACTTGCAGGCAATGTGGCAATGGAAGTGATGGGCTTTAAACCTCTTGGCTTTAGCGGTGGAAGAGAAGACATATGGGAGCGAGGATATATTCTGGCGGGAAAAGGAAATGCTTAGTTTTGAAACTCGTTATGAGGGAGATGAATTGAGTCTCGAAGACCCGCTTGCAGCAACACATATGGGATTAATATATGTGAATCCAGAGGGACCTAAGGGTAATCCTGATTCTGTAAAATCAGCAAAAGAAGTACGCGAAGTCTTTCGCAGAATGGGAATGGACGACTATGATACAGTGGCTTTGATAGCGGGGGGGGGGACATACATTTGGTAAGGCCCATGGTGCTTTTCCTGAATCTAAAGTTGGACCTGGTCCAACAGCAGCAACATTGGAAAATCATGGTCTTGGGTGGCCAAACCAGGTTCAAATAACAAATGAAGCTCCTAAGGTTTCAACAAGTGGATTTGAAGGTACATGGAAACAGAATCCTGTTAAATAGGACATGGGCTATCTTGAAAACCTGTTTAAATATGAATGGGAATTGACAAAGAGTCTTGCAGGACATTATCAATGGCAACTAAGAATGTAGGTCCTGAGGCAACTGCTCCTGATCCATTTTGATCCAAAGAAACGACAGAAGATAATGATGTTAACAGCAGATTTAGCTCTTCGTTTTGAACCAATTTATGAAAAAATAGCGCGTCATTTCTTAGAACATCCGGAAGAGTTCAGACAAGCCTTTGCAAAAGCATGGTTTAAATTAACTCATAGAGATATGGGACCAAAAATCCGCTATATTGGACCAGAAGTTCCAGAAGAGGAATTTCTATGGCAGGACCTATTACCTTCAGGAAATTATGAATTAATAGATGAAAAAGATATAAAAGAAATAAAGAAAAAAAATTCTTTCCTCTGGATTATCCGTTTCAGAACTTGTATATACCGCATGGTCCTCTGCAGCAACTTTTAGGATTTCTGACTTCAGAGGCGGAGCAAATGGAGCTCGTATTAGGCTTTTACCTCAAAGGAACTGGGATATTAATATGCCAGAGCAACTTAATAGGGTTTTGAAAGTGCTTGAAGAAGTCCAGAAAGAATTTAACGAAACCTCAAAAGACGGGAAAAGGGTATCGTTGGCTGATTTAATAGTTTTGGCTGGCTGTGCTGCTATAGAAGAAGCTGCAAGAAAAGCTGGTATGGATATTGAAGTTCCTTTTACCTCGGGTAAAGTAGATACAACAGAGGAAATGACAGATATTAATAATCAAGAGTGGTTGTACCCCTATGCTGATGGCTTTAGAAACTATATAAAACCTGATTTAAAAGTGCCATTTACCCCTGAAGAATTGTTAATTGATAGAGCTCAACTTTTAAATCTCACAGCAACAGAAATGACTGCTTTGGTAGGCGGCATGAGAGTCCTCAATGCTAACTATTTAAAAGCAAAACATGGAGTACTTACAGAAAGACCTGAGGTTTTAACCAACGATTTCTTTGTTAATCTTTTGGATATGACGGTAATTTGGAAGCCACTCGGCGAGGAAAGCAAATTCGGTCAGACATTTGAGGCTATCGACAAAAAAACCGGTAACCGTAAGTGGACAGGAACTTGTGTTGATTCGATTTTTAGCCATAATACAGAATTAAGAAGTATTACGGAAGCATATGCAGCAGAAGATGAATTAGAAATATTTGTTCAGAATTTTATGAGAGCATGGAACAAGGTAATGAATGGCAATCGATTTGATCTAATATGTTCATAGAATAAATTAATTTTAGTCATGTTAGAGCGTATTTAAAGGGAGGGAAAATCAGCGTCTATATCTATATGCTATTAAAATGATATAGCCTTGAAACGTCATACACAATTCGAAAATCTGCCTCTCACAGAGAAATAAACATAATCATAGACTGATGTTAGTTCTTATCCCCATCTCTTACAGGTAGCTTGCAACTCTTCGAGGTCTCCGACCTCTTTTGACTGATTCCTCAGGTATTCAGACCGAGCCTCGGAAATACTACCAATTGAAGGATAACCCACAAAACAACCAGGCCAAGAGGAAGTAACCACTCACTCACTCTTTTTCTCCTCCTTCTCTTTCCCCTTCTCCCTCTGTCTGATCTCTTCGTAATCAACAAATTCGAGAACAGCCATGGGCGCCGCATCATTGTGCCTGTTACGTGTCCTGACAAGCCTTAGATAACCACCGCTTCTCCCGGCAAGGCGAGGCGCTATCTCTCCAAAAAGCTTTGCTATAACCTTCCTATTTGGAATATATGAGAGGGCAATCCTCTTTGAATGAAGGTCACCCTTAATACCAAAGGTCACTACCCTTTCCGCCAGTTTCTTTACCTCCTTTGCCCTGGCAAGGGTGGTCTCTATCCTCTGGTGTTCGAAAAGTGCTGCTATTAATCCCCTGAGCAGCGCCTTTCTCTGATTTGCTGTCCTTCCAAAATGTCTTCCAGAAACCCTGTGTCGCATCATAACCTCCGCTTATTGAATACCTATTGTTGCTTCAATAAATCAGGATCTATCCTCATACCGAGATGCAATCCCATGGAATGCAGTATCTCCTTTATTTCATTAAGAGACTTCCTGCCAAAGTTCTTTGTCTTGAGCATTTCATGTTCCGTCTTCTGAACAAGTTCTGCTATAGTCTTTATATTTGCACTCTTCAAACAGTTAAAGGCCCTCACTGAGAGCTCAAGTTCATCAACACTCTTCAGAAGATGTTCATTTAACGAAGAGGGATTAATACGCGAAGCAGACGAAGTCATTAAGGCCTCCTCCAGTTTCTCGTCCTCTGTTTCCTCAAAAATAAATAGATCTGCAAAATCTATTAATATGGATGCAGCCTGTGAAACTGCCTTCTTTGGAGTCACACTTCCATCAGTCCTTATCTCCATCACTAAACGGTCATAATCTGTAGCTCGTCCTACCCGGGCCCGCTCTACATGAAAACTCACCTTCTGAACTGGACTAAAAATAGAATCAATAGCTATCATACCGATAGGTAGGTCCTGTTCCTTATTTATCTCAGCAGGTACATAACCCTTTCCCTTCCTGATATACATCTCCATCTCAAAAGTTGCACCTTTATCCACTGTAGCTATTTGCAGTTCCTTAGTTAATACTTCTACTCCAGAATCTACCTTAATGTCCGCCCCTGTAACCATTGCGGGGCCTGTAACCTTTATCGTGCCAATCTTTGTATCATCAGTATACATCCTGAATCTTAGATTTTTAATATTAAGAATAATATCGGTTATATCTTCCTTAATACCTTGTATATAGGTAAATTCATGAAGAGCACCCTCTATCTTAACGGCAGTAACTGCAGCGCCCTCGATTGAGGACAGCAAAATTCTCCTAAGCGAGTTTCCTATTGTAGTACCAAAACCCCTCTCCAGAGGCTCGGCAATCAACTTACCATACGTATCTGTTAATGTCTCTTCTTCAAATCGGATTTTGTCCGGTAACTGAAAGCCTTTTTTTATCAAATTCATAAGGCCTCCTCTGCCTTTGTTTTATAAGTTAAACACCTAACTGACATTAGATTACTTCGAATACAACTCGACAATTAACTGCTCCTGTACTTCAAAGGGAAGTTGTAACTCTTCTCTTGAAGGCACATGCAATACTTTTCCTCTAAAATTCTGAGGATCAACCTCTAACCAAACAGGTAGCCCCCTATGTTCTATCCTCTCTATGCTCTCTCGAATTGATTCTATATCTCTACTGGACTCTCTAACCTCCACCACATCGCCAGGTCTTACAGAATAGGATGGTATATTTACAGACCTCCCGTTTACAAGAAAATGACCATGTGTTACAAGTTCCCTGGCCTGCCTTTTATTAATTGCAAATCCCATGCGATAGACAACATTATCAAGGCGTAATTCCAGAAGCTGAAGAAGAACCTCTCCTGTAACTCCCTTTCTCCTTTCAGCCTCTCGGAAGTATCTTCTGAACTGCCTCTCCCCTATACCATGATATTTCCTAACCTTCTGTTTCTCCAGAAGTTGAATTCCGTAATCTGAGAGTTTTCCCCTGTTCTGTCCGTGTTGACCCGGTGCGTACTTTCTCCTCTCTATACCACATTTTTCAGTATAACATCTATCACCTTTCAGATAAAGTTTCTCTCCAATTCTTCTACATACCCTGCATAAAGGACCTGTGTATCTTGCCATTATACCCTCCTCCTTTTGGGGGGTCTGCAACCATTATGCGGGACAGGTGTGACATCCTTTATAAGATTTATATCAAGACCTGAAGCCTGAATTGCCCTAATTGCAGATTCCCTTCCAGCTCCTGGCCCCTTTACATATACATCAACCTGTCTCAGACCATAATCCATGGCCTTCTTAGCAGCAGCCTCAGCAGCCATCTGTGCGGCATAAGGCGTACCTTTCCTTGAACCCTTAAACCCAAGACTACCGGCACTTGACCAGGCAAGAACATTGCCATTCTGATCAGTTATAGTTACTATGGTGTTATTAAAGGTTGCCTGAATATGTGCTGCACCATAAACTATATTTTTTTTCTCTCTCTTTGAGCCTTTCTTCTTTTGCATCTATATTATGCCTCCTTCTTCTTGCCCATAATAGTTTTACGAGGTCCTTTTCTCGTCCTGGCATTTGTACGAGTCCTTTGACCATGAACAGGTAATCCCAGACGGTGTCTTAACCCACGATAACACCCTATATCCATAAGCCTCTTTATATTCATTGATACCTCTCTTCTCAGGTCACCTTCTACCTTATAATCCCTTTCTATAATATTCCTGATCTTGACTATATCTTCATCCTTAAGGTCTTTTACCCTGATGTTAGGATTAACCCCTGTACTCTCAAGTATCTGTTTTGCCAATGACCTGCCTATCCCATAAATCCTGGTAAGTCCTATCTCTATTCTCTCATTCTTTGGTAAATCAACACCGGCTATTCTCGCCATTTAACCTCCTATCCCTGCCTCTGTTTATGCCTCTTATTTTCACAAATAACCCTTATAACTCCTCTCCTTCTTATCACCTTGCACTTTGCGCATATAGGCTTTACCGACGAACGTACCTTCATCTCTCCTCCCAACACATTTTACTTAAATCTATATGTTATTCTGCCTTTAGTAAGGTCATACGGGGAAAGCTCAACCATCACCTTATCCCCTGGCAATATCTTTATAAAATGCATCCTCATCTTTCCTGATATGTAGGCGAGTATAACCTGTCCGTTTTCAAGCTCTACTCTGAACATTGCATTCGGCAATGCCTCAAGTATCGTTCCCTGAACCTCGATGTTCTCTTCTTTTGGCATTTGAATTAAAATTATAAAATTTTTAATCGATTTTAGTCAATATCCTGGCACCATTCTTCGTAACTGCAACGGTATGCTCAAAATGCGCTGATAATTTTCCGTCTGCAGTTACCGCCGTCCATCCATCATCAAGTATTCTAACTTCATACGTGCCCTCATTAACCATTGGTTCAATTGCCAGGGTCATTCCTTCTCTCAGGCGTGGCCCACGACCAGGGTCGCCATAGTTAGGGACCTGCGGTTCCTCGTGTAGCGACCTGCCTATTCCATGCCCCACAAAGGTTCTCACAACAGAGTATCCATGGGACTCAACATACTTCTGAATTGTGCTTGATATATCTGACACCCTGTTACCAGGTCTTGCCTTTTCAATGCCCAGGTAAAGAGCCTGTTCTGTTACCCTTAGTAACCTTTCTGCTGCAGGACTTATCCTTCCAACAGGAACTGTAATAGCTGCATCGCCGTAAAATCCGTCAAGATATACGCCAAGGTCAATACTTAAGATGTCTCCATCCTTAAGCCTCGTACTCGACGGAATCCCGTGAACAACTTGATCATTTAAAGACGTACATACACTGGAAGGATAATTTCTGTACCCTTTGAAGGCCGGGACAGCACCCTTCTCAGCAATAGTCTTATCTACAAATATTTCTATGTCCTTTGTTGTAATCCCTGGTTTTATAATCTCTTTAAGTTCCTTTAAGACCTGGGCTACTAATCTGCACGCTTTTGCTATCTTTTCTATCTCTTCCTGCGATTTTATAGTGATCATCCAATCAGCACAAATTCCCTTATCTCCTCCCCCTTATCCTTCCCTTTCTGAGAAATCCCTCGTAGGACCGTGTAACGAGATGAGATTCTATCTGAGATATGGTATCCAGGGCAACACCTACAACTATAAGAAGTGAAGTCCCACCAAAATAAAAAGGAACGTTATATTTTTTAATCAATATCTCTGGAATTATGCAAATAATGGCAAGGTAAATAGCACCAACAAAAGTCAACCTCGTCAGAACCCTGTAGATATATTCGGAGGTCTTCTGTCCCGGTCTTATACCAGGTATGTAACCACCGTATTTCTTTAGATTATCTGCGATATCAACGGGATTGAATATAATAGCAGTGTAAAAATAACTGAAAAAGAATATCATACCTACATAAAGAATTGTGTAAAGCATAGTGCCTGGAGAAAGTTGCTTCGCCAAACCCTGTACCCATGGAATGGCAATAAACCCCGCTACTGTTGCCGGGAACATTATTATAGATGATGCAAAAATAGGTGGAATTACACCTGATGTGTTTATCTTCAGTGGAAGATGGGTGCTCTGCCCTCCGTAAACCTTCCTGCCAACCACTCGTTTGGCATATTGAATAGGTATTTTTCTTTGTCCTCTCTCAATATAGATTATAAGAGCTACAACAGCCACCATCATTACAACAAGGAATATGACAAAGAATATATTCAATTCTCCAGCCTTAATCAACCTCAATGTGCTTATCACCGCATTAGGGAATCTTGCTACAATACCGGCAAATATTATGAGAGATATGCCATTACCAATTCCCCTCTCTGTAATCTGTTCTCCCAACCACATTATAAAGGCGGTGCCTGATGTAAGAGTTATCATTGTGAGTAAACGGAATGACCACCCGGGATTCTGTATAAAAGCACCTCCTGACATGCCCTCCAGACCTACTGCGATACCAAATGATTGAATCAAACTGATGATAACTGTTCCATATCTCGTATATCTTATGATCTTCTTTCTTCCAGCCTCACCTTCTTTAGCAAGCCTACCTATAGCAGGTACAACGACGGTGAGAAGCTGCAATATAATAGATGCACTGATATAAGGCATTATACCGAGGGCAAAAATAGTAACCCTGGAAAGTGCTCCCCCTGAAAACATATCAAAGAACCCCATAAGTGCCCCGCCCTTTTCAGCGAGGAACTTGCTTAATTCCTCACCATTTATGCCAGGTGTTGGGATATGGGCGCCTATCCTGTAAACTGTAAGGAGCGCAAGTGTAAAGATTATTCTACTCTTAAGCTCGGGAATCTTGAAGGCATTCTGAAAGGCCTTTATTATCGACTGCAACTATATCACCTCTGCCCTTCCGCCTGCTGCTGTAATCTTATCTATAGCAGATTTACTGAAGGCGTGTGCCCTTATTATGAGTGGCTTATTTATATTACCCTCTCCCAGTACTTTGAGGCCATCTTTAAGGTCATTGACAATCCCTGCTTTTTGTAAAAGTTCAGGAGTTATGGTCTCTTCCTTTACAACAAGTAGGTCTTTAAGATTTATGACTGAAAACTCCTTCTTGAAAGGATAGTTTTTAAACCCACGCTTTGGTAACCTCCTTTGAAGTGGCATCTGGCCTCCTTCAAATCCAGCGCCCTTTGCGCCACCAGAACGCGCCTTCTGTCCTTTGTGACCTTTACATGCCGTTTTCCCATGACCTGAACCAGGTCCTCTACCAACTCTCTTTTTCGATTTCTTACTTCCTAATGCAGGTTTCAAGTCTTCTAATCTCATATCCCAATCCTTTATTCCTTTGTCTCTAAATTCTCAGATTCTTCCTCAGGTTTTTTACGTAATCTCGCAACCGCCCCCGGGTCTTTAAGATTTAAGAGACCATTAACGGTCGCCTTCACCGCATTAAAAGGATTATGTGACCCCAGTGATTTAGCAACAACATCATGAACACCCGCTACTTCAAGAACAGCCCTCACCGCACCACCTGCAATAAGGCCTGTTCCCTTGTTTGCAGGATTCATTATCACAGTACCAGCACCAAATTTACCTACTATTCTGTGCGGAATTGTACCATTTTTTATGGGAAACTTTATAAGTGATTTCTTTGCCTGTTCTATAGCCTTCCTGATTGCTTCAGGAACCTCAGCTGCCTTTCCCTTTCCTACTCCAACAGTTCCCTCACCATCGCCCACAACAACAAGGGCACTGAAGGAAAATCGCCTGCCGCCTTTTACTACCTTTGCTACCCTGTTAATGTAAATAACCCTATCCTTGAGGTTGAGTCCTTCCGGGTCAATCCTTGCCACTATACCTCCTTATATGAAAATTAAAATTCAAGCCCTGCCTCTCGAGCCGACTCAGCGAGGGCCTTTACAGAGCCATGATAAAGATACCCCCCCCTGTCAAAGACAACCTTACGAAGTCCCTTTGCTATAGCCCTTTTCGCTATCAACTCGCCCACTCTCTTTGCTGCCTCTACATTACCTTTGTGGCCAGTATATTCTTTAAAGTCCTTATCCATTGTTGATGCTGCCACAAGAGTCTGTCCAGACGTATCATCAATAATCTGCACATAAATATTGTTGTTACTCCTGTAAACAGACAACCTTGGTCTTTCAGGAGTTCCAAAAACCCTCTTTCTAATTCTTTTATGTCTTCTTAACCTTAATTCCCTCGCGCTTTCCAATGAAACCCTCCGAGCTTTTTTTATTTCTTTCCAGCCTTACCAACCTTGAGCTTGAGGCGCTCTCCAGAATATCTCACACCTTTACCTTTATAAGGATCAGGTGACCTAAGGGCCCTTATATTAGCAGCTACCTGACCGATTAGTTGTTTATCAATACCTGAGAGCGTGATAGTCGTCTGCTTTTGATCAACAGTAGCAGTTATACCTTCAGGAAGTTGATACTCCACTGGGTGCGAATATCCCAGGGTAAACAATATCTTGCTGCCCTGAACCTGTGCCCTGTAACCGACACCATGTATCTCCATAACCTTCTGATATCCCTGAGAAACTCCAGTTATCATGTTAGCTAAAAGACTTCTTGTCAGTCCATGTAGGGCCTTCTCATTTTTGCTGTCACCGCTTCTATTAACAAAGACCTTTCCATCTTCAACAGAGACAGATATCCCCTGTGGACAGCTCCAGCTGAGAGTCCCCTTTTGACCCTTGACAATAATATTACCTTCCGCTACTTTTACCTCTACACCTGATGGAATCTCTATTGGTTTCTTACCTATCCTTGACATCAAACTCTCCTTACCAGATATAACATAGGATTTCTCCGCCAACTCTTTCCTGTCTGCAAACCTTATCGCTAAGAATTCCTTTTGGTGTCGTTAATATTGCTATTCCCACCCCACCCATGACGCGAGGTATTTCCCTGTAACCAACATAAACTCTTCTGCCTGGTTTTGACACCCTTTTTAATCCTGATATAACATTATCATTATCCACATATTTAAGCGTAATCCTCAAGATACCCTGTTTCTTATCCTTCAGTATCTTGTATGCCTTAATAAAGCCCTCTTCCTTAAGTAATCGAGCTATATCAAGCTTAATTTTGGAAGCAGGAATGTCAACCTTCTCAGACTTAACCATAATGGCATTTCTAATCCTTGTTAGCATATCTCCTATTGGATCAGTCATCATATACTCTCACCTCTACCAGCTCGATTTTATTACACCGGGTATCTGTCCCTGTAATGCAAGGGTCCTGAAACAGATACGGCACATGTTGAACTTCCTCAAAAAGGCCCTTGGCCTTCCGCAGAGTTTACACCTGTTGTAACTCCTGACCTTAAACTTTGGTGCCCGCTTAACTTTTTCCATCATACACTTCTTAGCCATTCTTACCTCGATTAATTATTTTCTAAAAGGCATGCCCATTAACCTGAGCAAGGATTTTGCCTCGGCATCTGTCTTTGCCGTAGTGCATATAGTTATATCCATGCCATGAACCATCTCAACCTTATCATAATCTATCTCCGGGAATATGAACTGCTCTTTGATACCGAGTGTATAATTACCCCTTCCATCAAAAGCCTTTCCTGAAACGCCCTTAAAGTCTCTTATTCTTGGAAGTGCAATGCTAACAAGTCTGTCAAGAAACTCATACATCCTGTCGCCCCTGAGTGTAACCTTGCAACCTATGGGCACTCCCCTTCTCAGTTTAAAGGCAGCTATTGATTTCTTTGCCTTTGTGATAACAGCCTTCTGCCCTGTGATTATTGATAATTCCTTTTGCACCGAATCGAGAAGCTTTATATTTTGTATAGCCTCACCAAGACCAACATTAATAACTACTTTCTCAATCTTCGGCACCTGCATAACATTCTTATATGAAAACTCCTTCATCAGGGCAGGTATTACTTCGCTTTTGTATCTTTCCTTCAGCCTCGGGATCATAATCAGTCTATTACCTCCTGACATTTCTTACAAACCCTAACCTTCTTACCACTTTCAAGCAACTTATTCCCTATCCTTATGGGCTTGTTACATTTTGGACATACGAGCATGACATTCGAGATATGAATTGGTGATTCCTTCTCAATGATACCGCCCTGCGTATATTTCCTGTTTGGCTTCATGTGTCTCTTAACAATATTAATCCTTTCTACAATTACTCTTTCTTTAGAAGGTATAACAGCCAGCACTCTGCCCTTCTTGCCTTTCTCCTTCCCCGTAATCACCAGAACCGTATCTTCTTTCTTAATCCTTAACCCCATGAAACCTCCATTAAAAAATCCCTATCCATAAACAATGGTCTGCCATAAACTACTATAATACCTCCGGCGCCAGAGATATGATCTTCATAAATTCCTTCCACCTTAGTTCTCTTGCCACAGGACCAAATATCCTGGTCCCTATAGGCTCTTTCTGAGCATTAATCAAGACAACTGCATTCTGATCAAACCTGATATAAGAACCATCAGGACGCCTGAATTCCTTCTTTGTCCTCACAACAACTGCCTTTGCCTTGTCTCCCTTCTTTATATTACTGTCCGGGAGGGCCTCCTTTACACTCACCATTATAATATCACCCAGACGAGCGTATTTTTTATGAAAACCGCCATAGACCTTTATACATTGAACCTTCTTTGCCCCTGAATTATCTGCGACTTCGAGTATGCTTCGTGGTTGTATCATCTTTAAAACTCCTTAAGCCTTTTCTATAATATCAAGAACGACCCATCTCTTATTTTTGCTCAACGGCCTTGATTCTACGATTTTAACGGTATTTCCTACCTTGCACTTATTTTCCTCATCATGCGCCATAAACTTGGTTATTTTCTTAACCGTCTTTTTATAAACAGGATGCTGGTATAACCTTGTTATTGACACTACCACTGTCTTGTCCATCTTATCACTAATAACCTTACCTGTATAAACCTTCTTTGGCATCTCTACCCCTTAAACTTTAGTTTCCTGAACAGGTTGTTTTAATTTTTCTGTCATTACTGTTAGAACCCTTGCTATATCCTTCCTTACACTCCTAATACGCATAGGATTCTCCAGCTCACCCGTTGCCTGCCTGAATTTGAGATTAAATAATTCCTTTCTGAGTTCCTCTTCCTTTGCCTTTAACTCGTCCATAGTCATTGCCCTTAGTTCAGAGGGTCTCATAGTACAGCCTCCTCCCTTTTGACAAATTTGGTGGCTATGGGCAATTTGTAAGCCGCAAGTCTTAGAGCCGAGCGTGCTACCTCTTCTGAGACTCCCGACATTTCATACAAAATCCTGCCTGGTTTCACTACGGCAACCCAGTATTCAGGCGAACCCTTTCCTTTTCCCATCCTTGTTTCAGCAGGCTTTTTCGTAATCGGCTTATCCGGAAATATCCTTATCCATACCTTACAACCCCTCTTGACATGTCTTGTAATCGCAATTCTGGCAGCCTCTATCTGTCTCGAAGAAATCCAGCCTGGTTCAAGGGCCTTCAGTGCATACTCTCCAAAAGATACATCAGAACCTCTATAGGCCTTCCCGGTCATTCTACCCTTTTGCATCTTTCTAAATTTTACTTTCTTAGGCATTAACATTAACGATCACCTCAATAAAAATTCTCTTAGGCTTCCCCAGTCGTTAATTTTGACTCGGGAAACACATCACCATGATAAATCCAGACCTTTACACCTATAACACCGTAAGTTGTCCTTGCCTCAGCAAACCCGTAGTCTATATCGGCCCTGAAGGTATGGAGCGGGACTCTTCCCTCGCGGTACCATTCGGTACGCGCAATTTCCGCACCTGCAAGCCTGCCAGAACAAGCCACCTTTATACCAAGGGCACCAAACCTCAAAGCCGAAGCAACAGCCTTTTTCATTGCCCTCCTGAAAGCCACCCTCTTTTCGAGTTGTAGCGCAATATTTTCAGCAACAAGCTGTGCGTTTATCTCAGGTTTTCTTACCTCTTTTATATCTACTGCTGTCTCTCGTCCGGTAAATGACTCAAGATCTTTGCGAAGTTTTTCTACTTCAGCACCTTTCTTACCTATTATAATGCCAGGCCTTGCAGCGTGAATCAATATCTTAATCTTCTGACCTATCCTCTCTATCTCAATGCTCGCAACACCAGCGTGAAATAATCTCTCCTTAATTATCTTCCTTATTTTCACATCCTCAATAAGCTGGTCTGCATACTCTCGCTTTGCAAACCACCTTGAATTCCAGGTCCTGATGATGCCCAGTCTGTTTCCTATTGGATGCGTCTTCTGACCCAAATATACCTCCTTTATTTCCCCTCTGAAAGAATCAGGGTTATATGAGACGTCCTCTTTTTAATAACGTTTGCCCTGCCCATCGCCCTGGGCTCGACCCTCTTCATTATAGGCCCCTGCCCAACAAAGGCCTGCGATATTACCATATCCTCAGGACTCAATACCTTCTTCTGTTCAGCATTCGCCATTGCCGATTTCAAAAGCTTCTCTATTAAAGAAGATGCCCTGTAGGGCATAAATCTTAGCGCTATTAGAGCCTCACCAGCTTTTTTACCGCTGATCAGGTCAATAACCCTCTTTGCCTTTCTTGGCGTTATCCTTGCATATCTCAATGTAGCCCTTGCTTCCATCTTTTATCCTTTTATCCCTTTGTCGATGATTTTTCCGAGCCTGCATGGCCCTTAAATGTCCTCGTTGGTGCAAATTCTCCAAGTTTATGCCCTACCATATTTTCGGTCACATAAACAGGAATAAACTTCTTACCATTATGTACTGCAAATGTAAAACCAATAAATTCAGGTACTATTGTAGAACGTCTCGACCAGGTCTTTATCATCTTTTTCTCGCCTGATTCAAGCATGGCCCGAACCTTTTTCATTAACTTTTCATCCACAAAAGGACCCTTTTTTAAGGACCTCGGCATCTATCCCTCCTTCTTAGCTTTTACGCCTTTTTACTATAAACTTATCGGTTCGTTTATTCCTTCTTGTCTTAATACCTTCGGGTTTGCCCCAGGGAGAGCAAGCAGGTCTCCCACCTGATGATTTTCCCTCTCCACCACCAAGCGGATGGTCCACAGGATTCATCGCTACTCCTCTTACATGAGGCCTGCGTCCTAACCATCTCGACCTGCCAGCCTTCCCGAGAGAGATATTTTCGTGGTCAGGATTACTAACCTGTCCTATCGTAGCCATGCAACCCGAAGGAATTAACCTTACTTCACCAGATGAGAGTTTTATATGACAGTAATCATCAGCCTTTGCAATTAATTGTGCTGATATGCCTGCGCTTCTTGCTAATTTTCCACCCGAATTAGGATAGAGCTCTATATTATGTATAAACGTACCAAGAGGGATCTCACTCAATGGCATGGCATTACCTGTCTTTATCTCAACACCACTGCCAGATACAACCTCGTCTCCTATCTTTAGTCCCTGTGGTGCTATTATATATCTCCTCTCCCCATCCATATATTTAAGGAGAGCTATTCTTGCAGACCTGTTGGGGTCATACTCAATCGTCTCCACTGTTGCGGGAATCCCGAATTTATCCCTCTTAAAGTCTATTATCCTGTAAAGTCTCCTGTTGCCACCACCTCTATGCCATGAAGTTACACGACCAAGGTTATTCCTTCCACCTTTTTTTCTCAGAGGTATCAGTAACGGCTCATAGGGCCTCTCAGTTGTTATATCCTCAAATTCTGATACGGTCTTGAATCTTACCCCTGGTGATGTAGGGTTATATTTTCTTAATCCCATTTAAGCTCCCTCTATAAAGTCCAGTTTTTCACCCTTCTTGAGGGTAATAATCGCCTTTTTCCTATCAGGCCTTCTGCCAACAAATCGTCCATATCTCCTTAACTTGCCTTTTGTATTAATTGTTGCCACCTTCTCGACCTTAACCTTGAATATCTCTTCTACAGCCTTTTTTATCTCAGCCTTGTTGGCATCCCTATCCACCTCAATCAAAATCTTGTTCTCATTTTCTTTTATAAAAGCACCTTTTTCTGTAAATAATGGTCTCTTGATTATTGAGTAAAGGTTATTCATACGTTACACACCTCTGGTATCAAGTCAAGAGCATCCTTTGTTATTAGAATACGATCATGTGATAAGACCTCATAAGCATTTAGATCTGTTACCCTCGTCACATCCACACCCGGTATATTCCGTGACGAAAGTATTACATTTTCATCCTTGTCTTTAAGTACTATTAGAGTGGTCTTATTAGTAAGGCCGAGGTTATCTATAACCTTTATCATCTCCTTTGTCCTGGGTCTATCTATTGTTAATGAATCAATTGCCACAATCTCTCCACTCGACAATTTTACTGACAGAGCCTCTTTCAAAGCCCTCTTTCTCAAAGCCTGCGGTAAAGAAGTGTAATAATCTCTCGGTAGTGGCCCAAATACAGTTCCACCGCCCCTCCATAGAGGAGAACGAATGCTACCGGCCCTTGCCCTGCCAGTATGCTTTTGCCTCCACGGCTTCTTTCCTCCACCACTAACCATGCCCCTTGTCTTTGTTGCATGGGTCCCCTGCCGCTGATTGGCAAGAAAATTTACTATCGCGCCATGGATAATATCTCGTCTGCCTGGTAATCCAAAAATTTCCTCTTTCAGCGTTGCCTTACCCTTTGAGTTGTTATTAATATCCTTTATCTCCAGTTCTAACATTCCTACTCCTTGACTATTTCAACGTATGAATTTACTCCGCCTGGCACTGCCCCTTTAATTAAAAGGAGATTCTGGTCTGGCCTCACATCCACTATGGTGAGATTTCTAACTGTTACTCTCTTTGAGCCCATATGACCTGCCATTCGCTTTCCTTTCCATACCCTTGAAGGAAAAGAACTGGCCCCGATGGAACCAGGGGCACGATAAAACATTGAGCCGTGCGACGCAGGACCACCGGCAAAATGATGTCTCCTGACAACACCCTGAAATCCCTTACCTTTTGATATACCTGAAACTTTCACTATCTCACCCTTATCAAAAATAGAGGCTGTAATAAAGTCACCTACTTTATAACCGTCCATTTTAAATTCCTTAATAACCCTGTACGGCTTAACTCCTGCCTTTTTAAATACACCTGCCATAGGCTTATTGACTAATTTTTCCTTTCTGATCTCAGAAAAACCAACCTTAATAGCCTCGTATCCATCCTTTTCAACTGTCTTAACATTAATAACACAGCAGGGACCAGCCTCAATGACCGTAACAGGTATCGCTTTACCGTCCTCAGTAAATATCTGGGTCATACCGAGTTTTTTCCCTATAATGGCCTTCATAACTTTATCTCCACATCGACACCTGCAGCAAGCTCCAGCTTCATCAGAGCATCAACAGTCTGCGGTGTTGGATCATATATATCTATCAACCTTTTGTGAGTTCTTATTTCAAATTGCTCTCTCGACTTCTTGTCAACATGAGGTGATCTTAAAACCGTAACCCTGCTTATCCTCGTTGGTAAAGGAACAGGACCGGCAATCCTTGCCCCTGTCCTCTGAGCCGTCTCAACAATCTCTTTCAGAGACTGGTCAAGAAGCCTGTGATCATAGGCCCTTAATTTTATCCTTATCTTTTGGTTCATAATCTTTTCCTTCAATAACCCCTTATTCCAGAATCTCTGTTACAACGCCAGCACCTACTGTCCTTCCACCTTCCCTTATAGCAAACCTCAATTCCTTCTCCATCGCTATA
>FWWM01006746.1_pt1 | contig 23722 bp, 23 predicted proteins | sample 2228351 | NCBI WGS metagenome assembly FWWM01 (sample SAMEA103939774, study PRJEB20133) | metagenome
GTTATCCTGAAAATGTACTCCTGTAAAACAGCATAGTTTGTGCCTGAAATATATCCAGTCTTTGGTTGGGTTCTGTGTTTTTTACGTTGTAACGCCGGGAATAAACACTGTCTGAAAAAATAAAAAACGGCAGGTTTCCCCTGCCGTTTTTGGTCAAATCAAACTCAGCACTTTATGATGATTGTTCAGTGTCTGAAGCCTGCTGCAGTGCTTGCAGTTCGTTGCTGATACTCTCAGGCGAACGGGTGTTGCGCGCCAGTGCCACATAAGCCACAGGCACCACGTACAAGGTCAGTAGAGTGGCAAAACCAACACCGGCACAAATGACCATACCAATCACCATCCGGCTTTCAGAGCCAGGACCCGAGGTAATAATCAGCGGAATACTGCTCATCACTGTGGTGAAGGCGGTCATGGCAATAGGGCGGAAACGTTGCACTGACGCCTGCTCAATTGCCTGCATAAATTCAACACCGGCATCACGCAGCTGATTGGCAAATTCAACAATTAAAATACCGTTTTTCGCCACCAGCCCGATAATCATCACCAGACCAATCTGACTGTAGATGTTCAGTGTCATACCAGCCAGATACAAACCGCCCAAAGCACCTGCCAGGCCAAGTGGCACAGTCAGCATAATCACCAGCGGGTGAATAAAACTTTCGAACTGTGCCGCCAGTACCAGATAGGTAATGATCAGCGCCAGCGCAAAAATCAAAATGGTCGATTCGCCGCTGTCTTTAAACATCAGCGATTCACCTTTGTATTCAATACCCACATTGCCATCAATTTCACTGCGTACTGTTTCTTCCAGGAAGGTCAGGGCTTCACCCAGACTGTAACCAGGCGCCAGGTTGGCGGAAATTGTAATGGCGCGCATTCTGTTATAACGGTTCAGCGTTGACGAAGTGGCTTCTTCGGTCAGCGTCACCAGGTTGTCCAGTGGGATCAGTTCGTTCGAGCCGCTTGAACGTACGTAGACATTGGAAATATTGCCGGGTTTACTGAAGTCATCATCTGCGCCTTCCAGAATCACGTCGTATTCTTTGCCCCGGTCAAGGAAAGTGGTAACACGACGTCCACCCAGCATCGCTTCCAGCGCGCGGCCGACTACGCCGACTGAAATACCCAAATCGGCAGCCCTTTCACTGTTAATTTCCACCAGCACCTGCGGCACTGTTTCTTTGTAGTCGTGATCAAGCATCAGCAAATTCGGGTTTTGCTGGGCTTTTTTCAGCACTATGTCACGCCATTTGGCCAGTTCATCGTAGGTATTGCCCTGCATGACAAACTGTACCGGCCGGCCACCACCACCACGGCCACCGCTTAAACCGCTGCGCTGGTTAATAAAAGCACGCACGTCGGGCAGAGCATTTAGTTTGCCGGCAATTTCCGGCAACAGCTCAGCGGTGCGGCGCTGGCCGTTATGCCAGTTTTCGCTGCCGACTATTGCCATACCGCCCGTGTTGCCAAAACCAGGCACCCGGATCAGCAGCCGGTTTAACTCACCTTTTTCGTAGTAGGGCAGCAGAATGTCTTCTATCAGCTTCATGTTTTTGCTGTTGCTCTGATAACTGGCACCTTCCACCGGGCTCATCATCACAAAAAAGGTGCCTCTGTCTTCAGCAGGTGCCAGCTCTTGTGGGATCAGTTTTAACAAATACGCACTGGCAACAAAACACAACAGCAGCAACAGCATCGTTGGCCATTTTTGCACTGTCACCTGTTGCAGCTGACGGCGATAACCATGTTCAATTTTATTAAACACTTTATGGATCAATGCGCTAAAGGCACTTTCTCTTTTATCGTGTTTCAGCATTTTGCTGCAGAGCATCGGCGTCAGCGTTAAAGCAGCCACTGCAGAGAAGGCCACTGCGGCGGCAACGGCCAGGGCAAATTCAGTGAAAAGTTTACCCAAATCCCCTTGCATAAACACCAGCGGCACAAAAACTGAAATCAGTACCAGAGTGGTGGCAACTACCGCAAAACCAACTTCCCGTGCGCCTTTGTAGGATGCCAACAGTGGATGTTCACCTTGCTCGATACGCCGGTAAATGTTCTCAAGCACCACAATGGAGTCATCCACTACCAGGCCAATCGCCAGTACCATTGCCAATAAAGTCAGCAGGTTGATGGAAAAATCCAGCGCGTAAAGCACAGTAAAAGCACTGATCAACGCCACAGGCACTGTGACGGCCGGAATAAAAGTGGCGCGCAGGTTGCCAAGGAAAGAAAAAATGACCACCACCACCAGCACCAGCGCTATGCCAAGAGTGTTGTAAACCTCACGGATAGATTCGGCGATAAAAACAGACGAGTCGTAACCAGGTTCAATTGTTGTTCCCGGTGGGAGCGTAGCTTTGATCCGCTCAGCTTCTGCCCGGGCGGCTTTTACTACATCCAGCGTATTGGCTTTGGACTGTTTAATAATGCCGATCCCCAGTACGTTTTTACCGTCGCTTCGAAATTCGCTTTCTTCGTTTTCTGAAGCCAGCACCACTTCTGCCACTTCGCCTAAGCGCACCAGATAGTTATTGTCGCCTTTTTTCACCACCAGGCGGTTAAAGTCCTGTTGGGTTTTATAAGTCCGCACCACCCGCACAATAAAGTCGCGGTCCTGAGATTTAATATTACCGGCCGGCAGTTCGACGTTTTCATTACGTAGTACGTTTTCAATGTCCTGTACTGTGACGCCGCGGGACGCCATGGCGTCTTTATCCAGCCACATCCGCATCGCGTATTTACGTTCACCGCCAATTTGCAGGCGGGCAACACCGTCGACCACGGAAAAACGCTCGGTAATAAAACGGTCGGCGTAATCGGTGAGTTCCAGATTGGTCATGTTTTCACTGCTGAGTAAAAACCAGGCAATGGTGTCATCGTCGCTGTTGGCTTTGAACACTTCCGGTGGTCTCGCCTGATCCGGCAGATTGTCCATCACCCTGGAAATACGCTCTCGCACGTCGTTTGCTGCGGCGTCGATATCCCTGTTGATATTAAATTCAATAGTGACATTGGAGCGGCCAACCCTGCTGTTGGAGCTGATGTTTTTAATACCTTCCACGCCGCTGATCATGTCTTCGATCGGCTGGGTGATTTTAGATTCAACAATTTCAGCAGAAGCACCAGGGTAGTCGGTGCTGATGGTGACAACGGGTGAATCGATGTCCGGGAATTCGCGCAGTGGCAGCATGCTGAAGCAAACCACACCAAAAATCACCAGCACCAGATTGACCACAGTGGCAAATACCGGCCTTTTTACCGAGACGTCAGATAACCACATGATTATTGCTCCATGCGGCTGATAGTCACACCAGGACGCAGTTTTTGTGTGCCTTCAGTGACAATTTCATCACCTTCGGCCAAACCTGATAACACCTCGACACTGCCTGGTATACGCTCACCCAGCTCAACTTCACGCTGTGAAACTTTGTTTTCTGCATCTACCACAAACACATAATGTTTGTTTTGCAGCGGGACTATGGCTTTTTCCGGAATTTGTAATACCTGGCTTTGTGCCAGTTCTACCTGCACTGTCAGCAGCATGCCAGGGCGCAGTTTCAGCGCCTGATTGGCGACCACACCATGCACTTTGATAGAGCGGGTTACCGGGTCGATTCTTGGATCCAGTGCTTTAATTTCACCGTTGAACACTTCTTTACCATAAGCCACGTTGGTGATACGAAGGGCAAGACCAGGCGTTAAATTGGCCAGATAACGTTCTGCCACATTAAATTCAACGCGAATAGTAGAAATGTCATCCAGCGTGGTCAGCACTGTACCAGCACTGATAAAGGCGCCTTCGCTGACCTGACGTAAGCCAATTAACCCGTCAAAAGGCGCACGGATCACCATTTCACTTAATCTGGCCTGCACTGCATCCAGCTGCGCCTGAGTGGCATTTACCTTGGCTTGTTGTTCATCCAATAATGAAATGGCGCTGGCCTGGGTCTGAGTTAAGTTTTTTAAGCGGGCAAGCTGGCGCTTTTGCTCGGCTAATAATGCTGCCAGCTCGTTGACTCTGGCTTTTTCTTCAGTGTCGTTAAGCTGAGCAATAATTTCGCCTTTTTTCACCTGTGTTCCTTCGCGAATTTGCAGCAGGGTCAGGTAATCGCTGGTTGCACTGACAATTTTTGCCGAGTCGTACGCAAGGGCAGTCCCCAGCGCTTTGACTTCGCGACTGAGTGGCGCCATGACCACTTTTGCGGTGCGGACATTATTATCCTGAGAGCCGCCAGCTCTTTTGGCCGGACCATCATCCTGGGCGGAAATTACTAAATAACCAAGAAAGCCGCAGAGTGCTGCTAATAATATCCAAATCAGACGGTTTTGAGTTTTTGGCACTTTGACTCCGTTGTATATCAGTAAAATTTAATCTGGGGTATTGTATGGAAATACATTCGCCCTGGATGTTGAAGTTATCGCAGCTGCGCAGGCGTTGGTCGTATAGATGGAGTGAATAATGGCAGATAAACCTTGTGAACGATGCCGGATGATTCGTTTTTATCTGGTGTGGACTATTCTGATGACCATATTCACTTGGTATTACCTTGATCTCTAGGAAAGCAAATGCGGTATTTATATCGGGATCAAAGTGCCAGGGGCGGTATACCCTTATTGATATCTTCCGCTGCGGTACTGTTGTTGTTGATGTTATTGCTGGCGCTGGCGCCTGAACTGACTTCGTCTACCGGCTGGGTGCTGTTATTTTTGCTGTTGTCTGCCGGTATTTTTTTGGGTTATGCCAAAAGCACTGAACCTTTTTATGCGGTAGAGCTTTGTGCTGAGGGGGTGAGATACCATCACCGCAGAGGGAGCTGGTTATTGCCTTGGCAGGCGTTTTTATATGCCAGAGTTGCCGAACTGACCGGCAAGGGCGAAACAGCTTATGTTGGCTTTAAAGTCACTGATTATGATAGTTTTTTGCAGCAGTTACCTCCTCGTCTTGCCGTTAAATTATTGATGGAGCAACGTCATCTGCTGCTGGCTGCGCTGGCTTCAGATTGTCCGGACGGAACCTGCGCCAGCAGCATGTTGGCACATCACACAGAGTTTAATACCGGCAAAGCGCGTTATTATGGGGTGCAGGCAATGTTCGCCGGGCGCATGCAACATCTGGCGATGTTATTGGGGGCTGAGCTTTTTATTCCGACCACAGTGTTACCGGTAGAAGCTGCTGAGTTTTGCCGCACAGTTAATCAAAGCCGATTGATCTATCTGAAAAAAACAGCAACCTAGACACATTTTTCCTGCTGTATCATAATGCCAGCATTAAGCAGGCACAAAATGGTGAATCATCCTATGAGTAATTATGAAAGACCCTTTCTGGTTAGCGGCCGCAATACGATTATCCACAAACAGAAAAAGCTGGATCTGATACTGATCAACGACGACCATGATCCTGTGGTCATTGTATCGCGCACAGGTGTAAAACTTTTTACCGAAGAAGTGCCATCCAGTCGCGCTGAAGCCAAAGAAAGATATATGGATTTGGTGGATATCGGTAGTTCTGATGTATTTGGCGAAAACAAAACTTTGTTGTTTGTACAGGCGCTGAATAATAAAGAATACAAGATTGATTACAGCAAAGCCGGCACCGATTTATTTATCCGGGTTCACCAGGAAAATTACATCTGAGATAACCGCCGTCATGCCCTGTTGTGGTACAGGGCTTGCCTTTACGCTGAAAATTTGTTTCAGTATCAAGCAATCTAAGTTATAGATGTGATCTGGCTGTGAACTCTATCCGCATGCAATTTAGCCGAAATGACGACGCCATCCTTGTGGAGATCGCTGTTTCATTGTTGCCCTTATCCGGTGCTCAGGTGCTGGATGCATTAAATGCTGCGGGTTACGGCCGCTGTTTTGTGCTGACCGAACAAATGAACCAGCTGATGGCTGATTATCAGGTGCTTCAGTCTGACATTAAACTGCAAAAACGCCCCGACGGCTCCCGTATACAGCGCAAAATTGCGCTGCGCAAAAATGCCGAACTCAAACTTGAAATTTCAGCTGATGCCATGACGGCAACGGCCTCTGTCACTGCCGCCTGGGGAGGCAATCCCGTTTCTGCCAATGATTTAGTCAAAGCAGCGCAGGATTATGGTATTCATTTTGGTTTTCAAAAAGAGCAGATAGTTCAGTTAGTGACAGCCGCCAGCAGGGCCGAACCCGGCACTGTCACCAGTCAGGTGATTGCTATTGGCAGGATGATGGAGCCTGGCTTAAACGCCCGCTTTGAGCCTCTGGTTGAAGGCATGGCTGCGCGCAGCAATAAGCCTGTGGTACTGAGCCAGAGCAGGGTTGATTTACGCGACTTTGGCGTGATTCCGGCTGTGGTCGCTGGTCAGCCTGTGGTGCGGCGTTTACCCCCCACCAAAGGCGTGGACGGCATTAACGTACGCGGTGAAATTACGCTGGCACCACCTGGTCAGCCATTAGAATGGAAACCGGGCGAGGGCGCAGAAGTCAGCCCATCTGATCCGGACTTATTATTGGCCAGCCGCGATGGGATGCCACGGGTGCTGGAAGCCGGTGCAGCTGTTGACGAAGTCTACTCCGTTAAAAAAGTTGATTTATCCACCGGCCATATTCAGTTTAAAGGGGCGGTGATCGTTAACGGTGACGTGACCGAAAGTATGAAAGTCATAGCCGGTGGTAACGTATTTATCAAAGGCACTATGGAAGGTGCTTTGATCGAAGCCGGTGGTGATGTGTCTATCGGTGGCTCTGTGATTGGTCACCAGCTCAGCAGTGAAGACAGTGACGAAGAGCTGTTCAGTACTGTAGTGAAAGCCAAAGGCGATATCCGTTGTACCTTAGCGCAATATGCCGAGATTAATGCGGAAGGTGATTTTCACGCCAGTAAACAAATTAATCATTGCAAAGTGTCCGCCAGGATGGTGGTGGCAGGCCCGGAAGATAAATTGACCGGTAAGGTCGTTGGTGGCAGTTTTTATCTGGATTTGGGCATCAAAGCCGGTGTGCTGGGTTCGCCTTCGGAAAGTTCGCTGAAGCTGGATCTAAATCGCCGTATTGACCCGGTTGTTGAAAAACAGCAGGCATTGCGCCAGAACGTGGCGGCTATCAAACTTGAGATGGAACAAATTAAACAAGGCATCGATGAGCTGAAAAAGCTGGAAAAATCTGATGCCACCAATGAGCATATCAATGCTTTTATTGAAGAGTTTGAAGCGCAAAAAGCAGTGGCTGTTGCTTTAATTGAAGATATTAAACGGCTGGAACAACAAAAACTGACCCTGATGGGGGAAGCGGCGATACTAGTAAAACAACAATTATATGCCGGTGTTGAAGTGCTGCTTGGCACTGAGCGTTTATCCACCAAAAGAGAGCATGGTCCGAGTTTAATTAAGATTGTTGATGCGGCGCTGAAGCTGGATCCATTGTTGTAACTCTGGCCCTGAACTGAAAGACCAATGCAGCGTCTGCTGCGACGTCAGCCGGTGCTTCTGCTCCGGCTTTTTGTTATGCTGCAAAGCAGTTGTTTTAATTCGTCGCTGCCGGGGTAGCAATTGCAATTTGTCTGCTGCTTTATTCTGCTTTTTTTGTCCGCTGTTGCTTCTGCCAGTGAATGTCAGATGGCATTTCGCCATGGCATTCTGATTTCACCGGATCAAATCCGCGTGTTGACCGATGACAGAACCCAGTTTCAGATCAATCAAGACCAACAGTTATTTATTCAGGGGCAGTGGATCACCTTGTCACCTGAAAATACAGCGCTGCTTTCGCAATACAGCCAGGGGATGCGCAAATTTGTGCCTCAGGTGGTGGCCATCGCCGTTGATAGTGTTGAGCTTGGTTTATCAGCTATTGAGGGCATGTTGATTGGTGTCGGCAACGAAACTCAGCAGGAAGAATGGCAGGCGCTGGTGCGCGAAACCACCTATCAGCTGATGTCGCGTTTTGTGCGAAGTGGTGAACATTTTTATCTGGCACCTCAAAGCCTGAATGAGATGGATGCATTTTTACATGGTGAGCTTAAAGACAACCTGACGGCGCTGGCAAAAAATACCGTAGGCGCGGTTTGGGGCGCTTTGCGTGATGCCTTACGCCAGACCGATGACAACTTTGAGCGCAGTGAAAGTCAGGACTGGCAAAGTGTGGAGCAGCTCATCAGCAAAATTAATCTGGGTCTGGATGCCAAAGCCGAAGAACTGGAAGAAAAATCTGCGTTGTTTTGTCAGCGTCTGCGTGAACTGGATGAGATTGAAACTGAGCTACAGCAGCAGGTACCCAAGTTAAAAGATTATGATGTGGTGATAGCCAAATAACGGCACAAGCCAAGCCTGGCATCAGGGCAATCGCTGTCTGATGCCACAAGGTGGAAGCGGGTCGTTATACTAAACCAAACTCACCACCCAAGACTGCCGGCATGGCGCTATCCACTTCGTCACTGATAGCATCAATGGTTTTTTCCGCTTCATCCAGCGCACTGACTTCAGCAATATGAAATAAAGCCTCACCTTCGTTGATCAGCGGCAAGTTATTGCGGCCGATAATAATGCCGCTGAAAGTCGCAGTAACCGCCACTTCGAAGTCGGAGTAGGGTGAATAAATATGCGCCAGTACATCGCCGGTTTCGACCTTTTGACCCAGGCCAAAATAATAACGGGCAATGCCGTCGTGCTCTGCCCGCACCCAGCTACTTTTTTTCGAGAATAACGACTGGGTTTTGTCCTGTTTGCGCACCGAGCGCAACATGCCAAGGCTATGCATCACATTCACTATGCCCCGCACGCCAATTTTGATCGACTGTTCGTCAAACCTGAGTGCTTCACCGGCTTCATACAAAATAATCGGAATTCCGAGATTATTAGCAGTGCCGCGCATAGTGCCGTCGCGGCTGGCGGCTTTGATAATAATGGGCGCGTTAAAACTCTCTGCCATTTTTAACGACACTTTGTCGCGTGAAGTGGCGCGTACCTGCGGTAGGTTCGAACGGTGAATGGCGCCTGTGTGTAAATCAATGACATGGGTGCATTTTTTTAGAATGCGATCGGTAAATTGCCAGGCCATCCGGCTGCCCAGAGAGCCTTTTTCGCTGCCGGGAAAACTGCGGTTTAAGTCGCGTCTGTCGGGTAAATAACGGGACTGCTGCACAAACCCATAAGTATTGACGATGGGTACTACCACCAAAGTGCCGCGTAAGCTGTTAATTTTTGGAAGTTTTAACAAGCGACGACAAATTTCTACGCCATTAATTTCATCACCATGCAAAGCGGCGGTAATTAGCAGCACTGGCCCTGGTTTTTTACCGTGAATCACATGGGCGCCGATATTGAGCTCAGTGTGGGTGTACAGCTTGCCAAAAGGAATATCCACCACAGCTCTGCTGCCTGGGGCAATGATGCTGTCGCCAAACTCAAAAGGTTCAGCCAGTGGTAGTGAACTTGCCCGGGTCAGATCGGATTCAGTCATCAGCTTTTATCCATCAATTTTTGTTGTACCCGCAGTACCTGTTGTTCAAGATACTCAATCATGGCGTCGGCCACATCCACTTCACTGGCCGCTTCAATGCCTTCAAGGCCGGGTGAGCTGTTTACTTCCATCACCACAGGGCCATTATTGGAGCGCAGAATATCCACACCTGCAACGTTCAGTCCCATACAACGGGCCGCCTTGATGGCAGTTTGTCGCTCGGCTTTACTGAGTTTGACTTTGGTGGCGGTGCCGCCTCTGTGTAAATTGGAGCGAAATTCCCCTTCTTTGGCCTGACGTTTCATTGCAGCTACCACTTTATTGCCAATGACAAAACAGCGGATATCAGCGCCTTTGGCTTCGCGGATATATTCCTGCACCAGAATATTGGCGTTCAGCCCCATAAAAGCTTCGATGACACTTTCGGCGGCGGTACGGGTTTCGGCCAGCACTACACCTATACCCTGAGTGCCTTCGAGCAGTTTAATCACCAGTGGTGCGCCGCCCACCATTTCAATTAAATCGGGAATATCACCGGGTTTATCGGCAAAACCTGTGATTGGCAAGCCAATGCCGTCCCGCGCCAACAACTGCAAAGAATTCAGCTTGTCGCGGGCACGGCCAATAGCGGCGGCGTTATTCAGACAATACACATTCATCATTTCAAACTGGCGCAGCACAGCACTGCCGTAAAAGGTAATAGAAGCACCAATACGGGGGATCACAGCGTCATAACCTGTTAAAGCTTCACCCCGATAATGAATAGACAAGGCATTGTGGTTGATATTCATGTAACACAAAATGGGATCTATCACGTCCACCTGATGGCCGCGTGCGACTGCGGCCTCCACCAGCCTTTTGCTGGAATAGAGCTCAGCGTTGCGTGATAACAAAGCGATCTTCATGCAGACTCCAAAGCAGAACTGGCTTGCCGCCTTCTTGCTGATATTGTAGTGAGGCTTGGGTCAAATAAAAGGAAAGTTATTGGTTTTCTGATGTTTTTTGTGTTTATGCTTTAAGGCAGTAGCAGCAGGCTACCCAGCCCTAAAAACACAAAAAAGCCAATCACATCTGTGACAGTGGTCAGAATGACCGAGCCGGACAGCGCCGGATCTATTTTGGCTTTTTCCAGCCAGACCGGGATCACCACACCGGATGCAGCAGCCACCAGAATATTGATAATAATGGCCATGCCAATGACGGTGCCGATAATCATATCGCCAAACCAGAAATAGGTGACAACGGCTATCACCGCAGCCCAGAGCAGGCCGTTGAGCAGACCAACCCCCAGCTCTTTACGCAATAAAGTCCAGTAAGTTTGTGGGGTAAGCTGGCCAAGCGCCAGACCGCGGATGATCAGGGTTAAGGTCTGACTGCCGGCAATACCGCCCATACTGGCCACAATTGGCATCAGTACCGCAAGTGCCACCACCTGTTGCAGCGTGGCTTCAAACAGGCCGATAGTCCATGCAGCTAAAAAGGCAGTCAATAAATTAATGCCAAGCCAGACAGCACGACGTTTGGCGCTACTGAGTACTGGCGAGAACAAGTCTTCGGTTTCGTCTAAACCTGCGGTATGCATAAACTGGCTTTCCAGGCTGCGGCGCACGTTCTCCAGCGCTTCACCGATGGAAATACGGCCAAGCAGCTTGCCTTCATCATCAATGACCGCAAGGGCGGTATAACCTGAGCGCGCTACGATGTCCGAGCCCTGATCCAAATCCATCACACCTTCCACCACAGGGGCGTCTTTGTCGATAAACTCAACCAAAGGCAAATGGCTGGGCTGGCCCAAAATATTGGTGGCAAGTAATAACCCAACATAACGACCGGTGCGATCAACCACCATCAGGGCATCGTGATATTCAGCGTCTTCATTGAGTTTTTTAAACAGGCGGATGGCATCACGCACTTTGGCGTTATTGCGAATGGTTAAAACGTCGTGGTCGGCATAACGGCCACACTGTTCGTCGGTATAGGCAAGCGCGGTGGCCAGCCAGAGTTTTTCGCTGGCATCGAGTTTAGAACAGGCTTCCTGATACACAGCGGCCGGCAGCTCGTCCAGCATCTCAATCAGATCGTCAACGTCCAGCCGCTCAACCAGCGCTGACAGTTCAGCGTCATCCAGTTGTTTAAAGATGTTCTCACGCGCGTCGTCGCGCATGTAGGTCAGGGCGTGGATTTGTTCGTCGGCATGCAGGCTTTGCCAGGTGCTGATCCGTTGCTCCAGCGGCATAGCTTCCAGCGCAACAGCAATTTCTTCCGGTTCCAGCGCACTGAGTTTCAGGCCAAGCTGTTCAACTTCCTGCTCGTCGAAGCTATCGCGGACGATTTCTTTGATATCCAGCAGTTGATTTTCAGCCATGCCCACCCCGTGCAACCCGCATTTTGGCGAACGCCAAACCGGTGATAAAAAGAGGCGCGATAATACCGCAGCCAGCCTGTTGTTTTATAGTCAATTCAACGACATTTTTGCGATTTTTTTTGGAGAATATGCCGAAGGCAAACAGCAGCCAGAAAGCGTTACCACCAGCGTTTAATTTTAAAACCCAGCATCATGGCAAGCGCCAGAACCGCCATGCCAGCCAGAGTCCAGTAATAACCCGATTCTATGTGCAGTTCTGGCATATTATCGAAGTTCATGCCATAAACCCCAACAATAAAAGTCAGCGGAATAAAAACGGCCGATACCATGGTCAGCAGTTTCATTCTTTCGTTAATCTGATGGTTGGAGGTGGACATATAACCGCTGACCAAATCACCAAGCTGGTCATAATACATTTGGGTCATACTGTGCAGGCGTTCGAATTTTTCATAAAAATCACGTAGTTCCACTTGCTGGAACTGGGTTTTTAATAAATGCTCGCGCTCCTGCAGCAACAAATCGGCAAACATTTCTTTTTGATAAGCCAGGTTGCGGTCCAGTTTCCTGAATACAGAGCGATAACGCATAATTTGCGACATTTTATGGTCGTCACCGTGATGCAACATGGCATCTTCAAACTCGCTGAGTTCATCTTCAAAGTTGATCAGTTTTTCCAGATAACTGGCCGACACCGCATGGATATAATGTTTGATCCAGTCGGTAATAGGCATCATAGGTTTGTTGACGTCAAAGGATGGCAGCGCATAGGGGTAATCCTGCTCCGGCAGCTGACACTTATACAACAGCACCTGATTGGAAAATAACAGACTGAGCTGGGCGTGCCCCGGATAATCACGAAAATCTTTACCGGCGTACGCGCGCAGAATCATTAAGGTAAAACCATCAAAACTTTCCAGTTTGGGTGGGTGGCGTTCACGCAGATAGTCTTCGGCAATTTCCGGATGAATGCCAAAATCCTTTAATAATTGCTGTTGTTCCAGATAACTGGCGTTGGATAAGTTCACCCAAAGCTTTTGATCACCATGCAAAGGTAAATTCAGCAAACTGCGATCGCCATTACGCCATTGTTGGCTCTCCGGCTCATAAAGATGAAGAGTAATCATCTGAATTTCCAATAGGTTGTTTAGCCGGAGCATACGCAATAGCGTGCTTTTGATGCAAGTTTATTCCAATGCCAGACAGCGGTTTGCTTTTATTCTGGCCAGCTTTTATGCATTTTCACCGGCGGCGTTTAACGGGCATGACACAGTGGCTTCTTCTGTTTCTGCAAATAAAAAAACGCCGCATAAAGCGGCGTTTTGTATAAGACAAGCCAAATCAGTTTTATGCCTGTTTGGCCTTGATATAGTCGTCAACCAGCATTTCCAGCACATCCAGTGGCACAGCGCCGTTTTTCAGCACCACGTCATGGAATTCGCGGATATCAAATTTGTCACCCAGTGCTGTTTTGGCTTTTTCGCGCAGCTCAACAATTTTGATCATGCCAATTTTGTAAGCTGTGGCCTGGGATGGCATCACAATATAACGTTCAATAGCGTTTACCTGCTCTGAAGCGGCGTTTGGTGTGTTCTTCGCCAGATAAGCAATAGCTTCTTCACGGGTCCATTTTTTCGCATGAATACCGGTGTCAACCACCAGACGGCAGGCACGCCACAGTTCCATCGCTAAACGACCAAAGTCAGAGTAGGGGTCCTGATACATGCCAATTTCTTTTGGCAATAACTCAGTGTATAAACCCCAGCCTTCGATATAAGCGGTGTAACCACCAAAACGGCGGAACTTAGGTACGTTTTCCAGCTCCTGTGAAATGGCAATTTGCATATGGTGACCCGGAATGCCTTCATGGTAGGCCAAAGCTTCCAGTTCATATTTGGGCATGCCTTTCATCCGGTACAGGTTGGCGTAATAAATGCCAGGGCGTGAGCCATCCATTGATGGTTGTTCGTAAAAAGCTTTACCGGCCGATTGTTCACGGAAAGGCTCTACTGCTTTGACCACCATATCGGCTTTTGGTTTCACCAGGAACAGCTCATCCAGTTTGCCTTTCATTACGTCAATGACGCGGGTGGCTTCGGCCAAATAAGCCGCTTTACCCTCGGCATTGTCCGGGTAGTAAAACTGCGCGTCTTCACGCATAAAGGTAAAAAACGCCTGCAGATCACCTTTAAAACCAACCTTCTGCATAATGGCGTTCATTTCAGCATGAATACGCGCCACTTCGGAAAGTCCAAGCTCGTGGATTTGATCCGCTGTCATGTTGGTGGTGGTAGTGCGTTTAAGCGCATTGTTATAAAAATCGCTACCGTCTTTAAAACGCCAGACGCCATCATCGGTGCCAGCTTTGGTTTCAAGTGTGGTCAGGTGGTTGATCAAATGCTCATAAGCAGGTTTAACGCTGCTGACCAGCGCCACTTCAGCTTCTTTGATCAGCATTTGTTTGGCGGCTTCATCAATGCTCAGTTTATTGACTTTACCGCGGAAATCTTCCAGTAAAGTGCTGTCTGCACCTTCACTAAAAGGTGCGCCTGTGATCACGTTTTTACTGGCGCTGATAGCATGCGGAAATACAAATTTTGGCGGAATAATGCCAAGTTCAGCTCTTTTGTCCAGCTGCACTGTGACTTGCTGGAACAAAGGTAAAATGCCGTTTAAGCGCGCGATATAAGCTTTGGCATCCGATTCGTTGTCGATGCTGTGCTGATTGATCAGCAGCGACGGCACCATAGAGTGGTAACCGTACATCTGGTTGATCGGATAGTTGTATAACCGCCATTTGTCGTCGGCAATTTCATCTTCAAGCTGCTGTTTAAACAGCTGATAACTTAACTTGCTTTGTGCATCCAGCGCCTCAAAGTTAAAGCTTTTTAACTGCTCAAGCTGTGCTTTTATCAACGCCAGTTCTTTGTCAGCCTGTTCGTCGGTGAAGGCATCCCATTTGTCATAGTCTTGTTTGATGCCAAGGCCGGTCAGACTGGTTGGGCTCAGCTGCACCTGCGCCATAAATGCTTCTTCAAAAAAAGCATTCAATTTTTCACTTTCGCTTTGTGTTGCAGCAGTGCTTTGTGGTGCAGCCGCTGTTGCTGCCGTTGGTGTTGTTTTTTGTTCGGCCGGTGAACAGGCTCCCAGCAATGCCAGTGTAACCGCCAGTGCCAGTGTTGATTTGCTTAGTTGCATCTTGGATTCTTCTTTTTGATCAATAGTTTGTTGTTAAAAGTGGATGATGTTTGTCTGGCGCTATGGCAAACACAAACAGCATTTATAAAAATAATTCCAGCAAATCATTCAGATAACGAACGCCCTGGCCCGTGATCTGTGCGCTCTGGTGTTGCAGGCTAACTAATCCTAATTGTTCGGCCCGTGCAAGGGGGGCGGTAACTGTTGCGACAGAAAGCCCGGTATATGCGGTAAATTCTTGCAAAGGGCAGGGTTCCAGTAATCTGAACCTGTTCATGAAAAACTCAAAGGGTAAATCTTCAGCACTCACCACAGTGCAGCTGTCAAGATAGGCCTTGGTTAAGTCCATATAACCTTTGGGATGTTTCACTTTGACGGTACGGATAATATGCCCTTGCTGTGGCAGGGTAATTTTGCCATGAGCACCACAACCAATACCCAGATAATCGCCAAACCGCCAGTAGTTCAGATTATGCCGGCACTGATAACCTGTTTTGGCATAAGCTGACGTTTCGTACTGCTGATAACCGGCTGCCGTTAACAGCGCATGGCCTTGCTCCTGAATGTCCCACAGAATATCGTCTTGCGGCAACACAGGGGGTTTAGAGGCAAAAGCGGTATTGGGCTCAATGGTCAGCTGATACCAGGAAAGATGGGGCGGGTTCAGCTCAATCGCCTGTTGTAAATCGTACAAGGCATCCTGAATACTTTGCTCAGGTAAACCGTGCATTAAATCGAGATTAAAACTTTGTAATCTGCTGTGTGTTATCAGTTCACTGGCAAGACGGGCGGCGTTTTTGGCTTCATCACCCTGGTGAATACGGCCAAGGCGGCTCAGTTTTTCATTTTGAAAACTTTGCACCCCAATTGAAAAACGGCTGACCCCTGCTTTGACATAACCGGCAAAACGTTCAGCTTCCACAGTGCCCGGGTTGGCTTCCATGGTGATTTCAATATCGCTGGCAAAACTGATGCGCTGCCGTACCCCCTGCAAAATGGCCTCAATACCTTCTGCGCTGAATACGCTTGGCGTGCCACCACCAATAAAAATGCTTTGCAGTTCACGGCCTTGCACATAATCAACATCTGCATCCAAATCAGAGAGCAGATGGCTGATGTATTCCTGCTCTGGTATGCCTTGTTTGACGGCGTGTGAATTAAAGTCGCAATAAGGGCATTTCTGAATGCACCAGGGAATATGGATATACAACGACAGCGGCGGTAATCCCAGCGCTGAAGCCGACTGTTGCAACGAGGCAGTGGATTGCTGCTGCATTTGGCTCATTGGCCACTCCGTTGTTGCCATTGTTGTTGTAATAACGCCAGGGCTTTGCCTCTGTGGCTGAGCTGCTGTTTGTGCGCTTTTTCAAGCTGTGCGGCGGTTTTGCCAAGTTCAGGCAACCAGAACACCGGATCATAGCCAAAACCATGGTTGCCCTTTGGCTCAAAAGCAATTTCGCCGGCCCAGATACCGTGACTTACCAGCGGTGTAGGATCGCCAGCGTGGCGCAAATACACCAGCACACAATGAAACTGCGCCTGACGAGACTCTGCCGGCACTGCAGCAAGTTTTTCCAGCAGCAGTTTGATGTTATCTGCATCTGTGGCGCCAGCACCGGCAAAACGGGCAGAATAAATCCCAGGGGCGCCACCAAGCGCGTCCACCGCCAGGCCTGAGTCGTCGGCAATTGCCGGTAAACCTGTGATAGCGGCGGCATGACGGGCTTTTAAAATGGCATTTTCAATAAAGGTTAAACCTGTTTCTTCAGCATCAGTGACGCCAAGGGAGCTTTGGGTGACCACTTCACAGCCCCAGGGCGCGAGCATGTGACTGAGCTCAGCGACTTTGCCGGCATTGCCGGTTGCAAGCACAATTTTTTGTTTCATTAGTATTTTCAGATCCAAGGTATCAGCCGGCATCGCTGCCGGCTGATATGAGATTGCTGCCTGTCGTTTATTGGTCAAGCCAATGCCTGCGGCCTTTATTCGACATAAAAGGTATGTTCAAATTTCAGCTGCTGGTTTTGATTGCCCTGACGGATATCAATAACAAAACTCAGCCGCTCTTCGTTGCGATAGGGAAGCTGTGCTAGGTAATAAATAGCTTCGCCTTCAACCACCTGGGTAAAATTCAACGTTTTTTGCTGACCTAACAGATTTTTTGCGCTGCCGGACAGTGTCACTTGCTGCGCTTTCTGATCGCTGCTGTTTAACACCGAAATATTCACCAGACCGTTAAATTTACTGCGTTCAATTTTGTAGGTACTGGCAATGGCAGGTTCAATCAAGGTTGATGGCATGGCAATATAATGTACATCCCAGGGGCCCAGTTGTTTTTTTTGCTCGGCCTGAACCGGGCTCGCCACAGCGGCAAATAGCAGCAGTGCTGGCAGCATAGCAGTGAATAATTTCATGTTTAATGCTCCTTCAAAGCAATGGAAACAAGCTCAGGCGGCAGCTGAAAAGGCGCTTTAACAAGCACCTGTTTATGGCGGCTGAGCTCACCTTTAAGCAATTCAATCTGGCTTTTACTGACACCAAAAAGTTTAGCCAACAACTTCAGTACATGAGCATTGGCTTTGCCATCAACAGGCGGTGCCGTGATGGCCAGTTTTATTTCGTCGCCATGTAAACCGATGATCTGATCGCGGCTGGCTTTGGGCTGCACATAAAGCTGTATCAGCAAATCGTCGCCGCGATAACTGAGTGCTGTCACAACAAGCCTTTAAGCAGGCTCTGCACCAGAATTTCCAGAAATTGCAGCGCGACCAAAAGCACCAGCACCGACAAATCCAGACCACCAACAGGCGGGATCACCCGACGGATTGGGTTTAACAGCGGTTCGGTTAGTTGATGCAGTAAATGCTCCATAGGACTACGGCCCTGACTGAACCAGCTTAAAATGGCACGGATCACCACCACCCAGAATAATAAACTGAAAGCCTCTTTAATGAGCACTGCAATGGCACCAAACAAGGTGGTGCCGGCACTGACGCCGCCGGATAACAACAGTTGCATCGTCAGCACCTTGCCGGTGGCGACCAGCAGAGCAAGTACCAGTGACGAGGTATCCAGTTTGCCGATACTCGGGATAATTCTGCGCATCGGTATCAACAACGGATTGGTGGCTTTGACCACAAATTGACTAAGCGGATTGTAGAAATCTGCTCTGGCGCTTTGCAGCCATAACCGCAGCAATACGACCATCAAATACAGATTAAACAAGGTACTGATTAAAAAGAAAAACGCTTCGTTCATGCGATATTCCTGTTCATAGGCCGGTGCCGGACTTTATGTGGTTACCGGCACAGGTTTTCAATTGATGACTGGTGATTATGACAAAATTCAAATATTTCAGGCGGTAATCCACCTGTTACAGGGTTTTGGCCATTTCTTCAGCTCTGGCAATGGCTGCTTTCATGGCTTTTTCGACTAAAGCTTCCAGCTGGCCCTCGCGGAATGTTTCGATTGCCTGATGCGTGGTGCCGCCTTTACTGGTGACCTGCTCTCTAAGCTCAGCAAAACTCAGTTCAGACTGTGCGGCAAGTGTGGCCGCGCCCAATGCGGTTTGCGCTACCATAGCGCGGGCCTCGGCGGGGGCAAAACCAAGTTGCTGTGCTGTCTGTTCTATCGCCTGCATAAAATAGAAAAAATAAGCAGGTGCACTGCCGGTCACGGCAATAATGTCGTTGATTTGGCTTTCCTGCTGCAGCCAGCAGGTCAGGCCACAACCGGTAAATAATTGATCAACAAATGACTTTTCATAATTAGACAAGCGGTGCGGGAATAAACCTGTCACACCTAATCCCACCTGCGCCGGGGTGTTTGGCATCGCACGCACCAGTCGTACTTCATCTCCCAGCCAGCGTTGGTAATGGGCGACGGGTAAACCTGCGGCTACTGTGACAAATAATTTTTCGTGAATTTCCGGTGCGCCGGCCAATAACGCCTGACATACCTCAGCCATGATTTGTGGTTTTACACAAAGCACAATGACATCGGCCAGTTTAACGGCTTTGATGTTGTCGGTGGTCACTTCAATGCCAAAATCAGTGGCCAGTGCTGCTAACTTTGGCATGGTTGGATTGGTAGCGATGATATTTGCTGTTGGATAACCTTGTTTCACCAGGGCTGCAATAACAGCACGCGCCATATTGCCGGCGCCAATAAATGCGATGGTATTTTCATTCATAAAGATGCGTTTCCCGCGCGCCAAAAATGGCTGTGCCTAATCTTATCATAGTTGCCCCGTATATAAGGGCTTGTTGCCAGTCGTCTGACATGCCGATCGACAACTCTGTTGCTTGTGGAAATTCCTGTTGCAGTGTTTTGGACAGCTGCGCCATGGCGGCAAAGGCTGCGCTGTTGTCGTGCTCTACGGCCGGTGCCGGAATGGCCATCAAACCACAAAGTTTAAGCTGCGGCAAAGCGGTAATTTGCCGGGCAAGTGCAAGCACATCTTGTGGCATCACACCGGCTTTGCTGGCTTCACCGCTAATATTCACCTGAATCAGCACCTTGAGGGGGGCCATGTCCAAAGGGCGCTGCGCTGATAAACGCTCAGCAATTTTCAGCCGGTCTACGCTATGTACCCAGTGGGCAAAACGGGCGATGTCGCGGGTTTTGTTTGACTGAATAGGGCCAATAAAATGCCATTCTATATCAGTAAGATGGCCAAGTTCAGTGGCTTTTTGTACCAGCTCCTGCACATAGTTTTCGCCAAAAGCTTTTTGCCCGGCCTGATAGGCAGCCAGCAGCATGGCAGCCGGTTTGGTTTTACTAACGGCGATTAATTGTGCAGTTGGGTTTACTGAGAGGTTTTTCTGCCGAATTTCTGCCATCTGGCGGTAGGCTGAATTCAGTCGTTCTGCTATGTTGTTATCCATTAAAGCCTGACTTATCGTGGTTTTTTCATTCATTTCTGGCAAACAGGAGTACATTTTGTCATGGATATCACCGAATTATTAGCTTTTAGCGTACAACACAAAGCTTCGGATTTACACTTGTCAGCCGGCGTGCCGCCGCTGATCAGGGTGGATGGTGACGTACGCCGTCTGAACATTCCGCCGCTGACGCATAAAGATGTCCATGCGCTGGTGTACGACATTATGACCGATAAGCAGCGTAAAGAATACGAAGAACGGTTAGAGTCGGATTTTTCATTTGAAGTGCCGGGCCTGGCACGTTTTCGTGTTAACGCTTTTGTGCAAAACCGAGGTGCTGCAGCGGTATTTCGTACCATCCCCAGTGAAGTATTAAGTCTGGATGATTTAGGCACACCTGAAGTGTTCAGAACTATCGCCGAGAACCCACGTGGTTTAGTGCTGGTCACAGGGCCGACAGGTTCGGGTAAATCCACCACACTGGCGGCCATGGTGGATTACATCAATACCACCAGACACGACCATATTCTGACCATTGAAGATCCCATCGAATTTGTGCACCACAATAAACTTTCGCTGGTGAACCAGCGGGAAGTGCACCGTGATACTTTAAGTTTTTCCAACGCGCTGCGCTCAGCACTGCGGGAAGACCCTGATGTGATTCTGGTCGGTGAATTGCGGGATTTGGAAACCATTCGCCTTGCCATGACTGCGGCGGAAACCGGTCACTTAGTGTTTGGCACCCTGCACACCACCTCAGCGCCTAAAACCATTGACCGTATAATCGACGTATTCCCGGGTGAAGAAAAAGCCATGGTGCGTTCTATGTTGTCGGAATCGCTCAGAGCTGTTATTTCACAAACCCTGCTGAAGAAAGTGGGTGGGGGCCGGGTTGCGGCTCACGAAATTATGGTGGGTTTACCTGCGATTCGTAACCTTATCCGTGAAGACAAAATTGCCCAGATGTATTCGGTTATTCAAACCGGTGCCGCGCATGGCATGCAGACTATGGATCAGTGTTTACTCAATCTGGTAAACCGTGGCCTCATTACCAAGCAGGACGCTCTTGCCAAAGCGCAGGATAAAAACGCCTTTGGTGCTATGGGCCGGATTTAGGAGCTGTGATGATGGATCTGGTTAAACTGTTGCAAAAAATGGTGGATGCCAAGGCATCTGATATGTTTGTGACCGCTGGCATGCCGGTGGCGGCGAAAATTAACGGTGAATTACTGCCGATTGATGATACACCGTTAACACCGGAGGATTCGCTACAGATTGTGCTGGCAGCGATGAACGAAAAACAAAAAAACGAATATCTGACCCACAAAGAGTGTAACTTTGCGGTGGCCAATGAAGCGGGTCGCTTCCGTGTGTCCGCATTTTTTCAGCGTGATCAGGCCGGTATGGTGGTGCGCCGTATTGTAACCACTATTCCCAATGCCGATGATTTGGGTTTACCGCCGATTTTAAAAGAAATCATTATGTCCAAAAGGGGTCTGGTGCTTTTTGTCGGTGGTACAGGCACGGGTAAATCAACCTCTTTGGCTGCGCTGATTGGCTATCGGAATAAAAATGCCCGGGGTCATATTTTAACCATCGAAGATCCGATTGAATTTGTGCACGATCACCAAAAAAGCCTGATCACCCAGCGTGAAGTCGGTATTGATACCGAGTCCTTTGATGCGGCGCTGAAAAGCTCGTTACGTCAGGCGCCTGATGTTATTCTGATTGGTGAGATCCGCAGTCAGGACACGATGGAATATGCGTTGTCTTTTGCTGAAACCGGCCACTTATGTATTGCCACCTTACACGCCAACAACGCCAACCAGGCCATTGACCGTATCATGCACCTGGTCCCCAAAGAAAAACACGGTAAGTTGTTGTTTGATTTGTCATTAAACCTGCGAGCCATAGTGGCGCAGCAACTGATCCCAACACCGGACGGTACCCGCCGTATTGCTGCTATTGAAGTGCTGCTCAATTCGCCCTTAGTAGCTGATTTAATTAAAAAAGGTGAAATTGACGAAATTAAAGCGGTGATGAGTAAATCACGTGAGCTTGGTATGCAAACTTTTGACCAGGCACTGTACGATTTGTATCAGCGTAATCAAATCAGCTACGCCGATGCGCTGCACCACGCTGATTCACCGAATGACTTACGTCTGATGATTAAACTGCGCAATAACGAAACCTCGGGTGCAGGTTTCCTTAGTAATGTCACTGTGGATGGCTTGACCAAACCTGACGATCACTAAACATTTGTCGAATTAAAAAGGCAGCTTCGGCTGCCTTTTTACAGTGATCTGTTGGTGCTTTGTAACCAGCCTGATGTAAAACTACACTAAGCAAAACATCATTTCGCAAATCAGCATGCTGAACAGCGCTTACACACCCTCTGGTTTTTCAGTACCAATAAACTGAAATCTGGCCACTTCTTCACCCTGAATACTGACATTTTCAGTAAACATCTGAAGTGGCCTCACCCAGAGATCATAATTACCATATAAAGCACGATACACTGCATAAGGCTGCTGCTCTTCACTGTGGGTGGCAATAGCGGTCAGTTGGTACAGCTGACCTTTGTAATGGCGGTAATATCCCAAAGGCACAGTGCCGTCGCCGTGATCCAATGTTGGGGCAAAACCGTCGTCAGGCAGGATGATTGTCAAAGAAGCTCTCCAGTATCAATTTGGCCGACCAGCAATCTACAGCATCTTTACTGAGTTTTTTAAAACCACCTTGAGCGAATAAATCGGCACGGGCGTCGACCGTGGTTAAACGTTCGTCCTGGGTCAGCACTTTTACACCAAAACGGCCATGCAGTCTGTTGCAGAACTTATGTACTCTGGCGGTAAAAGGCTGCTCTGTACCGTCCATATTCAGTGGTAACCCCACCACCACAAAGGCAGGTTGCCATTCGGCCAGCAGTTTTTCGATTTGTATCCAGTCTGGTATACCGTCCTGTGCCTTCAGCGCTTTAAGGGTGCTGGCACTGCCAGTCAGGCGTTGGCCCACTGCAACACCGATACTCTTTAAACCATAGTCAAAAGCTAAAATATTGCCGCTGTCACTCATCAGGCGTGTCCTGCATCAGCACTTAATTGCCATGCCTGGATCCCCAGTTTCTGGGTGGCTCCCTGCCATTTTTCGGCATGGCATAAGTCGAAAATAATTTGATTGTCGGCCGGCACCACCAACCAGGAATTATCGGCCAGTTCCTGCTCCAGCTGACCGGCGCTCCAGCCGGCATAGCCCAGCGCCAGAATAAACTTTTCCGGTGCGTTGTCTGAGGTGAGCTGCTCCAGAATGTCTTTGGAGGTGGTGACCATCAGCTCATCGGTCAGTTGCAGACTGCTGGCAAAACCGGCTTTGGGCGTGTGCAGCACAAAACCTCTGTCATGCTGCACCGGACCGCCGGCGCACACCTGGGCATCGGCCGCTTTGCTTTTTGCATCAAACTGAATATCCAGTTGCTTTAATAGCTCAGCCACTTTCAGTGGCATCGGATGATTCACCACAATGCCCATGGCGCCTTCAGCATTATGCTCGCAGATGTACGTGACACTGCGGCCAAACATCGGGTCGTCCAGCGAAGGCATGGCGATCAGCAGATGGTTTTGCAAACTTTGCAGAGTCTCAGTCATCGGTTACTCCAGTCAGGCTTTTTTAGCAGCCAGGATTTGTTCAATCTGGTCAAACAGCATTCCGGTAATGCTGACAGGGAAGGCAGCTTCAATTTCCCGGATACAGGTTGGACTGGTGACATTGATCTCGGTGAGATAGTCTCCGATCAAATCGATGCCGACAATAACCAATCCAAGTCGGCGAAGTTCGGGTCCCA
>FWWM01006750.1_pt1 | contig 23716 bp, 21 predicted proteins | sample 2228351 | NCBI WGS metagenome assembly FWWM01 (sample SAMEA103939774, study PRJEB20133) | metagenome
GGGGACGTTCACCCGGGGTTCCCCCTCCAGGTAGAGGCAAAGCGTCCGACCTGTGGCACACAGGAGCGGGGTTGGGGAGGTGGCCTGGGGAGATGAGGCGCCGACGGCACAGGCAAGCAACAGCAGCGGCAGGAGGGGGAGAAGGCACCGCCATAAGCGACCCCGCCGCACCGGCCATACACCGAACTCGATGCTAAACGGCATGGCTACCTCTTGCGCGAGGCGGAGATCCGTTCGCCGTGCGGGTCTGCCAGCCGGCCTGAAGAATGTGGGGAAGTGGGCACCGGGCGGGCGCGGAGGAGGCCCGCCCGGCTGCCTTTATCTGTCCGCGAAGAGGGGGATCAACTCGAACCGGTTGACGTCCACCAAGCCCAGGTCCGTGATCTTCAGCTCCGGGATCACCTCCAGGGCCAGGAAGCTCAGGGTCATCAGGGGGTTGGGCAACTGGCTCCCCAGGGCCCGCGCCGCCCGCAGCGCCTCATCCAGCTCCCTCCGCACCGTCTCGATGGGCTGGTCGGACATCAGCCCGGCGATGGGCAGGGGCACGAGGGCCAGCACCCGCTCGTCGTGGGCGACGGCCATGCCCCCGCCGGCCTCGGCCACCGCGCGCACCGCCGTCTGCATCGAGACGTCGTCGGCCCCCACCACCACGAGGTTGTGGTGGTCGTGGGCGACGGAGGAGGCCAGCGCGCCCCAGCGCAGCCCCATCCCCTTCACGAAGCCCAGGCCCATCCGCCCGGTCGCCCGATGGCGCTCGATCACCGCGATCTTCAGCAGGTCCCGCTCCGGGTCGGCCACCGCTTCCTCATCGAGGATGCGAGCCTCCTCGATGAGGTGGCGGGTGATCACCTGGTCCGCCACGACGCCGATCACGTGGACCCGCCGGCCCTGCGCCGGGATCCGGAACTGGACTCGATCCCAGGCGATGTGGACGGTGTTGCGCGGGGCGGCCTTGCGATAGACCGGCTCCCAGAGGGGGCGGCCGTTCTCCGCCACCCGCACCCCATGGCGGAAGACGAGCTCCGGGCGGAGGTCGTAGAGGTCCGAGAACACCACGAGGTCCGCCACGCGGCCTGGGGCGATCGCCCCCCGATCGTGCAGGCGGAAATGCTCCGCCGGGTTCAGCGTGGCCATCTGGATGGCGATCACCGGGTCCAGCCCCAGGCGCACCGCTTTGCGGATGATGAAGTCAATGTGGCCCTCGTCGAGGAGGTCGGGCGGGTAGCGATCGTCAGTGCAGAAGCAGAAGCGCCGGCTGTTGGCGGGGGTGATCGCTGGGAGCAGATCGGCGAGGTTGCGGGCCACCGAGGATTCTCGGACGAAGACATACATCCCCAGCCGGGCCTTCTCCCGCGCCTCCTCGACGGTCGTGCACTCGTGATCCGAGGTGAGCCCCGCCGCCGCATAGGCCACCAGATCCCGGCCGGTGAGCCGGGGGGCGTGGCCATCGCGGACCCCGTGGGTGAAGGCCCGGAGCTTGTCCAGGACGTCGCGGTCGCCGTGGATCACACCGGGGTAGTTCATCATCTCCGCCAGCCCCAGCACCCACGGATTGGAAAGCAGCGGCTGCAGGTCATACCAGTGCAGCTCGGCGCCGGCGGTCTCCATCGGCGAGGCGGGGACGCACGAGGGGAGCATCACAAAGACGCTCATGGGGTTGTGTTTGGCGGCGTTGAGCATGTAGCGGATCCCTTCCAGGCCCAGGACGTTGGCGATCTCGTGGGGATCGATGATCACCGTGGTGGTGCCGTGGGGGACGACAGCGCGGGCGAACTCCGGTGGGGGGACCATGCTGCTCTCGATGTGGACGTGGGCGTCAATGAACCCGGGGGCCACAAAGCGCCCTTTGAGGTCGATCACCTCCCTGGCCGTGTATCCCTCCCCGATCCCGACGATATACCCTTCGTGGATGGCGATGTCGGCCTCGTGGATCTCTCCGGTGAACACGTTGACCAGACGCCCGCCCTTCAAGAGCAAATCCACGGGCTCCAGACCTCGCGCCAGACGGATCCGATAGGCCAGTTCCATCGCGCGCTCTCCTCCTCTTCAGTCAGGGGGATGGACCGCCACACGATGCCCCGTGCACGGATGAGGGATTTAAAATCATTATAATCAAAGGCTTGCCGCAGACAACGCGCCCTCGATTCACGGCCGCGCTCGATGGCCTTGCCGGCCCTCTATCCCGGATGAAGCAGGGCCCCATTATGGACCAGCGGATCTCAAAATTTCTACAAAAACTTGACACATTTTTGAGAAAAATGGAGAATCTCGAAAGACGTCCAAGGCGTCGGGAAGTGGAGGCGATGGCGCAGGGATCCGGCCTGTTCGGGGTGGGCTTCCACCGGCGGGAGGGGTGGGCGGGGCCCGTGCCGTGGTTCGGGCTCCCGCCGGAGAGCGTGCGCGGGCTGCTGGAGGCCTTCCAGGATCTGGGGATCCGCGAGGCCGTGGTGCTCAGCACCTGCGAGCGGCTGGAGGTCTACGGGGTGGGCGCCCTGGAGGCCGCGGCGGCCTTCCTCCGCCGGCAGGCCGCGGGCCGATCGCCAGCGATCTGGATCCATCGGGCGGCGGCGGCGCATCTCTTCCGGGTCGCCGCTGGCCTGGACTCCACGGCGATTGGGGAGGCAGAGATCCTGGGCCAGATCCGCGAGGCCTTGGCGATCGCCCGGGCCGCCGGGACGGTGGGGCTGGTGCTGGGCCCGCTGTTCGAGCGCGCCCTGGCCCTCGGCCGCGCGGTCCGCGCCCGCACGGCCTTCGGCCGTTCCCCGCTCTCGCTGGCCCTCCTGGCGGTCCGCGAAGTTCACCGTCGGTTCCCCCTGGAGGGGCGGTCCGTCCTGGTCGTCGGGGCGGGGACCATGGGCACCCAGATCGCCCACGCCGTCCGCCGATGTCGGCCGGCCCACCTGGAGGTGCTCAGCCGAACCCGGGAGCGGGCCTGCGCCCTGGCGGAGCAGGTGGGCGGTGTGGCGGGGACGCTGCAGGAGTTGCGGCCTCGCCTGATTCGGGCGGACGTCGCGTTCTTCGCCCTGGCGGCCCCGCAGCCGGTGCTCTCCGGGGCCGACCTCCGCGCGATCGCGGCGGCGCGCGAGGGGGCACCGCTCTGGCTGATGGATCTGGGGGCGCCGCCCAACCTGGGCCCGGATGACCGGGACCTCCCGGGGATCCACGTGATCCGCCTGGAGGACCTGCAGCCCCTCCGCGCGCTCCACCAGGCGCAGCTGGCCGAGGCCATCGCCCAGGCGGAGGCCATGGTGGACGCCGCGGTGCACGAGTGGGAGCGTGAGCGGCACCGCCGCGCCGTCGGCCCATGGATCGTACAGTTGCGCCGGCGCGTCGAGGCCATCCGGCAGCAGGAGCTGGAATGGCTCTGGCCGAAGCTGGGCGATCTCACCCCGCAGCAGCGCGCCCGCATTGAACAGTTCGCCCACCGCTTGCTCCAGAAGGTGCTCCATGCTCCCACGGTCGGCTTGAAGCGAATGGCCGATGACCCGCAAGCCCTTCGCTGGTTCCAGATGCTTTGGGGGCTGGATGAGGACGGGATGCAGCGCTCCGACGACGAAGGAGACCGGATATGATCCGGCGTCCGCTGCGGATCGGCACCCGCGGCAGCGCCCTCGCGCGGGCCCAGGCCGATCAGGTGATCCGCCGGCTGCGGGCCAGCGACCCGACGCTTCCCTTGGAAACCGTGATCATCCGCACCAGCGGCGACCGCGGGCAGCGGGAGGTGCGGGGGGCGTTCGTGAAGGAGTTACAGCACGCCCTCCTCCAGGGGGAAATTGATATCGCCGTCCACAGCCTGAAGGACCTGCCCACCGATCCGGCGCCGGGGTTGCGCTTGGCCGCGGTCCTGGAGCGGGAGGATCCGCGGGACGCGCTGATCGCCCGGAACGGCTGGACCTGGTGGGCGCTGCCCCCCGGCGCCCGGGTGGGGACCGGGAGCCCGCGGCGGACGGCGCAGTTGCGGGCCATGCGGCCCGATCTGACTTACCTCCCACTGGTGGGGAACGTGGACACTCGGCTGCGGCGGCTGGAGGAGGGGGGGTACGACGCCGTCGTGCTGGCCATGGCGGGGCTGATCCGCCTCGGGCGGGCCGCGGAGGTCACCGAGATCTTCCCCCTGGAGCGCGTGCTCCCCGCCCCGGGCCAGGGCGCCATCGCAGTGGAGGTCCGGGCCGACGACGGGTGGGCGCAGGCGATTGTGGCCCCGCTGAACCACCTCCCCACCTGGTGGGCGGTGACCGCGGAGCGGGCCTTCCTGCAGGCCCTGGGGGGCGGCTGTCGCGTCCCCATCGCCGCATACGGGGCGGTCCAGGGGGAGCGCCTGGTGCTGGAGGGCTTGGTCATCGCGCCGGACGGGGCCTGGGCGGTCCGGGAGCGGATCGAGGGCCCGCCGGCGGAGGCGGAGGCCCTGGGCGAGGCCCTGGCCGAGCGCGTGAAGGCGAAGGGGGCGATGCGGGGATGGGAGGAAGGGGGATGAGCTGGTTTCCCCTGGCGGGCTGTCGCGTCCTGATCACCCGTCCGCGTCGGGCGGCGGAGGATCTGGCGGATCGGCTCCGATCCCTGGGAGCGATCCCGCTCCCGCTGCCGGTGATCGAGATCCAGCCGCCTGAGGACCCCCGGCCGCTGGAGGAGGCGGTGCGCCGGGCTTCCACCTTCGATTGGATCCTCTTCACCAGCGCGAACGGGGTGCATGCCTTTATGGCGTGCCTGCAGGCGGCGGGCGGCTCCCCTCAGGATCTGGCCCGCGTCCGCCTGGGGGCGATCGGCCCGGCGACGGCTCGGGCCCTCCGCGGGTATGGCCTGGTGGTGGATTATCTTCCCCCGGTGTATCGCTCGGAGGCCATCGCCGACGGATTGGGGGAGGTGGCCGGCCGCCGCATCCTGCTCCCCCGGGCGGATATCGCCCGTCGGGATCTGGCGGAGCGCCTGCGGGCCCGCGGGGCGGAGGTCATGGAGGTGGCGGCCTATCGGGTGGGGATAGGCGGGGACCCGGAGGCCTTGCGGGCGGCGCTGAACCCCCGGCCGCACCGGGTTACCCTGACCAGTCCCTCGACGGCCCGGGCCTTGGCGGGGCTCCTGGCCCATTGGGGGGAAGGGGTCCAGCCGGCCGATCTCCCGGCGGTGTGCATCGGGCCGGTGACGGCGGCGGAGGCGGAAGCCCAGGGCTTCCCGATCGCGGCGGTGGCCCGGGAATACACCCAGGAGGGCCTCATCCGCGCGCTGATTGAGAGCTGGGGCGGGGAGGCCTTCTCGGGGCGCGCCGGGGGATGAAGCGTTCCCGTGGAAATTGCAAGGAGGTGCGGGATGGCCGAGGTCCTTGTGCGGACGTCTGTGGAACCGGTGGATCGCTTGCGGCGCCTGCGGCGCACGGAGGGGCTGCGGGTGCTGGTCCGGGAAACCCGTCTGGCGCCGGAGGATTTCATCTACCCGCTGTTCGTGCGGCCTGGGCGGAACCTCCAGGAGCCGATCCCCTCGATGCCGGGCCAGTTCCGGTTCACCGTGGACCGTCTGGAGGCGGAGGTCGAGGAGGTCGTCCGCCTGGGGATCCGGGCGGTGCTGCTCTTCGGGCTGGCCGAGCGGAAGGATCCGGAGGCCCGCGAGGCCTACGACGAGGCCGGCGTGGTCCCCCAGGCAATCCGCCGCATCAAGGCCGTTGCCCCGGAGCTGGTAGTGATCACCGATGTGTGCGTGTGCGCCTACACCGATCACGGGCATTGCGGGCTCGTGCGGGATGGGGAGGTGGACAACGACGCCACGCTGTCCATCCTGGCCCGGATGGCGCTGGCCCACGCGGCCGCCGGCGCGGATCTGGTGGCTCCCAGCGCCATGATGGACGGGCAGGTCCGGGCGATCCGGGAGGCCCTGGACAGGGCGGGCTTCACGAACGTTGGGATCATGGCCTACTCGGCCAAGTTCGCCTCGGCCTTCTATGGGCCGTTCCGAGAGGCGGCGGACTCCGCCCCGCGCTTTGGCGACCGCCGGGGCTATCAGATGGACCCGCCGAACGCCCGGGAGGCGCTGCGGGAGATCGAGCGGGACATCGCCCAGGGGGCGGACATCGTGATGGTCAAGCCGGCCCTGGCTTACCTGGACGTGATCCGCCGGGCCCGGGAGCGCTTCGACCATCCGATCGCAGCCTACAACGTGAGCGGGGAATACAGCATGGTGAAGGCCGCGGCGCAGCGCGGCTGGCTGGACGAGGCGCGGGTGGTGATGGAGATCCTTACCGCCATCAAGCGGGCGGGGGCGGACCTCATCATCACCTATTTCGCAAAGGAAGCGGCGCGCGGGCTGCGGGGTTGAGCCGGGACAGTCCACTCCGACATCTCCTGCAGCAAGGAGGCTTCGATGGAGAGGACGGTGCTGGGCCATTTCGCCTTCTTCAGCCTGAGCGAGGCGTTCTGGGCGCTGCCGGCCGCCCAGCGGCGGGCTCAAGCCGCCGCCTGGTGGGAGCGGATGGCGGGGGTCGCGGCGCGGGCCTATCTGTATCAAGTCTTCCCCAGCCGTATCGAGGCGGATCTGCTGATCTGGAGCGCGGAGCCAGTGGAGGAGGCGGGCGCCCCCGCCCGGTTCTTCGAGCGGTTCGCCCGCGCCGCCAACGACTGCCGCACCCTGTTCCGCCCGGTGCTCACCCTGTGGGGCTTCACCCGTCCCTCGATCTACGCCGCCGGCCGCTCCCCTCAGGAAATGGATCCCTTCGATGAGGACCGCAAGCCGTATCTGATCCTGTATCCTTTCGTGAAGACGGCGGACTGGTATTTGATGAGCAAGGACGCCCGGCAGGGGATGATGAACGAGCACATCCGGGTCGGGAAGCAATACCCGGCCATCCGGCAGTGGCTGCTCTACGCCTTCGGCCTGCAGGATCAGGAGTTCGTGGTGGTGTATGAGACGGAGGATCTGGTCCTGTTCTCCGATCTGGTCCAGGCCCTGCGGGGCACGGAGGCGCGCCGCTATACGCTGCGGGATATCCCCATCTTCACCGCCCTCTATCGGCCGCCCGAGGCGACGCTGGCGCTCCTCGGCTGAGCGCGCCGGAAAGCGGCCGGGAGGGGTGCGGGAGGAGAGGTCGGATGCGCACGGAGCGCTCGGAACAGCTGTATGCCCTCGCGCAGGCGCTGATGCCCGGGGGGGTCTCCAGCCCGGTGCGGGCCTTCCGGGCGGTGGGGGGGACGCCCCGCTTCATCGCCCGCGGCCGCGGCGCGATCCTGGAGGACGTGGACGGCAACCGCTACATTGACTACGTCGGCTCCTGGGGCGCCTTGATCCTGGGGCACGCGCCCGCAGCGGTGGTCCGCGCCCTCCGCGCGGCGATCCGCCGGGGCACCAGCTACGGCGCCCCCGTCGAGGCGGAGATCGCCCTGGCGCGCCGCATCCGCGAGGCCTTCCCTTCCATCGAGAAAATTCGATTTGTGAACTCGGGGACGGAGGCGACGATGAGCGCGCTGCGGGTGGCCCGGGCGGCCACCGGGCGCCCCAAGATCATCAAGTTCGAGGGCGGCTACCACGGGCACGCGGATTTCCTCCTCGCCCGGGCCGGCTCAGGGGTGGCCACCTTCGGACTCCCGGACAGCGCGGGGGTCCCCGAGGCGTGGGTGCAGGACACCCTGGTGGCGCCCTACAACGACCTGGAGGCCGTCGCTGCCCTCTTCGAGCGCTTCCCCGGCCAGATCGCGGCGGTGATCGTGGAGCCCGTGGCCGGGAACATGGGGGTGGTGCCGCCGAAGCCGGGCTTCCTGGAGGGCCTGCGCGCCCTCACCCGCCGGCACGGAGCGTTGTTGATCTTCGATGAGGTGATCACCGGCTTCCGGGTCGCCTGGGGCGGCGCCCAGGCCCTCTACGGGGTGGAGGCGGACCTTACCTGCTTGGGGAAGATCATCGGGGGCGGGCTGCCCATCGGCGCTTACGGGGGCCGGCGGGACCTGATGGACTGGGTGGCGCCCCTCGGGCCGGTGTATCAGGCCGGCACCCTTGCGGGCAACCCCCTCTCCATGGTCGCCGGATGCGCGACCCTGGAGCAGCTCACCCCCGCCCTCTACCAGCAACTCGAGGAGCGGTCCGCCCGGCTGGCGGAGGGCCTGCGGGAGGCGGCGGAGCGGGCCGGCGTGTCGGTTCGCATCCACCGGGTGGGCTCGATGCTCAGCGTGTTCTTCACCGAGCGGGAGGTGGTGGACTACGCGACCGCGGCGACGACGGATCGGGCCCGCTATGCCCGGTTCTTCCATGCGATGCTGGCGCGTGGGATCTACCTCCCCCCCTCCCCGCTGGAGGCGTGGTTCGTCTCCGCCGCCCACACGGAGTCCCACATCGAGCGGACCCTCCGGGCGGCCCGGGCGGCGTTCCGGGAGGTGGCCCGTGGCGGCGTTTAACGACCGGTTCCTGCGGGCCTGCCGTCGGGAGCCGGTGGACGCCACCCCGGTCTGGTTCATGCGCCAGGCGGGCCGGTATCTCCCGGAATACCGGGCGCTGCGGGAGCGCTACCGCTTTCTGGAGCTCTGTCGGCACCCCGCGCTGGCGGCGGAGATCACCTGCATGCCGCTCCGCCGCTTCGCGGTGGATGCGGCCATCCTGTTCTCGGATCTCAGCCTCCCCTTCCTGGGCATGGGGGTGGGCCTCGCGTTGGAGGAGGGGAGCGGGCCGGTGATCGAGGATCCGATCCGGCGGAGGGCGGATGTCCGCCGCCTGCGCGTCCTGGAGCCGGAGGCCGATCTCCCCTTCGTGCTGGAGACCATCCGCATCCTGCGGGCGGAGCTCCCGGTGCCCCTGATCGGGTTCGTCGGGGGGCCGTTCACCATGGCCTGCTATCTGGTGGAGGGGCGGGCCGCGCGGGATTTCGCCCGGGTCCGCGCCTTGATGTTCGGGGAGCCGGAGACCTGGCGCGCCTTGATGGAGGTCCTGACGGAGAGCCTGAGCCGCTACGCCCGGGCCCAGGTCGCCGCGGGGGCCCATGCCGTGCAGGTCTTCGAGAGCTGGATCGGGGTGCTGAACCCCCTGGATTACCGGGCGTTCGTCCGGCCGTATCTCCAGCGCCTGATCGAGAGCCTGGGCCCCAGCGGGGTCCCGGTGATCTTGTTCGGGACGGGGACGGCGGCCCTGCTGGAGGATCTGGCGGAGACGGGGGGGACGGTGATCGGGCTGGATTGGCGGGTGCCGCTGGACGCGGCGTGGTCCCGCCTGGGGGATTCGGTGGCCGTCCAAGGGAACCTGGACCCGGCGGTGCTGCTGGCTCCGTTCGAGGTGGTGGCCGAGCAGGCGGCCCGGATCCTCCGCCAGGCCGGCGGCCGGCCCGGCCACATCTTCAACACCGGCCACGGCCTCCTGCCTGAGACCCCTCCGGACACGGTGGCCCGCCTGGTGGACTGGGTGCACGCCTGGGGCGGGGGGCATTGAGGCGGGTCGCTACCCGAGGCATTGGAGGGAACGAAGTTGCGTGTGGTGATCGTCGGCGGGGGGATCGCGGGGCTGAGCGTGGCGTATTTCCTGGAGCGCGCCATGGCCGAGGGGCGATGGCGCGGGGAGATCCTCCTGGTCGAACGGGCGCCCCGTCCGGGCGGCAAGATCGTGACGGTGCAGGAGGATGGGTTCGTCGTGGAGGGAGGGCCGGATGCCCTCCTGCGGACGAAGCCGGAGGGGGTGACGCTCCTGCGGGAACTGGGGTTGGAGGAGGAGATGGTTTTCCCCCAAGCCCGGACGGTGTATGTGCTGCGCCACGGCCGGCTCCATCCGATCCCCGAGCCGCTCCTGGCGCTGCGCCCGGATCCGGGGGCGGTGTGGCGGGCGCGGAGCCTTCCGTGGTGGGGGCGGCTCCGGGCCATGCTGGAGCCGTGGGTGCCGCCGCGCCGGGGGGAGGGCGACGAGCCGCTGGCTGCCTTCCTGCGCCGTCGGTTCGGCCGCGCCTTCGCCGAGGGGGTGGCGGAGCCGTTGATGGCGGGGGTGCACGCCGGGGATCCAGAGCGCCTGAGCATGGAGGCGCTCTATCCCCACCTCCTGGCCCTGGAGCGGGACTTCGGCAGCGTGGCGCGGGGGCTCCGGCGCGCGCGCCCCGCCGCGCCCGCGGGCCCGATCTGGGTCTCCCTCCGTTCCGGCATGGGGAGGTTGGTGGATCGGCTGGCCGCCTCCCTGCGGCGGACCTGCTGGGCGTTCGGGCGGGAGGTGGAGGCGCTCGTCCCCATGCGGGAGGGCGATCGGATCCGCTATCGGGTGCGCCTGGCGGACGGGGAGGTGCTGGAGGCCGAGGGGGTAGTGCTGGCGGTCCCCGCCTTCGAGGCCGCGCGCTGCCTTGCGGGGTTCGCCCCCGCGGCGGCGGAGCGCCTCCGCGAGATCCCCTTCGCCTCCACGGCGGTGATCACCCTGGCCTTCCGTCGGGAGCAGGTCGGCCGCCCGCTGGTGGGGAGCGGCTTCCTGGTGCCTCGGGGGGAGTCCTTCCCGCTGACCGGCTGCACTTGGTCCTCTGCGAAATGGCCGGGACGGGCGCCGGAGGGGTTCGTGCTGTTGCGCGCCTTTGTGGGGTGGGCCGGGGATCCCGAGGCGCTCGCGGCGGAGGACGCGGCGCTGGTCCGGCGGAGCGTGGAGGCGCTGCGCCCCCTGCTCCGGCTGCGGGGCGAACCCGCCCGGGCGTGGGTGCACCGCTGGCCCCTCGGAATGCCCCAATACACCGTGGGGCATCGCGAGCGGCTGGCGGCCATCGAGCGGGCGCTGCGCCCCTTCCCAAGGCTGGTCCTCACGGGCGCCTCGTATCGGGGCATCGGGATGCCGGACCTCATCCGGGAAGCCCGGGAGGCGGCGGCGCGGCTGATCGAGGGGGCCGGGCGATCCGAAGCCGCGGCCCTCCACGCTGAGTTCAGCGGGCCTTCATGGCGGTAGGCCGGATCTTCCGCTTGGGGAAACCGTGGACCGCCTCGACTTTGAAGCGCAAGAGGATAGCGAGATGGCCCGGATCGGCGTGCTGCTGATGGCGTATGGGACGCCGCGCTCCCTGGAGGAGGTAGAGGCCTATTACACCCACATCCGGGGTGGGCGGCCGCCCACCCCGGAGCAGCTGGCGGCGCTCCAGGCGCGCTACCGGCGGATCGGAGGGCGTTCCCCTCTGCTGGAGATCACGCTCCGTCAAGCGGAGGCCCTGGGCGCCCGACTGGCCCGGCTCGCCCTGGGGCATTCCTTCCACGTCCGGGCGGGCATGAAGCACGCGCCGCCCTTCATCGAGGAGGCGGTCGCCGGGCTGCTGGAGGAAGGGGTCGAGCGCCTGGTGGCCATCGCCCTCGCCCCCCATTTCTCCCGCATGAGCGTCGGCGCCTACCACGCAGCGGTCCGGCGCGCCCTCGCCGCCCGTTCCGCCGCGATCCCGGTGGCGGAGGTCGGGGGATGGGGTGCCCATCCCCTCTTCGTGATGGCGGTCGCGGAGCGCCTGAGGGAGGCGCTGGCGGACCGATCCCTGTCGGAGACGGCGGTGATCTTCACCGCCCACAGCCTGCCCGCCCGCCTGCGGGAGGAAGGGGATCCCTACGAGGCGGAGCTGCTGGACTCCGCGCGGCGGGTGGCGCGGGTACTGGGGCTGGAGCGGTGGCGCTTCGCGTATCAGAGCGCCAGCCCCACCGGCGAGCCGTGGCTCGGGCCGGACCTCTTGGAGGTCCTGGAGGCGATCGCGCGGGCGAAGGAGACCCGGCATGTGGTGGTTTGCCCCATCGGCTTCCTGGCCGACCACCTGGAGATCCTCTACGACCTGGATGTGGAGGCGCGGGAGGCGGCCGAGGCGTGGGGGCTTTCCTTCCGGCGGACGCGTTCCTTGAACGACGATCCGCTGCTCATCGAGGCCCTGGCGGCGCTGGTGATCGAGGCCCTCAACGAGTCCGACGGAGTCACCTCGTAACGCCTGGAGGATCCGGAGCGGATCTCCCTGCCTCACGGCGCGGCGGGTGTGCCGAGCAGTCGCAGCAGCGCCTCGATCTCCTCGGCGAAGGGGGCGGGCGGACGGGTTTCCAGGAACCGGCGGAGCAACGCCCGGGCTTCCTCTTCCCGCCCCTGTTGGGCGAGGAGCCGGCCGAGCCAGTAGAGGGCCTCCGGCATCCCCGGGCGCAGGGCCAGGGCGCGGCGGAGATCCGCCTCGGCGCCGGCGAAGTCCCCCTCCAGCATGCGGGCGCTCCCGCGCCCCACGTAGGCCTCGGGGAAATCGGGCCGGGCCTCCAGGGCCCGGTCGAAGGCCTGGCGGGCCTCCGCCACCCGATTCTGCTGGAGGAGGGCGGCGCCGAGCAAGTAATGGGCGCGGGCCTCGCGGGGATCCTGGGCCAGGGCCGCCTGGGCTTCGGCCATCGCCTCCTCCAGGCGCCTGTGCTGGAGGAGCACGGCCCCTAGGCCCAGGCGCGCCGGGATGTGGTCCGGGGCCCGCCGCAGGGCCTCTCGATAGGCCGGCTCGGCTTCCTCCGGGCGGCCGGCCTGGACGTAGGCGTTCCCCAGCTCCACCCAGGCCTCGACCTGCTCGGGGTGCTCCCGCACGAAGGGCTCGAGCAGCGCCAGGGCGGCCGCCGCGTCCCCCTGTTGCAATGCCGCCCGGGCCTGCGCCACCCGGGGGTCCAGCGTCCGGGGGTCCAGCGTCGGGGTCGGCGGGGGGGTGGGGGTGGGGCGGCAGGCCGCCCAGAGGCCGAGCAGGGCCAGCAGGAGCGCCCGCTTCATCCCTCTTCCTGGGCCTGGAGGTTGAGGACGATCACCTGGGTTTCCTCCGGCAGGTCCGCCCGGGAGAGCTTCATAGCGTCGAGGGTGGGGGCCTTCTCGCTGCCCATCTCCTTGAGGAACTTCTGCACCGGGTCCAGCTTGAGGGCCAGCCCGGGCACGCGGTAGTGCATCGGGATCACGATCCGGGGCTCCAGGAGGCTGACGACCTCGGCGGCCTGGGCGGCGTTCAGTGCCTCGCCGCCCCCGACGGGGACGAACAGCACGTCCACCTCCCCCAGGGCCTCCTCCACCTCGGCCTGGGAGGGGACGTGTTGCAGGTCGCCCAGGTGGCAGACCCGCAGATCCTCCAGCTCGAACAGGAAGACCGTATTGCGCCGCTCCCGCTTGCGCTTGTTCTCGGGGCGGATATCCAGGCCGGTGATGAACACGCCGCTGATCTCATACTCGCCGGGCCCGCTGAGGATGTGCGGATCGCCCTTGACGGCGTGGGCCGCGTTGTGGCCCGGGGCGTCGTGGCTGACGGTGACGATGTCGGCCTTCAGGCGGGGCAGGTTGAGCCCGACGCTTTTGTCGTAAGGATCCGTGACGATCGTCGCCGTCCGGCTCCGGATGCGGAAGCAACTCAAGCCAAACCACGTGATCTCCATCGCTGGAACGCCTCGCGGTTGAAGGTGCGCCACCGGATCTATCGTATCACAGCCGCATCCCGCCGCGCATCCCCTCGGGAGGGCTCTCGGGCGCGCGGCCGGCCGGCGGGAGAGCGGCTATCATAGAAGGCGGGAGGCTTCCGATGCGGGCGGCGCGCCAGCGGGACCGTCACTTCGCGCGGCGGGAGAAGGTCCTGGGCCAGTTCTTCACCCCTCCGGACCTGGCGGCCTGGATGGTGGAGGTCGCCGCTTCCTTCCTCGCGCAGCGGGAGGCGGCCCTGGATCCGGCCTGCGGGGAGGGCGTCTTCCTGCGCCCGATGGCCGCCCAAGGCTTCCGCCGGGTGGTGGGGGTGGATGTGGACGAGGGGATCCTGCAGGCGATCCGATCTTCCTCCGACATGGGCTCCTTCGAGCTCTGGGCGGGTGACGCCCTGGAGATGCTGGACCGTCTGGAGGGGCAGTTCGATCTGGTCGCCACCAACCCGCCCTTCTCGGCGAAGTTCGGACGGGTGGCCGATCCATGGCGGCTGGCCCGCTTCGCCCTGGGATATGGGCGCCGCAGCGAGGCGATCGAGGCGCTGTTCCTTGAGCTGGCCGTCCGGGCGCTGCGCCCCGGTGGGATGCTGGCGATCGTCCTGCCGGAGGGATTGTGCGGGAGCCTTCCCCATCGGCGGGCCCGCCGGTGGCTGGCCGCCCACGCGACCCCTCTGGCGGTGCTTCAGCTCTCCCGGGCGTTCTTCCCCGCTCGTTGCTGTGTGTTGATCGCCCGCCGGGGAGCCGCGGACCCCGCCGCGCCGGTCTTGCTGGCGGAGGCGGAGACGGGGGCGGACCTGGCCCGCATCGCCGAGGACCTTCGATCCGGCGGAGGGCTCCGGCGGCCGGTCGCCGAGGTCATCGAGGACATGCGGCCGGCCTGCTACCTTCCGACCCCTCTGCGTCCCACCGCCTTCCCACTTCGTCCCTTAAAGGATCTCCTGATCGAGATGCGGAGCGGGCGGGCCGAATACGGGGAGCGACGGCGGTTCGCCCCCGCCGGCCTTCCCTTCCTTTCGGCGAAGACCGTCACCCCGTTCGGGGTGGATCCGAGGCGGGATGGCCGCTTTGTGGCCCCCGGGGGGCCGATGGACCATCCGCAGGCCCGGACCCAGGTGGGGGACCTGTTGTTCGTCCGGGTGGGCGTGGGTTGCATCGGACGGGCGGCCCCGGTGCTGGAGCCGGACGAAGCGGGGATCGCCGATGACTATCTCTACATCCTGCGACTCCGCCCGGAGCTCCAGCCCGAGTTCCTGGCGTTGCTCGCCCAGACCCGGTGGTTCCGGGCGGAACTTGCCCGCATGCGGCGCGGGACGGGGACGGTGACAGTGCCCCAACGGCTGCTCCGGGAGCTCTGGATCCCGGTTCCCCCGCTTTTGATTCAGGAGCGCTTCGCTGCGGCGTACCGGCGGCTCCACGACCGATACCAGGAGGGGCAGGCCCCCTGGGAGGCGCTGGCGGCCCTCATTCGCCGTCTGGAGCAGACGCTGGGGATCCCGGATGAGAGTTGTCCTGGAGTGGCAGATCGCCTGCTGGGACAGGTCCGGTCGGTTGATCGAGTTGGGCTGGATGTTGCGGCTGGGCCGTCGGTTGGGTCTGTTGGAGGATAAGTCGGTAAAGGCCCTTCAGGATTTTGTGGCTTCTCGGACAGAGTTCTGCGAAGAACAATTCGGCGTTCTGGAGGAGACAACGGAGCGCGATTTCCACGGTTTCCGGCTGCGTTGGCGGCGTCATCCCATCCTACGGCGGGAAACTGCAGACGGTGAGGCCGTGGAGATCGAGATCCGCCATCGTCAGCGGGCAGTGGGATACCAGGCGATGGTGTTCCTGTTGATTCCCCTCAGCCGCTGTCGCCCCGAGGACCTGATCGGCCGCCCGGCCCGAGCAAAGGAACTGGCGGAATGGTCGCCCTCGATAGAGATTTTAGAGGTTTTGGTCCAAGCCTTTGCGATTGCCTCCAGGACCCATCAGCGGGACATGGTGCGGCTGCTGAAGACCTTGGAACGAGAGCGTAGTGGCTGAACAATAGGGGGCTGTGTGAAGCTCATCGATGGGCTTGGCCGCGGATCTCCTGCAGGCACCGGTAGCCGTGGGCCGCCAGCCACGCCTCCATTTCCTCTCGGATCGCCTGGAAGACCCCCAGGCCGCGGTAGGCCACCGCCGAGCCCACCCCCACCGCCGTCGCGCCGGCCATGATCATCTCGATGGCATCCTCCCCGGTGAGGATCCCGCCGGTGCCGATGATGGGGATGCGCACGACGCGGGCGATCTCGTAGACGCAGCGGACGGCGATGGGCTTGAGGGCCGGCCCCGAGAGGCCGCCTTCGCGGTTGGTGAGGATCGGGCGCCCGGCCTCGATATCGATCACCATCCCCGGCATGGTGTTGACCGCGGTGATGGCGTCCGCCCCCGCCTCCTCGGCCGCCCGGGCGATGCGGGCGATGTCGGGGACGTTGGGGGCGAGCTTCGCGATGACCGGGCAGGGGACCGCGGCCTTCACCGCGGCCACGGCCTCGGCAGTGGCTCGCGGGCTGGCGGCGAAGACCTCGCCGTATTCGGCGGCCACGTTGGGGCACGAAAGGTTCAGCTCGATCATGTCCGGCCCTGCCGCCGCCAGGATGCGGGCGACCTCCACGAACTCCTCGACGCTGGCGGCGAAGACGCTGGCGATGAGGGGGACGCCCATCGGGGCCAGCGCCGCCCGGGCCTCGCGGAGGACCGCCGCCATCGCCTCGGCGCCCGGGTTGGTGAGGCCGACGGCGTTGATCAGCCCGTGCCCCCAATCGAAGAGGATCGGGCTGGGATGCCCCGCCCGGGGGAGCCGGGTGGCCGATTTCGCGGTGATGCCCCCCGCCCCCAGCCGGGCCAGGCGGACCATCAGCGCCGCGCTGGTCCCCAGGATGCCCGAGGCGAGCACCAGGGGGTTAGGGAAGCGGACGCCCGCGATCTCGCAGGCGAGATCCACCTCCGGCCGTGTTCGCTCTGAAGAACGCACGGATCCCACGGGGTTCCTCCTCTCGCGCCCCGCCGCCCCTCACGGCGCGCCCGGTCCGGTCCGGCCCAGCGCCGCCTGAACGCGCAGGCGCTCTTCCTCAGAAATCAGCCCCTCCGCCGCCAGGGCCTCCAGCAGGCCGGTCAAGGTGACCGCCGCGTGGACCCGATACCCGGCCGACTCCAGCTCCGCCCGCCCCCCATGCTCTCGATCCACCAGGACCACGATGTCGGTGACGCGCAGCCCCGCCTCCTCGAGGACCTGGATCGCCTCCCGCTTGCTGAGCCCGGTGGTCAGCACGTCGTCCAGCACCACCACCGTCTCCCCCGGCCGGAAGTCCCCCTCGATCCGCTGGCCGGTGCCATATCCCTTCGCCTCCTTGCGGGGATACAGCAGGGGACGCCCCGTTCGGAGGGCCACCGCCGTGCCGATGGGGAGCGCGGCGTAGGGGAGGGCAGCCAGCCGATCGAAGGAGAGCCGCTCGAGGAGGGCGGCGTAAAGGCCCGCCACGGCCTCCAGATATTGGGGGAAAGAGACCAGCCGCCGCAGATCCAGGTAGATGGGCGAGCGCTGTCCGGATTTCAGGACGAACTCCCCGAGGCGGATGCAGCCGGCCTCATGCAGCCATCGGGCCAAGGCCCGCGCGGTCCCCGGAAGGGGAAGCCCCTCCGGGGCTGCCCGCAGGCGCGCCGCGAGGGAGCGGGCGGCCGCGCCGGGGTCGGGGGCCTCCAGGATCTCCCGGGAGGCGGCGATCAGGGCGGGCGGCCCCGCCATGGCCTTCACCACCTCCACATCGCCCCCTTGGGGCCCGATCCCGGGGATCAAGAACCAGCGGTCCGGGGCCAGCCGGCGGAGGGCGGCCAGGGCGTGGGGAACGGTCGCCCCCACCACGAAGCCCAACCCCTCGCCCCCCGGCCAGCCCATCGCCTGCCGCGCCAGGGCCTGGTAGAAGGGCTCCCCCCGAACCGGCAGCTCCTGCACCGCCTCCGCGCCCGGGTTGGAGGTCCGGATCAGGAGGAAGATCCCGCGGCCCGCCCACCGCTGGAACGGGCGCAGGGCCTCCGGCCCGAGGAAGGGGTTCAAGATCACCGCATCCGCCCGGAGGACCTCGAAGGCGAACCGGGCGTAGGCCTCGGCGGTCCACCCGATGTCCCCGAACTTCCCATCCAGGATCACCGGGATCTCCGGGGGGATCGCGGCGCGGACGGCCTGCAGGGTCTCGAGGCCGGAGGTCCCCAGGGCCAGGTAGAAGGCCAGGTTGGGCTTATAGGCCGCTGCGACCTCCGCCGTCGCCTCAACGATCCAGCGCAGGAAGGCGAGGGCGGGATCCGGGTGCCGGCGCGCCCAGGCGGGAAGGCGCGCAGGGGCCGGATCCAACCCCACGCAGAGGCCCAGGCGGGTCCCCCGGGTCCGCTCGTCCAGCCGTTCGAAGAACGTCATCCGCCGCCCCCGCTTACGCTTTGCCCAGCACCGCGGCCAGCAGGGCCATCCGAATGTAGAGGCCGTTGGCCACTTGGCGGAAGTAAGCCGCCCGCGGATCCCGATCCACCGCCGGGTCGATCTCCCCGACGCGGGGCAGAGGGTGCATCACGACCATCCGCTCCTTGGCCCGCCGCATCAGCTCGGGGGTGATCACGTAGTAATTCTTCACCTGCTCGTAGGCGTTGAGGTCGGTGAAGCGCTCCTTCTGCACCCGCGTCACGTAGAGCACGTCCACGTCCTCGATCACGTCGGCCACATCGTAGGTCTCATACACCGGGATCCCCTTGGCGCGCACCTCGTTCATCAGATCGAGGGGCAGGCGCAGGATCTCCGGCGACACGAAGGAGAGGCGGACGTCATACATCGTGAGCAGCTTGGTGAGGGAGTGCACCGTGCGCCCGAAGCGGAGGTCCCCCACCATCGCGATGTGGAGCCCGTCGATGCGGCCCAGCTCCTCCTGGATGGTGAAGAGATCGAGGAGGGCCTGGGTGGGGTGCTCGCCGATGCCGTCGCCGGCGTTGATCACCGGCACCTCGGCCACCTCGGCGGCGATCTTCGCCGCCCCCACCTCCGGGTGCCGCAGGACGATCACATCGGAATACTGCTCGAGGGTTTTGATGGTGTCGGGGAGCGACTCGCCCTTGGCGACCGAGGAGAACTGGACGCCCTGGGTGATGGGGATGACGGCCCCGCCCAGGCGCTCCATCGCCGCGATGAAGGAGGAGCTGGTGCGGGTGCTGGGCTCGTAGAAGACGCAGGCCATCACATACCCCTTGAGGAGGTCGCAGGCCCCCACCCGGCGGACCAGCTCCCGCATCTCCTCGGCGACGTCGAAGAGGTAAGCGAGGTTCTCGCGGTTGAACTGGGAGACCGAGAGGATGTCCTGCATGTAAAAGCCGTTGTGGGGGTTGACGGGCTCCCGCTGAACGGTGCCGTCGAACTGGAACAGGCGCGGTCGGGTCACCATCGTTCACCTCCTCCGGTTGAGGGTTGAACTGGGATCGGGGCGCCGGAGCGCCCGGCGCCCTTCCGGTTCCCTGGGCGCGAAGGCCTTGAAACCGTGGGGGGCCGCCGGGAGCAGCCCCCATCAGCCTGACGAAGCCTCCATAAACAGCACGCGCCCGGATCCAGGGGGCGCGTGGACCTTCCCGTCCTCAAACGCCACGCGGCCCCACAGGACGGTGCGGCGCACCCGCGCCCGCACCGTCATCCCCTCGAAGGGGGTCCAGCCGCAGCGGGTGAAGAGCCCCTCGCGGGCGATCGCCCACGGCCCCCCCCACTCGATCTCCACCCAGGTCTGCGGCGGCTCGAGGAGGCCGTAGATCCGCCGCGGGCCGGTGGCGGTCAGCCGGACCGCCTCCTCCAGGGGCAGGCGGCCTTCGGCGACGGCGGTGAGCAGCAGCGGCAGCAGCGTCTCGAGGCCCGGCACCCCGGGGGGCGGCTGAGGGCCCTGTTTTTCCTCGACGGTGTGCGGGGCGTGGTCCGTCGCCACCGCATCCACCACCGCGAGGTTCGCCCACAGCGCGTCCCGGTCGGCCCGCGTTGCCAGGGGCGGCCGCATAAGACCAAACGGGCCGAGCCGGGGGAGATCGTCCTCGGTCAGGAAGAGGTGATGGGGCGTGACCTCGCAGGTGACCGGCAGCCCCCGCTCCTTCGCCCGGCGGATCAAGAGGATCTCCTCCCGCCGGCTGATATGGCAGAAGTGGACCGGCTTGTGGAAAAGGGCGACCAGCCCCAAGACCATCGCTACCGTCCGCCCCTCGGCGTGGACGGCGATGGGGCGGGGGCCGGGCCAGGTCTCGAAGTGGCGCAGGATCGCAGGCAGCGCCTCCAGGCGCAGGGGGCCGTAGGTGGCGTCGAGGTAGAGCTTCAGGCCGGCCGCCTGTGGGGCCAGGGCCGCCGCGACCGCCGCGTTCTCCTCCGTGCCGCCGACGAACAGGCCGACCTCGCAGCGGGCCTGGGCGCGGGCGCGCCGGGCCGCTTCCCGGAACGTGGCCGGATCGGCGATGGGGGGGCGGGTGTTGGGCATCGCCAGCACCGTGACCACGCCGCCGGCCAGCGCCGCCGCCGTCCCGGTGGCGAAATCCTCCTTGTGTGTATCCCCAGGCTCCCGCAAATGCACGTGGATGTCCGCCGCGCCGGGCAGGCGAACCGTGGACATATGGTTCCTCCAATCAGTGCGCCGTTCCGCAGCCCGCCTCAATAACCTCAATAAAAAAGGCACCGGGGGCGATCGCGCCAACCCGGTGCCGGAAATACCTCATCCCCGCGCCGGCGGGGGAGACCCGACGGCGCGCGGGGGATCGGATGTGGGGAGAGAACCCGATGTGGTCCCGGCCCATGCCGGGGTTGTATGTTGCCATAAAGGGCGCGATTTGTCAAACTTTCAGGAAGCGCGCCATGATCCACCGGACCACCCTTGATGGATTTGGAGGCGGCCATGGCTTCCGCGCGCTGGCTTCGCTTGCGGGAGGAGATGGCGCGGGAGGGGGTCGAGCGGGTGGCCTTGGTCCCCGGCGCCAATCTGTTCTACCTTACCGGTCTGGCCTTTCACCGGACGGAGCGCCCCATCGTGGCCCTTTTCCCCCTGGAGGGCGAGCCGGCGCTCATCCTCCCGGCCTTCGAGGCCGAGAAGGCCCAGGGGGCGGCGATCCCGTGGCGGCTCTTCCCTTACACGGACGAGGAAGGGCCCGGCCAGGCCTTCCAGGCGGCGGCGGAGGCCCTGGGGGTCGGCCGTCCCATCGCCGTCGAGACCCTGGCCATGCGGGTGATGGAATGGTCTCTCCTGGCCCAAGCCTTCCGGCCCCCCGAGCCCATCCCGGCGGAGCCCCTGCTGGCGCGGCTGCGGATGGTCAAGGGGCCGGAGGAGATTGCCGCGATGCGGCGGGCGGTCGCGGTCGCGGAGGAGGCGCTGCGCATGTGGCTGCCGCAGGTCCGGATCGGGATGACCGAGCGGGAAGCGGCCCGGCGGCTGATCCAGGCCTGCTTCGCGGCGGGGGCCGATGCCCTGGCGTTCGAGCCCATCGTGGCGGCCGGGCCCCCGGCGGCGCTGCCCCACGCCACCCCATCGGACCGCCCGATGGGGCGGGGGGAGTTGGTGATCGTGGATTTCGGGGTGGTGGTGGAGGGTTACGTCTCGGACCTCACCCGCACCTTCGCCATCGGGGAGCCGGATCCGGAATGGCGCCGGATCTATGAAGTGGTGCGGGAGGCCAACGCCGCGGGGCGGGGGGCGGTGCGGCCGGGGATCCCAGCGGAGGCGGTGGACCGGGCTGCCCGCGCGGTGATCGAGGCGGCGGGGTACGGCCGCTATTTCACCCACCGCACCGGCCATGGGTTGGGGCTGGAGATCCACGAGCCTCCCTCCATCGTGGCCGGGAACACCGTCCCGCTGGCGCCGGGCATGACCTTCACCGTCGAGCCCGGGCTCTACCTGCCCGGGAAGGGGGGCGTCCGGATCGAGGACGATATCGTGGTGACGGAGACCGGGGGGGAATCCCTGACGACGTTCCCCCGGGAACTGATATCCGTCGGGGTGTAACCGTTGGGGGCGGTGGAGTGGTGAACGTGATCCCAGAGGTCGCTGGGTTCTTTCAGGGCGTTTCGAAGCGTCCGGCCAGGGCCCGCAGGCGTTGAAACACATCCCGCCACTGGATCTCGGAGAGCCCCAGCTTCTGGCGCAGCGCCTCCGGCTCCATCCCCTGAACGAAATCCTGCAGCGCGCACGTCCATCGGAGGGTCTCGAAGGAGAGATGCGCCATGCCCGCCCGCCGGGCCACATCCTCCAGCACGTATTCTAAGTTGCGGGGCGTCCAGGGGAACACCCGCCCCTCGATCCGATACTGGCGGAGGTATTCTCGGAATAACACCGGCCACTCGGGCGGGAGGGGCAGTTTGCGCTCCTTATGGCGATAGCGGGGATGGGCGTAGCGGATCCACACCGCGGGCTCGCGCAGGTCGAAGTGGTCCAGGCGCAGGGCGACCACCTCGCCCTTCTTCAGCCCGGTGTGGAGCAGCAGGGTGACCAGCGTCAGCGGGCGGGCGTCGCCCTCCCGCCGGAACCCCGCGGCGGCCTCGAGGACGGAGCGGACCTGTTCCGGCGTCAGGACCTCAGGGAGGGGCTCCGCGGCCTCGGGGTAGACCAGTTCCGCCGCCGGGTTCTGCGACAGGACCTGAAGGTCCTCGTGCAGCCAGCGGAAGAACGCCTTCACCGAGGTAATCCGCCGCCGGAGGGATTTGGGGGAACAGGGGACCCCCCGGCGGCGGCGCAGCCAGTCCACGAAATCGTGGAGGTCGTCCAGGCCGATGGCCCCGATGGGCCGCTCCTCCCCCAGGCACCGCCCCAGCAACTGGAGGTCGTGGACGAAGAAGTAGACCGTGTGCTTGGAGTAGTCCCCGCTTCTCAGGTGCTCCGCGAAGGCCTGGCGGGCCTGGGCGAGCGGGGTCTCGGGCGTCAGGGCGGGCCTCGCGAGCGAATCGAACAGGCTGAGCTGGCGCGCCATCTCCACCTCTGGCTCCCCATGCTCACTTCGGGGGGAGGGTGGGGGCCTTCTCCCGTTGCTCCACGATCCCGGAGGCCAGGCCGCTGATCAGGAGGACCAGCAGCACGATGCCCAGGGAGAGGGCCGGCGGGATCTTCACCAGGTCCGACAGGAGCATCTTGACGCCGATGTAAACCAGGATCACGGCGAGCCCGAAGTGGAGGTAGCGGAGCCGCTGGATCAGCCCGACCAGCACGAAGTAGAGGGCCCGCAGGCCGAGGATGGCGAAGATGTTCGAGGTGTAGGCGATGAAGGGCTCGGGGGTGATCGCCAGCACCGCGGGCACCGAGTCAATGGCGAACATCAGATCCGTGCTCTCCACCACGAGCAGGGTCACCAAGAGCGGCGTGGCCATCCAGCGTCCGCCCTCGCGCACCAGGAACCGCTGGCCGTGATAGGTCGGCGTGATCGGCAGGAAACGGCGGGCGAGGCGAAGGGCTGGGTTGCGCTCCGGATGCACCTCCTCCTCGCTGCGCCGGGCCAGGCGGATCCCCGTGTAGACCAGGAAGGCGCCGAAGATGTAGATCATCCAATGGAACGTCTTCAGGAGCTGGACGCCGGCGAAGATGAACGTCGCCCGCATCAGCACGGCGCTCACGATCCCCCAGAAGAGCACCCGGTGCTGGTAAGCCGCGGGGACCGCGAAGTAGGAGAAGATCACCGCGAAGACGAAGATGTTGTCGGCGCTGAGGGATTTCTCCACCAGGTAAGCGGTGAGGAAATGGAGGGCGGGCTCGTGCCCCCAGGCCAGGAGGATCAGGGCGTTGAAGGCGAGGGCCACCGCAATCCACACGACGCTCCAGATCACCGCCTCTTTGAACTTCACCTCGTGGGCGTTCCGATGGAACACCCCCAGGTCCAGGGCCAGCATCACGACCACGATGGCGTGGAACAGGATCCAAGCCCACAACGGGAATTCCATCGTTTCCCTCCTCCGGGAAGCTGTGCAGATTCGCGAATCGTCACCGCCTGCGGTGGTCTGCCCCCGTCTGCTTCCGGAGGGCTGAGGCTCTTCGTTTCCGTAAAACAGAAGAGACCTTCAACCGACGGGCCGCCCGCGGCGGACATCGGCCGAAGGTCTCGCAAATCCTGGGATCCCGGCTAGCGGGACCGGGGACCCGTTCGGATCCCGTGTTGACGGCCCCGCCTCCGGACGTCGCCGTCCGGCTGCTACTCCCCCATCGGCAATTTCAACTGTAGCCCTAAGGGCGAAGGCTGTCAACGTTCAAGGGACGAGCCTCGTTCCCCCCAATGCTGCTCGTCTATTCTTCGGATCGGCGCATGCCGAGGGCGAGGAGGGCGTAGTAGGCGAGGGTGGAGAGGGCCTGGGCGAGGGCGGCCACGTAGGTGAGGGCCGC
>FWWM01006762.1_pt1 | contig 23691 bp, 21 predicted proteins | sample 2228351 | NCBI WGS metagenome assembly FWWM01 (sample SAMEA103939774, study PRJEB20133) | metagenome
GGCGGAGGCCTCGAGGGCGGATCGTGGAGAGCATCGGCCGGAGCCGAGGCAGGAGCCACCGATGGAGAGCCACCGGCACGGACCGACGCCCGGGGCGGCAGGAGTGCCCCTCCCCAGTCGGGAGGAGCACGAGAACGAACGGCCCCCGTGGTGCCACGATGGCCTGGATCCGCCCCGCCGAGCCCCGCCAAACCAACGAGAGGCGACCCGCCGCCGGGCTCGAGCACCCGACGGCGAGAGCCGCCGCTGAGGAGGTCGTCCGCTGGAGCGTCAGTTCGTCGTCCAGCTGCCGAACCGCCCGGGTGAGCTCGCCCATCTAGCGCGAGCTCTCGCCGCCCGCGGCATCGACATCGTCCACGTCTCCTGCGCCGGGACCGGCGCCCTTGCCGGTGCCTTTCTCACGACGGACGACGCCGAGGCAACCCGAGCCGTCCTCCGCGGCCTCGGCTACGAGTTCGTCGAGGGCGAGCCGATCGTCATCGACGTGGAGGACCGACCAGGTGGTCTCGCCGAGGTCGCCGAGCGGCTGGGGGCGGCCGGGGTGAACATCCTCGGGGCGCTGACCGTCGGCCGCCGCGCCGGCCTCGTGGAGATGGCCTTCGTCGTCGACGACCTCGCCCGGGCGCGGGCCGCGCTCGCCGAGGCGGGCGTGGCGACCCGCTAGCTCGGCCGTCGGCGGTCGACTCGCCCGCCGAGACCTGCCGGAGCCTCGGGCTAGTCCGGCGCCCCCGGCTCCCTGGCTGCTTGGTCGCCAGCGGAGTGGTCATCGATCGGCGCATTCAGCCCGCCCCGGCGGCCCCCGCCTCCGGCCGGACGCGGCGTTCAGGCGGCACGCCGCCCTCCGGTCGTGCGTCCGGCTCGAGCGGTCAAGCAGCGCCGGGGCGGGCGACGCGACGGCGAGGGACGACGAGCGACCGCCTACGAGCCGATCAGGTCCCGGCAGGGATCCGGATCGCCTGGCAGGAGCGGGCGGACGACGAGGCCGTAGTGACGGTTCGGCGCGTCCGGGTCGAACCACGGCGTGATCTCGGTCGCCGCCTCGAGGAGCGGCCGGAGCGTCGCCGCCGCCTCGCCAGTCACGAGCCCACAGCGCCGCTCCGGATCGCCGACCAGCGGCGACCCGAAGCTGGCGAGGGACCCGAGCGGCCAGGCCGTCGGTGCCTGGCCGACGACAGGCTCCTCAGGAGGCGGGCCGACGAGGATCCCATAGGCCGCGGCCGCGTGGGGCCGACCCGGTCCGACCTCCGGCCCGAGCCAGCCCGGCACGTCGGAGAGGCGAAGCCAGAAGTGGGCGAAAGCCTCAGGCGTGCCCGGGCTCGGGATGCACCGCGCCGGCGGATCGTCGCATCGGACGGCCCGACTCGGGTCGCCGATCATCTCGTACCGGCGACCGCCGGTGACCACCTCGAGGCGGCCCGCCGCCTGGCCCGGCCGAAGCGAGCCGCCGGTGAAGTCGACCTGACCGGTCAGGAGACCCGCTTGCCGAACCGCGTCGATGAGGAGCTCGATGCCACGCCCACTGATCGCGTGCTCGATGATCGGGGGCACGAGGGGACCTGGATAGATCGCCGCCACCGCCCCAGGGAGGAAGAGCCGCCCGTCGGCGGTCCCGACGACGAGGGGAAGCCAGTCGAACCGGGCGAGGGGCGGTAGAGCCTGGACGAGGGTCGCCCGGAAGACGACCGAGCCGGCGACCGGCGGGCTCGGGTTGGCTGACTCGTTCGGCCCTGGGCTCGGACTCGGCCCACCGAAACCACAGCCGGAAAGGACGAGGGCCGCCGCAACGAGGGCGCCTCCGAGACGGGCGACCGGGCTCGAAGAGATCGGAGGAAGAGGTCGGGCGGTCATTTGCCATCACCTGATCGCTGGTGGATCGGCTCGCCTCGGGCGGGCCGGACTCAAGACGCGTCCCGAGTACCTCGGGTTCCCACATTCGTCTGGTTCGGACGAGGGACCATCGTCTCGGCCAAGGGCCTGGGCCCGCCAGGCCAGCGGTCCGAGCGGCCGACCGCCCCCGGCCCGAAGCGGCCGCCGCTGGCGTCGCGCAACCAAGGGGCGCGCTCGTGCGTCTCAAGCCCTGGGTGCGTCCCCGACACCGTTCACGAGGACCCGTTCATGACGCCCCTCCGGGCCGCTCTCCTCTCCTTCGTCGTCCCCGGTCTCGGCCAGTGGGCCCTCGGCCGCTGGCTCCGAGGCCTCCTCTTCGTCGCGCCCCTCTTCGGTCTGCCCCTCCTCCTCGGTCTGGCAGCGGCGGCGTCGACCTCCGAGCTCCTGGCCGCCGCCGTCCGACCCGAGGTCCTCCTCAGCCTCCTCGCCCTCGACCTCCTCCTGCTCCTCCACCGCTCGATCTCTGTCGTCGATGCCTACCGACTGGCGGGAGCCCGCCGACCGCCCGCTCCGGGTCTGGCCCGGGTGGTCTCGGTCGCCGGTCTCGTCCTCCTCCTCGCTGTCGGAGGGCTCGTCCACGGTGGACTCGGCTACCTCGGCGTCCGCGCCTACGGGACGGTCGACGCGGTCTTCGTCGGAGACTCGGGCTGGCAGGTGCCCGCGTACGAGCCGTCGCCTTCGCCGGAGCTGCCCCCGTCGCCGACGCCCAGCCCCTCGCCGGCGGCATCGAGGACTCCCGGCCCCGTCCCGTCCCCGAGTCCGTCCCCGAGTCCGTCCCCGAGGCCCTCGCCGTCACCCCCTCCATCGTCCTCGCCGAGCCCCGTTCCTGCCTGGGCCGAGGACGGTCGCCTGAACCTCCTTCTCATCGGTTCCGACGCCGGTCCCGATCGGTGGAGCCTGCGGACCGACACGATGATCGTCCTCTCCGTCGACGTCGCCACTGGTCGAGCAGCCCTCTTCGGCATCCCGCGCAACCTCGTCGGGGTCCCCCTGCCGGCCGAGAGCGCCGGCGCCTTCCCGAACGGCCGCTTCCCGGGCCTCCTGAACGCCCTCTACGTCTACGCCATGGGCCATCCACGAGCCTTCCCCGGGGGCGAGTCGCGTGGCTTCCGGGCGGTAAGCGGAGCCGTCCAGGAGCTCCTCGGCGTCCGCCTCGACGGCGCCGTCGTCGTCAACCTGGCCGGCTTCGTTCGCCTGGTCGACGCCATCGGCGGCCTCTGGATCCAGGTTCCAGCCCGTCTCTACGACGCCAACTACCCGCTCGAGGACGGGAGCGGCCACATCGTCGTGGATATCCGGCCCGGCTGCCGCCACCTCGATGGTCGACTCGCCCTCGCCTACGCTCGCTCCCGCCACCAGGACTCCGACTACGGGCGGATGGCCCGCCAGCAGGCCGTCCTCCTCGCCCTTCGCCGCCAGCTCGACCCGATCGCGCTCCTGCCTCGCCTCCCGGAGCTCCTCGACATCGCGGGGCAGAACCTCTGGACGACCCTCAACCCCGAGCTCGCCGGCCGTGTCGAGGCGGGCGCCGTCCGGCGGGTCCTCTTCGTCCCGCCGACGTATCCGTCGCAGCTCGATGACCGCGCCATCGCCCGGATCCGACGCGTTGCCCGCGACATCTTCGAGGCCGGCGACTGGCCGACACCAGAGGAGGGGCCGGCCGCGCCGCGCTGCCCGCGCTGAGGCGGGCTGCCTGAGCCGCTGACGCCGCCTCGTGGGCCCTGGGGCCCGGCAGCGCCGGTGCGGCGGCGGCTCGCGGCGCCAACCACGCGCCACGGTGCCACCGACCCCGGACCGTTGCCTCTCGGCCTTCGGCGCGCGGACGGTCGGGGTATCGTGTCGGCATGAAGGGCGATCGCGTCGAGGTCGTCGTCGACACCGGCCACGGCACCCAGACCTTCGAGATCGTCGCCACGCGGGCGGGGCGTCGGATCGAGATCACGAGCGCCCGTGGTGTCATCGAGGTCAGCGAGGTGACCCGCACCGGGACGCCGATCCGGACCGGCCGCTTCATGGCGAACCGGGTCGTCGCCCTCGTCGAGCATCCTGCCCAGGAGGCAGCAGAGGCCGGTGTCGAGGTCGAGACCCGGCGGCGCCTCGGAGCCGGTCGCGGGCGGGGTCGGCCGACCCCGGTCGCTCAGCTGCCGCTCCTCGGCGACGAGGCGGGGGGATCGTAAGGCGCCGACCGCGACCGGAGGAGGCTGCCGTTGGCCCGGATGACGGCGGGACTAGCGGCGTGGGGCACCGGGCAGATGCCCGGTCATGTCAGGATGGTGCGGGCAGCTTGGTTGCGGGGCGCTGTTTCCCCGGCCGCAACCGGCTCCCCCACGCTGGGCCCTTGCTCCGGCCGCAAACCCGGCTCCCCCACGCTGGGCCCTTGCAACGGCTGCACACGCGGCTCCCCCGCCCCGCCGTTGCACCGGTTGCAAACGGGGTCCGAGCCAGGGCCGCCAACTTGCACCGGCTGCAAACTCCAGGGCCGGTTTTGCACCCGATGCACGTGTGGGACCCCAAGAGCGTCGCCGGCGTCTCCGGATTGCACCAGACGCAATGGACGGACTCCCCCACGAGATGGCGCGATCGGTTCGTTTCTCCGGATGCAAGCGAGCGACCGACTCGCCGCCGCCTGGCACGCCCGGCCAGCCGACACGTGCATCCGATGCAACGGGGGCCTCTCCATGCGACAAGTAGGGCGCCTCCGGCCGACCCCGGTGCTCGCCCCGAGGTCCGACCGGACCGTCGGCCGAGCCCGTCGAGCCGGGCACCGCCACGACTGACTACACCCCGAGCTCGGCCGGCTCGGCCCCGGGGATGATGTCCGGGATGGCACGGAGGAGGCGCCACAGCTCCTCGGGGAGCGGTGCGGCGGTGAGCCGCGACCGGACGGCGACGATCCGCCGCCGTGGTAGCGTCGCCCCCAGGAGCCGGACCTCGACGAGGCTGCCGCCGGCGAGGGCGTCGACCAGGGCGGTCGAGGGGAGGAAGGCGACGCCGAGACCCCGGATGACCAACCGCTTCGCCGTCTCGACGGTGTCGACCTCCATCGTTCCCCGGGGTACGACCCCCGCCCCGCGGACGAGGGCCTGGGTCGAGGCGTGATCGCTCGAGCCTCGGTCGAAGAGGATGAGGACGCTCTCGGCGAGCCGCCCGACCTCGATCCGCCCCTCGTAGGCAAAGGGGTGGTCGGGCCGGACGACGAGGAGGAGGGCCTCAGCATAGAGGGGCTCGGCGACGAGCCGCGGATCGGTGAGCTCTCGAACGAGCCCGAGACCGACCACGCCCTCAGCCACCTGCGCGGCGATCTCCTCGGAGTGACCCGTCCGGACGAGGGTCCGGAGACTCGGTCGAAGGTGCCGGAGACGAGCGATGAGCTCGGGGAGGACGTACGTCGCCACTGCCGGCGCGGCACCGATGACGAGCTCTTCGACCCGTCCCTCGGCAGCGTCGCGGGCGTGCCCGACCCCCGCCTCGAGGGTGGCGAGGGCTCGTTCGGCGTAGGGGAGGAGAGCCCGGCCGGCGGCCGTGAGGGCCATCCCGTTTCGGCGCCGCTCGAAGAGCGGGTGCCCGATCGTTGCCTCGAGGGCGGCGATCCGCCCAGAGAGGGCCGGCTGACTGAGATGGAGGGCGGCCGCTGCCGAGCGGACGGTCGTCCTGCGGGCGACCTCGACGAAGGCCTCGAGCTGCTCGAAAAGCATCGGTCGATCTCCGGACAGTGTGGCGATCGGCGCTGCCGATCACGTTGATCCTCAAATTCTATTAGACAGATCGCCTTTCTCACCCTATGCTCGCCGCGATGGTCAGCGCCGACGCCCGTCGCTCCATGCGACCGTTCCGGTCCCAACGAGCTCGCTCTCCTCAGGCTCCGGGAGTCCGCTGCTCCTGTCCCTGGCGGGGAGCGGTCGACGGTCGTCGGGACCTCGTCGTCGAGCTCGGCTGACCGATCCGCTCTCCGCGGCCTTCACGTCCGCGTCGCGGCCGAGGACGACTCGAGGCAGCAGCCCTCCGCCTGGAGCGAGTCCGGCCGGGCAGAACCCAGCCGGCGGCGATGAGCCCCCAGCACCTCCGGGCGCCCCCCATCGTCGCCGTCGACGCGCCCTCGGCGGCGTCGCCCGACCCCGTTTCGCCTCCTCGAAGCCGAAGGAGCTGCCCATGGCCCTCTACCTCGTCGAACTCCCGCTGCCACGCCCGGTCCAGGCAGCCCAGTCGACTCCTGACCCGACCACGGACCCGGGCCTGGCCCGCCTGGCCGACGCCGTCGCCGCTGTGGCCGCGACGGCCGAGGGCGAGCTCGTCGAAGTCCAGGTCGGCCTCGATGCGGGCCGCCTCTACGCCATCGTCGAGGCCGGGGCCGAGGCCGTTGCCCGCCTCGAAGTTGCCCTGCGGCAGCAGGAGCTCATCGTCCACGGCGTCGTCGAGGTCCGCCTCGTCGGCCCAACCCTCGAGGAGGTCAAGGCGGCCCGGGGAGAGGCCGGCTATCTCGTCGAGTGGGACCTCCCGAACGGCCTGACCATGGACGCCTACCTCGAACGGAAGCGGGCGAACGCGCCCCGTTATGCCGAGGTCCCCGAGACGACGTTCCTGCGGACCTACGTCTGCGTCGATATGTCGAAGTGCCTCTGCTTCTACCGGGCCCCCGACGAGGCGGCCGTGCGCCGAGCCCGGGAGGCCGTCCGGACGCCCGTCGACCGCCTCACTCGGATCGCCGAGGTCGACCGCCGTGCCCGCGTCTGAACGCGTCGAAGCTGCGCCCGCCGCCGTCGAGGCCATCAAGTCGGGCCGCCGGGTCGGCTGGGCGTCCCACCTGCCCGACGAGGTCGGACGGGTGATCGACCGCTTCTTCGGCCCCCGGGCCGCCGACGTCGACGCGGGCCGGGCGACGGTGCGAGAGGGGATCGTCGAGCTCGCCCGGCTCGGTGCCTTCGAGGCAGATCTGCCGGCGGTCGTCGCCATCGTCGCCCGCGTCGCCCGCCACGACCTCGCCTCGGCCTTCTCGGCCTGGGCTCATCGGATGGTCGTCGAGTACCTCACCGTCGCGTCCTCGAGCAGGCCTGCGAGGCGCTGGCTCGCCGAGCTCCGGGCCGGCCGCGTCCTGGGGGCGACGGCCATGGCCGCCGGGACCGCCCATGTCCTCGCCGGCACCGAGCTCCCGGTCCGCGCCGAACGGGTCGACGGCCGCTTCGAGCTCCGAGGCCGAATCCCCTGGGCGTCGAACCTTCTCCCGCCCTTCATCGTCGTGACCGCCGCCGCTCGCCGCGATGATCCGGGCCGGGCAGCCGTCGTCGTCCTCACCGACGACTCGCCGGCCCTCCGAGTCGAACCCTATCCGGAGCTCCTCGCCCTCGGCTCGACGGGCAGCTCGTCGATCTCCTTGACGGCCGTCCCCGTCCACGATGCCGACGTCCTCGCCCTCGATCTCGCCGCCTTCGTCGACCGGATTCTCGCTCCCTTCCTTCTCATCCAGTCGGCCTTCTGCCTCGGCCTCGCCGAGCGGGCCGTCGAGGAAGCCGAGGCGCACCTTGGCCCGCTCGGGGCACCCCTCCGCTCCGAGCTCGAGCTGGCCCAGGCGCGCTTCGAGCGGCTCGTCGGCGAGCTCGTGACCCTCGCCGAGGCCGCGGACGCGGGAGCCGTCGTTCCCCGCCGCTCCCTCCTCGCCCTTCGCCTCGACGCCGCTCACCTCGCCGCGGACGCCGTCCGGCTCGAGCTCGTCGCCGTCGGGGGGCGGGCCTTCGTCCGTGGCCAGCCGACGGAACGACGGCTCCGGGAGGCCGCCTTCCTGCCGATCCAGTCGCCGACCGAGGTCCTCCTCCGATGGACGCTCTCCCAGACACCCTAGCTGAGCGGCGGCCGCCGCGGCGGGCGGCGCGCCCAGCGACGAGGCTGTCGGCGAGCCCGCCCGTCCCGGCTCGGACCGCCGATCCATCCACCCGCGGGCCGTCGACGGCGACGACCCCTGCCCTTCGCCTCGTCGGTGGGGCGAAGTCGTACGAGCGGGGCCGCCAACGCATCGGCGTCTTCGCCGGGGTCGACCTCGAGCTCCATCGAGGGGAGATCGTCGTTCTCCTCGGGCCGTCGGGCTGCGGCAAGTCGACCCTCCTGCGGATCCTGGCTGGCCTTGAGCCCCTCGACGCCGGCCGGATCGAGATCGCCGAGGGCGCCTCGGGGGCAGCGGCCGGCCATCTCGTGGGGATCGCCTTCCAGGAGCCGAGCCTCCTGCCCTGGCTGACGGTCGCCGAGAACGTCGCCCTCGGGCGTCGATTCCGAGCGAACCGGCGGACCATCGAGGCGAGGCCCGAAGCCGACCGAGCATCGGGTCATGGATCTTCTTCGGGCGGTCGTCGATGGTCGGCCGATGGTCGCCGATCGAACGACGGTCGCCGATCGGCCGATGTCGCTGCCCTCCTCAGCGACCTCGGCCTCGCCGACCTCGCCGAGGCCCGACCGAACCAGCTCTCGGGCGGCCAGGCCCAGCGGGCGAACGTCGCCCGAGTCGTCCTGACCGGACGGCCGATCCTGCTCCTCGACGAGCCCTTCGCCGCCCTCGACCCGGCGACGCGGGCCGACCTCCAGGCCTGGCTGGCGCGGCTCGTCCGGGCCCGCCGGTTGGCGGCGCTCCTCGTCACCCACGACGTCGACGAGGCGATCGCCCTCGCCGACCGGATCGTCCTCATGGCCGGCCGGCCGGGCCGGATCCGACGCGCCTGGACGGCTGCTCGCCGGACGGACCGGGGCCGCCTCCGCGACGAGATCCTTGCCGCCTACCGCGCCGACGAAACGCCCCCTCTCGAGGCGGCCGGACCCGTCCCCGCCGCGAGCGACCCATGGCCCTCGCCTTTCCAGCCTTCCCTCGACGACTCCGGAGACGAATAGATGCCAGCGTCCCGTCCTCCCCTTGATCCTCGTTGGGCGCCGAGGGGCTCCCACCCCGGCCGCCCGGCTGCCCTCCATGCCAGGGTCCTCTCCCGCCGCGAGCTCCTCCGGCTCGCCGCCCTCGCCGCCTTCGCCGGACCGGCTGCTCTCGCGGGGTGCTCCGGACCGGAAGCGTCCGGTTCGCCCACCCCGTCGGAGGCGCCTCCGAACGGGCCGTCGCCCTCGGGCGGCTCGAGCCCGGCCTCGGGCGGGCCCTTCGCCGACGGTCGGGTCCGGATCGGCTACCTACCGATCACCGACGCCGCCCCGCTCCTCCTCGCCCATGCCCGCGGTCTCTACGCCGAGGAGGGGCTGAGCGTCGAGCGCCCGACCCTCTTTCGGGGCTGGTCGCAGATCGCCGAGGCCTTCCAGGCCGGTCAGGTCGACGTCGTCCACCTCCTCATGCCGATGACCGTCTGGCTCCGCTTCGGGAGCCGAGTGCCCCTCAAGGTCGTCGCCTGGGACCACACCGGCGGTTCGGCCTTGACCGTCGCCCGGAACGTCGCTCGCCTTGACGATCTGGCAGGACAGACCGTCGCCGTCCCCTTCTGGTACTCGATCCACAACGTCGTCCTCCAGCTCCTCCTCCGAACTGGCGGGCTGCGGGCCATCACGACCGGGGAGCCATCGGTGGGGGAGGGGACGGTCAAGCTCGTCGTCATGGCCCCGCCGGACATGCCACCGGCCCTCGCCAACGGGTCGATCGCCGGCTTCATCGTCGCCGACCCCTTCAACGCCGTCGCCGAGGTGAACGGGGTCGGGCGGATCCTCCGCTTCACCGGCGACGTCTGGCTCGACCACGCCTGCTGCGTCGTCACCGTCGCGGAGGGTGCCATTGGCGCTGCGCCGGACATCGTCGAGCGGGTCGTGACGGCCGTGGCAAAGGCCCAGCTCTGGGCACGGGACAACCGAGCCGAAGCGGCTCGCCTCCTCTCGGCCGAGGGGGGTAACTACCTCCCCCAGCCGCGGGTCGCCATCGAGCGGGCTCTCACTCACTACGACCGGAGCGAGTACGAGCCGAGCGGCGCCATCCGGCACCCCGACTGGCCGACGGGCCGGATCGGCTTCCAGCCCTTCCCCTTCCCGACGTACACGGAGGCGCTCGTCGGACTCCTCGGCGAGACCCTCGTCGAAGGGGATCGGGCCTTTCTCGAGTCCCTCGACCCGGCCGATGCCCACGCCGAGCTCGTCGACGACCGCTTCGTCCGGGCCGCCATCTCGCGCCTCGGCGGACCGGCTGCCTTCGGCCTCCCCGTCGACCTCCGCCGGAACGAGGTCATCGAGCCGTGAGCGCCCTCGGGACGGCCGGTCGTCTCCTCGGGCGGGCCGGGCGGTCGCCGGGCCGTGGGTCGGCGGGCGTCGTCCTCGGGCCCGCGGCAGGGCGGCTCGTCGGGGCCGCGGTCCTGGGGCTCGCCCGTCGGATCGTCCCCGGCCTCGCTGGTCTCGTCGTGGTCGGGGTCCTCTGGTGGCTGGCGGTCGAGCTCCTCGTCGGGGAGGAGAGCCTCCTCGCCCGGTTCGGTCCCGCCGATGCCGCTGCGACCCTCCTCCGGCTGGCTGGTGAGGGAACGCTCACGCTCCACGCCGTCGCCAGCCTCCGGCGGATCGTGGCCGGCCTTGCCCTCGCTGCAGCCCTCGGGATCCCCGTGGGCCTCCTCTTCGGGGCGAGCCGCCTGGCGGGGGCGGCGGCCGGGCCGGCCGTCGGGCTCGTCCGGATGATCTCGCCCCTCTCCTGGACCCCGATCGCGATCATCGTCTTCGGGGTTGGGGATGCCCCCGTCGTCTTCCTCGTCGCCGTTGGCGCCGTCTGGCCGATCGTCCTGAACACCGCCGCCGGAGTCGCCCACCTCGACCCGGCCTGGCTCCGGGTGGCTCGGAGCCTCGGCGCGACCCGCGGGGAGACGCTTCGCCACGTCGTCTGGCCCGGGATCCGGCCGAATGTCCTGACCGGCCTCCGGCTGGCGACGGGGCTCGCCTGGGTCGTCCTCGTCCCGGCCGAGATGCTCGGCGTCGACTCGGGGCTCGGCTACCGGATCCTCGATGCGCGCGACCGGTTCGCCTATGACGAGCTCGTGGCGACGATCATCGTCATCGGCCTCCTCGGCCTCCTCCTCGACCTCGTCGCTCGACGGGTCTTTGCCGCTCGTGGGGCCGGCTGACGTCATGGACCGTCGCCGCTACTTCGACATCATGGGCGCGGCACCGACGGCGGTGACCGTCGTGACGACGGTCGAGCGGAGGGGCGAGCCGGTCAGGTCGACAGCCGGCGCGGCCCGGCCCTTGGACGGCGGAGACGGCCCCGATCGGCCAGACGACCGACCGGCCGGGTCGATGGCCGGCTCGACGCGGGACGCCGGGGGCGAGGAAACCTCCACCCCCGGCGTCGATCCGCCCATGGACGGGGAAAGCCTCCACGCCGGCTGCCCCGTCGGCCTGACCGTCAGCGCCGTGACGAGCGTCTCGGCCGAGCCACCGATCCTCGCCGTCTGCCTCGATCGGCGGAGCCGGACCCTGCCGGTCATCGAGCGGACGCGGCGCTTCGCCGTCAACTTCCTCCGGGGCGACCGCGGCGCCCTTGCCGCCCGCTTCGCCGCACCCGGCATCGACCGCTTTGCCGGGGTCCGCTGGCGTCCGGGCACGACGGGGGTTCCGATCCTCGTCGACGACGCCATCGCCCATGCCGAGTGTCTCGTCGAGGGCAGCATCGCCGTCGGGGACCACGTCGTCGTCCTTGGTCGCGTCGTCGACGGTGCCCCGCCGGCGCCGGGGTCGCGGCCGCTCATGTACTTCCGCCACGGCTTCAGCGCCTGGGCAGGCCCAGTCGAGGACGCCCAAGCTCGGCCCACGCCCTCCTCTCTCGCGACAGCCGAACGCCGCGCCTCCTAGCCTCCTGGTTCGGCCCGCCTCCCGGTCCCCTGGTTCCTCCTCAACCCCCGCGAACCACGCCCACCACCGCGCAGAGCCCGACGACGGCGATCGGCGGCACTCGTCTGGTGGCCAGGAGCGCGAGGGCTCCGATGGCGACGGCGGCATCACCGAGATTGCCAATCGCGCTCGAGGCGACCGGATCGACGAGGGCGGCGGCCAGGATGCCGACGACCGCGGCGTTCGTCCCCGCCAGGGCCCGTCGCCAGCCCGCTGCCGAGCGGAGCGCGTCCCAGAAGGGGAGGGTTCCGAAGACGAGGAGGAAGGAGGGGAGGAAGATCGCCCCGAGGGCGAGCACCGCCCCGACGACCCCGTTCGGCGGGATCGACGCCACCGCGCCGAGATAGGCGGCGAAGGTGAAGAGGGGCCCCGGGACCGCCTGAGTCGCCCCGTAGCCGGCAAGGAAGGCGTCCGTCGTCACCCAGCCGGGCTCGACGACGGTCGCGTGGAGGAGCGGCAGGACGACGTGCCCGCCCCCAAAGACGAGGGCACCCGAGCGATAGAAGGCATCCGCCATGGCCAGGGCCTGAGACGGGACGAGGGCGCGAGCGAGGGGCAACCCGACGAGGAAGCCGACGAAGCCAGCGAGGGCAACGACCCCGATCCTTCGGGGGAGCCTGGATGGTGCGGGGTCGCTCCCGGCGATGGCCGGCGGGCGGAGAGCCAGGCGGCCGATGAGCCCGGCACCGACGATGACCGCGACCTGGGTGATGGGCGTCGTCCAGACGAGGGCGACGAAGGCCGCCACCGCGGCCAGAGCTCGCCTCGGCCAATCGGGGGTCAGGGCCCGGGCCATCGCCCAGACCGCCTGGGCGACGACCGCCACCGCGGCGAGCTTCAGGCCGTGGACCCAACCGGCACCGGCGAGCTCGAGCGAGCCCGTCGCCAGCCCGAAGCCGATGAGGGCGATGGCCGAGGGCAAGGTGAAGCCGAGCCAGGCGGCGAGACCGCCGAGGAGGCCGGCCCGCCGCGTCCCGATGGCGATCCCCAGCTGACTGCTCGCCGGTCCGGGGAGGGCCTGGCAGAGGGCGACGAGGTCGGCGAAGGCGGCCTCGTCGAGCCACCGCTGCCGTTCGACGTACTCATGGCGGAAGTAGCCGAGGTGGGCGATGGGGCCACCAAAGGAGGTGAGCCCGAGGCGCAATGCGACCGCAAAGACTTCGGCGATGGCACGAAGACGACCTTCCACGACGGCTCCATGATCGGCCCTCGCCGCCCGTCCTGCCGACGGCCCGCGGTCGACCGGTGTCTGGGCGGCATTCGCCGCGCCCCTCGCGGTTTCGGGCAGGCGTCGGGCGCCCGCCGGCGGTCATGACCGGGCGCCGCGGGACGTTGGCCGCGGCCGGTCCACCCGCCAGGGGCAGCCCTGTCCGCCGACTCACCCCGCCGGCCGACGGCCGGCCCAATGGCCGCTCTCCGACGACGGCCATCTCGGCGATCGCGGTCCGCCCGACTCGCGGCGAGTGGTATCAGGTAAGGTGACGAGCGACGATGTGCCCCGCCGCCTGCAGCTCCATCTCGCCTTCCCCGACGCCCCCTTGCGGGTCGGCCCATGGCTAGGACGAAGAGGCCTCGCACCCACGTTGGGCCCGAGGAGGAGGAGGGCGCCGACTGCGCCGCCCGGGACGCTCTCATCGCCGACTACGAGGCCGTCGCTGCCCGCCGCCCGGGCTCCTCCTCCTTCGTCGCCGCCATCATGCTCGACTTCAAGTGGGGCTATCGGGACCGCCGGATGACCACCTGGCGCAAAGCGGACCTCGATGAGTTCCTCCTCAGCTACTGCCCGCGGAAGGTCGTCCTGCCCGAGACCGAGATCCTCGGCGTCGTCCCGGCCGTGAAGGACTTCCTGGCCTTCCTCGCCGAGCGTGGCCTCCTCGTTGGCGATCCCCTCGAAGCTCTCGCCGACCGCGCCGACGAGCTGCTGCCCGAATTCGCGGCGGCGATGGTGGACCCCAGTCACTTCGGCCTCGGCAAGGGGATCTTCGCCCAGATGGTGGCCGAGGGCGTCGATCTCGAGAAGCCGGAGGCGATCCAGCGCTGGATCGACGCCTACAACGCCCGGCCGGTCGAGGAGCGGGCGATCCTCGAATCCGAGCCGGAACGGGAGCCGGCGCGGCTCGTCCTTCCGGCCGTCGAGCTCCCGAGCCCGAGCGAGCTCGTCGAGGCTGCCCGCGGCTCAACCTCGGTTGCCCAGCTCGCCGCCTTCACCCGCTACGTCGGCGCCGGTCGGCCGCTGACGAGAGGCGGGAACCTCACCCTCGCCGACGGGAAGGCGCTCGTCGAGCTCCTCGGCACCGGCGACCTCGTCGACCCGGTCATCGGTGGTCGCCAGTTCCGGACCCCGAGCACGATCGAGCTCGTCGGGCTCAGCCTCGTCTTCCGCTGGGCGAAAGCGGCCCGCTTCGTCAAGGTGCGCGGCGGTCGGGTGTCGGCGACGGAGCGGGGCCGGCGCCTCGGCCAGGATCCCCTAGAGGACTGGCGCGCCAGCTTCGAGGCCCTCTTTCGCTGCGATCCCCTCGGCATCCGTGCTGGCCGCGGCGGCTCCTTCTGGAGCGAGATCCTCGCCCTGGTCCTCGAGGAGCTCCCGCTCCTCCTCTACGCCGCCGGGTCGATCGAGATGCGCGAGCTGCGGGAGGGCGTCTGGGAGGGCGTCGAGGGTACCTTCCGCCTCGATGACTTCACGCCGCACCAGGCGGAACTGCGGGAGCTCATCCTCGATGCGTTCGACCGGGACGTCCTCGCCCCCCTGACTGATCTCGGGGCCATCGTTGTCGAGGGCGGCCGGGTGTCCCTCTCGGGTCTCGGTCGCTGGGCGATGAACGAGAGCCTTCGTCGCCAGGGCGCCGTCGCCCCCGTCGTCGGAGAGTTCGCCCTCGCCTCGGCCGACGAGCTCCTTCGGTCCTGCGCGGGGCTGGACACCGAGGACGCCGAACGCGAGCTACGGATCTGGATCGAACGGCATCCCTGGACCGCTGCCGGCGAGCTCGCCGCCGCGGCCCTGTGGAACCCTTCCCTGGGGCCGCTCGCCTTCCATGGGTTCGACCTCATCGGGCCAGCGGCCGAGGCGGCGGTACGAACCCTCCTCGATGCGCCGAAGCTCGCCACCCATGCTCGACTCTGGCTCGTTCAGCAGGGCCTCGAGGACCCGGCCTCGGTGACGCCGGAGCTCCTCTTCGACGCCCTCGCCGACTACCTCCTCGACTTCGCCGCGAAGGCGGGACCGCTCCGGATGGTGGCCGAGGTCATGGCTTTGGGGCCGGACGAGTCCGGCCAGCTCCGCATCGTCGAACAGCTCGGGGCGGTCGCCGATCCCCGGGCAGGCGAGCTGCTGGCGATGATCGGCCGCTACCACCCATCGGCCGCCGTCGCCGAGAGGGCCCGCCGGCTGGCCGGGCGACGCCAGCGCAAGGTGCGAAGCGGGGGCAAGGTGCGAGGCGCGGGCGAGAAGCGAGGCCTGGGCAAGAGTCCACGGGTGCACTGAGGTGCTCGGGGGGACGCCTCTCCCGGTCGACGCCGACCCGGCGATCCGAGGGTTTGCCCCGCCCTCCTCCACCTGCGCCCGGCCCTTGCCCATGGCTGCGGGTGCCCAGCCAGCCCCGGTCGCGGGGGAGCGAAGGCTCCGGCCGACGGTGGTCTCGGGGCGGCGGACCCTCAGATCGAGCATCAGAGGGTCAGGAGGAGCCCGAGACTCATCGCCACGACGGCGAGGGCGAGGGCCGACTTCACCCAGCGGGCGTGGGTCCGGTTCCACCGTCCCAGCTGACCGAGCGTCCGCCGATCGGCGACGACGGCAAGGAGGAGGACGAGCGGGGCGATGTAGGCGATGTCGTAGAGGGCGAGGAGGGCGAGGCCGGTCGGCCCACCGCCTGAGGCGTGGAGGACGGCGACGATGTCGAGGTAGACGGCGCCCGAACAGGGGACCGTGCAGATGCCAACGAGGACGCCGGCCGTGAGCATCCCCGCCAGGCCCCCGCGCTCGATCGCCCGGTGGAGGCGTCGGTGTGTCGCCGCCGGGGCGGCCAGAGTCGGCCCCACCTCGGGGAGGAGGACGTCCTTCAACATCCAGATCGCCATGCCGAGGGCGAGCAGGGCCGCCGCTCGGGTCACGAGGTGGTCTTGGCCGAGCCAGCCGAGGAACGAGAGGAGGCCGAGGCCGATGACGAAGTAGGTGATCCACACTGCGCCGACGTACACCGAGCCCGCCCCGAGGAGTCGACGCCGCGCCTCAGAGGTCGGTGTCCCGTCGGCGGTCACGCTGTTGACGAGGGTGAGGGTGTACGTCGCGAAGAGGACGAGGAGGGCGAAGGCGCACGGATTCAGACCGTCGGCGACGCCGGCGGCGAGGACGATCGGGATTGTCAGCCCCCCGAAGGATGCGGCGTCGAACGGGGCGACGGCGAGGGTCAGAAGGGCGAGGCCCGCCACTCCGGTCAGGGCGAGGGCGAGGAGCCGGGTCGGCACGGGCCAACCGCCGATCGCCCGGGTCACGGCTGCGAGGGGACGGATCAGGACGCCGGGCAGTGCCACTAGGCCTCGACCCGAAGGACGGCGTGCATCGCCGGATTCGGCCGTCCTCCGCAACAGGTATCGCAGTAGACGTCGTAGTCGCCCGGTCGCTCGGGCGCCGTCAGGGTGATGATCCGACGCGACTCGGCCGGGAGTTCCTCGTGGATGCCGAGCTCATCGCTGATGAAGGTGTGGACACCGCCTTCGAGGTGGAGGGCAGAATCGGTCGTCCAGAGCTCGATGGCGAGCCGCTCGCCAGGCCGGGCCATGATGATCGCCGGGTCGAAGCCGGCCATGCTGAGCCGGACCGGGATCGCCTCGGGCGCCGAAGCTTCATCCCGCCGGCCAATGAGATCGGCCGCGGCGAGGACAACCCCGGTCCCGATGACGACAACGGCGACGAGGCCGTAGGCGAGGCGGCGGACGCCGACCCGCGGGCTGCTCCCGCTCGCGTCGGCACCAGAGGCGCGGCGCGCCTTCGAGCTCATGCCGGAGGCTGCGGCCACCCCTCGGCCGCCGTCAGGCGCCGCCGTTCGGGGACGATCCGCCGCTCGCCCCGTTGGGCGAGCCGGCCGCCGTCGCTGGTGGTCGCGGAACTGGTCCATGGCTCCTCCATTCGGGATCGCGCGATCTCCTTCGGCAGGGGACCTGCCGGCGTCTTGGCCCACACCCGCTGAGGTCCGACGCCGTTCGGCGCCCTGCCGGCCCTGGGTGACGATCACTCTGGCCAGGGCGATGGCCGCCGACATGGGCCGTTCGGCCCGGAGTCGACGGGACGTCCCGCCCTCCGCCCCGGCCCTCCCTTCGTCGTCCCTGCCCCGGCGTGTGCCCAGCTTTCCCTGCTCGGCCCCCGAGCTCCGTCGCCGCTCGCCGAGACCGAGGGTTGACTTGGTGGCCCCGCTCTCCCTAGACTCAAGGCATGACTCGACCTCTCGGCATCCGCCTCAGCCGGCCGCTCTGCGCCTGTCCGCGGCCGGCGGCCCCGTTCGGGGAGGCGGCGAGCTGAGTCGTCGGGCCCGACGCTGACCCGTCGAAGCGCCCGAAAGGTCGCTGCACGAGGGGCCGCAGTTCCAGCCCGGAGCTGCGGTTTTCGTTTGCCTCCCAGACGTCCCCCGGGGTCGCTGGCCCTCTGTCGCGGGCCCGAGTCGTTGCTCGCGCCTCGCTCGTCGGATGAGGGCCCCGGCGTCCCTCCCCGTGGCTCCGGATCCCTCCCGACGACCAGATGGAGGATCCCATGTCCAACCCGACGACAGCGTCGACGACCGAAGGTCGGCCGACCCGCCTCTCGCTCGGCCGACTCGCCCGGCGGATCTTCACGACCCACTGGCCGTACGGGCGCGCTGCCCTCCTCCTGGCCGTCCTCAACATCGCCCTCTTCGCGAGCCTCGGCTTCGCCTGGGGCGTGACGACGGAGTTCACCCGGATGAGCGGCCAGGCCCTCGCGGTCGTCGGCATCGACGTCAATGACTGGCTCTACTTCTCGAAGGAGGCCGGGATCGGGCCGACGAAGGGCGACCCCTGGACGCGCCCGAGCGGCCTCATCGTTCTCGGCATGTTCGGCGGTGCCCTGGCCGGGGCCCTCATCTCGGGCGACTGGCGCCTCCGGGTCCCACCCCAGCGCCGGCGCCTCGTCCAGGGCTTCGTCGGCGGGGTCCTCGGTGGGTTCGGGGCCCGCCTCGCCCTCGGCTGCAACCTGGGCGCCTTCTTCTCGGCCATCCCCCAGTTCTCCCTCCACGGCTGGCTCTTCATGGTCGGCCTCGTCGGTGGGACCTGGCTGGGGAGCAAGATCGTCCTCCACCCCCTCCTCGCCGCCCGCCCGGAGCTCCTCCTCGCGCCCCCGGCTGCGACCGCCCGATCGGGCCGGCCGGCCTGGTTGAAGCCCGCGCTCGGGGTCGCGGTCGCTGCCATCGTCCTCGGTGCGGTCGGGGTCTACCTCCTCGGCGGGGAGCCACGGCTCGCCGCTGCCCTGGCTGCCGGAGCCGGCTTCGGACTCGCTGTCGAGCGGGGTCGGATCTGCTTCACGGCTGCCTTCCGCGATCTCTGGATCACCCGCCAATCGCACCTTTCACGGGCTCTCGCCGGGGCGATGGTCGTGGCGAGCCTGGGTTTCGCCGTCGCCATCGCTACCGGCGTGGCGCCGAAGAGTGAGTCGGCCGGCCTCGGGGCGCTCCTCGGCGGCGCGATCTTCGGGGTCGGGATCGTCGTCGCCGGCGGCTGCGAGACGGGTTGGATGTATCGGGCGAGCCAGGGCTACGTCCAGCTCTGGATGGCCGGCCTCGGGACCTTCGTCGGGACGATCGTCCTTGCCTACGCCTGGGACGCCTGGGGGCTCTATGACGCCCTCGTCCGGCCCTTCCGACCGGTGAACCTGGCGGCCGAGCTCGGTCTTCCCCTCGCCCTCGGGCTTACCCTCCTCGGCCTCGGGCTCTGGTACGTCTTCGCTCGGCTTCGTGATCCCGGGCTCGGGCCGGCCCGGGGACTCCGCGGGATCCTCGGTCTGCGCCGGCCGACCGAGCTCTCGACCGGGGAGGCCTGAGGGATGCGCGCCGAGTTCGATCCGACGGTCGGGACGGTCGTCGTCACCGGTCTTCGACCTGCCCTCGCCGTCGACGCCGTCCTCGACCTCCGCGGCGAGGCCTGCCCATACCCGCCGATCTACACCGCCCAGGCGCTGGCGACGATGCAACCGGGTCAGATCCTAGAGGTCCTCACCGACCACCCGCCGGCGGTCGACAACGTGCCGCGCTTCGTGGCGATCCACGGGCATCGGCTCGTCCATGCCCCGGTCCGAGAGGGGGCGGTCTACCACCTCTTCATCCGGGTGGGCGGGAGCCCGGCGTCATCGCAGGACGGCGGCAGGGGCGGCAATGGCGGCCCTCGAGAGCGGTAGAGTTCCGGGCGCGGACTCCTCCCTTCGGCGGCGAGGCCGCGTTGGGTTGGGACGAGCTCCGCCGGGCGAGTCCCACCGAGTGAGCTCGGCTTGAGCGAGCTCGGCCAGGCGGGCCCCGCCGGGACTCGGCCCCTCGGCGGCCCTGCCTCCTCCCGTCGGGGCAGCTCCACCGGTCAGCCGCGCCGGGACTCGGCTCTGCCGCCGTGCCACGGCCTGCTGGAGCTCTGTCCGGGCGCCGTCTTAGGGAGCGCTCCCGTTCCTGGCGCCGTCGCCGGCGTCGGCACGCCTCCGAGCTAGGCGAGGCTGAGGGGCGGCGCCGGGTCTCCAACGGCCCCGCTCGTCATGTGCGGTAAGCTGAAAGGAGCGCGCCCGTAGCTCAGTGGACAGAGCGTCTGACTTCGGATCAGATGGTCGGGGGTTCGAATCCCTCCGGGCGCGCCATACGCTCACCGGCCGGCTAGGGCCTGTGACCCTCGGTCCAGGGGAGCTGGCGACGTCGCGCTGACGGTTTGATCTCGCCCTCCAAGTTCGCCGGCGCACTGGCCGGGGATGTTCATCCTTGTCGGACGCTTCCTGCGAGGGTGCCCCGTCGCGTGCAGGGCCTTAGGCGCCCCCGGCCGGGGCAGTCGCCGGAGGGTGGTTCGCGATGGAGGAAGCGCCCTCCAGCCCGGCTGCAAGACGCGCCGCTCCGCGGGTGCCGCCCATGGGCAGACGCAGTACCGAACGTTGCACCCACTGCAAGCGTGCCGCTCCGCGGGTGCCGCCCATGGGGCACTCGAGGCGGGCGCGGCCCCGTACGTTGCACCCACCGCAAACTCCCCGGCGCGCGTTGCATCCGATGCACGTGTCCGACCGCTCGAGCGTTGCCGTCAGTCTCGCCGTTGCACCCGACGGAAAGAAGAGCCCGGGACGGGCCAAAGGCGACCGGTTTGTTTCACCGGATGCAAGAGAACGACCGGCCCGACGTCTTCCGGGGCGATCAGCCTGCCAATACTTGCATCCGGTGAAACGCGCCCCATGGGGTCATGACGAGGACGACCCTCGGCATCGCCGCCGTGATCGCCGCTGAGGTGGCAGGCAGCGCCCCGAGGCGTCACTGCGAGGCGGGCCCCTCCTCCGTTGCCGCGGGGTCCTCGCTTTCGGGAGCCCCTCCCTCCCCTCCATGGCGAGACCGACACCAGCCGCCTCCCCCGCCGCCCCACAGGCCCCGGCCCCGTAGCGGGCCTCCAGGGCGGCCGCTGAGAGCCAGATCTCGGCCGAGCGGAGGCGGCCGTGGCCGCGACGGAGGCGCTCGGTCCCGCGCGGGTTCCAGCGCCGAAGGAGGCTCCGATAGTGCCAGTCCTCGAGGCGCGTCCACCAGCTCCGTCGGCGCGGGTGGACCTCGAAGCCGGCCCGGGCAGCCAGCGGGACGAGGATCGTCGTCGCCGTATAGGCAACCGGGCGCTCCGCCGAGGGTCGCCGGCGGGCCCAGGCGGCGAGGACGGCGAGGTCCCGGCGGCCCTCGCGCCAGCCGGCCGTCTGCCAGCCATTCGCGGCGATCGCTCGGACCCGGTCGTTCATGAGGTGAAGGACACCGACGAGGTCGCCGGGTTCGACGACGGTCCCGTCGCCGAGGACGACCCGGGCGCCACGATGGCGGCAGAGCTCGAGGCCGAGGACCCCGCTCGTCCGGATCGGACGGATCCGGTGTCGGCGGCGGTAGAGCTGCTCCCAGGCGGCGAGGATCGGGTCGAGGATCGCCGGAGCCGTCGGGCGGGGCGGTGGGCTGGGGCGGCGGCGACGAGGTGACGGAGCCGGGGGCGAGGAGCCGGGTCCTGCCGGGGATTCGGGCACGGAGCGCTCGCCCGGGGAGGGTGCCGGACGCTCCGCGGCGGGGTCCTTCGTCACGGGCCCATGATCGCCGATCCGGGCCTTGAGCTGCGACCCCGTCGAGGGAGACGCCGACGCCTGCAGGACCTGGGGGCCGAGGAACCACGCGGCGGCCCACGACCTGTCCGTGCCACGTCCATCGCCCCCTCCGGCGTCACGCCGAGCCGCCCTCGCCCCGACCGCTGCGCTATCGTGGGCGGCGATGGAGGGAGGTTCCGCCGGCCTCGTCGTCTCGATCCACGACGTCGCCCCGAGCACGCTGCCGGAAGTCCGCTGGCTCCTCGCCCGCCTCGACGAGGTCGGGGTCGCGCCCCGCGTCCTGAAGGTCATCCCCCGTGCCTCCGGAGCCGACGACATCCGCCGTCACCCAGACCTCGTCGAGCTCCTCACCGAGGAAATCCGCCGCGGCTCGGAGCTCGTCCTCCACGGCCTTCGTCACCGGGTCCCGCCCGGCGCTCGGCTCGGCGGCCGGGCCCTCGACCGGCTCCGCGCTCGTCTCTTCGCCGGCGATGCCGCCGAGTTCCTCGCCCTCGACCACAGGGCCGCCGCCGAGGCGATCGAGGAGGGGTCCGCCCTTCTCGACGCCGTCGGGCTCGAGGCCGTTGGCTTCTGCCCGCCAGCCTGGCTCGCCCGGCCGGGGCTGTCGTCGATCCTCCGCGATCTCGGTTTCCGCTACGCCTGCTGGTTTGGCTCCCTCGAGGACCTCCGAACGGGGCGCCGCCACCGGATCCCCGCCTGGGGCTACATGGGGAGCGACGCCTTCGACGAGGCCCTCGTCGGCCTCGAGGGTCTCCTCGTTCGCACCCTCGGCTCCTGGGTCGGCGTCCGCGTGACCCGTGTCTTCCTCCATCCCCAGGGGGCGCCGCGCTCGCCGGCCTGTGCTGCCGTCCTGAGGGCCGTCGCCCGGCGGCGACGGGACCACGAACCGGTCACCTACCGCGAGCTCCTCGATGGCTGACGCCGGTCGGTCTTTCGGACCGAGGTCGAACGGGGCGGGCGATCCCCCGTCTCAGCCTCGCTCGGGCCGTGAGCGGGCGGCCCCGCCCAGGGCGGAGTCGAACGGGGCGAGCGATCCCCCGCCCGAGCCGCGGGTGACGATCGTCATTCCGGCCCGGAACGAGGAGGCCTACATCGAGGCCGCCCTCGACTCGATCGTCGGTCAGACGGTGCCCCTCGAGCGGCTCCAGGTCGTCGTGGTCGTGAACGGGACGACCGACCGGACGGCCGAGATCGTCCGCCTCGCCCGAGAGCGCCTACCGCGCCTCGAGCTCCGCCTCGTCGACGACCCCCACCCGGGGGTCGCGCGAGCGAAGAACATCGGGGCCCGCCTCGCAAACGGCGACCTCCTCATCTTCCTCGACGCCGACTCGCGGATGGCGCCCGACCTCGTCGAGCGGATCATCGCTGCCTACCGGGCCGGGTACCGGGCGGGCAGCGTCGCCATCGCGGCCGACGACGGCGACCTCCTCGACCGGGGGTTCTACCGGCTCATCGAGTTCGGGAAGCGACTCTTCGGGATCCACGCGAACATGCTCTTCTGCGACCGGGCGGCGTTCGAAGCCGTCGGTGGCTTCGACGAGACCCTCCACCAGGCCGAGGACCGCGACCTCCTCGTCCGGCTTGCTCGCTCGGGCCTGCCGTTGGGCCGGATCACCGAGAGCGTCATCTTCACCTCGCCCCGCCGCCTCCACGAAGGCCCCTTCCGGATCGGCCTCCTCAAGGTCTTCGGGCGCTGGACCCTCGGCCACCTCGGGATCTGGCGGCAGCGGCCGTACTGACGACGGCGATCGGAGGGGTCCCGCGGACGACGGCGTTGCTCGCCGATCTTCAGGGCTCCGTACCGAGGTCGAGGGGCCTCTCATCCGACTCTCATCTTCCGGACCGACCATGCCCGCATGGACGGACGAACACCCGCGCTGGATCCTGGCCCGCCGGGGCGGCGGCGGAGGTCGCGGCTGCCAGCCGCCGCCAGCCTCGCCGCCGTCGTCCTCCTCGGCCTCTTCGCGGCCGGCGGCCTCTACCTGTTCGGGCGTCCGGTTCCGGCCCCGGTCGGGCTCGACCCTACGGGTCGACCGCCCTCGCCTGGAGCCAGCGAGCCGGCCGCCTCGGCGGCGCTTTCGCCCGGACCGAGCGGTGGGGATCCTGGGTCGATCGCTCCGGAGGCCGGTCTCGATGGAACCTGGACCGTCGATCCTTCGATCGGCAGCTTCGATGACTTCAGCGGTTCCTTCGCCGGGTACCGCGTCCAGGAGGTCCTCGTCGGCATCGGTGCCGCGACGGCGGTCGGGCGGACGCCGGGCGTGACGGGCTCGGTCGTCGTCGCCCGCTCCACGGTGACCGAGGCGAGCTTCGAGGTGGACCTCCGAACCCTTCGGAGCGACAGCGCTGCCCGCGACGACCAGCTCCGTCGCCAGGGGCTCGAGACGGACCGCTTCCCGACGGCGACCTTCGTCCTAACCGAGCCGATCGAGCTCGAGGTGGTGCCAGCGATCGGCGACGTCGTTCGGGTCGAGGCGACGGGAGACCTCACCCTCCACGGAGTGACGCGGCGGGTGACCCTTCCTCTCGAGGCCCGGCTGGAGGCCGACGGAACGATCACGGTGACTGGGTCCCTCCAAGTCGACTTCGCCGACTTCGGGATAGAAGCTCCCGAGTCGTTCCGGGTCCTCTCGGTCGACCCCAGGGCGACGGTCGAGCTCCAGCTCCATCTC
>FWWM01006767.1_pt1 | contig 23689 bp, 19 predicted proteins | sample 2228351 | NCBI WGS metagenome assembly FWWM01 (sample SAMEA103939774, study PRJEB20133) | metagenome
GGCCCCTGGAAGGGGTACGCATGGGCCGGAGCCTGGTCCGGGCGGCAGGGGCGGCGGCCCTCTGCGGACTGGCCGCGTGGGCCGCAGCCCAGGGGGCGGGAGGGTGGGTGGACCCCCAGCGGCTGCGGGGCCAGCTGGTCCAGCTCGCCCTGGCCCTGTCCGCGGGCGGCGCCGCCTACCTGGTGGCCAGCGCCCTCGCGCGGGCGGAAGAACTCCGGGTGTTGCTGGGACTGGTGCGGCGGGGGCCCGCGGGCTCGCGCGCTTGACCCGCCCGCGGACCGGGTGGTAGCGTGGGGCCGGGTTAGCACTCCCCGTGGGCGAGTGCTAGCCAGGGAAAGCGAGCCATGCTCGCGCAGGAGCTGGACGCGCGCAAGCAGCAGATCCTGTGGGCCGTGATCCGGGAGTACGTGGCCCGGGCCGAGCCCGTGGGCTCGGAGGCCCTGTGCCAACGTTACGGTCTGGGCGTGAGCGCGGCCACCATCCGGAACGGCATGCACGCGCTCACGGAGATGGGCTACCTGCACCAGCCCCACACCTCCGCGGGCAGGGTGCCCACGGACCGTGCGTACCGCCTGTACGTGGACCGGATCATGGCGGGTCACGTGCCGGAGGGGGTAGAGCCCCTCAGCGGCAGGGAACGGGAGCACATCCGCCGGCGGGTGCAGTCCAAGGACCACCCGGAAGAGGCCCTGGCGGAGGCCGTCAACACCCTGGCCGCCCTCACGGAGTACCCCTCCGTGGCCAGCACCCCCGGTGGGCCCCGGCGGCTGCGGGCCCTGCACGTGGTGCCCCTGGGCCACGAGCGCGCCCTCGTCCTGGTGGTGACGGAGGGAGGCGCCACCGAGCAGCGCGTGGTGCGGCTGCCCCGCCCCGCCTCGCAGGGGGAGCTGCAGGAGGTGTCGCGGCTGCTGACCCGGGCCCTGGCGGGTACCGCGTGGGAGGACGTCACGGAGGCGGTGGCGGAGCGGGTGGCGGGCGCGGCGCGCCGGGACCTGGTGGCCGCGGTGGTGCGCCACCTGCGCCGGCACGCGGACGTGCGGCCCGGGGTGCGCTTCTTCGTGGAGGGTGTGTCGAACATCCTCAAGCAGCCTGAGTTCCAGGACGCGCGGCGCGCGTGGCCCGTTCTGGCCGCCCTGGACCGGGAGGACGTCCTGCGGGACATGCTGCTGCCCGCACCCTCCGACGTGCACGTGCGCATTGGCCAGGAGAACCCGGTGCAGGACATGCACCACTGCAGCGTGGTGGCCGCCGCCTACCGGGTGAGGGGGCGGGCGGTGGGCGTGGTGGGCGTCGTGGGTCCCACCCGCATGCCCTACGCCCGCACCATCGCCTTGGTCCGCTACCTGGCCCAGGCCCTGTCGCAGACCCTGAGCCGCGCGGTGTAGGGCAAGGACGCAGGCAGGGCCGCCCGCCCCACCGGCACGCAGCCCCGCGGTACAGTATTCCCTGTGAGGACCGCGGTCCCCGGCCGCGGCGGGTGAGGATGGCACGCGACTACTACGAGATCCTGAACGTCCCGCGGGACGCCTCCTTGGAGGAGATCAAGGCGGCGTACCGCCGCCTGGCGCGGGAGTACCACCCGGACGTCCGGAAGGACGACCCGCACGCGGAGGAGCGGTTCAAAGAGATCAACGAGGCCTACCAGGTGCTCTCAGACCCCCAGAAGCGGGCGGAGTACGACCGGATGGGCCGGGCGGCGGCTCCCGCCGCAGGCCCGTTTGACTTCCACAGCCCGTGGGACGAGCTGTTCGAGGCCTTCTTCGGCAGCCCCCGCCCGCGGGCGGAGCGCACCGCGCAGCGGGGTGCGGACCTCCGGTGCGACGTGGAAGTCAGCTTGGAAGAGGCCGCCCTGGGCGTGGACCGGCAGGTGGAGCTGTCGCGGCTGGAAACCTGCCCTGGGTGCTTCGGGACAGGGGCCGAGCGGGGAGGGGGACTGCAGCGGTGCCCGTCCTGTGGCGGAACCGGACAGCTGCGGTTTTCCCGCCGGACCGCCTTCGGCCACTTCACGCAGATCCGCACGTGCCCCCGGTGCGGGGGCGAGGGGACGGTGCTCGTGAACCCCTGCGGGCGGTGTGGGGGCACGGGCCGGGTGGAGGCACAGCGGACGGTGACGGTGCACATTCCCGCGGGGGTGGAGGACGGCACCACCCTCCGGGTGGCGGGGGAGGGGGAGGCCGGGCTACAGGGCGGACCCCGGGGCGACCTGTACGTGGTGGTGCACCTGGCCCGTCACCCCGTGTTCCAGCGGCGGGGACGCGACCTGTACGCGGAGCTCGCCCTTTCCATGGTGCAGGCGGCGTTGGGGGACGAACTGGAAGTCCCCACCCTGGAGGGGCCGGAGCGGCTGGCGGTGCCCGCGGGCGTGCAGCCGGGCGAGGTGCTGACCCTCAAGGGCCGCGGGATGCCGGACCTGCAGGGGCGCAGGGGTGATCTGCACTTCCGGGTGCGGGTGGAAGTCCCCCGCCACCTCACCGCGGAGCAGCGCCGGCTGCTGCAGCAGCTGGCCAAGAGCATGGGCCTGGACGTCAAGCCTGCCCGGCGCAGGATCGCAGACCGCGTGAAGGACCTCCTGTCGTGAGGCGGAAAGCCCCCCGCGGCTGGCTGGAGGTGGCGGTGGCGACCTCCCGGGAGGCCGCGGAGGCGGTGGCCGCCCACCTGTTGGAACTGGCTGGCGGTTACCAGGAACTGGACGACCCGGCGGGGGTGCGGCTGGTGGCGTGGCTTCCCGCAGACCCGGCATCCGACCACCTGGTGGAGGACCTCCAGCGGCGGGTGCGCGTTTTGCCGCGCTTCGGGCTGGACCCGGGCGCCGTGCAGGTCACCGTCCGGCAGGTGGCCCCGGGAGGGTGGGAGCGGGCGTGGAAGCGGCACTTCCACCCGTTCCGGGTGGGACGTTTCGTGATTCGGCCCCCGTGGGCGCGCTGGAAGCGGCGGGGGGACGAGGTGGTGCTGGTCCTGAACCCCGGGATGGCGTTCGGCACCGGCCTGCACGAGTCCACGCGCCTGTGCCTTCGGGTGCTGCCTGAGCTGGTCTGGCCCGGCTGCCGGGTGTTCGACGTGGGCACCGGTTCCGGGATCCTGGCCATCGCGGCGGCCAAGCTGGGCGCTCGGGTGGTGGCGGTAGACTGCGACGGGCTCAGCTGCCAGATCGCGGAGGCCAACGTCCGCAGGAACCGCCTCAGCCGCCGGGTGTACGTACGCCACGGGGACCTGTTTGGGCCCCTGCGGGGCAGGGCGGACGTGGTGCTGACCAACATCACCGCGGAGGTGCTGCTGCGTGCCCTGCCGCAGGCCCACGGGTACCTGCGGTCCGGTGGGGCCTGGGTGGTGTCCGGCATGGTGGCGGCCAACCTGTCCCCGGTGCTGGAGGCCGCGGAAGCCCAGGGCTTCCGGACGGAGCGGGTCCTAGAGGAGGGGGACTGGAGGGGAGCGGTCCTACGCCTCCCCGCAAGCGGCCGTGCGGCGCCTGCTGGTCGCGCCTGACCCCCAGGATCCCTCCCTCCTGGTCCTGGACCCGCGCCAGACCCGGCACGCGGTGCGGGTGCTCCGCCTACGGCCGGGGGACCGGTTCGTGGGCTTTGACGGCCGCGGCAGCCAGTGGGAGGCGGAGCTGGTCCAGGTCCGGCCTGTAGCCAAGGCCCGCGTCCTGAGGGCCCTGCAGCCGCCGGTGCTTCCCTACCGGATGACCCTGTACCAAGCGGTCCCCAAGGGCGAGCGGATGGACCTGGTGGTCCGCATGGGCACGGAGCTGGGCGTGGACCGGTTCGTGCCGGTCCGGACCCGCCGCACGGTCGCCACCGGAGACCGCTCGGACCGCTGGCGCCGCGTGGCCGAGGAGGCCGCCAAGCAGTGCGGCAGGCCCTCCGTACCCGAGGTGGACCGGGTGGCGGACTTCCACGCAGCCCTGGCCCGCTTCCGCGCTCACGGGCTGCGGCTGGTGCTTTGGGAAGGGGGAGGCGTGCCCCTGGCGGAGGCCTTGATCCGAGCGCCGGCGGAGGACGTGGCGGTTTTCGTCGGACCGGAGGGGGGCCTGGATCCCGCGGAGGTGGCGCAGTTGCAGCAGGCCGGCACCCTGTGCAGCCTAGGCCCCCTGGTCCTGCGCACGGAGACCGCGGGGGTGGCTGCCGCCGCGGTGGTGCTCGCGGTGTGGGGCTTTACTTCGCCGCGGGAGGCTGGTAGACTGCCCGAAAAGCCATGAAGGCTCTCCGGGAGGGAGCTATGGCTCGGCTCAGGTCTTAAACCGCGCCCGGGTGTTCCGCGGCGCTTTCTTCGTGCGCAGGGATGTATACTTATGCAAGACCGGGCATGCCTATTCGGGAGGGGGAAGTGACGGAAGCCTACCTGGCGCTGGAGGACGGGCTGGTGGTCCGGGGCCGCAGCGTGGGGGCGGAAGGCCAGGCCGCGGGCGAGGTGGTGTTCACCACCAGCATGACCGGCTACCCCGAGGTCCTCACCGACCCGTCGTACGCGGGGCAGATCGTGGTCATGGCCTTCCCCATGATCGGCACGTACGGCGTGGACCCCGCGTGGGCGGAGGCCAGGCGGCCCTTCCTGCGCGGGTTTGTGGTCCGGCAGGCGAGCCCCTACACGTCCCACTGGGCCGGGCGGCGGACCCTGCAGGACGCCCTGCAGAGCTGGGGCGTGGTGGCGGTGGAGGGCGTGGACACCAGGAGGCTGGTACGGCACCTGCGGGTGCACGGGCTGAAGCGGGGCGTGGTGGCCACCGGGCCCCGGGACCCCCGGGAGCTGGTAGAGCTGGCACGGGGGGTACCGGACCTGTCGTGCGTGGACGTGGTGGAGGAGGTGTCCCCGCCTGCCCCCTTCACCCTGCCGGGCAGCGGCCCCCGGGTGGTGGTGGTGGACTGCGGAGTGAAGATGGGCATCGCCCACGAGCTGCACGCGCGGGGCTGTGAGGTGGTGGTCCTGCCGCACCGGGCCACCGCGGGGGAGATCCTGGCGCTGGCGCCGGACGGCGTGGTGTTGAGCAACGGCCCCGGCGACCCCGCACGGCTGCCGGCCCTGGCCGCGGAAGTACGGGCCCTGTGGGGGCGTGTGCCGGTGTTCGGCGTCTGCCTGGGCAACCAGTTGGTGGCCCTGGCCGCGGGGGCCCGCACCTTCAAGCTGCCCTTCGGCCACCGGGGGTCCAACCACCCCGTGCTGGAGGTGGACACCGGCCGGGTGCGGGTGACCACGCAGAACCACGGGTACGCGGTGGACGAGGCCACCCTCACGGGTACGGGGCTGCGGGTGACCCACCGGAACCTGCACGACGGCACCGTGGAAGGGCTGGCCCACGAGACGCTGCCTGTGTGGGCGGTGCAGTTCCACCCGGAGGCGAGGCCGGGCCCACGCGACTCCCGGGACCTGTTCGACCGGTTCGTCCAGTCCCTGCGCGGCGCACGCGCGGGAGTGGCCTAGGATGCCGAAGCGGCCGGACCTGAAGAAGGTGGCGGTCCTGGGCTCCGGCCCCATCGTGATCGGGCAGGCCGCGGAGTTCGACTACTCGGGGACCCAGGCCTGCCGGGCGCTGGCGGAGGAGGGCATCGAGGTCGTCCTCATCAACAGCAACCCCGCCACCATCATGACCGACCCCGAGACCGCAGACCGGGTGTACCTGGAGCCCCTCACCCCGGAGTCGGTGGCCCGCGTGCTGGAGGTGGAGCGTCCGCAAGGGTTGGTGGCCACCCTGGGGGGCCAGACCGCCCTGAACCTGGCCGCGGAGCTGGCGCGCCGGGGGGTCCTGGAGCGGCTGGGAGTGGAGGTCCTGGGAACCCCTCTCCACGCCATCCACGACGGGGAGGACCGGGAGCGGTTCCGCGCGCTCATGACCCGCATCGGCGAACCGGTCCCGGAAAGCACGGTGGCCTCCACCCCGGAGGAGGCGGTGGCGTTCGCACGCGCCCTGGGCACGGAAGTGGTGGTCCGGCCCGCCTTCACCCTGGGCGGCACCGGTGGTGGGCTGGCGGACGGCCCGGAGGCCACCTACGAGGTCGCCGCCCGCGGGATCGCCACCAGCCCCATCGGCCAGGTCCTGGTGGAGCGCAGCGTGCGGGGCTGGAAGGAGATTGAGTACGAGGTGGTCCGCGACGCGGACGACAACGCCATCACCGTGTGCAACATGGAGAACGTGGACCCCATGGGCGTGCACACGGGCGACAGCATCGTGGTGGCCCCCAGCCTGACCTTGAGCGACCGGGAGCACCAGATGCTCCGTTCCGCCGCCCTGCGGATCGTCCGGGCCCTGGACGTGCGGGGCGCCTGCAACGTGCAGTTCGCCCTGGACCCCGCTTCCGAGCGGTACTACGTCATCGAGGTGAACCCCCGGCTGTCGCGCAGCAGCGCCCTGGCCAGCAAGGCCACCGGCTACCCCATCGCCCGGGTGGCGGCGAAGATCGCGGTGGGCTACCGGCTGTGGGAAATCCAGAACCCCATCACCCGCGGCACCGCCTGCTTCGAGCCCGCCCTGGACTACGTGGTGGTGAAGATCCCCCGCTGGCCGTTTGACAAGTTCGCGGACTCCGACCGGCGCCTGGGGACCCAGATGAAGTCCACGGGGGAGGTCATGGCCATCGGCCGGACGTTCACCGAGGCGCTGTTGAAGGCGGCCCGGTCCACGGAGTCGGGGGTGGTGGGACTGCAGCACCCGCGGCTGGCCGCGCTGGAGGACGGGGAGCTGTGGGCCCGGGCCCAGACGCCGTGCGACGAGCGGCTGTGGGCCATGGCGGAGCTGCTGCGGCGGGGCGCCCGTCCCGAGGAGGTCAGCCGCAGGAGCCTGGTGGACCTGTTCTTCGTGCGGGAGCTACAGCGGGTGGTGGAGGTGGAGCGGCGGCTGGCTGGTGACCGGTCCCCGGAGGCGCTGCGGGAGGCCAAACAGGTGGGCCTTTCGGACGCGGAGGTAGCACGGGCGTGGGGCGCCTCAGAAGAAGAAGTGCGGGCCCGGCGGCGGGAGCTGGGTCTGCGGCCCGTCTACAAGTTGGTGGACACCTGCGCGGGGGAGTTCCCCGCCGCCACCCCCTACTACTACAGCACCTACGAGGAGGAGGACGAAGCGGACCCGGACCCCAGGCCGTGCGTGGTGGTGCTGGGCTCGGGGCCCATCCGCATCGCCCAGGGGATCGAGTTCGACTACAGCACCGTGCACGCGGTCCGGTCCCTCCGGGAGGCCGGGCTGCGGGCGGTGGTGGTGAACTGCAACCCGGAGACGGTGAGCACCGACTTCGACATCTCCGACCGGCTGTACTTCGAGCCGCTGTCGGTGGAGGACGTGCTGCACGTGGTGGAAAAAGAGCGCCCCCTGGGCGTGCTGGTGCAGTTCGGAGGCCAGACGGCCTTAAACCTGGCCGGTCCCCTGCACCGCCTGGGGGTGCCCGTGCTGGGAACCCCCGTGGAGAGCCTGGACGTCTCCGAGGACCGGGAGAAGTTCGACGCGCTGCTGGCGCGCCTGGACGTCCCCCGCCCGCCGGGAGGTGCGGTGCGCTCTCGGGAGGAGGCCCGAGACCTGGTCCGCCGGGTGGGGCTGCCGGTGCTGGTGCGGCCGTCTTACGTGCTGGGCGGCCGCGCCATGCGGGTGGTGTACACCCTGGAGGAGCTGGACCGGGTGGTGGGGGAGGCGCTGGTGGTGGACCCGGACCATCCCGTGTTGGTGGACCGCTACCTGCCTGGCTTGGAGCTGGAGGTGGACGCCATCGGGGACGGCTGCGGGCTTTTGGTGCCCGGCGTGATGCAGCACGTGGAGCGGGCGGGCGTGCACTCCGGGGACAGCATGACGGTCTTTCCCGCGCCCCACCTGCCCGGGGAGGTGGAAGCCCGGGTCACGGGGATCCTGCAGCAGCTCAACCAGGCCCTGCGGGTGCGCGGGTTCTTGAACGCCCAGTTCGTGGTACACGACTACCGCGTCTACCTGCTGGAGGCCAACCTCCGTGCCAGCCGCACGGTGCCCTTCGTGAGCAAGGTGCTGGGGGTCCCGCTGGTGCAGATCGCCACCCGGGTGATGCTGGGGGCGTCCCTGGCAGAGCTGGGGTTTGCCGGGGTGTACCACCTCCCGACACCCCGCCAGGTGGGGGTGAAGGCGCCGGTGTTCAGCAGCGACAAGCTCCCGGGTGCGGAGGTGGCGCTTGGGCCGGAGATGCGGTCCACGGGCGAAGTCATCGGGCTGGACCGCCACCTTCCGGGCGCGCTGTACAAGGCCTTCGTGGCCGCGGGGGTGGCGCTGCCCCTGCGCGGGCCCCTGGTGCTGTCCGTGGCCCGGCGCGAGCGGCGGGAGGCGGTCGCCCTGGCGCGCCGGGCGGTTGCCGCGGGGCTGTCCCTGTGGGCCACCCCGGGCACCGCGGAGGCCCTGCAGCGGGCCGGGGTGCCGCACCGCCGGGTGTCCTACCAGGAGGCCATGGAGGCGGTCCGCGGCCGGCGTGTGGGCGCGGTGGTGTGCGTGCCCACCGTGGGATACGACCCGGCCCGGCCGGGCTTCCAACTCCGGCGGGCAGCGGCGGAAGCCAGAGTTCCCTGCCTGACCTCCCTGGAGACCGCGGGCGCCCTGCTGGACGCCCTGGAGTTCGGCGTGGCTGCGCCGGTGCCCCAGCCCACCGCGGGCCCCGCGGCCCTGGGGTGAGGCCCCCACCCGGTGGACACCGGGCGGCTCCGTCGCCGCACCGGAAAGCCCAGGACCCTCCGGCCGCATAGTATGATGCTGGTTGGCGGAGGGAAGGAGGCAACCATGAACACCCGGGAGATCACCGTAGGCGGCCTGCTCACCGCCATCGCCCTGTTGATCCCGTTCGCCTTCCGGGGTACGCCCCTGCAGCTGTTCGTCCCCGCCTTGAACTACTCCGCCACCTTCGCGTCCCACGTGCCGTCCATGCTGTCCATGCTGGTGAGCCCCGCGGTGGCGGCGCTGGTGGGGCTGGGCTCCACGGTGGGCTTCACCATCACCCTGAACCCGGTGATCGGGGCGCGCGCCTTCAGCCACGCGGTGTGGGGCGTGATGGGCGCCGTGTTGGTCCGCCGCGGCTGGCCCTACTGGGCGGCCCTGGCGGTGGCGCTGCCGGTGCACGCGGTGGGCGAGGGGCTGGCGGTCTGGTGGCTGGGCACCGGCTTCCACGCGGGGCTGTTCGTGGCCGCGGGCACCGCGCTGCACCACGTGGTGGACAGCGGGATCAGCCTGGCCGTGTACCGGCTGGTGCTGCCCGTGCTGCGGCCGGGAAGCCTGACCGGGGCGTAAGATGGGCCGCTACCACATCATCACGTACGGCTGCCAGATGAACGTTCGCGACTCGGAGACCCTGGCCGGGCTGCTGGAGGCCATGGGCTACCGGCCCGCGGACCGGCCTGAGGACGCGGACGTGGTGCTGGTCAACACCTGTACGGTCCGGGAGGGGGCGGAGGAGCGGGCCTACGGCCGGCTGGGGGAGCTGCGCCGGCTGAAGCAGCGCAAGCCGGGCCTGGTGTTGGGCGTGGCAGGGTGTCTGGTGCAGAAGGACCGGGAGGAGGTGCTGCGCAGGGTCCCCCACGTGGACCTGGTGTTCGGCGTGCACAACCTGCACCGGCTGCCGGACCTGCTGCGGGAGCTGCAGGAGGGCTGCGCACGGGTGTACGAGGTGTGGGACCGATTCCCCAAGGACGAGCCCTTCCCGCGTCTGCCCGCAGCCCGTCGGGACCGCGTGCGCGCGTACGTGAACATCATCCACGGGTGCAACAAGTTCTGCACCTTCTGCATCGTGCCGTTCGTGCGGGGCCGGGAGCGCAGCGTGCCGCCCGAGCAGGTGGTGGGGGAGGTGCAGGAGCTGGCGGCGCAGGGGTTCCAGGAGGTGACCCTGCTGGGCCAGAACGTGGACTCCTACGGCCACGACCTACAGCCCCGCACGGACCTGGCGGACCTGCTGCGGCGGGTGCACGAGGTGGAGGGGATCGAGCGGATCCGGTTCACCACCAGCCACCCCCGGGACATGACGGAGAAGCTGGTGCGGACCGTGGCGGAGCTGCCGAAGGTGTGCGAGCACATCCACCTGCCGGTGCAGTCGGGGGACGACCGGGTGCTCCGGCGGATGCACCGCGCGTACACGGTGGCGGACTACCTGCGGACCGTGGACCTCATCCGCCGGTACCTGCCGGAGGCGAGCATCACCACGGACCTCATCGTGGGCTTTCCCGGGGAGACGGAGGAGCAGTTCGAGAACACGCTGAAGCTCGTGGAGGCCGTGCAGTTCGACGCGTGCAACACCGCGGCGTACTCCCCCCGCCCGGGCACCAAGGCGGCCAGCGACCCGGACCAGGTGGACGAGGCCACCAAGCACCGGCGCCTGTGGGCGCTGAACCAGCTGGCGGAGCGGGTGGCCTACGCCCGCAACCGCAGGCTCGTGGGGACCGTGCAGGAGGTGCTGGTGGAAGAGCCGGGCAAGCACGGCGGGGTGGTGGGCCGCACCCGCACCAACAAGGTGGTGACGTTCGACGGCCCCACGGAGCTGGTGGGCCAGACCGTCCTGGTGCGGGTGAAGGACGCGGGGTCCTGGGTCCTGCGGGGGGAGCGGGTACAGGAGCCCGTGCCGGTGGGGTAGGTCCCGATGGCGCAGCGCGGGGTTCTGGACAGACGGATCTCGGTGGAGGAGTACCTGAGCTCGGAACACGCCAGCCCCGTCAAGCGGGAGTACGTGGAAGGCCGGGTGTACGCCCTGGCAGGGGCCAGCGACCGACATGTCCGGCTGGTGACGAACCTGGTGGGTCTGCTGTGGTGGGCGGCGCGGGGCGGGCCCTGCCGGGTGTACGCGGCGGACATGAAGTTGCGGGTAGGGCCTGAGCGCTTTTACTACCCGGACGTGATGGTGGTGTGCGACCCGGAGAACGAGGAGGAGTCCTACAAGACGAGGCCGTGCTTTGTGGCAGAAGTCCTCTCCCCTGCCACGGAGGCCACCGACCGGCGCGAGAAGCTGGTGGCCTACCAGAGCCTGGAGTCCCTGCGCGGCTACCTGCTGGCCAACTCTGAACAGCCGGCGGCAGAGTACTACTGGCGGGACGAATCCGGGCGGTGGTGGCTGTCCGAGCTCCGGGGCACGGGAAGCTTCCGGGTAGACTGCCTGGACGCGGACGTCCGCCTGGAAGACCTCTACCAGGGACTGTAGCCAGCTTCTTCCGCGTAGACGCGGGTCTGCGGGCTGCCCACGCCGAGGTTCACGGCCACCGTCGAGTCACTGAGAAGGATCCCGCGTCTTTGCTGCAGGCTCCCCCGCTCACCGAGTACGTTCCACCGATGGAGTTTCCGGACACGGTGCCCGAAAAGTTCACCGTCTGCCCTCCGCCGAACGCTGGTCCGAAAACCACCTTGTTCCCGATGACGGTGCCGCGGATGGTCCCGTTGGTGAAGCAGGGGGATCCAGTTCCCGAAATTCTGCCACTTGCTGCCGAGCCTGACTGCGTCAGAACGGCGGTCACTCCACCGCTAGCTGGGTGCCGGAGCGGGAGGGGTTGGACCCGCTTTTGCGACCCGCAGGAGGAAGCCGCGCTGTGCGGAGGGGACGTAGGTCAGGGCCCCTAACGCCGGAGAAACCAGCTGTCCAACTGCTGCAGCGGGACCACCACGAGCGTGGGCCGGCCGTGGAAGCAGGTGTACGGGTCCAGACAGCGCGCCAGTTCCTCCAGCAGCGCGGCCCCCTCCTCTGCGGACAGCGGGTCTCCCGCCCGCACCGCCGCGTGACACGCCAACACGCTGGCGGCGCGCTCCACCGCCCGGTCCCCCTGGGTGGGGACCCCCTCCCACAGACGCTCCTGCAGGCACGCCCGGACCAGGGCCTCCGGCCGCAGCCGCCCTGTCACCACGGGGACAGACCGCACGAGGGCCGTGCTGCCCCCGAAGGGCTCCACCTGCAACCCCAGCGCACCGAGCACCGCGGACACCTCCGGGAGCAGCGCCGCCTCCGCGGGGCTGAGTTCCACGGTCAGGGGGACCGCCAGCGTCTGCGCCACGCGCCCTCGGGCCCGCTCCTGGAGGAGCTTCTCGTACAGCACCCGCTCGTGCGCCGCGTGCTGGTCCACCACCACCAGCCCTTCCGCCGACTCCGCCACCAGGTACGTGCCCCCCACCTGTCCCAACAGGCGCAGGGCAGGTAGCCGCGGCCGCGGCTTGGGTTCCCACACCTCCCCTTGCACCGGCTCCCGCACCTCCCACCGCGGAGGCTGTGGGGCCACGGGGCCGGAAAGCCCACTAGACGCCTCCGCCACGCGGAGCAGGGGCCGGGACCGGTACGCCTCCCGCACGGCGCGTTCCACCACCGCGAACACGCGTCCCTCGTCCGCGAACCGCACTTCCAGCTTGCGGGGGTGGACGTTGGGGTCTACCGCCTCCGGTGCGGTCTCCAAGAAGAGGGCACAGGCGGGGTACTGCCCGGTGAACACGAGGGTACGGGCGCCCTGCTCCGCCGCGCGGCTAACTAGGGGGCTGGTTACAGGCCTGCGGTTCACGAAAAAGTACTGGCCGGACCGGCTGCGCCGGGCGGCTGTGGGCGGGGCCACAAACCCCCACACGCGGAGGCCGGGAGCCTCGTACGAAACCGGCAACAGCTGTTCGATGGGGAGGCCCAGCACCCGGGAGGCCCTGTGCGCGGGCTCCTCCGGGGGCCACGCCCACACCTCACGGCCGTCCCGCACCAGCCGGAAGGCCACCTCCGGACGGGCCAGGGCGTGGCGCTCCACCGCGTCCAAGCACAGGGCCGCCTCGCGGGCGACGGAGCGCAGGAACTTCCGCCGGGCAGGCGTGTTGTAGAACAGACGCCGCACCGTTACCACCGTGCCCCTGGGCGCCGCGGCGGGCTGCACCCGCGGTGGCGACCCTCCTTCCACCACCACGCGGGTGGCCTCGTGGCCGTCGCAGGTGAGCACCTCCACCTGCGCCACCGCCGCGATGCTGGGCAGGGCTTCCCCCCGGAACCCCAGGGTGTGGATCCGGCGCAGGTCCTCCGGGGAGGCCAGCTTGCTGGTGGCGAACCGCCGCAGGCACAGGGCCGCGTCCTCCGGGTCCATCCCCTCCCCGTCGTCGGACACCCGCACCAGGTCGAACCCTCCGCCGGAGACCTCCACCGTGATGCGGCGGGCTCCCGCGTCCAGGCTGTTTTCCACCAGCTCCTTCACCACCGACGCGGGGCGTTCCACCACCTCGCCCGCGGCGATGCGGTCCGCCAGCCAGGACTCCAGCACGCGGATGCGGGGCACCTAGCCCTCCGCGGGGTGCCGGCGCATGCGGACCACTTTGGACGGCTCCGCCGCAAGGCGCTCGCGGACCTGTTGCTGCAGCTGGTGGAGCTTGTTCAGGGCTTCCAGGGGAGTCATGGAGGCCAGGTCCAGCGCCGCCAGCTCCGCTTCCACCTCCGAGGGCACGGCCAGGGGCAGGGCCATCTGCACCGCCCGGCCCCGGCGGACCAAGGCCCCCTCCCGTTTGGGCGCCCCCTGCAGCTGGTCCAGCAGCTCCGCCGCCCTGCGGGTGACCTCCCGCGGCACCCCCGCCAGTTGGGCCACGTGGATGCCGTACGAGCGGTCCGACGCTCCTTCGGCCACCCGGTGGAGGAACACCACCCGCTCGCCCTCCTCCCGCACCAGCACGTTCAAGTTGAACACCCCCTCCAGCCGGCCGGCCAACTCCGTCAGCTCGTGGTAGTGGGTGGCGAACAGGGTCCGGGGACGTGCGTGCGCCCAAAGGTACTCCACCACCGCCCACGCGATGCTGAGGCCGTCGTAGGTGGCAGTCCCCCGCCCCACCTCGTCCAACACCACCAGGCTGCGGGAGGTGGCGTGGTGGAGGATGTTGGCCACCTCCTGCATCTCCACCAGGAAGGTGCTGCGCCCGCCTGCCAGGTCGTCCGCGGCGCCCACCCGCGTGAACACGCGGTCGACCAGGCCCACCTTGGCGGACCGGGCGGGGACGAAGCAGCCCGCCTGCGCCATGATGACCAGCAGCGCGTTCTGGCGCAGGTAGGTGGACTTGCCGGCGAAGTTCGGCCCCGTCACCACCGCGATGCGCCGCCGGCCGTCCATGCGCAGGCCGTTGGGCACGAAGGGCTCGTCCAGCAAGCGCTCCACCACCGGGTGCCTTCCTTCGGCCACTTCCAACACGGGCTCCTCCACCACCTGGGGGCGGGCGTACCCGTACGCCTGGGACACCTCCGCGAAGGAGCACAGCACGTCCAGGGCGGCCACCGCGGCCGCGGTGTCCAACAAGGTGGGGCCTGAGGCGGCCACCCGGTCCCGCAGGGCGCAGAACAGCTCGTACTCCCGCTCCCGCTGGCGTTCCTCCGCGTGCAGGATCAGTGCCTCGCGCTCCTTCATCTCGGGCGTCACGTACCGCTCCGCACCGACCAGGGTCTGGCGCCGCTCGTAGTCTCCGGGGACCCGGTCCCGGTGGGCGCGGGTGACCTCGATGTAGTAGCCGAACACCTTGTTGAACCCCACCTTGAGGTTCCGGATGCCCGTGCGTTCCCGTTCCCGCGCCTCCAGGTCGCGGATCCACGCCTTTGCCTCGGAGGCTGCCCGGCGGAGCTGGTCCAGCTCCGCGTCGTACCCCTCCCGCACCAGCCCGCCCTCCCGCGGGCTGTGCGGGGGGTCGGGCACCAGGGCGCGTTCCAGCTCCTCCCGCAGGGGTTCGTGGGGGTCCAGCCGCCCGGCCAGTTCCCGCAGCAGGGGGCTTGCGCATCCCTGCGCCAGGTGCCGGAGGTTTGCCACCGCGGCCAGGCTGCGGCGCAGGCCCACCAGGTCCCGGGGCGTGGCAGAGCCGTGCCCGCACCGCCCCACAAGCCGCTCCAGGTCCGCCACTTCGCCCAGCCGCTGCTGGAGCTCCGCCCGGAGCGGGCTCTGCACCAGCTCTTCCACCGCGTCCAGGCGGGCTTCGATGGCCGTCCGGTCCACCAGGGGCGCGGTCAGCCACCTGCGCAGGAGGCGGGCACCCATGCTGGTGCGCGTGCGGTCCAGCACGCCCAGCAAGGTGGCGCGGCGGTCCGTGCCCACGAGAGGCTGCAGCAGCTCCAGGTTGCGCACCGCCGCGGGGTCCAGGAGGAGGGCGTCCTGGGGACGGTACACCTGGAGCCGGTGGATGTGGCGGAGGCTGCTGCGCTGGGTCTCCCGCAGGTAGTGGACGAGGGCGCCCGCAGCACCCGTGGCCAGCGGGAGGTCCGTGCAGCCGAAGCCGTCCAGCGACACCACCTGGAACTGCTCGCACAGCACGCGCGTGGCGGCGTCCCGTTCGAACCGCCACGCCTCCCGCGGGGTCCGGGCACCCGGCACCGCGTCCGGGAGCTGGGCGTCCTCGGGGTGCACCACCTCCCGCACCGCCAACCGCTCCAGCTCCCCCCTTGCCTCCTCGGGGGGCAGCTCGGTGACGCGGAACTCTCCCGTGGACAGGTCCGCCACCGCCACGCCCCACCGCTGGGGCGTGGGGTGTACGGCGGCCACGTACACGTTCTCGCGCGGGGGCACGAGGGCTTCGGAGGTGACGGTACCCGGGGTGACCACCCGCACCACCTCGCGGCGGACCAGGCCCTTGGCCTTCTTCGGGTCCTCCACCTGCTCGCAGATGGCCACCCGGAACCCCCGCTCCAGCAGGCGGCCGAGGTACGACTCCAGGGTCTGGTGCGGGATCCCGCACATGGGTACCCGCTTGCCCTTGGCCACCGGACGGGAGGTGAGGGTCAGGTCCAGCACGCGGGAGGCCACCTCCGCGTCCTCCCCGAACAGCTCGTAGAAGTCGCCCAGCCGGAACAGCAGCAGGGTGCCCGGGTAGGCCCGCTTGAGGGCGTGGTACTGGCGCATCATGGGGGTGTCCATCTCGTGTACCGTGTTCTGGGAGCATGGACCGGACTCCTGGCGGCGGGAGCATCCGGCTGCTGGTGCTGGTGGGCCCCACCGCGGTGGGCAAGTCCGCGGTGGCGGTGGAGCTGGCGGAGCGGCTGGGCGGGGAGGTGGTGTGCGCGGACTCCCGCACCGTGTACCGCGGGATGGACGTGGGCACGGCCAAGCCCAGCCCCCACATGCGCCAGCGGGTCCCGCACCACCTGCTGGACGTGGCAGACCCCTCCGAGGTGTTCACCGTGTGGGACTTCCAGCGCCTGGCCAGACAGGCCATCGCGGAGATCCGCGGCCGCGGACGGCTCCCCGTCCTGGTGGGCGGCACGGGGCTGTACGTGCGGGCGGTGGTGGACGGGCTGGCCATCCCGCAGGTGCCGCCGGACTGGGCGGCGCGCCGGGAGTGGGAGGAGCAGGAGCGGCAGCAGCCGGGGACTCTGTACCGGAGGCTGGCGGAGCTGGACCCGGAGGCGGCCTCGCGGATTGCGCCGCAGAACCTGCGCCGTGTGATCCGGGCGCTGGAGGTGGTGGTGCGCACGGGCCGGAAGTTCAGCGAGCTGGCAGGGCGGCAGGGGGGAGAGGCAGCTTTTCAGGTGGGCCTGACCCTGGACCGGAAGCGGCTTTTTGAGCGCATCCGCCGCCGCATCCACGACCAGCTGCAGGCGGGCCTGGTGGAGGAGGTACGCGGCCTGCTGTGCCGGGGCCTGGACCCCTCCCTGCCCGCGCTGCAGGGGCTGGGCTACAAGGAGCTGGTGCCGTACGTGCTGGGCCAGGCGAGCTTGGAGGAGGCCGTACGGGTGCTGGAGCGCAACACCCGGCGGTACGCGAAGCGGCAGTGGACGTGGTTCCGGGCGGACCCGCGTATCCGGTGGGTGGACGTGGACGACCTCCCGCCGGAGGAGGTGGCGCGCCGCGTGCTGGAGCTGGTGGCGGCGGGAGCCCCGCCCGGTGGGCTATCCTAGGGGCTGCGGGAGGAAGGAGGCGGCGGATGGAGCAGAAGACGCGCACGGTGGAGTCCGGACGGCTGCAGCGGGTCCCCCCCTACCTGTTCGCGGACCTCGACCGCAGGACGGAGGAGCTGCGCCAGCAGGGTGTAGACGTCATCAGCTTGGCGGTGGGCGACCCGGACCTGCCCACTCCGGAGCACGTGGTACAGGCCATGCGGGAAGCGGTCTCAGACCCCACCACCCACCGGTACCCGCCGTACGCGGGGACTTCGGGATTCCGCCGCGCGGTCGCGGACTGGTACCGCGGCCGGTTCGGCGTGCAGCTGGACCCGGACCGGCAGGTGCTGGCCCTGATCGGCTCCAAGGAAGGGATCGCGCACTTGCCCTGGGCCGTGTTGGACCCTGGGGACGTGGCGCTGGTGCCAGACCCCGGCTACCCCGTGTACCGGGTGGCCACCTTGCTGGCGGACGGACAGCCGCACCCTCTTCCCCTGGTGGCAGAGCGGGGGTTTCTGCCAGACCTGAGCGCGGTGCCCACCGAGGTGGCGCGCCGCTGTAAGCTCGTTTTCCTGAACTACCCCAACAACCCCACCGCGGCCACCGCGGAGCTCGGGTTCTTCCAGGAGGTCGTCCGGTTCGCCCGGGAGTTTGACGTGGTGGTGGTGCACGACAACTCGTACTCGGAGATCGCGTACGACGGGTACCGGCCGCCCTCGTTCCTGCAGGCGCCCGGGGCCCTGGAGGTGGGGGTGGAGTACCACTCCCTGTCGAAGACCTACTGCATGACGGGCTGGCGGCTGGGGTGGGTGTGCGGGAACGCGGAGGTGGTTTCCGCCCTGGCGAAGCTGAAGACGAACCTGGACAGCGGGGTGTTCGTGGCCGTCCAGCGGGCTGGGGAGGCGGCCTTACGGGGCCCCCAGGAGCCCGTGCGGGAACGGGTGGCCACCTTCCAGGCCCGTCGGGACCTCCTCGTGGGGGCCCTCCGGGAGGCGGGCTGGAAGGTGACCCTCCCCAAGGCCACGTTCTACGTGTGGGCGGAAGTGCCCGACGGGTTCGACTCTGTACGCTTCGCGCAGCACGTGCTCGACCGCGCCGCGGTGGTGGTCACCCCGGGGGTCGGCTACGGCGAGACGGGGGACCGGTACGTGCGGCTGTCCTTCACCACGCCGGACGGCCGGCTGAGGGAGGCGGTGGAGCGCCTGCGGCGGCTGCGGTGAACCGGTGAGGCTGCCCTTTTTGGTCGGCCACACGCAGCGGTTGCCGAAGGAGGCGCGGCAGCTGGCCGCGGCCCTGCGGTCCCGCGCCTTCTCGCCCGAGGCGGTGTGCGACCCGGAACTGGCCGCCCGCCTGGCGCAGCTGGCGCACGTGGCGCGGCGCGAGGTGGGGACGCTGGTCTCCCGGCACGGCACGTGCACCCACGTGCTGCTGGGGCGGAACTGGCCGGGCCTGGAGGCCACCCTGCAGCGTCGCCGGGACGGCCGGCCCTGCGGCCTCCGGCTGGTCTTGGTGTACGACCAGCCCGAGGCGTACCCCACGGAGGCGGACCTGGACCTGTTGGAGGCCGCGAGGTTGGACTTCCTGGTGACCCTGGGCCACCGCCGCGGCCAGGTCACCGAGGCGTGGGTCGCCAGCGGGGGTGGCAGTTCGTGCCACTTGGAGGGGCCCTTCCAGGTGGAAAGCCTGGGCCACCTGCGGGCGGCGGAGCGCATCCGCGCCGCGGAGGAGGCCTGGCGCGGCGCCCCCGCCGGGTCTGGGAAACCGGAAAGGGCGGTGCTGGTGGGCTTGGTGATCCCGGGCCGGGACGGCTGGTCCAGCCCGGACACCCTGGAGGAACTCCGCCGGCTCGCGGAGACCGCGGGTGCGGAGGTGGTGGACGTCCTCACTCAGGAGCGCCGCAGCCCAGACCCCGCCACCCTCATCGGCCGTGGCAAGGTCCAGGAGCTCCGGGGCCTGGTGGAGCGGGAGGCCGCGGACCTGGTGGTGTTCGACGAGGAGCTCACCCCAGCGCAGCAGCGCAACCTGGAGCAGGAGCTGGGCGTCAAGGTCCTGGACCGTACCGCCCTGGTGCTGGACATCTTCGCCCGCCGCGCCCGGACCCGGGAGGGCCGGCTGCAGGTGGAGCTGGCTCAGATGACGTACCTGCTCCCCCGCCTGGTGGGGCGGGGCATGCAGATGTCGCAGCTGGGCGGCGGGATCGGGACCCGGGGGCCGGGTGAGACGCAGCTGGAGACCGACCGGCGCAGGGTCCGGCGGCGGATCGACGAGCTGCAGGCCCGCATCGAGGAAGTGGCGCGTACCCGGCGGACGCAGCGCCGCGCCCGGCAGCAGGCACAGGTGCCGGTGGTGGCCCTGGTGGGGTACACGAACGCGGGGAAGTCCACCCTGCTGAACGCCCTGTCTGGGGCACAGGTGTTCGTAGAGGACAAGCTGTTCGCCACCCTCGACCCCACCGCCCGCCGTACGCGCCTGCCAGACGGCCGGCCGGTGGTCCTGGTGGACACCGTGGGCTTCCTGCAGAAGCTGCCCACGCAGCTGGTGGCGGCCTTCCGTGCCACCCTGGAGGAGGTCACGGAGGCCGACGCGCTGGTGCACGTGCTGGACGTGTCCCACCCCGCGTGGGAACGGCAGCAAGAGGCGGTGGAGGAACTCCTGGAGGAGCTGGGCGCGGACGGGAAGCCCACGGTGCTGGCCCTGAACAAGACGGACCGGGTGCCTGCCCGGCAGGTGGAGGAGCTGGCAGCCCGCACGGGCGGGGTCCCCATCAGCGCCCTTCGGCGCACAGGCTTGGAGGAGTTGCTGCGGCGGGTGGCGCAGGTGTTGCCGGCCTGGCCCAGGACCCGGCTGCGGATCCCGTACACCCAGGTGGGCATCCTGGCCGAGCTGCGGCGCCGCGGCCGCGTGCTGTGGGAGGAGTACCTGCCGGACGCGGTCCACGTGGAGGTGGAGCTGCCGCAGGCGGTCCTGGGCCGCCTGCAGGCCTGGGCCGCGGCAGGCCCCTGACCGGCAGCAGGCGTTGCGGTGGGGGACGGCGTATGGAGAAGGGGAGGTCCGGATGCCGCGGGTCGAGGTAGAGACCTTCGTGCGCGCTCCCGCGGGCCACGTGTACGCGGTGGCCAAGGACGTAGAACAGTTCCCCCAGTTCATGCCGGACGTGGAGAGCCTCCAGGTGGTGGACCGGCAGGGCAACCGCACGGTCACCGCGTGGGTGGGCCGGATCCAGGGACGCCGGGTGGCGTGGACGGAGGAGGACGAGTGGGACGACGCCCGCCGGGTGTGCACCTTCCGCCAGCGGGAAGGAGACTTCGACCGGTTTGAGGGCGCGTGGAGCTTCGAAGACACGCCCGGCGGGTGCTCCGTCCGGCTGGTGGTGGACTACGAGTTGCACATCCCGCTGTTGGGGCCGCTGCTGACCAACCTGGTCCGGCAGCTGGTCCGGAAGAACGCGGAGGGGATGCTGGAGGCCCTGCGGAAGCGGGCGGAGGAGACCGCGGGCGCTTCCGCGGGAAGCTAGGAGGGAAGCGGCCTGCAGGGCCGGGCCGGAGTCCCAAAACGGCTCACACGCAGAGGGAGGTGACGTATGGTGCAACTCCTGCACGCGCAGGTGCGCGCGTGGGTGCGGCGGTGGCTGGGTGACCGTTCGGGTCAGGCGGAACTGTTGGTGGTGCTCCTCCTGGCCTTCCTCATCTGGGTGCTGGCCACCAACCGACGGGTGATCATCCAGTAGGGGAACAAGACGCCGGAAGAAGGGTCGCGGTGGGCGGGCCCAGGACCCCTCGCGTGAGCGCGCCGGACAGCAGCCGCCCTACGTCCGCGGGGGGAGAAGTCGTCCCCATCGCGCGGCCGGTGGTGACCGAAGAGGACTGCCGGCGTGTCCTCGCGGTCCTGTCCTCCGGCCAGCTCAGCTCGGGAGAGTGGGTGGAGCGCTTCGAGGCGGCGTTTGCCGCGTACGTGGGTGTGCCGTACGCGGTGGCCACCTCCTCCGGGACCGCGGCGCTGGAGGTGGTGCTGGAGGGGTTGGGAGTGGGCCCGGGGGACGAGGTGGTGGTCCCCGCCTTCACCTTCGCGGCCACCGCCAACGCGGTGGTCCACCGGGGCGCGCGCCCGGTGTTCGTGGACATCGACCCCGTTACGTTCAACCTGGACCCGCAGGCGGTGGAGGACGCCCTCCGGCGGCACCGGAACGTCCGCGGGATCGTGGCGGTCCACCTGTACGGCCTGCCGGCGGCGGTGGACGTGCTGGGGGAGCTGGCGGCCCGGTACGGGGTGTGGCTGCTGGAGGACGCCGCGCAGGCGCACGGCGCTTGCCTGCACGGCCGCCGGGTGGGCGGGTTCGGCACGGCCGGGGTGTTCAGCTTCTACCCCACCAAGAACATGACCACGGGGGAGGGCGGGATGGTGGTGACCCGGGACGCGCAGCTGGCGCGCCGGGTGCGGCTGCTGGTGCACCAGGGGCAGAGCGGCCCGTACCGGTACGAGCTGGTGGGCCACAACTACCGGATGACCAACCTCGCCGCGGCCCTGGGGCTGGGCCAGCTGGAGCACCTGGAGGCCCGCAACGCCCAGCGCCGCCGGAACGCCCGCGTCCTCACGGAGGGCCTGCGGGGCCTGCCGGGTGTCCTCCCTCCGGCGGAGCCGGAGGGCTGCGTGCACGTGTACCACCAGTACACGGTGCGGGCCCGGTGGCGGGACGCGCTGGCGGAGTCCCTCCGCAGGCGGGGGGTGGAAAGCCGCGTGTACTACCCGGACCCGGTCCCCCACACGGAGCCGTACCGCCGCATGGGGTACCGGCCAGGCGGCTGGCCTCATGCGGAACGGGCCAGCCGCGAGGTGCTGTCCCTGCCCGTGCACCCGAGCCTGCGGGACGGTGACCTGGCCCGGGTGGTGGACGCGGTTCGGGCCTCCGTGCAAGAGGTGGTGGACGTCCCGTGAGGTCGGCCTCCGACCGGGTGCGGGTAGCGGTGGTGGGCCTCGGAAAGTGGGGCCGGCACCACGTGCGCATCTACCACCAGCTGCCCGAGGCGGAGCTGGTGGCCGTGGTGTCGCCGAACCCACAGGAGCTGGAGGAGTTCTCCGCGCGCTACCGGGTGCCCGGCTACCGGGACCACCGGGAACTGGACGGGAAGGTGGACGCGGTGAGCGTGGTGGCGCCCACGGTGCACCACTACGCCATCGCCCGGGACCTCCTGCAGGCGGGCCACCACGTGCTGGTGGAGAAGCCCATCACCGCGCGCGTGGAGGAGGCCTGGGAGCTGGTGGACCTGGCGCGCAGCCGAGGGCGCGTGCTGTTGGTGGGCCACGTGGAACGGTTCAAGCCGTCGGTGCAGGAGCTGCTGCAGCGGGCCCGGCGCCCCGTGTTCGTGCAGGCCCGTCGGGTGCGCCCGTACCAGCCCGGAAGGGCCATGGACGTGGGGGTGGTCATGGACCTCATGATCCACGACATCGACATCGTGCTGTCCCTTTGTGGGTCCCACGTGGCGCGGGTCACGGGGATCGGCGCGTGCCTGCACGGGCGGGACGAGGACCTGGCCGTGGCGCACCTGGCCCTGCAGGACGGCTGCGTGGCCAGCCTGGTGGCCAGCCGGGTGTCCCCGGTGAAGGCCGCGGAGATCGAGGTCACCACCACGGAGGGGTCCGTGTACCTGAACTACCTGCGGGAGCGCATGGTGGTCCGGTCCGCCTCCGGAAGGCGCGAGCTTCCCGTGCGGCACGAGGAGCCCCTGCGGGCGGAGCTGCGCCACTTCCTGGCCTGCGTGCGGGGGGACGAGGTCCCGTTGGTACCGGGGGAGGCGGGGGTGGAGGCGCTGGAGGTGGCGCAGCGCATCCTACGGGAGATGACCCTGGTGACCCCCAGGGAACGGGTACCCGTGGGCGGCAGCTGACGGCTCACACGGCCACGCAGCACGTCACCGCCACCACGCCGCGGATGGCCCGAAGCTGCTGTGCCACCCGCGGGACCTGGCGGCTGGCGTCCGTGCGGACCACCACCACCACGTCGTAGGGGCCGAGGGTAGGGTACACCTCCGACACCCCGGCAATGGCCTGGGCTTCCCGTGCCACCTGCGCGGGCGTGTTGCCGTCCAGCGTCAAGAGCAAAAAGGCCAGGCTCACCGTCCGCTCCAGGACCCCACCACCTTCGCGTGTCCGGCCGCTTCCACCAGCAGCTCGGCCAGCACGCGGGCTCCCCACCATACCTCCTCGGTGCGCAAGCCCCCGTAGGCCACAAGCCACCCGCTGCGGTCCGGCGGGCCCAGGTAGTACGGCCGTAGGGGGCTGACCCGCACCCCTCTGGCACGGGCGGCCTGGGCCAGCGCCAGCTCGTCCAGACCGGGGGCCAGCTGCAAGAAGGCGTGCAGCCCGGCCTCCATCCCCATCAACCGCACCAGGCCGGAGGCGCGGTGCAGCCCCTCCCGGAGCGCGGCGCGGCGTTCCGCGTACTGCCGGCGGACCCTCCGCACGTGCCGGTCGAAGTCGCCGCTCGCCAGGAAGGCGGCCAACGCCCGCTGCACGGGCCACGGGACCCGGTCCCCGGACCGCTCCCGCAGGCGCACCAGCCGCTCCCGCAACCACCGGGGCGCCACCACGTACCCTACCCGCAGGCCGGGGGCCAACACCTTGGAGAACGTCCCCACGTACACCACGCGGCCCGCGCGGTCCAGCCCGGCCAGCGCGGGCAAAGGAGGGCCGTCGAACCGCAGCTCGCTGTCGTAGTCGTCCTCCAGCACCAGGCGGTCGGCGCGTGCCGCCCACTCCAGAAGGGCCACCCGGCGCGCCACGGACATGCGGACTCCGAGAGGGTACTGGTGAGAGGGCGTCACGTACACGGCCAGAGGGGCGCTCCCCAGGTCCGCTACCCGCAGGCCGTCCTCGTCCACCGAGACGGGCAACACGGTGGCACCGCGGTCCTCCAGGGTGCGCCTGGCCGCCGCATACCC
>FWWM01006771.1_pt1 | contig 23675 bp, 18 predicted proteins | sample 2228351 | NCBI WGS metagenome assembly FWWM01 (sample SAMEA103939774, study PRJEB20133) | metagenome
TTTCGAGAAGCCCTTCCATACCGGCGCCGGCTTGATCCGCGCCGGCTCCCGGGATTCGTTGCGCCACGTTGAGGTCACCAGAAGGTGCTCCCAGCCGCGGTCCAGCCGGTACTCGTGCCGCACGTACAGCCCGTTGCCCTTGGCGGCGGTCCGAACAGCCTCGACCCGGGCCGAGCCGTCCTTGCCGTCCGACACCACCCGCACCCAGGAGAGTTCGCCGCCCTGGTCCCCGGGCCGGAACGCCGTGAGCTGGTCGTTGTCCGCTCCCACCCGGTCCAGGTCGTACAAACATCCCGGCGTCGGAAAGCGGTATTCGGTGCTCATGTTGGCCCTCCGCCCGGGAAGATTGCCCGAGACGAGCGCGTGGATCCTGCCATTGCGGAGAACGAAATCGCCGATGATCCCATCGGCCTCCTTGCCCTTTGGCAGCAAGTCCGTGTTGTGCTTGCCGATCTCGACGGCGATCACGTCCTCCCCCTGCCCGGTAAGGGCCAGCACCAGCAGAAGAACGAAGGACGCCCCGAAGGCCGCCCGGATAAGTTTCGATCGTTTCATCACACTGTCTCCCGCGGGGAACGGGCGCCACCCCGTTTTGGTCCCCGTATCATTTTACAGATCGATGGCCACTACTTCATGGATGCCGATTGGAGGGAGAGCCAGCGACAAACTTAGGCGTCTGCTTGCTCACGAGCAACTGCACGTGTTTCGCCTTCGCTCCCTGCGGCAACCGAACCGTCACCTTCTGGCCGGCCAGCGGGATCACTTCCCGATACGGTCCCTTCATCATCATTGGGTTTGTGAGATTCACAAGGTGCACCGTCATCGAGTCCCGCTGCCGCCAGACGGTCACATCCAGCATGCCGGGACCCACCACGTCGACCGGCCGCGGCTCGTTGGTCACCCAATCCACTGCGTTGGCCAGCAGCTTGCCGTGGTCCACACAGAGCACTTCCCAGAATGTCCGGTCAATGTCCCACGGAAAGTACACCACGCGTCCCATTCCGCGCTCCCGCAGATAGACCTCTGGGATGTCGGTGGTCAGCTGGCGCGGGTAGACCTCTTCCATCGGCAGATCCGGGTAGGAGGGCACGAGCGTCAGCGGCGGGTCGGGCATCGGCTCGGTCGCTTCCACATCCACCCGCTGCGCCCCGTTGATGATCCGTTCAGCCTCTTCCAACCCTCGCAGAAGCGGGTGGGCCCTGCCCGACGTGTCCCTCCGGACGGTGAGGTAGGAGTTCTGCATGCGACGTGCTATGCGTCCGGTGAACCGCACGCCAAACAGGTCCGCCAGCCCGAAATCCTCGCGGCGCCTGCCCCACTCGTCGTACAGGGACGTCTCGAACGTGGCCACGAGGCTGCCGCCGCGCCGCACGAAATCGCGAAGCTGCCGGCACTGAGCGGCCGAGAGGGCAGCGATGTTGGGCAGGATCAGCGTCTTGAAGCGCCCGATGTGGTCGCTGCCGAGCAGGCCGTCGTGGACCATCTCGAACGGGATGCGCGCTTCCACTAGCGCGTGGTAGAAGCCCAGCGTGTGGTCCTCGATCTTCGAGTGCGCCTCCGCCCCGCCGTAGAACCACGCCGACTGCTGCGAGTAGACCATCCCCACCCGAGCCACCGGCTCCTCGTTGCGGAGATATTTCTGCGCCTCGTAGTGCCACTGGTAGAATTCCTCGACCGGCTTGAGCCAGCGGCGGTCGTGGAGCGTGCCGCAGAACTTGGTGACCCACGGCCGCATGCCGTTGGCCACCCCGTCCGCCATCCACAGGCGGATCTCGTCGCCGCTCTGCACCGAGTCCTTCCACCGGTAGCGCTCCTCGACGCCGACGCTGGTGATGCCGGCTACCGCCTTGCGGCCGAGCGTGGCGCGGTATTCCTTGGCGTTCTTGCCAGCCGCCCACGGCGGCGTCAGGCCGCGCCGTGCCTGGCGGTCGGCGAACAGCGTGTCGGACAGCTCGCCGATCGTCTTCATGTCCAGGCTGCTGAGCGCCCCGCCGCCCGCGTTGGCGATGAACCGGGCTCCGGGGTGAATGTCCCGAATCACCTTGTCCCACAGCCGCCACAGCTCGAATAGCCGCTGCTGCCGCCAAAGGATGTAGGCGCGGCGCGCCGGATCCTGGGGGTCGTTGCTCCGCGGCAGTTCCTTCTTGTGGGCGTCGTAGAAGCTCCTCCGGCAATGCTCGCAGTAGCACATCCCGTGCCCCGCCCAGCGGTTCGAGAAGATCCCGTCCACCTTGTACAGCGTGACGATCTCGCGGTGGACCTCCGTCATGAATTCGAAGTTGTAAGGCCCTAGCGCGCAGGTGACCCACCGGCCGGGCGTCGCCCAGTGGGGCCAAGGCCGGCCGTCAGCGTTGATGTGCAGCCACTCGGGGTGGGCGTTGGCCGCCTCCGGCAGCACCGAATGCGGGTCTGTCCGCGCCACCACCACCATCCCCAGCTTCTTGCAGGCCTCGAACAGCTCGCCGAACGGGTCCTGCCCTTCCTTCATCCACCGGCTCCTGTGGTGAAACGGAATCTTGGTCGGGTAGTAGCAAACGCATCCGCCGGCGCTGATGTTCACCGCCTCACAATGCGTGCGCCGGAAAAAATCGATCCAGAATTTCGGGTCATAGCGGCCGTTGCCCGGATCGTCTTCTGCCAGCACAAGCTGGCCCCAGCGCATCGGCTTGTCGAACCATGGCTCCTGAACCGCCACGCCCGCCGCCCCCGCGGCCGGCGTCATCGCGACGGTGGTCTTTAGGACTTCACGGCGGGTCAACATAAGCGTAAGCGTATCCAGTATATCTGCCGTGGCCTTCCTGCCCCCAGGGACTACCAGATAAGGTTGACCGCCTGCCGGGCAATCTTCGCTTCGGTAGTTTGACTCCGCGAGTTCCCTCCGTGCCTTGAGGGACGGGTCGGGGGATAAACGGCCGCCCGCAGCAGTCCATTCCTGTCCGAAAAGAACCTTAGCGGCCCTGCTCGAACTCCGGCAGCAGAGTCTCAAAATCGTCACAGATCCAAATCTTGCCTTTGGCAGCGCCCATCAGCTTCTTGCCGCTGGCCTGTTCCACACCAGCCGAGCCACGGGTTTTCCGGCCCGCGCGATCACTACTTCTTCACCCGCCACTGCCCGATCAATGTCGGCGCGGCCAGAGGCAATCGCGACACGCCGATCGGAACCGCCGCAGAATGTCTTCGAGTGGGTTGTGCAACAGGGAAAGTCGAGTTGCCCTAATGGCTTCCAGCCCGCCCTCGTCGAGGAGACCCTGAAGCGACTGGTTGGCCGGCCGCAAGCCGCCGCCCGCGCTCAATCCACCCGATAGTAGTAGGCGACTTTGCTCTTGGGGATGGGTTTGATGAGAATGCTCTGGTTGTCCGAATTGCCGTTTACCGTCTGCATCGGGTCGGTATCGGTGATCGGAATGAAGTGATGCACCCTCGCGCCCTTCATCACCACCACGTCGCCGGACCCGTAGCCGCTGACCGCCTTGATGGGAAGGTTAATGCCTTTCCCGAGCGTCCATCTCACGTTCATCCCGGCTTTGATCAGCACCCACGTCGCGAAGATGCCGCACCAACTGATCCCTGGTGTCCCGGGCTGCGGAATGCGCCGCCCCGGGATTTGAACGCCGGCGAGAACCTTCGGATCCTTCCAGTGTTGCGGGCTCCAGCCGCTCACGGCCACGTCGAAGTACTCCTTGAGCTGCTCCCAACCGGCGCGCACGACCCTGTTGGTCACGGGATCGACCTTGGTGACCAGGTCGCTCACCTTCCCCGGCGGGGGGTCGCCTGCTGTCTGGCGATCTCGATGATCCGTTTCCGCAGCGCCGACAGACCCACTGGCGGCGTGGGCAGCGCCGGCGGAGGAGGCGCCGGCGGCGCCGCGCCCGGCCGGTCATATTCGTTGAGCTTTGGGATTGTCCGCTTGCCTGGGTCCACCCGGCCGTCCGCCACGCCAAAGCGGCGAGTTTGGAATGCCACAATGGCGCTGATCGTTTTCGGCCCGCACAGGCCGTCGACTTTCAGCGGCGGACCTGCACCGGCTTTGTTCAGCAATTCTTGAACGGCCTTCACATCGGCGGACCTGTTCGAGGCCTACCGCCCGACAGTAGCGAAGATTTGCCGAGCCATCGCCCCTCTCCCGGCCATTCACGTGGAGCAGGCGAGCTCGGACTGCTCATAGCCTGCCGACGGAGCCAACCTCGCTACTCCACGCTGACCTCCCCCACATCATACCAGCCATCCGGCTGCCGGCCTTCAATCGCCAGCCGGATGGCCGGCTCTCCCGACTCCGGATCGAGCATCGCCACCCGCAAGCGGTAGCTTCCCGGCTTCAGCGTATGCGGGACATAGACCGTCTCCTCGCAGAGCGCATCGCCCGGCAGCCATTTGCGCACATCCGCCCGCGTCCGTATCACCGCCGTTCCCCCCGCTCCCCTTAACTCCAGCGCGAGCCGGTATTCCCTATATACCGGGGCCACGCCCTTATTGAGCCACCACATGCTCACCGGAACCATCTGCCCGGCCTTCACCGTCCGCGGCAGTTCAAGCCGCCGCAGGATGAAGCGGTAGCCGATCTTCTTCTGGAACTCTTCGAACCGGCCTTTCCACTCCTCCGGAATGGCCGTGGACTTGATGTTGATCGTGCTCGCATGCCAGCGCAGCGCCTGCTCGAGGATATAGTCTATGTCGTACTCCTGCTCCCTCCAAAACAGCGGCGTTCCGCAGGTCTCCAGCGACACCGGGCTGCGCCGCCAAACCTCTTGCGCTTCGGCCCGCACGAGTTGCAGCGGATAGAAGTCGAGCATGTGGGACCACCTCCTGCCCCAGCTCTCCCAGTAGCGCGCTTTCATGTCGCCCCAACAATCCAGCCGCCAGCCGGCCCCTTTGCTGGTGCCGTATCTCAGCGCCTCCAGTGCGTCGAAGTTCATCAGCAACGGCGTCCGCCGGAAGCCCTCCAGGTAAAGGTCAATCAGCGCCCGCTGCACCGGCCAGTCAGGCAGATACGGCCCCCAGCCCTCGCCCCAATAACCCACCGTTGAAATGTCTACCGTGTCTAAATCCGGATGGCCGTCGTAGCGCGCTGCGAATTCCTTCACCAAGCCGCCCCAGTGCTTCATGTACAGCGGATCGGCGGCGTCCGGCGACCAGATCTCGCCGTCCTTGTCCTCGGGTTTGTTCGCCCGGCGCGCGCCGGAGTTCCGGTACCACTCCGGCAGCGGGTTCCTCTGGTCATACGGCATCAACCGCACAGCCAGCCTCTGTCCCTGCTCGCGCGCCTGCTCGATCGCCAGATCGAGGATCTCCCAGCGGTACTTCCCCGGCGCCGGCTCGAGTTGATGCCAGAACCAGCGGCAGTAAGCTACCGAAGACAACGGAAAGTCGGGCTTGGGATCCGCCTGCTCCAGCCGCCTCTCCGGTCCGACTTCGGACCACCTCGTGCCCGGATTGATGGAGTTGCCGTTAAACCGCTGAAACGTCTGAATCCCCATGCCGGGGTTGACGAGCACATCGCCGATCTCCTTCGGCCGGAAAATCTGATTGTTTTGCTGGGCCCTCGCTGCCCCGCAAAGGCCGGTCACAATGGCCAAATAGACCGCGATCTTCGATTTCCGTTCCTGCATGGCTGCCTTTTCGCTTCTAACATATCCCCTCGGGCTGAGGCGCTGCGGTTCATGATAAAAGGTGGCCATGCGACTGCTGGCCGTCCTTTGCGCCCTTTTGCCCGCTGGAGCCGCCCCTTCCTCCGGGGCCCAGCCACAGCGCCCGCCCAACTTCGTCTTTATTCTGGCCGATGACCTGGGCTGGGCCGATCTGGCCATCTACGGCTCGGACTTGCACGAAACGCCCAACCTCGACCGCTTGGCCGCACAAGGCCTCCGCTTCACCGACGCTTATGCCGCTGCGCCGGTGTGCTCCCCAACGCGCGCCTCCCTCATGACCGGCAAGTATCCCGCTCGCCTGCGCATGACTATCTGGCGCGAAGGCGCCCTCCGCCCACCGGGGAACACGCCGCTGGCCCCGCCGCAAGCCGCCAGCGACCTGCCCCACTCCGAAGTCACCCTCGCCGAGGTCCTCCAACAAGCCGGCTATCTGACCGCCCACATCGGCAAGTGGCACCTCGGCGACGCCGGCCATTACCCGGAAACGCAGGGCTTCGACATCAACGTCGGCGGCACGCAGTGGGGCGCGCCACAGACGTTCTTCTACCCCTACCGCGGCAACCGGTACTTCGGAGGCGAATTCCGCTATATCCCCGGCCTGCCCTGGGGCCAACACGGCGAGTATCTGACCGACAGGCTCACCGACGAGGCTCTCCGCGTGATCGAACGCGCCGGCCGCCGCCCCTTCTTTCTGAACCTCTGGTACCACACGGTCCACACGCCGATCGAGGGCAAGCCCGAACTGGTTCAGCGCTACCGCACCAAGGTTCACCCCGGCCTTCAGCACAGGAATCCGGTCTATGCGGCGATGGTCCGCAGCCTGGACGAAAATGTCGGCCGCGTCCTGGCGAAGCTCGAGGAGGCGGACTTGGCCAACGACACCATCGTCGTGTTCACCTCCGACAACGGCGGCTTCGTCAACAACTGGCAGGGCGAGCAGGTGACCGACAATCACCCACTGCGCTCCGGCAAAGGCTCTCTCTACGAAGGAGGCATCCGCGTCCCGCTGATCATTCGGTGGCCCGGCTTAGTCAAGCCCGGCTCCATCTGCACGGAACCGGTCGGCTCCATCGACTTGTATCCGACCCTGCTCGAAATCGCCGGACTCCCCGGCGACCCCCGGCACAATGCGGACGTCGACGGAGTGAGCCTCCTGGCACTGCTCAAGGATCCGAGCGCCCGGCTGGCGCGCGACACGCTTTTCTTTCACTACCCGCACTACTACGCCACCACCACGCCGGTGAGCGCTCTGCGCGCCGGCGACTGGAAACTCCTCCAGTACTACGAGGACGGCCGCGTCGAACTCTACCACCTCGCCGAAGACCTCGGCGAAGCCGAAGACCTTTCGGCCCGCCTGCCCGACAAGGCCCGCATGCTCCGCGAGCGGCTTAACGCGTGGCTCAGCTCCGCCAGCGCCCAACTTCCGGTCCCCAATCCCGGCTACCGTCCCTGACCTCGCCCGGCCAAGGTTTCTACCCCGCGCCGCAACCCGGATCGCCGCCTCGGCTAAAATTAAGCCATCATGCCACCGATTACGCGGCGAACTCTGCTCGGAGCGGCCGCCGTTGGCCCCTTCATTCGGGCCGCCAGCCGCCGTCCGAACGTGGTAATGTTCATGACCGATGATCATGGCGCTTGGGCGCTCGGCGCTTACGGCTGCCGCGAAATGCACACGCCGAACATCGACCGTCTCGCCGAGAGCGGCGCGCGCTTCACCCGCGCCTTCGCCTGCACCCCGGTCTGCTCGCCGTCCCGGATGACCTACCTGACCGGCCGCCTTCCGTCGCATCACGCCGTCCAAGACTGGCTGAGGCCCGTCGACAGCTACGGGCCGAAATCCCGCCGCTGGCTCGAAGGCCATCCGACCTTTTCAGAAACCCTGGCCCAGAACGGCTACCGGCTGGGCATGAGCGGGAAGTGGCACATGGGCCACGACGAGCGTGCGCAGGCCGGTTTCAACTGGTGGAACACCGTACCGGGCGGCGGAGGGACCTACCAGGATCCCGTGTTCGTCAAGAACACCCGGGAAGTGCACACGCAGGGTTACAAGACCGACCTGGTTGCCGATGGCGCCATCGAATTCATCAGCCAGGCCGCGCGCGACCCCTTCTTCCTCTACGTCCCCTTCTACGCTCCTCACACACCTTACAACTACCAGCCCGAGATCTATCGCCGGCCGTACGATCATGCACGCTTCGCCTGCTTCCCACTCGAGCCCATGCACCCGTGGCAGAACCGCGGCCTCCGCGCCCACCACAACAACCGAAACAGCATGCACGCCTATTCGGCGCTGATCACCGGTGTCGACTACAACGTCGGTCGCATCGTCCGGCACCTCGAGCAGACCGGCCTCCGCGACAATACCCTGATCATCTTTACCGCCGACCAGGGTTGGAATGCCGGCCACCACGGCGTCTGGGGAAAAGGCAACGGCACGTGGCCGTTCAACATGTACGAGGAATCTATCGGCGTCCCGCTGATCTGGAACCATCCGGGGCGCATCGCCCCGGGCCAAGTGCTCGATCCGATGGTCTCTTCCTACGACTTCCTGCCCACGATCCTCGACTACCTGGGCGTCGAGCCGCCCGAAGATCCCAAGCGCGTCGGCCGGAGCTACGCGCCGTTCCTGCGCGGGGATAAACCCTCGTGGACGAACCGGCTCTACTTCGAATACTGCTACGTTCGCGCCGTGCGGACTGAGAACCTGAAATTCGTCCAGCGTACCAAGGAGTGGCCCTCCGAGCTCTACGACCTGGAAGCGGATCCCGGCGAGTCCCGCAACCGGATTGACGATCCGGCCTATGCCGCCCAACTGGCCGGCCTCCGCGCCGACCTCGACTCTTTCTTCCGAAAGGCCGGCGCTCCGCCCCTGGAAGACTGGCGGACGACAACCTCACAGGAGCTGACAACTTATCAGCGATGATCCGCCTCGCGCAGTAGGACCCGCCGGTCGCACCGGCCACCGGCAACCAACCCGGTACAATACGAAGCCATGAAAGAAGCTGCCGGACTCGCTGCGACCGCCGCCCTCGCCTGCTTCGCCGCCGCGGCCCAGGCTGGCCCGTTCGTGCGCGTCCGCTATCCCGCCGCGGAAGCCGAGCGGATTACCGGGGCCGCCCTCGTCAGCCTGTCCGATAGCGCCGCCGAAGTCTACACCTGGGGCGACCGCCTGCTGCGCTGGACCGTGCCCGGCAGCGGAGCACAGGTTCTGCTCGAGGCCGGCTCTCATTACGGCGAAGGAGGCTGCCTGGAGGACGTGAATGGAGACGGGCAGCCGGACCTGATCCTGCTTGAAAAAGCCGCCGAGGATACCCTTGGCCAGATGGTGTGGCTCGAAGCGCCGGCTTGGCGCCGCCACCTGATCGATGAAGGGGCGCTGTTCTCCGACTGCCTGGCCGCCACACTCAACGGCCGCCGGGGAATCCTCGTTATCCACCGCTACACGCAGCTCCGCTTCTACCAGATCCCCGCTGACCCAGAGGCCAAATGGCCGTATCAGGAGATCTACTCCATCTACACACCCTCCCTGCAAGGGGGCCTGGCTTTGGCCGACGTGGACAGGGACGGCTTCCAGGACATCCTATGCGGCAACTACTGGCTTCGCAATCCCGGCCGCGAAGGTGTCGCCTGGCGGCTCTTCGCCATCAACCTTTGGTTTGAAACGCCGGAATCCTCTCTTCTCCGGCTCGCAGTCGCCTCTCGGAACGGTGGCAAGCTCGGCTGGCTCGTCGCCGGCCAGCGTGAGATGGTGCAGGCGCGCCTGGCCTGGTTCCAACGTCCGGACAAGCCTACGGCCCTGTGGCGCGAGACGCGCCTCGAAGGCCGCCTCCGGCTCCGCCGCCTGCGCGGGCTCGCCACGGGCGACTTTGACGGCGACGGCGATGATGACGTGGCTGCCGGAGAAGACGCGGGCAGCGATTCCCGGCTGGTCGTCTTCTACAAGGAAAGCGGGCACAGGTTCCGGCCAGAAATAGTCGACCGCACCGAGGGGTCCGTTCGACTCTGGACGGTCGGAAATGGCCCCGCCGGCTTGCTCAGCGTCGAGCGCCGCTCCGTCTCCTGGTGGAGGAATCAGCGCCGCAGATAGGCGTCGTCGCCCCGAATCCAGTCCTCGCGGGGCGGAGAGAACAGGTCCAGCGCAACACTATCCTCCAGTGCCTCCACCTCGTGGATGGCGTTGGGGGGAATCCGCAGGACTTGTCCTGCCACGACAGTGCGCTGCTCCCCGTCGATGGTGAACGCCAGACGCCCCTGTTCCAGCAGCGTGACCTGCTCGTTCTCGTGCTGGTGCTTGGGGACCACGGCGCTTCTCTTCAGAAACAGCCGGGCCACCGTTAGCTTTTCAGCATGAATCACTTGGCGCGAGATCAGCGGGTTGAGCTGCTCTTTGGCCACCTGGCTCCAGTCGTATAGCTCCATCTCGGGCGTAGTGTATCATGTGGTTTGTGTAAACGGAGACCGCGATGAAAGGCGTAGTGCTCGCGGGCGGGACCGGGAGCCGTCTCTATCCGCTCACCAAGATCACCAATAAGCACCTGCTGCCGATCTACGACAAGCCCATGATCTACTACCCCATCATGACGCTGGTCGAAGCAGGCATCCGCGACATCCTCATCGTCACCGGCGGCCGAAACGCCGGCGACTTCCTCCGGCTGCTCGCCAACGGCAAGGAGTTCGGCCTCAAGCACCTTGATTACACCTATCAGGAAGGCGAGGGGGGCATCGCCGACGCCCTCAGCTTGGCCGAACACTTCGCCGATGGAGATCGGCTCTGCGTCATGCTCGGCGACAACATCATCGAGGGCAGCATCCGCGGCGCCGTCGAAGACTTCCGCCGCCAGCCGCGCGGGGCCAAGATCCTCCTCAAGGAGGTTGAGGACGCCCACCGTTTCGGAGTGGCCGAAATCGACGGTGACCGCATCATCCAGATCGAGGAGAAACCGGCCAAGCCGAAGTCGAACGCTGCTGTGACCGGCATTTACATGTATGACGAGACCGTCTTCGACAAGATCAGCCGCCTGGTTCCCTCGGCGCGCGGCGAACTCGAGATCACCGATGTCAACAACGCGTACATCCAAGAGGGCACGATGACCTTCGCCTTCCTGGAAGGCTGGTGGACCGATGCGGGCACTTTTGAATCCTTGCGCCGCGCCACGAACCTCGTCGCCGAGAAGCGCCGGGCCGAACGGGAAAAAGAGGCCGCCGTCCCCGCGGCGGGTGCTTGAGAGGATGAGCGCCGCCATCCGCGTTCCTGATTGCGAAGCTGGCCTGGGCGCCGTCATTCTCCGGCCCGATTCGGATCGCCTCATTGCCGGCGTCCGCACGCTCTTGTTTCCGATCTTCCCCGACGACCGCGGCTGTTTCCTCGAGGTGGCGCGCCTCCGGCAAGGGCTGGTGACGCACTTCCCCCCCGACTCCACCCAGGTTTCGGCTTCGGTCAGCTACCCCGGCGCCATCAAAGCCTTCCATTACCACCAGCGCCAGACCGACTGCTGGGTCCCCGTTTGGGGAATGTTTCAGGTCGCCCTCGTCGACCTCCGCCCCGACGCCCCTACCTACGGCCGCAAGAACACGTTCTATATCGGCTCCCTGCGCCCCTGGCAGCTCCTCATCCCCCCGGGCGTCGCCCACGGCTATAAAGTCATCGGAACCGGGCCCGCCATGCTCGTCTACCTCACCGACCGCTTCTACGATCCGGAAGACGAAGGCCGGATCCCCTACGACGACCCCCGCATCGGCTACGATTGGGACATACAGCACAAATGAAGCTCCTTGTCACGGGCGGCGCCGGCTTCATCGGCTCCGCCTTCGTTCGGCTGTCGCTGCGAATCCGGCCGGAGCTCCGCATCATCAACGTCGACAAGCTGACCTACGCCGGCAACCTCGAAAACCTCCGGCCGGTCGCCGCCGACCCCCGTCACCGCTTCATTCGCGGCGACATCTGCGACGCCGCCCTCCTCGATCGCCTCTTCGCGGAAGACAAGCCCGACGCCGTCGTGCACTTCGCCGCCGAATCCCACGTCGACCGCAGCATTCTCAGCCCGGATCCTGTCTTCGAGACGAACCTGCGCGGCACCTTCACCCTTCTGGAAGCCGCCAGGAGACGGGGCGTGTCCTGTTTCATCCACGTCTCCACCGATGAGGTTTACGGAAGCATCGACCCGCCGGCCGAGGCCGACGAATCCTATCCCCTGCGGCCGAGCAGCCCCTATGCGTCCACAAAAGCCGGAGCCGATTTGCTGGCGTTGTCCTACTTTGTCACTTACCGCAGCCCCATCATCGTCACCCGCGCCTCGAACAACTACGGTCCGTACCAGTTCCCCGAGAAGCTCATCCCGCTGATGATTGCCAACGCCCTGGAGGACAAGCCGTTGCCCGTCTACGGCGACGGCTTACAGATCCGGGACTGGCTTTACGTGGACGACCACTGCCACGCCCTGCTCGCCGTGCTCGATAAAGGCGCCGTGGGCGAGATCTACAACATCGGCGGGAATTGCTCGCTCCCGAATCTGGAGGTGGTCCGGAAGGTGTTACGCGCCACCGGAAAACCCGATAGTCTCATCCAGCAGGTCGCCGACCGCCCGGGCCACGACCGCCGATATGCTCTGTCCAGCCGGAAGATCCTCTCCCAGACCGGCTGGAAGCCCCAGACCGACTTCGAAACCGGCTTGGCCGCCACCATCCGCTGGTATCAGGACAATGCCGGCTGGGTCCGCCGGGTCCGCTCCGGCGAGTACCAGCTCTATTACGAGCGCAATTACCTCAACCGCAACCGCGAACTCCAGCGCTTGCAGGCCGAGCGGTAAACGCACCGGCACGCCTGACGCCCCCCAATTTCGCGGCCCGGATGCTTGAGATCAGCCCACCTCCCGCTCCACCGACGCCGTCGGGTCGCCTGGCTCCAGCTCGACCCGGAACCCCAGCTTCTCGCACAGCTTCAGCATCGCCGTGTTCTCCGGGTGCACCTCAGCCTGGAGTCGCTTGATCTTCTCCTTCCCCGCCACGTCGATCAGCAGTTCCAGCATCTTCCGGCCCAGCCCCTTGCCTTGGGCGGCGTCGCTCAGCACCACCGCAAATTCCGCCTCCTCGGTCCCTGCCACCCGCTCCAGCCGCCCCACCCCGATGATCTCGCTCAAGCCCGTCGTCGCATCCTTCCTCTCCGCCACCAGCGCCATTTCGCGGTCGTAGTCGATGTAACAGATCCTCGTCAGCCGCTCGTGCGCGATCCGCTGCGTCAGTTGCAGCATCTCCAGGTACCGGAAGTAGACCGTGCGCTCCGACAGCGACTCGTGGAACCGCACCATCCGCGGCTCGTCTTCGGGACGGATCGGCCGAATCGTCACCTGCGTGCCGTCCTTCATCACCCACTGAGAGATATACTGCGCCGGATACGGGCGGATGGCCAGCTTCGGCAGGTCGCTCTCCGTCATGCTCGCCTCGTGAAGCACCACCCGCGCGTCCAGCGCCACCAAACCCTCGGGCGACGCCAGCAGCGGGTTGATGTCGATCTCCTTGATCCAGCGCTGCTCCACTACAAGTTGGCTGAAGCGCACCAGCAACCCCTCCAGCGCCGCCAGATCCACCGGTTTGCGGCCCCGCACCCCCTTCAGCGCCGTGTAAATCTTCGTCTGCTCCATCATCCGTCGTGCCAGCGTCGTGTTCAGCGGCGGCAGCGCCAGTGATCGGTCCTGAAACACCTCCACAAGCTGCCCGCCCATCCCGAACAGCAACACCGGCCCAAACTGCGGATCGATGCTGCTGCCGACGATCAGCTCGTAGCCGAACATCTTCATCATCGGCTGCACGGTTACACCCAAGAAGTCCTCCGGGCTGGCCTTTTCGCTGACGGAGTTCCGTATCGCGTCAAAGGCCGCCCGCACCGCCGCCGCGTCCTTGAGGTTGAGCTGCACGCCGCCCACATCGGTCTTGTGCGTGATCGTCTCTGAGTGCAGCTTCAGCACGACCGGATACCCGATCTCCTCGGCGGCCGCCACCGCCTCGTCGGCCGAGTGCGCGATGTGCGACGGCGCCGTCGGGATCGCATAGGCCCTGAGCACTTGCTTCGACTCGTGCTCGGTCAGTAACGTCCGGCCCGACCGGCGCGCCCCGTCGATGATCTGCCGCACCCTGGCCCGGTCCGACTCCTCTTCCGGCGGCCCGGCCGGGAAGATCGGCGTTTCGTACAGACCCCTCAGGTTGTACGTGTACGACCACATGTACTGAAACTCACGCGCGGCCGTGTCCGGGTATGGAAACGTCGGAATGTTGGCGTTGTTCAGAATGCGTTCGCCCGCCTCCACTTCCGGGCCCCCCATCCAGCTCGCCAGCACGGGCTTGCCGACGTTGGCGTAACGCCGCAGTTGCTCGGCAATACCCGTCGCATCCGTCATCGCCTGCGGCGTCAGAATCACCAGCAGGCCGTCACTGTTCGGATCCTTGGCTGCAATCTCCAGCGCCTTCGCGTACCTCTCCCCGTCGGCGTCCCCGAGAATGTCGATCGGGTTATTGCGGCTCCAGTGCGGCGGAAGAAACTTGTTCAGCTCCTCGAACGTCTCCGGCGACAGCTCGGCCAGTTCGCCTCCCGCCGAGATCAGCGCATCCGTCGCCAGCACCGCCGGCCCGCCCGCATTGGTCAAAATCGTCAGCTTCGGCCCTTTCGGCCGCGGTTGCTTGGATAGCACCTCCGCCGTGTAGAACAGATCGGCGATGTTGTTCACCCGCAACACGCCGGAGCGCCGGAACGCCGCGCTCAGGACGTCATCGCTGCCCGTCATCGAACCCGTGTGGGACGCCGCCGCTTTTTCTCCCGCCGCCGTCCGGCCCGCCTTGATGACGATGATCGGCTTCGTCAGCGCCACCTCCCGCGCCGCGGAGATGAACGAGCGCGCATCGCCCACCGACTCCATGTAGATCAGGATGGCGCGCGTCTTCGGATCGTTGCCCAGGTAATCGATCAGGTCGCCCCAGCCCACGTCCACCATCGACCCGATGGAAATGAACGCACTGAAGCCCACCATCTCCCGGAAGCTCCAGTCCAGCACCGCCGTGCACAACGCCCCGCTCTGGCTGATAAACCCCACGTTCCCCGGCCGCGCCATGCCCGCCGCAAACGTCGCGTTGACCCCCGTCGGCGGCGACATCAGCCCCAAACAGTTCGGCCCGATCACGCGAATCCCCGCCCTGCGCGCCTCCGCCAGCACCTGCCGCTCGAGCTCCAGACCCTCCGGGCCCAGTTCCTTGAAGCCGGCCGAGATCACAATCGCCCCTTTCACCCCCGCCTCGCCACACTCGCGGATGATGCCGGGCACCAGATTGGCTCGCGTCACTATAACCGCCAGATCCACCTCCGCCGGGACTTCCCTTACGCTCTTGTACGCCTTAATGCCCAACACGCTCGGCCGCTTCGGGTTCACCGGGAACACCGCCCCGCCGAACGGCGTGCTGATCAGGTTCCACAATGTCGTGCGTCCCACCGAGCCCGGGGCTTCCGTGGCCCCGATCACCGCGATGTTCTTCGGCCGGAAAAACACATCCAGCGGGTTCGCTTTCCGCTGGTAAATATTGTGTGCGGTCTCCGTGCCGAGCTTGATTGGTTTTGTAGACGGCCTCATAATTCCGACGTTTTTCTCCTTAAATCACCCCTCTCTCAATCATCCTTCTTTCCCGGCGCCTCCGCAACCAGCCGCGTTTGACGCCAAGCTTCGCCGGCGCGAACGTCTATACTTGGGGAGAGGAGGGTCCATCATGCATCGCCGTGAGTTCTTGAAATCGACTCTCGCCGGCGGCGCCATCGCACAGGCCGGCGCCGCTGCCACCCAAACCATCCCTGTCAGGACGTACAAAGACGGCGTGAAGCTTTCCATCATCGGCTTCGGCGGCATCGTCGTCGTCGGCATGGAACAGAAGCAGGCTGACCGTTGGGTGGCCGAGTCCTTCGACCGCGGCGTCAATTACTTCGACGTCGCCCCTTCTTATTGGGACGGCGAAGCCGAAACCAAGCTCGGCATCGCGCTCAAGCCGTACCGGCGGAAGGTGTTCCTCGCCTGCAAAACTCAGAAGCGCGACGCCGCCGGCGCCCGCCAGGAGCTCGAACAGTCGCTCAAGCGCCTCCACACCGACTACTTCGACCTCTACCAGTTCCACGCCGTTAGCCGCATCGAGGATGTCGAACAGATCCTCGCCCCCGGCGGCGCGGCCGAGCTGTTCCTCCAGGCGCGCAAGGAAGGCAAGGTGCGCTATCTCGGCTTCTCCGCCCACTCCGCCGAAGCCGCCCTGGCGCTGATGGACCGCATGGAGCTCGACTCGATCCTTTTCCCGGTCAACTACGTCTGCTACGCTCAAGGCAATTTCGGCCCCCAGATTCTGCAAAAGGCGAAGCAGAACGGCCTCGCCAGGCTGGCCCTGAAAGCTCTCGCTCGCACGCGCGTGCCCCACGGGCAGAAGCGCACCCACGAGAAATGCTGGTACGTGCCGGTAACGGACCGGTCGCTCGCCGAACAGGCGCTCCGGTTCACGCTCTCCCAGGAGATTACCGCGGCCATCCCTCCGGGTGACGAGAACCTGTACCGTATGGCGCTGGATCTGGCCGCCGCGTTCCGGCCCATCAGCGAGTCCGAACAAAAGCAACTTCTCGCGGGCACGAAGGGTGTCGAGCCGATCTTCCGCGCCTGACGCTGCCCCCTGCGAGGTGCTGCCGCGCCGTGCTGCAAGCCAGGAACCTCACCAAAATCTATCCCGCGCCGGGAGGTGAGCTGCCGGTGCTCGAAGACGTTTCACTGGCGCTGGCCCCCGGCGATGCCGCCTCTATCATGGGGCCTTCTGGAAGCGGCAAGAGCACGCTGCTGTATATCCTCGGCGCCCTCGAGCCCCCCACCTCGGGCACGGTCGAGCTCAGCGGCCGCAATCCCTTCGCTTTGCCGGAGCATGAGCTGGCCTCGTTTCGCAACCGCCAGATTGGGTTCGTCTTCCAGGATCACTGCCTGCTGCCGCAATGTTCCGTGCTCGAGAATGTCCTCATTCCCGCGCTCGTCTCGGGCTCCGAGGGCAACCACGAGGAGCGCGCCAGGGAACTCCTTCGCCAGGTCGGGCTCCAGGAGCGGCTCCGCCATCGCCCGGCTGAGCTTTCCGGCGGCGAAAAGCAGCGCGTCGCCCTCGCCCGGGCCCTCATCCGCGACCCCCTGCTGGTGTTGTGCGACGAGCCCACCGGCAATCTCGACCGCCGCTCCGCCGATGCCGTCGCTGACCTGTTGCAGGAACTGCATCGGATACGCCGCGGCATCCTCGTCGTCGTCAGCCACAGCGCCCGGTTGGCTGAACGCTTCCCGATCCGCTTCGAACTGGCCGACCGCCGGCTCCGCCGCCTCGCTTGACGATGACGCGCGCCACACTCCTCCGCCGCAGCCTCACTTACTACTGGCGCACGAATATCGCCGTCATCGCCGGCGTGGCCATCGCCGTGTCCGTGCTGGCCGGAGCGCTCCTGGTCGGCCATTCGGTGCGTGCCAGCCTCCGCCGCCTCGTGCTCGAGCGTCTCGGCAATGCCGCCTCAGCCGTCGTCTCGGCCGGTTTCTTCCGTGAAGATCTGGCCCCGTCGTCCGAGCAGGTTTGCCCGCTCATCGTCCTCCGCGGAACGGCGCGTCACCAGACCAGCGGCCGTCTGGCGTCGGACGTTCTCGTCTATGGCGTCGACGAGCGGTTCTGGCGCTTCCACGGCCGCGCTCACCCCCCGCCCTCCGGCCGCGAGATCTTCCTCAGCGAAGCCCTGGCTCGCGAGCTCAGCCCCACCCCCGGAGACGGCATCCTCGTGCGCATCGAGAGGCCTTCCTTCATCCCCGCCGAATCCCTGCACGGCCGTAAAGAAGACCTTGCAGCCACCGTCCGCTTCTCGTTCTCCTCCACGGTGCCCGCCGGAGCGCTGGGGGAGTTCTCCCTCGAACCCCGGCAGGGGTTCGTTAACGCCGCGTTCGTGGCACTGGATCGCCTCCAGCGCGACCTCCTTGCCCCCGGCCGCGTCAATACCCTTTTGCTCGCCGGCTCCATCGAGGATCCCCAGAACTTCCTCAAACAACACTGGCAACTTGAAGATATCGGCGTTCGAATCAGAGAACTTCCACGCCTCGGCATGATTCAGCTCGAGCATCGCAGCGGCCTGCTGAGCGACTCGCTCGCCCTGGCGGCCCGGCGGCAGGCTGAGAGAATGAAGCTCCGCTCCGCCGGCATTTTCACTTACCTCGCCAACGAGATCCGCGGCGGCGGCCGCTCAATCCCTTACTCGCTCGTCACGGCCACCGAACTCGAGCCGCCCGCCGTCCCCGGCGGCCTGGTGCTCAACGAGTGGGCTGCCCACGATTTGCGGGTTGCCCCCGGTGACTCGGTCACCCTCGAGTACTACCTGTGGCAGCCCGACGGCAGGCTGACCACCGCTTCGAAGTCATTCAAACTCGCCCGCATCGTGCCCATCACGCCCGACCCCGCCCTCACCCCGGAGTACCCCGGCATCACCGATTCCGACGACGTCGCGGCTTGGGACCCCCCGTTTCCCGTCGACCTCAGCCGCATCCGGCCCCGCGATGAACACTACTGGGACGCTTACCGCACTACACCGAAAGCGTTCCTGCCCCTCTCCGCTGGACAGCAACTCTGGCAGTCCCGCTGGGGCAGACTCACGGCCTTGCGCCTGGCAGTGCCTGAGGGCGACCCCGTCGGCCGCCTCGCCGCCGAATTCCGCCGCAGCCTGCGTGAGGCTCTCGATCCGTCGGTCCACGGGCTGACCGTACGGCCGGTGCGCCAACAAGGCTTCGCCGCCTCGCGCGGCGCCACCGATTTCGGCGCGTACTTCACTTATTTCAGTTTTTTTCTCGTCGTTTCGGCCCTGCTGCTGGCCGGCCTCTTCTTTCGCTTCGGCGTCGAACAGCGCGTCCGCGAAACCGGCCTGCTCAGCGCTCTCGGATGCGACGATGGTGCTATTCGCAAGCTCTTCGTCACCGAGGGCGCAATTCTCGTGCTGCTCGGCGCCCTCGCCGGCGTCGCCGGCGCACTCGTTTACGGAGCGGGAATCCTTTACGGTCTCCGCACGTGGTGGCTGGACGCCGTCGGAACGACGCTCATCCGCCTGCAAGCCGATGCGCTGTGTCTCGCCGCCGGCGCCGCCGGTGGAGTCCTCGCCGGTCTCCTGGCGCTGCTGATCACTCTCCGCAGCCTCCGCCGCGTCCCGCCCCGGCAGCGGTTGGCCGGGGTGAGCGCCCTGCCCCCAAGCCCCGGGGCATCGCGAAAAATCCGCGCTTCGGCTGTCGCTGCCGCGCTCGCCGGCGTCGTGCTGCTCGCCGCCGCCGTCCTGGACGCAATCCCGGACGTCGCCGGCTTCTTCGGCGCCGGCGCACTGCTGCTCGCCGCGTGCCTCTTCCTGTTCCGCCTTCGCCTCGCTGGAGAGAGGCGAAGCACGCTGCGCGGCGCCGGCTTTCCGGCTTTGTTACGCCTCGGTTGCCGGAACGCCTCCTGGCGGCCCGGCCGCTCCGTGCTTTGCGTGGCTCTGATCGCCTCGGCCATCTTCATCCTCGTCGCCGTCGACGCCTTCCGCCTCACAGCGCCGTCCAGTGTCTCGGATCCTTCCTCCGGCACGGGCGGCTTTCCCTACGTCGCCGAAAGCCTCCTGCCCATCTACCATAACCCCGCCACGCCCGAGGGCCGCCGAGAACTGAACCTCGAGCGCTTCGACCGGCTTCAATTCGTTCCCCTCCGCTTGCGCCCCGGCGACGATGTCAGTTGCCTGAACCTGTACCTCCCCCAGAACCCCCGCGTCCTAGGAGCGCCCTCGAGCTTCCTCCAGACCGGCCGGTTCGCCTTCCAGGACTCCCTCGCCCAGACCGGGGAAGAAAAAGCCAACCCTTGGCTTCTGCTGTTATCCACAGCGCAGGACGGCGCCGTCCCCGCCGCCGCCGACGCCAACTCGCTCACCTATGTGCTGCACCGGAAGCTCGGCGATGTCGTCGAAATTCCCCTGGGCCCCGGCCGCTTCGCCCGCCTCCGCCTGGTGGCAGCTCTGTCGCGCAGCATCTTCCAGCGCGAGCTCATTATTTCCGAAGAGAACTTCTTGCGTCTGTTCCCGGCGGCCCAGGGCTACCGCGTCTTTTTGATTGACACTCCTCGTCCTTCCTTCGACGTGGCTGAACTCGAAGAGACTCTGGCCGGCTTCGGCTTCGACGTTACCCCCACTGGCGAACGCCTCGCCGGCTTCTTCCGTGTCGAGAACACCTACCTCTCCACCTTCCAGGCGCTCGGAGCCCTGGGCTTGCTGCTCGGAACCGCCGGCCTCGCCGTCGTCCTGCTCCGGAACGTCCTCGAGCGCCGCCGCGAACTCGCCCTGTTGCGTGCCGTCGGCTACCGCCCGCGCTCCCTGGTGCTGCTGACGCTGGTCGAAAACGCCTTTCTGCTCCTCGTCGGAACCGCCGTTGGCGCCGTCACCGCCCTGCTGGCTATCGTTCCCGCCCTGTCGGCCCGCGGTGGGTCACTGTCCATGGAATCCCTTAGCATGCTCTTAGTGGCTGTTTTCGCTTCCGGATTGCTCGCCTCCGCGGCCGCCGCGCTCGTGGTCGCGCGCTCGCCGTTGCTCGAAGCCTTGCGCTCGGAGTAGTGTCAAGGGTGATGAAGCGCCTCCTCGCCGTCCTTCTCTCGTTGACCATCGCCGCCGCCACTCTGGCCCAGGACTGGCCGCAGTGGCGCGGCCCCAGCCGCGACGGCTCCCTCTCCGGCTTTACTCCGCCCAAACAGTGGCCGGAAAATCTGACGCTCCGATGGAGCGTGGAGGCCGGCGAAGGTCACTCCTCCCCGGTCGTGGCGGGCGACAGAATCTTCCTGCTCTCCCGCCTCCACGATCAGGAAACCGTCTCCTGCTTCGACACCGCCGGACGGCTCCTGTGGCGCCAGAGTTATCCCGCTCCCTATACCGTAAACTCCGCCGCCGTCGCCCATGGTAAGGGCCCGAAATCCACGCCGGTAGTCCACGACAGCAAGCTGTGTACGCTGGGCATCAGCGGCATCCTGTCGTGCTTTTCCACTTCAGACGGCAGGCTGCTCTGGCGCCAGGAGTTCTCCCGGCGCTTCCGCAACACCTCGCCGCTGTACGGCGCCGCCATGTCGCCCCTCGTCTATCGAGGATCCCTGATCGCCCATGTCGGCGGGCACGGCGATGGCGCCCTGGCAGCCTTCGATCTGGAAACCGGACGGCAGCGGTGGGCCTGGAATGGCGATGGTCCGGGCTACGCGTCCCCGGTCATCCTGGAGCTCCACGGCAAGATGCAGCTCGTAACACAAACGCAAAGCAAGATTGTCGGCCTGGATCCCAGCAACGGCGCCTTGCTATGGGAGATCCCGTTCACCACGCCTTGGCTGCAGAATATCGTGACGCCGATCGGTTGGCGCGGCGTCCCGATCTTTTCCGGGCTCTCCAACCCGACAATGGCCGTGCGCCTCGAAGACCGCGGCGGCAGATGGACCGCTGAGCGCGTATGGGAGCAGCGCGAGACCCCGATGTACATGAGCTCGCCAGTCATCGCCGCCAGCCTCCTGTTCGGCTTCACCAACAGGAACAGGGGCCAGTTCTTCTGTCTGGACCCGCGCACCGGCGAGATCCTCTGGCGCGGAGAGCCCCGCACCGGGGACAATGCGGCCGTCGTCGCGGCGGGCGAGCTGTTGTTCCTTCTCACCACCGAAGCGGAGCTGACCATCGCCCGCGCCCGCCGGGAAGGTCTCGCCGTCATCCGCAAGTACTCGGTTGCCGACAGCCCGACGTGGGCGCACCCGGTGGTGCTCAACGCTGGAGTCCTGATCAAGGACGCCAACCGACTCCGCTTCTGGAACTGGTGAGCGTCAAAGCGCTAGCCGCCGTCGCCCGCCTCGTCGAAAGTCAGCGCCACCGAGTTGATGCAATAGCGCAGCCCGGTCGGCGCCGGCCCGTCACGGAACACATGACCCAAGTGCGCGTCGCACTTCTTGCACAGCACTTCCTGGCGGATCATGCCGTAGCTCGTGTCGATTTCCGTGTAGACGTTCTCCTCCGCAATCGGCGCCCAGAAACTCGGCCACCCCGTGCCCGAGTTGAACTTCGCATCCGAACTGAACAGCGCGTTGCCGCAGCAGACGCAGCGATAGATCCCCGGCTCGTAATGCTTGTCATATTCGCCCGTGAAGGCCGGTTCGGTCCCCTTCCGCCGCGTCACTTCGTAGGCCGCCCGCGTCAGTTGCCTCCGCCATTCCTCGTCGCTTTTGACAATCTTTTTGCTCACCACCGTTGCTTCCCTCCTGCCTGTCTTGGAGAACACCGCCAACTTGACCTTCTCCGGATGGGCTTCGCGGCGTCCCTCCGCGGCCGCTGCCGTCCGGCTCTCCCTGCCCGCCCTCCCGCAAGCCAGGGCCGCGGCGCATCCAGCCAGCAGGCCGAGCAGCGCCCGCCGCCCTGTCCGGCGTTCCGCTCTCCGCAAGGGCCGTTCCGCGTTCGACAGTGACGCACCGTCTCCCATTCAGAATCTACCCATCAAGATGCAGAGCGCCCGCTCGGGGTTGCGGGGGGCCAGCCATCCAAGCTGGCCAGATGTAAAACTTCGCGCCGCGGCTCCGGGATTTGCTACCATCGGATGCATGCGGCAGTAGTGGCTGCCGGCGGAAGCGGTAGACAACGCCTGCCCATCCGATTAGACTGAGAGCTAGTGGGAAAGTTCATCTCGAGTGTTTACATCCGGAGAGGGAGGTAGCGTGGTGTCCGGCCTCCTGATCTGCCCCGCGCTTTCTGGCCTACATTCTTGCGCCCTTCGGGCGCGCAAATATCATTCTTGATGCATCCCAGATCCAGGCGACGATTCCTTCCCAGAGTACGAGTCCGCGAGAACGTCAACGAGGACATCCGCGTGCGCGAAGTCCGCGCCGTGTTTCCCGACGGCGTCGTCGAGATCCTGCCGACGCACGTGGCCATCCGCAAAGCCAAGGACATGGGGCTCGACTTGATTCTCGTCTCGCCCACAGCCGTCCCCCCGGTGGCCAAGGCCATGGACTACGGCCAGTGGCAGTACGAACAAAAGAAAAAGCAGAGCGAGGCCCGCAAAAAGCAGCACGTCATCCAGGTGAAGGAACTTAAGTTCCGCCCCAACACCGACGATCACGACTACGAATTCAAGAAGAAGCACGCCATCCGGTTCCTCACCAGCGGCAACCGCGTCAAGGCCGTCGTCCAATTCCGCGGCCGCGAAATCGCCCACGTCGACCTCGGCAAGAACCTTCTCCTGCGCTTTGCGGAAGACCTGGCCGAGTACGGCGCCGTCGAGGGCCAGCCGCGATTGGAAGGGCGCAATGCTCACATCATTATTGCGCCCGTCAAACCGACAAAGAAATCTTCCAAACAAAAGACGGAGAGTGCGCCCCCGGAAGGACAACAGCCCAGTCCTGACGAGCCCGGCCCGCCGCCGAATCAGTAAAACAGGTATTTGCGCCACTGGTCGTCACTTCGCCCGAGCAGCCGCATTAAGTGGCGACTGGTGTGCAAAGTGAACGGCCGCGGCATCCTTTGCAGCTTCATGCCGGCTTCTTCCGGCGTCCGGTTCCCCTTCAGGTTGTTGCACGGAATGCAGCAGGTCACCAGGTTCTCCCACGCGGATGTGCCGCCCCGCGATCGCGGTATCACGTGGTCCATCGTCAGTTCGCTCGCCGGAAACGTGTGCCCGCAATACTGGCAGGTATACCGGTCGCGCAGCATGATGTTCTTGCGCGACAGCGAGCGCGTCTGATGCGGAATCCGCCGGTACTCCAGCAGCCGGATCACCGAGGGCAGCTTGAACGTGAACGACACCGAGCGGATCTCGCGGTCGTAGACCGAGATGATCTCGACCTTCCCCTGGCACCAGAGGGTGACGGCCTTCTGCCAGTGGACGACCTTGAGCGGCTCGTAGGTGGCGTTCAGGAGGAGCGTCTGCTCCATGACGACAAACCTTGCGGCCGATTTTCGCCGATCCCGCGAGAGCTGTCAAGGCGCCGCCGGCAGGTAAG
>FWWM01006772.1_pt1 | contig 23672 bp, 18 predicted proteins | sample 2228351 | NCBI WGS metagenome assembly FWWM01 (sample SAMEA103939774, study PRJEB20133) | metagenome
TGTCTTGAGCAATGCGTCGGCGAGTTTGCCCAAATCGTAGCGCGTGGGCACAATACTCGCTACCTGCATCGCCTGCAGTAGTTCCTGCCGTCTGGTCATCATGTCCTGGAAGCCCATGTTGCCGACGGTCACCTTCAGCCCTTCGAGCACATCGGCGTATGGGTGCGCTACGCCGAACGTGTGCGTGACGCCGTCCACCACGAAAGTGACCGTCTCCTGTTCCTCTGGCGCGAGCCAGACGAAGTACTCGCGCACCGCTTCCACCACTTCGTTCAGCCACTGCGCGACGCGGTGCGCAAGATACTGGATGCGGATGTTGGTGTTGCCCTGAAGCAGAGCCGCTTCGGTCGCGTAGCGTATGCCCGGCGCTGTCGTGCCACGCTGATAGGGCGACACGCCCGTTCGGCTGGTCATCTGCTGCTCCAGCTTCTCCAGCACGGCGAGCAGTTCCTGCAGGCTCGCCTTCATGATGCTGGAGACGGGCGGCTCCTGGTCGACGTGCCAGATGACCTTGTAGTTGCGCTCCAGCAGGTCGATCATGGCTTCGTCGGTGACGGCGCCGCGCCGCACGAAGATGAGCGACTGCTGCTTGGCAAGCGCAACGAGTGCTTCCAGAGCCTCTTCGTAGTCGGCTATGAGGTCTTGGTCGTGCCTGCCCACGAAGCTCGCGCGGAGCTTCTCCAGGATGCTGATGGGGTAGTCGAGTTCTGGGGCACTCTCGCCCGTGTCGGCGCGGGCTTCACCCAAAAGCACGTAGAAGCCCTCGCCGTTACGCAGAGGCTTCCTGCCGAGCAGCCTGTCCTGCGCGTAGAAGTGCCACTCGCCCTCATGCAGGGCGATGTCTATCTCCACGACTTCGGGGTTGTAGAACTGCGACATGGTGCGCACGGCAGGCGGCGGCAGGGCGTCAGAGTAGCGCGTGGAGACTTCGCGCAGGTGCTTGCGCGGGAACCGCTGCATCGCTTCGTCGAGCAGGAGCACGCGCCTGTGGATGAGGGCGACGGGTTCATGCCACGAGCCGAGTGGGGCAAAGTTCTCGCCCTCAATGGCGCTGATGCCCAGCGGTGTGATGGCAAGCCCGCCCGCGCCGGTCACCAACCAGCTGCGCAGCGCCCGCTCGGCGAGTTCGTTCACCTGCCGGTACCACAACGTGGTGAACAGGATGTCGGCAACGCGGTTGTCCGGCTCCGTGAGGAAGTCCACCCCGCCGATGAGGCTGGCGACGAGGATGTCAATGGTGTCCATCACCATCTTGCGGTGCGCGAGCGTTCGAGTATCCCGCAAGTGCGCCAGATGGGTCTCAATCCATTGGCGCATGTAGGAACTGATTTTGACGTCGTTCAGCATCTCTTGTTCCCCCTGATTGGGATTATATCACACGGAAGCGGCAGGATACAAGCGGCTTGCTTTTCCCTCACCTTCCAGGCAAAAAAATCTGGTGGGGGTGCATCCCACTTGGGGGGGATTATAGGGGGGGTACTCCTCCCCCTGAATCTTTTACCTCTGATTCTCTTACTATGGAAGTGCAAAAAATGCACTCCCGGGAGTGCAAAAAATGCACTTCCGGAAGTATCGCTTTTGCACTTCCGGAGCAATAGACAGACAAATGTGCACGCAAAAGTGTGAGTTCACTTCCGGAAGTGCAGAATCTGCACCTCCGGAAGTTCACCAATTCTGCAGAAAAAACGAAGTGTAGGGGAAACTACCAATGCATCAACCGATGCCTCTTTATCTGTTTCCGCTCAGACTTCGAGGGATATTCCCCGTAATTGTAAAAGTGCACCGCATCTATCACCCTGTCATCAGGCTCCACCGACTCGTTCAACGCACGCCAATCGTGAAGGTCGTGCTGAACGCGCGGGAAAAGCGTGTGCACCTGTATCAGCCGCCGCGCCTGCGAGCCACACTCCGGACACTCTACCCGCCACACAGTGTGTTCCACCGCGCGCAAGTCATGCCACCTGCACAGGTCGCACAGAAACTCCACCGTAACCCGCATGTCAGAACCTCCTCGCGTCCGCAAACTCGCGACGCTTCTTCTTCCGAATCAACAACTCCATCCATTCGTAACTGCCCTCAATAATCGGGCGAGGAACATAAGCATCGCGTAAACGCTCTACGGCATACCGCAACGCATCCAGCGCGTGCGTCTCGCCCTCAAGGTCAAACCGCCCACCCTGACCAACCTTAATCCGCGCACGCCGGAACTCACGCAGCAGATTCACACACTGCGGGTCAACGATTATCTTCCCATCCGCCAGCAACTGCCACATGATGCTCAGCGAACCCAACAAGTCGCGCGTGCCCCGCAGCGTGTACAGACCATACTTCGCCCACTGCTGAGCCACACTCTCTGACGCACCATCCGCGGTGCGCCAAACGGTCGCGTCCGCAACAAAAAGGACATCTTCCCAACGCTCCGGCACCAACCGCCGTATCAAGCCCACCTGAGCCGCCGGCGTCATCCGCCGCTCATACACCTCGTCCTGCGCATACAGCGAGCCATCCGGCAACTTGTAGACCTTCACCGCAGCGAAAGGAGACGCTATTCCCCAGTCTATCCCGACCGTGATGGGATAGTGCGCGAACACCATGCGGCTCTCCACTATCGGCATGTTCGGGAACGCAACGCTGTCGGGCACTACCCGCTTCGCCGCGAACTCCTGCTCAAATACCGCCTGCGGCAGCGCCCCCCGCGCACGCTCTATCTCGTTCCTGTCGATGAACGGGTTCGTCCACGTGGGGAACCGGAATATCTTCGCGCTGAACGCCTTCGCCACATCGTCTATCCACGAGTTCGCTACCGGCGTCGACGTAATCAGTATCCGCCCCCGCTTGTCCGCCGTCGCAGGATATAAGTCCGACCAGAAATGGTCGGGGTCGTCGCTGTACGCGGCTTCGTCGTCGATAATCAGCGTCAAACCGCTACCGCGCAATGCCGTGCGATTCGACGTCACGCGACCCTCAACCACAGCACCGCCCGATAACACGTCGCCCAGTTGGATGCAATCGTAGGGCGTGCTGGTATACTTATGCTCTATCTGAAGGTCGCTCAAAAACCGGCGCAGATACTTGAAGCATTCCTTCACCTGCGAGTGGTGCGGCGCCACAACCCACACCGATGCTTCCGGCGTCGTCAGCACGTGAAGCAAAACGATGCAGGCGTTCATGAAGGTCTTGCCCCACCGACGCCCTGCCATCACCACCACCACCTTGTCCGCGGTGCCGAAGAAGTAGTGTATCACCGAGAGGGCGTACTTATGCTGCGTGGTGACGCCTGCCTGAGCCAGTATGCTCTCTATGAGCTCAGCCGTTAACTTCTGGTTCGTCAGGTTGAGGGACTTCGTCTCCATCTTCCACAAACTCCGCCGGTAGCTCTATCTTTACGCGCTTCTGTTGTCGGCTCTGCGAAGTCAACTTCTGAATCGCCTTCAATAGGGCGTGATCCTCAACGTTCTGACCGGCAGGCAACCGCAGCATCAGGTCGGCTGCCCGCAGCCTCAGTTTGTCGTCGGGCGAATCCAGCATTTCCAGCACTATGTTGATCGCCCGAACGCGACCTAACCGCCACAACGCGTTGTATATCTGCTCGCCAAAGCGCTGCACGTCGGGCACAAGCGAAGCATACTGCGCCTGCACGTGAAGCACTTCCTGCATCGTCAAGCCCAACTGCTGGGCAATCTCTGCAGGCGTACGGTTCAGCGCAAGCAGGGCGATGACGTCATACACGCGCCTTATACTATGTGGGCGCGACAAGTCAGCGACCACCGCAGGTTGTTCTGGGCTACCACCCGCGTCACCACCAGCAATTGACCCGACGTCACCGAACGCGGCGGGCACGCCCCAGTTACCTTCCTGCTTGCCCATACGCCACCCCATCTTGCCGAGTTTAGCAATGAAATCCTGTTCCCTGCGTCGTCGCACGCCCATATCTCTATCTCCACAACGTCAGTCTGATCTGACGATTGACCCGGCTGGTCGTGTAACGCTTCCCATACCACGCTTACCTGCGACCCCGCAGGCAGCGCTACCACGACCTGTCCATCTGAAAGTATACCATTGTAGAGCTCCACAGATACCGACGGGCGCGGCGTCACCACGCTCGACCCAGAAGTCGTCACGACCAGAGGCGCAGCAGGCTGAGCCGCCACCGAAGGCGCCTGCACCGTTACCCGCGCAGTCCGCTTCGCCAGCATAATGTCCTGCAATCGCCGTATCTCTTCAATCAGCTGGTCTCTCATTTCACCCGCTCTGGCGTGTCAATCAGATCGTAGCCGAACGCATGAACTTCCGAAGTGCTGTTCAGCTGCAGCTCCCACTGCAGAGCGCGAGGAAGGATGCCACCGGGTACCGGCATCTCGAACCGGGTCTGACCGGACACCGCCAGCGTCTGTTGCCCGTACGGCGACATCACATTCACGCTACCGGCGCCATACACGTAGCCCCACTTGACCCGCATCAGGGGCGACAGAGGCAACGCGCCCGTCTTCCACGCGCCGTTCCCAACCCGCAAGGTGTCCGCCGCTACACGCACCACAGGCGCAGTTGGCGATGCCGTTGCCACCACGAAATACGCGCCGTCATATACCACATCCCGCACGTCGCCAGGCATGGTGTACTCCACCCAGCCGTCAACGCTGTAGCGCTGACCGTAGACCCACAGAATACTGCCCGCACCTACCGCCAGCGACGCGCCAGCAACGCAGACCGCAGCAGGCGTGCTCGAACCGAACTGTCCCCAGAACACCCGTTCGCCGTTGAAGAAAATCCCGTCCGCTGCCACGACAACGCCGCTCTTCGCCGCCTGGTGATGCACTGGCACGTCCCTGCTCTCACGGGTGACCACAATGTCCGGATACGTGCCCACCACCACCTCCGCGCCATACCGCGTGTAGACGACAATCCGCCCGCCCTCCTCGTCCACCGCGACGGGCGGTGCAGACAAGACCACCAAAAAGGGCGATACATCGTCCTCCACCGGATAGGAAGCGAACACCAGAGGCGACGCATGCGCACTCACCCAGAGCCAACCGGTGTTGTCCGCAACCGCAAGCCTGCCCTGCCACGTCACCGCCGAACCCGTCGGCAGGTCACCACGCCCGCCGAGCCAGAGCTCCGGCTCCGTCTCGCCCGTATCCGTGAAGACAGCTTCGCCGTTGGCGTCCACCTGCGCCTCGCCAACGAGCAGGTAGCGACCCTCAACGGCGCGGTAGCAGCGCAACACAGCACCAGGACGCCCGCTCCGCGATTTCGCGCGTATGCGCAAACCGGTATATTCCGAGTTCACCGTGTAGGCATACGCCTCCGACGGCTCCGACTCGTACGCATAATCGGCGTCCGCGAACGGCTTCACCCGCTCCGTGACAATGTAGACCTGCGTACCCTTCGGCACGCGGTAGTGCGCCCTGAGCGCAAACTCCCAATCGTCACTGTCCGTCGCTGCGCCCTTCACCCGCGCCACACGCGGCGACGCCGAACCCTGACCCGAAAACGGAGCCATCACCCACGCAATGCCCACCTTCACCACAGCATTGCGCGGGGCGTTCGTCACGTCAAACAGCGCGTCCTGTAAGCGCACCGACTGCACGTCAGTCTCGCCGGAAGATGCGCCGTTCGTTACCGCACGCTGGCTCCACGAGACCAGCGGGCAGTAGTTCACCACGCCATCGGCGTTCTCCAGCAGAAAGTAGATGCCAGCATCGCCGGTCAGCGCAGCGCCCTCAATGAATATCTCCTGACACAGCACCGCGCCGTAAGTGCGCCAGTCCTGCGCATCCAGCGTGCACGCTATGTGGTTCAACGCCGCTTCCGTCGGCGGCATATACTGAACCTGCAAGACGTCACCATCAGGCTCCTGCAGATAGCTGATGCTCTGACCATACTCGAACCTGATGTTGGTGATGCGCCGCTTGTAGTTGTTCGTGCGCACCCGGATCTTGATTTTCGCACAGCTCGGCGACCACTGCGACGCCAGAACAACGCCACCGTAGAAGAAATGCCTGTGCCAGTTGCCCATGCCCGTCTGGTCATGGAGCATGCTCTCCGGCACGGTCGCCGTCAGTACCGTGCTGATGAAGTTATCGGAACTGTCGTACTGATCGATGTACACGCTCAAGAACTTGGCAGGCGGCGGCGAGCCCCACTGGTAACCATAAGGCTCGCAAATGTAGTCAAAACTGAGCGTGTAGCTCTTGGCGATGTCGACGGTGATGAAGTTCGTGGTCTCTATCTCGGCGATATTATTGCCGTCGTGACCGATGAACCATGCGGCGTCGCCGCGCACGTTGTAAACGACCGTGCCCTTCGTGACCGTCCAGCCCGGCAGACCCTCGCTGAAGATGCCGTTGCTGGGCACTACGTTCGTGCCGCCCGCGCCGCTGTCCACATTCCACTTGCCCTGACCGCCGAGAAAGACCGACGCGTTTGACACCTGAACGTTGAGCACTTCGGGCTTACTGCTGCCTGTGATGGCGGTAAGCGTGGCTTCGCCACTGCTCCGCACTAATCGCCACTCGCCGTTGCGGATGAATATCGCCATGTCCTGCCAGAGGGCGCTGTATTCCGCCGTGCCGTCGGCGACCACTGTGCCGTCGGGCAAGACCTGTATGCGCCGCACCGGCTGACTGAAACCGCTCAGGGTGACGTCGCCCCGCCGCGCACGCAACACCCCGTCGGTTATCTCCACGTCACGCGCCCGCACCACCGCGTTGTGCGGGTGCAGCACGCTTTCCTGACCCCGGACGCCGTGAAACTCCACGCGCTGCATTACGGCATCAGCCCCCAACCTGAGAATGCGGGCGACCTGTGGCGACGCCTCGCCATGAACGCTTCGCCCCGCCACGTGTTCCAGTCCGAAACGGCGAGCAGTTCATATTGCTGCGCCTTCGCCACCTGCTCCGTATACGGACGCAACCACAAAGACGCCGCTACGAGGCATAGCGATTGGTGCAACACCGGCGGGACATCGGCGATCTGCGCGCTATCGTCAGCCGACGTGAACGCGGGCGACAGCACGTAGGCGTACACCTTCAGCGTGCCGCCCTCCTGCGGGATGGGATGCACGCGCACCAGACCGCCCTGCGTCCACATCTCAGTCGGTCTGCCCGTCACCGTGAAGTCGATGTAGCGCTCATCCACACCGGGGCGGTCTATGCCTAGCTCATAATCGTCCCACCACGCCCGCAGTATCCACCACACGCCAGACGCCTCGAGGTCAATGCGGAACTCGCCCGCGCTGACCGCTACCGATTGCAGCGTCGGCGGCGGGATGAGACAATACCGCTGACACCGCCAACGCGCCTGCGTCAGCAACTGCCGGTACGTCGGCTTCCGGTTGTCGAACACATCGCCGGCGTCCAGAACCTGCGCGTCATACTTCAGCAGGCGGTCTAATTCCGTCATGGCTTCCAGCAGAGTCATAAGCTGCTCCCGAACACGTTCACTCGTATTCGCGGGATGGTCACGTTGGTGCCAGACACCCGCGTCCCGTCTTTATTATAAACCGCAACGCCCTGCAGTGCATAGTCGTAGGCGAAATCGTAGTCCGCTGTGGATTCCACAGAGACCACACGCGGCACGACGCCCGCGACTGCCTGCACATCTACCGGTATTGTGTCTGCAAGCTCGCCCGAAAAGCTCAGCACCACAGAAGCCACTTCTGTGTGCGGGTTGAGCTTGGACTTCCACACCTCCACCACTGAGACCGTGTAACTGGGCGGGTTCTGCGTGGGCGGGCTCGACGCCTCGCAATCCAGCATGTCGCTCCCCGCCTGTAGCGTGAACGCGCTGCCTAACGGGCGAACAACATAGGCGTCCTTCCACGAGAAGCCCGCGTAGACCACCAGACCGCCCGATGGGTTGATACTCCCGTCCAGAGCCACCGTGTCAATCATGTAGTTGAAGTCTAAGGCTCCGAACGGTCGCATATCCACCAGTTCTGCGCCGTTGCTCGGCGTGATGGTCAGGTCGCGCGTGGTGGTGACCGCCCCGCGCACCTGACGGCGCACGATGTACACCTCGCCGATGGTCAGCTGCGTCTCGTTGACAGGGTTGCCATCTAGGTCGACCACGCGCATCATTTCGGCTTCCACTTCTCCTCTATCGCCATGAAGTCTGCCAGACGCAGCCCGCGCCACATGTCGCGACCCGATTCACGGGCTTCGCCAATCAGTTTGTCAGACACTTCCTGCCTAAGCTTCTGGGCTAACACATCGTTACCGCTATCGCGGGCTTGTTTCCATATCTGGTAATACACCGGCAGTCCGAACTCCAGGTTCAACCTCAGCAGTCTGCCCTGCAGTTCGGTCAGCTTCTCGTATTCTTCTGCGGGTATCTCATAGTCACCGAACGCTCCCTTCAGCGTGCGTGGCGTGCGCTCCGGATGGATATCCATCTCGGTCAGCATCTGCCGTATGCGGTCTTTGTGCTCCCGCCGCAGACCAATCAGGAACAGCAGTGCGTGCCAATCCTGCTTCGCCACCTCGCCCGTCAGGATGCGCCGCTTCTTCGGGAGCCGACGCGCCGTCACCGGATAACTGCCAGCCAGACGCTTCATTCCCTCTACGAGCCACTGCTCGTCGTCGGCATCGGCAACGGCGGGGTCGAAGAGTGCCTTTGCCCGCCTGACCAGCGTGCTGAACGGGACGAAGGGACTCAGGATGTCCGACATCGCTTCTGAGAGAGCCTTTTCGGTTCGGGCTTCGCCGACCGCAGACATGATGGAGGCGAGCGCGTTGTTGAAGCCGTAGCGGTTGAAGGTATCAGTCCAAGCGCCCACCGCTGCGGTGATGGCGCGACCGACGCGCTCCCTGATGGTTTGCTCCTTCTGCCATCTGTGACCGTAGCGCAGGCGCAGGCGATGCTCGTAGTTGCCGACAGCTGCGCCCATTGCGAACGGGATGGCGAGCGCGCCCATCCAGTACATGGGCAACCACAGGTTCGTGCCCGGCACGCGCACCATGTACGGGGCTAACTGCCGGTCATAGAGCGTCTCCAGCTCGCCACCTTCTGGTTTCAAGGTCACGTTACCGCCAGCGCCCCACATCAGACCGGCAAGGAAGACGGCTAAACCGAGCGCCTTGTCCATGTCAGCCTGACGTGGGAGCAGACCATCCCGCGCCAGCGGCATAATCAATGCCCTGATCGGGTTGAACCGCCACATGCCCTGATATGCAACGCCGAGCGCGATGTTGAAGAACGGCACAACCGCCGTCGCTAGCACGCGCACGAATCCCGCGCCAACGCGCTGCACCCGCGCACGGGGCGTGTCCTCCGTAGGCATTCGCGGGCGCAGTAACCTCGCGACGGCATTAATGCTACGCGCTAAGGGCGTGTTGTATCCGGCATAGCCCACGTCCTGCGAGGCGAGTTCCTTCACATCAGACAGCACGCGCATGACAAGCATGTGCCCGCGACTGCCGCGTGGGAACTCACCGGTCGCATTAAACCGCTGCCAGGCTTCAATGGCTTCCGCTAGCACACCACCGGCTTGGTTCACCAAAGCGGCAACGTTACCCTTTGCGGCGCCTTCGCGCGTGAACTCCACGGAAACACCCGACTGCTGAAGCCTCAGCGCCGCCTCTTCCAGTGCGCGATACATCAGCAGCGCCGGCAGGGTGGATATTGCCGTCCTGCGCCGGAAGTAGGCGTCGGTCAGCACGATGATGCGGCGGGAAGTCAGCAGCAGATGGCGCAGGAACTGGAGGGCTACCACATTGGACTTCGAGCCGAGTGGCAGTTCCGTCGCTACCTGCACAATGTCTGGCATGATTTCGGTCTTTATCTTATCGAGACCTAGCAGGATGTCTTCAGGCACGCGCCCATGCATGACATCCACCACGTCCTTCCACTCCAGCCGCAGCGTGTCTTCAACGACCTGCTGGAACTGCCGCAGAGCGGTGCCAATGTGCTGCTCGAAGTATTCGTTCACTTTCTCTATGGTGTGACCTTCTTTGACCATCTGGTTCAGGATTTTCTGCTGGGTCACGAAAATGTCCCATTTCATGCCCAGCGTGCGCAGCATGCCTAAGGTAGCGTTGGACACCGCCTGTATGAGGAACGCCGGCTGCGGGTGGAACAGCATGTTGTGATACATATACGCCACGATCCAATCCACAATGTTGGACTCCCGCAGTCTCTGCGCTTCGGTGATAATCTCGCCGATGGTCATACGGCGCAAACGCTCGCGCGGGATATGTCGGCTCAGTTCGTTCAGCAGGTCTTCGTTCATGACCTGCGTGACCCGGTTCGCCCAGCGCACCATCGCCAGAGCGCGACCTGCTTCCGATACGGTGTGCTGGTAAGCCGTCGCCAGCAGGAGCGCCGCCGCGTTGTGCACTTCCTTCGCCTGGTCGCCCTCAAGCGTTACGCGGTTACCTTCGGCGTCCAGAACCGTCACCGCCTCGCCCTGCTGAGCGCGCCGCGCCTGGTCATTGATTGCCCTGATGAGCCACACCACCGCCACAGATGGCGGCGTTTCGCCTTCCAACACCTGCCGCAGTGTGGCAACGTCCGCCTTCGCTTCCACTTCGCCTATGCTCTGCGGGCTGCGGGCTTCCTGCACCAGCTGCGCGATGTTGCTCGGGAAGACGTAACCCGTCGGCGTTTCCTTCACACGGCTCAGAATGTAGAGCAGTTCGTAGAGACGCGGCTCTTCGCCCAACTGCCCAACATCTGCGCCTGCTGGTCTCATGAACTTCGCTATCTTGACCATCTGTATAGCGTTGTATGCCTGACGGGGACTGATGTCCAGTTCGCGCACGTCTTTCAGCCACTGCGGGTCTTTCGGCTTCGGCGATGGGAACTCGTCGTTGTTCTTCTCAATCCACTGCTTCAGCTGCTTTTCCACCGCGCTGACTTCCTTGCCCGCTGCGATTGTTTCACCTGTGGTGCGGGTGCGCTCCACCACATCGCCCGCCCACGCCCACAGCCGGTTGTTCTGCGCCGTGTTGACCTGAAGCAGTTCGCCGAGTTCTATCCTCGCCTCTTCCAGTTCCGGCGACAGCCTCTGCAGATTGCCCACGTTGTCCAGCAGCTCGGTCAATCTCGCGGTGACTTCGCTGCTCCGGCGCACCAGATGCTCGCGCACGCGCCTCTCGTAACCAGGCGTGCGCCTGCCCGCCCACAGTCGCGCCATCGCTTTGAGCGCGAAGAGAGCGCCCACGCCGAGCGTGCTTGCCAGACCCGTCAGCGGCGACATCGACATCTCGATCGCGTGCCTGTCGCCAGAACTCAAGGCGTTCATCACGCTATGGAAGATTTCCGTGCTGCCGAAGTATTTGTAGGCGAGGAACACGCCCAGCCCGCTCAGTATCTTCTTCACCGCGGGGTGCTCGAAGAAAGCGCGGGCTATCTCGGCAGGTTGAACGCGCGGCTTCGCAACGACCTGTTCGATATCGTCAACCAGGCGATCCATTTCCTTCGCCAGACGTGGGTGCGACGTTTTAGCCCTCGCGAGCGTTGCCCTCATGTTCTGGACAATCTCGTAAAAGGCGTCGCTTATCCGCATGGCGAAGCTGTGCCCGCCCGGACGGTCTTTGAAGCCCAGTTTGTTCAGGTAATTCAGCAAGATGTGGTGCCCGGCATAGGTCGAGACGGCAGCGAGAAACTCCGCAACCGGACGAGGCAGTTCTTTGCCGGGATAGTCTTTCGGGATGACTTCCAGCAGTGTGCGCCCTAGGGGCGAAGTGACGCCGTGCCCCGGTACTTCTTCAGAAGACAGCAGCACGAGCTCGCCGATTTCGCGGCCGATGGCTTTCTCTTGCCACGCTTTTTCTATCTTCTGCACCTGCTCTGGCTTTGCTTCTGCTAACCAGCGTTGTTTCAGCGATTCGAGGATGTCGCTGCGCCCGCGTCCAGCCTTTTCACCCAACGCCAGCAGCTCGGAGACGTCTATCGGTTGACGCTGGGGCTGCCCTCCGGCAGAAGCCTCTTCGCCTTGTTGAATCGGAGCGCGTGGCTGTCTGAACTTGTCCCGAACAGCCGCCAGGAAGTTAGCAGTCACCGTCTGGTTCTGCTGCTTCGCACGATGGATGAGGCTCCCCAGCCATTCAACCCAGACCTGTGCTTCTGCGTCACTCATCTGCTGCGCGACGCTCTCCACTATGCCCTTAGACTGCATAGTCATGAGCGCGCGCACCGCCTGCTGCAGATTGCTCAGGTCAACGTCGTCTGAAATGATGCCCTTCTCTTTGAGAACTTTCGCCACCAGAGGGGGAGCTGCTCCTTCGGCTGGTGCGCGGGGTCTATCGGATGGTTGTGCCGGAGCCTCACCCTTTCTTTCAGCCACTATGCGCTCCACAGTCTGAAGCGCCATGTGAAGAACGTCAGCCGCAGTAACCGCCCGCTCCGCGCGCGCTTCTTCGAGCAGGCTCCGGTACCACTCCACCCACTGGTCGAGCCTCGACGGATTGGTTTCCTCGCGAAGTATTGTCTGCAGCCTCTGCTTCAGGTATGCCGATTTCGCTGCTTCCACCGCATCGGCTAGATCTTCGAGGTTGGCGTTCGGTCGCGCAACGCGCTGTTCCTTCAACGTGTTCTCAATGAACATGGGCGTCCTGCGCCGCTGCGCCGGTTGCGGTGCGGGTTGCGGTGCAGGTTGCGGTGCAGGTTGCTCTTCCGGCTGCGGCGCTGGCTCCGGTTTGCGGCGCCCTTCGCGCTTACGTCGCGGCGCGGGTTCCGCTCCTTCTTCTGCCTGCTTGCGCCGACGACGCGGCTCGACGTTCGTCGCCACCCCCTGCTCAGCAGCCTGCTCTGCCTTGCGCCGCGATGCCACGCGGCGCTCAAACCCGAAGCTGTGAATGTCCGGCTTCTCCACGAACTTGTTCACACGCTCGGATTGAGGCGTAACGCCGTGCGGCGCGAACTGCCGAATGCGCTCCAATGCCCGCGTTACCTGCTGGGTCATGTCCGCGACCGCCGCCTGCGCAAGCCGAATATCCGCATACTTCTCGCCTATCTGCTTCACGCGCTCCTGCGCGCGGTTCACTATCTCCGCCATGTCCGCAAGGTCTTGCGGCGAGAGGTCTTCGAGCTTGCGCAACTCGCCCCGCGCCCGCCGCGTGCCGAGCACCAAATCGAGCGTACGAGCCACAAGATTGCGCGCGATGGCGACATCCTTCTTCGCCTGCTCGGTACGCGACTTGCGCTCAGCAGCCTGCCGCACCCGCTCAGTTTGCTTAGCCTGCCGCTCCTGCAGCTTCTGCTGCTGACGCCCTGCCTGCGCCGGCGCCTGTTGCACCACCTGCTGTCCCGTAAACTGAGAAGGCTCAGGCGTCTCCACTTTCTGCTGCTTCTGCTGCTTCTGCTGTTTGGCAACCTGCGAGCGCAGTTCATTTTCCGTCAGGTTCAGTCTTCCCCGCGTGTCGCGCTCCAGCTCTTCAACCCACGTGCGCAAACGCGGACGTAGCGTGCGCGTGACCGCCGAACCCTCCACGTCCGCAAGCGCGTTCGCAATGTCCTGCAACAGCTGTTCGCGCGTCGCTACCGTCTTCTTCACCGCATCGCGCTTCTGGACAGCATCGGCTATCTGCGCAGCCTTCTCAAACTCGCTCAGATAGTCCGCAACGCGGGACATGACCTTGCCGAATGCCTGACCGACAGCGCGCGCCTCCGACACCGTCTGCGCCGGGTCTTTCTCCCGGATGCGGACAAAGTTCTGCGCCCAATTCGCAAACCGGCGGTCGGCTTTGAACTTTTCCCAAAGGGTCGGCGACCCGCCCCGCGATTCCGCTTCCACAATGCTCCGCCAGTTCCGCGAAGCCAGACCCTCTACTTCCGCAGCCAGCCTGTCCACCAATCTGCCGTAGAAAGATGCCACCTGCCCGGCTTCGGAAGCCAAATCCTGCTTCAGCATCTCCGCTGAGCGGTTGGTTAACGCGTCGGCAGTCTCCCTGAGCTTCGCAGTGACTTCAGCAAGCCTTTCCGCCGACGTCTTGCCGCCCATCGCCTCCCGCCACTGCGCCGCGGCTTCGTCTACCGCCTGCTTGAGTTCTTCGGGCAGGCGCGTCTTCAGCGGCTCGCTTTCCAATGCCCGAACAGTCGCCTCTGCCTCACGCGCTACGCGGGTGACCACTTCGCCCGTGCGGAACTTCGTAGGCTCCGCCTCGAAGGCTTCCAGAAGCTTCTGCGCGGACTCCGCAGTGACGGTCGGCACTGAAGTTGTGCTCTCAATCACTTCCTCTGCCGCTGTGGGCTTCTGTTCTGCCTTCGGCGCAGGCGCACGCTTCAATGCTGGCATCTGCGCCCGCGCTTTGCCCACCTCGCGCAGAGCGTGCCGGAACGACTCGCGGGCGAAGAGGGCGCTGCTCAGCAGCTCCGGCAGCGCACCGAAGGGGTCGGCACCGCCAATCAGCGGGCTGATTTCGCTCCTGCCAACAGCGCGTCGCGCCGCTTCCACCGCCCCACGCGCCATCTCGTAACCGAAGTAGCCCGCAGCACCGGCGCGACCGAGCGCCGCAATCGTGCCGGGAATGTTCGCCGTCAGCGCAGTACCGCCCAGCAGTGCAATATTGAGCGGCGTGGTCAGCCCCGCCAAAACCCGCGCACTACCGGCAGCGAACCCGCGCTCAAACGGCAGTTCCGCAAAGCGGCTCTTGACCGTCTCGCCGCCAAGCAAAGCCGGAAGAGGCACACCGGCGTAGCCCATGATGCCCTGCGGTCTCGCATACTGCTGATAGGTCGCCTCTATCGCAGCGAGCCGCTGAAGGCGCGTGCCGTAGTTCTTCTCCAGAATGGTGTCAGCAGCGTTGGCGATGGTCTCCGAGCCGAGAACCCTGCCGAGCCTTTGCAGCACGGGCGACACGGCAGCGTGCGTGCGGAAGACATCCTCAAGCAGGGACTGCCTCTGGGGAACTGAGGGCTGTTGCTCCGCGAGGGTAATGGCGCTATTCAAACGCCTGTTATAGGCTTCGGTGATAGCTTTTGCGACCTTTGCAAGCGTCTGCTCGCGCGTTTCCTTACCAGTGAGCCCAACGGATACGCTGAACGTACCCGAACGGCTCACCCCTACCGCAGGTGCAGGTATGCGAACGGTGACGCGCTTTGGCATAAACCATCACTTCTTGCTCGTCGGGAACTGCTTCAGGAACTCGGACAGTGGCATGACCTTCTCGCCATTGCCGGTATCTACCAGCACCTCAATACCGGAGAGGGCAGCATTGGACTGCGCAGACGTGGTCTTGCCCGCCGACGCGCTCAGGTCGATTCCATAAGCCTTCCATCGCTGCGCAATCTCTGGAGTTGGCGCAAGCACTGCCTTGACCTGCCTGCGCAGGTCGTCGGGCAGCACGTCCAGCGTGCTCCACGCCGCGCGGATGAACATCCGCGCCTGCTCGCGCATCGCGCTGCCGACATCGCCTGAAGCACCATACGCTTGCCATGATTGCGCCACATCCAGCGCGTCGAGCAGGCTGCTGGCTATACCCGCTGCGCCGCGTGTAATCATGCCTCTGTCTTGCGCCTTGTAGCCTGACCCGATGACGGTCAGACCATTGCGCAGGCGGTTCAGGACACCCATCGCCTGTTGGTCAAGCATGCCCACGATGCCCCTGAACGGCTCTTCCATCTTGTTGGCGTAGTTCAGGATGGCATCGCCTATCTGCCCGCTCTGCGCTAGTTGGAGCCCGGCTCCGCTCGCCAATGCGAGCATCCTGCGCGTGTGGGCTTCGTACCACGCGACGTTGACCCGTTCGCGCTCAATGCCCACGCGCTCGCGTTCAATACCCACGCGCTGGGCTTCCAGCCCGACCCGCCGTTCTTGCAGCGCGAGTTGCTGCAGTTTCATCTGCAGCTCCAGGAAGACCGGCGAGATGTAGACTTCTGCCATGACCTTGGCTTGCTCTGCGGGCGCACCTGCGAGCACGAACAGGCTGGCGCGGTCGTCCGCCGGAAGCATCTGCATCATCAGCGATGCATGCGGACTGAGCAGATACCGCATGAACGCATCCTGCTGCCTGACCCGCTCGCTCTCCTGCAGTTTCTGGATTTCCATCATGTAGCGGGACAGGTTGTCATGCCATTCGCGCACCAGCGAACCGATGGCATTGACAGACGTGATCCAGCGCTGCTGGTCGCCCTGATATTCGGCAACGGCAACATCTATCATGGCGCCAGCAAGCTTTATGGGCAAATCCAGCAGGTTCTGGAACTGGCGCGACTCCAGTTCGTAGCGCTGCAGTTCCATCTGCCTCGTGCGCATGAGCAGTTCCACGTCCGCCTGCCATTCCTGCAGTTTCTGCTGGAACTGCTGCTGGCTATAGACGAAGGGCGATTGGAGGATGTAGGGCGCGGCTTCGCGTCCGGCGAGCAGTGCGCCGAAAAGAGCCGCACCCGCCTGAACCGGCGTCACGCTTGGGAGGAACGGACGCGGTGGCAGTGCACCTACGCTCGGAGGATTTGGCACGTTCGCTCTGCTCTGGGTTTGAGCCAGCAGAGCGAGTGCCTCTGTGACCGGAGGGCGGTCACTGAGGGGCACCGGTTCAGGCGGGAGCGAAAGCACAGGCTCTGGAATGATGCTCGTCAGCTCCGGCGGCAGCGCCGCCGGTGGCTGAGACGGCTGAGGCGATTGAGCCTGTGCGGTAGCGAGCCCTAGTTGCCCAAATTGCGCAAACGCCTGCATCGGCTGCGATGGGCGCAGGAGGGCGAGCAGACCCTGCGCTAACGTCTCTTGTTCGCGCTTCTTCTGTTGCTCAACGCTTTCTTTGCGCATTTTCGCCCCTCACAGCCGAAAAGTTGGGAAGTACTGCCCGATTCGTTGCTGGAGTGTGGGGCGCGGGAACGCTGCCAGCAAGGGGGAAATCAGCTCGCCAGTGCCCGTTGCGGTCTGACCCCGTGGCGTTCCGGTCTTCCGCCCGCGCCCCAAACCTTTGAATAAACCTTGAAGAGCGGGGAAGTTCTGCTCTATCAGGCTAGCGAACTGCGGAATAGTAGCAGCGTATGCGGCGGGGTTATACATCTGCGCGGTCATGTTCGCCAGTTGCGCCCATACGTTTGCCACGTTCGCCGCGCCCCCGGTCATGACCTGCGCCGCCTGCATTTGCTGCTGCGCAAGGTTCGCCAGCAACTGCTGACGCCTTGCCAGTTCTTCGATGTTCGCCTGCCGTTCCGCCTGCTGGGCTTTCGCCAAGCCTGCAAGCGTGATGTTCTGGGCAATACCCGGCGTGCGCGGGTAGAGCCGTGCCGCTAGCGCCGCAAGCTTCGCCGTTTCGCTCGCCAGCTGGTCGTATGCTAGTCTGCCGAGACCGGTCGGCATGGCGGTCTGTTGGGCAAGCAGAGAAGACTGGATAGCAGCGGCAGCGCGCTGCTGCATGAGCTCCATCTGCCTTGCCTGCCATACGGCTTCCTGCATGGCGCGGCTCTGCGCGGACGCTGCGCGCCGCGCAGCGTCAATCTGCGTAATCAGCCCGGCTATGCCGAGCAGCCCCTCAATCAGTGCCACTTACCTCACCCCTCTGCTGTCATTATACATCTCCTTGCGGATATTCTCAAGCTGTGCGACTATGGTCTCAACATCGCCTACGAGATAGATGCCGCCCGCGCGTTCGATGGCTTCCCTCTCGGCTTCCTGTGCTCTGCTCAGCCTTCCGTTGCCGGTCTTGACTTCCACGGCGATATAGCGTCCGCCGATGACAACGTCGAAGTCGGGCAGCCCCGCCCGCTGTCCGACGGATCCTAGATGCTTGTGGTAATAGAAGCCCCGCAGGTCGAGATAGTCCCGCAACGCGCGGCATTCCAGAGAATGGCGTTTACTCGATGATAAGGTCTTCGCCAATGATGTTGTCCGTGTCATCTGCGCTCTCCATGTTAGTCACGTTACTGGGCACGATACGCCCATCGGTGGTGAAGACCACTGCGGCGAATGGCAGATCGTGCCTTGCCGTCTCGGATTTTACCACACCGCCGCGCCTGTAGATGTGCCTGCGCGTCTTACCGCCGTAACCCCACACGCGCAGGCGTTCAAACAGCCTTCCGCTGTCGGCAAGCACCACGCGGAACTGATAGTAGCGATATGACACGGTTGGCAGGCTGGAAATGGGCGTCCATCCCGACCAGTTCTGCCCATCGTCCGAACCCCTGAAGTGGGTCACGAGGTTGGGCGGATGGGTCTCGACCACGACCGTGCGCTTCTCGCCAACGTCAATGACGCGACTGTCTGCAGTGACATTCGCGGGCTTGCCCGCGACGGTGGCGACATCGAGCACGCGGCAGAGGATGTGCAGACCTTCACTGCTGGGCAGGCTGAAGTCTTTGAGCATCTTGATGCTGACAAGACCGGAAGCCGTTCCCACGTTGCGCGTGAGCACTCCGTATCGCGCCCACACCGTTGTGCCCGTACGCCCGATGGTCAGCGTGCCGGGCGTATCTTCGTCAAGTAAGCCGAAGCTGTAGACTATTTGCCCGTCTTCTACGGAGTGGATGCCTATACGCCAGGGTTCGCCGACATTTTTGTAGGCATCCCAGCCGACGGCGATGCCGATCGTGTCGTTGACGAGCAGGCGCAAGGTGTCGCAGTCGGCTTCGGTGCTGCCAGCCTGCGGTTCATAGCCTATCCCGAAGCCGTCCCAGATGACCTGAAAGTCGACCTGAAAATCGCCCGCGAAGCACAGGTAGGACGGGCGGACGGAGATGAGACCGTTGCCGTCCGGCGCGCCGCGAAACGCCCATCCCTGCCTGCGCACGTAGTTGCCTTCGTGAACCCACCTGTTCGGTTCGGCAACGTCCGCGTAGCTCTCATCTTCGGGTTCGCTGGGTTCTGGCAGCGGCGGGCAGTCGGTATCTGGGATGCGGAACCGCAGGTAGTCGTCGGTTTCCGTTCTGGCGAGCACGACGCCGTCCGTGCCCGTGTAGTTCCAATCGGCGATAAGTGCATGGTTTGCGCTCTTCTTATTGCCGTCCTGCGTCAAGAGGATGCGCTGTTTCCCACCTGGTATGATGGTCACGAAGTTAACCGATTGCAAGGGCATGGTGAACGACACGGTGCGTCTATCCGTGCTTACGGTGATGCTGAGTTCCTGCCGGAACTGGCTTTCTGAAGTCAGGATGGGCGAGCCTTCGCGGTCGCTGTTGGTATAGGCGAAGCCGGTCGCCGTGTCCACGCGCCAGTGTTCGGGAAGCGTGAACTGCGCTGATTTTGCTTGGGCGAAGGGATTGACGACGCAGATGGAGATGTTGCCGTCTGGCTGTTCGGCGGCTTGTGCCAGAATAGCGGGGTCGCCGTTGTAGTATTCGGTTTGCGCGTCCATTTCCAGCGCGTAGCCCTTCGCGTGGCGCATCCACGCTTTGCGGAAGTAATACAGCATCCCGCGCACACCCTTGTCTTTGTCGGTGTAATGGAACCATCCAGGTGGGATTCCCGTCTGCGAGAACTTACTGCTGAGCACGTACCAGTGTCCGGCGAAGCGGTAACGTGTGTCGGTGCTCATGACTACGAGCCGATAGGCGGCATGGAGCACCGCTTCGATGTTACCGTTGCGGTTCTGGTAATCGTTGTCTGGGGCGTAGGCGTTGCCCCATTCGCTCAAGATGAAAGGTGCATACTGGCTCCAGCTGTTGAAGAGGTTGAGGTAGTAGACGCTGCGGGAGACTACGGCATCGAGCAGGCTGTAGTTGTTACTGGCGGTGTAGTAAGAGTACGCGTGGAACGTGATGCCGTTCCAGAGTTCTGGGTGTCGCTTTTCCAGCATCGCGCTGGCGAAGAAGGCTTTCGTAGGGAGGAACGCTGGCAGATAGAGCTCGACGTTGGGGCAGACCCGCCGGACACGCATTGCCGTTTCTTCTGCCCATTGCAAGAACTCCGCTTCGCCAGTGGCATCGTATGACCATTTGGATGGGCTTCCCCACTCCTGCCTGTAGGGTTCGTTTGCCATCTCGAACTGCAGGTAGCCGCGCTTGTATGCGGCGACGATAGCGTCGGCGTATTCGGCTGGTGTGGGCATGTTCACGGATGATTTGTCGGGCAAGCAGAGCACCAGTCTGCCTTTGACGATGCCGATGCGGTCGCAGAGGTAATCGAGCATGTCGAGCTTTTGCTCCAGGGTCTTGTTGGGGTATTGTGGCAGGACATCGTACAGGCGCGTAGCGGTAAAGTTGAGTTCGCGCAGGGCGGCTTCGTCTTCGGCAGTCAGGGTGTAGTTGCCGTTGATGTCAAACGGTGCGCTCTGGACGCCGAGCATGGAGTGGAAGCTCACGTAGTGCACGTAGTCTGGTATGCCGATGAGCCTTCTGCCTAGCGTGGCAATAATGCCTTCCGGCATGTCGTCTCACTCCTTTTTCGAGCGAATCGCTCTTCAGACACCGCACATTCCCTCGCATTCCTGACCGAACAGGTCAAGCGACGTCTGCGTCATCTGGATATCGAGCCTTTCCGCGAGCTGCCTGAGGCTTAGCCTGCTCCTGTGGATGTACGCCTTACCGTATTTGGGTACTTTGTTTCTGATAACTGTTTCGTCAAACGCGACCACTTCTTCCCATTCTTCTTTTGACGTCTGCTTCAACGTTCGCCAGTAGGCGTCGTCGTGGTACGGGCAGAACAGACAGCTGCTCTTCGGCGGCTTCGGGTAGCCGTGCCGGTGAAGCCAGTTCAAGCAGTCGGCTCTGGTCATGCGTAGCTCGACGAGCGGGTAGACATTTTTGACGTAGGGCACGCGGGCGTCTTTCATCCTGTGCACCTCATCGCGCGATATGCCTATCCACAGTTCTGCCTGCGTCTCGCCCTTCTGCCGGAGAAGTTCCCGCACCTTCTTGTAGATGGGCTTTATCTTGAAGCGGTAGGTGCATTGCCTGCGAAGCATTCCAGTAGAGCCGAATGCTTCAACGTACAGCGGAAGCGAGGCGTAGCCTTTCTGTTCTTCAAACTTCCTGATGTTGCCGTTGGAGACGACATAGAACGGCAGACCCGCGTGTTCGCATTTCTGTCTCAGAAAGCCGAGCCACTCGTAGACAGCCTTTGGCTCATAGCCTGTATCGGCGAAGATAACGCCGTCGGGCATGTCTATCTCGCTGTGCAGAGCCAGCAGTAGCATGGTGCTGCTTTGAACGCCCGCGCCCAGACTGACCATTTTCATCCGCCTGGAACCTCGCCGAGACCGAATCTGTCCCTGAGGGCGTTCATATCGACGCCCCAGGGGTCTTGCTTACGTTTGTTTATCTCTTTGTGCCCTGCCAGATAGCGGACACTTGGGATGTAAGCCTTCAGTACGGTGACGAGCTGGTGCAGCGCGTCGATCTGTTCGTCTGTGGGTGGCTGCGGATAGAGTTGCTCTAGTTCGATACCGATAGAGCGGAGGTTTGGCTTGGGCACAGTAGATTTGCCTGCGTGCCACGCGGCGTACTTGGTGGGCACGAGTTTGTAGATGGTGCCGTCGCGGGCGATGAGGTAGTGTGCGCTCACGCGGGATTGTTGGTTACAAAGCCATGACAGCGCGCCGTGCATGGATCCCGCCGTGCTGTGGAGCACAATGAGGTCGACGGGCGTGTTTTGCCGCGCGCTGTAGTTGGGGCTGGCGTGCGTCAGCTTGACCGGATACTTCACGCTACTACCTCCAGGACGTCTGCTACTTCATCAAGGCTGTCTGCGATACTGCGGAGACGCTTGCCGAGCACGGAGTGTGGCGCGAGCATCTCCACACTGCTCGCGATAGCGCGCACGTCAGCCGCGAGCCTGCGCAGGTCGTCGCAGTAAGCGGTGACGCGGCGAATGGCGCCCGTTACCTGCTCGGTGGCGTGCTTGACCGCGCCCGCGGGGTCGGACGCGATGTCCTTGGCGCTGTTGTAGCGGGCGGGTAGGGTGACTGCCCGCTTTAGTGCTTGCAGAATGCGCTTGACCATCGTCATCATCTCCCTTGACCGGAATGGTTATCATGGCTTGACTGCTATTTGCAGTGTGTGTTCTCTTCCATCGCCTGGTACGGTGATGTCGACGCTCAGTTCGTTGTTGATCGCAATGGGCTTGCCGTCGAAGGTAGCTGTGTTGGGCAGTGGTGTGAGGTTGCCGATTTGCAAGGACAGCCGGATTGGCAGGCTGGCGTCGACGTTGAGGATGGTTTGCGCCGTGACCTGCTTGAGCGTTCCCTGCGGGTCGGTATAGGAAGCGGTGACGGCAAGCGGTATCTGCGCGTCGGTTCGGGTGTTTTTGAGCCTGACGGTGAGGACAGCCTGTTGCCCGACGCGCACGTTTGCGGGCGCGACCTCTGCGCTCATGTTGAGGTCTGGCAATGTTGCCTGCGCTAGCCCTGCCGCCTGCGCTAGCGTTGCTGCCTGTACCATCGCCAGAAGCAGATTGGCTATGAGTGCAGTTAATCTCATAGCGTTCCCCCCTCTGCCTACATTGTAGCACCGCCGTGAGGGAATGTCAACCTGTGCACTTCCGGAGGTGCAGAATCGATACTTCCGGAAGTGAACTAATGATACTTCCGGAAGTGCAGAATCGATACTTCCGGAGGTGCAAAAAGTGCACTTCCGGAAGTGCATTTTTTGCACTTCTATAGTAAGAGACTCAGATGTAAGAGATTCAGGTGGAGGGGCCCCCCCTATAATCCCCCCCAAGGGGGATGCCCCACCAGCAGATTTTTTTTTGCCTTTAGGGGTGTTGGCGACGTAGGGGCTTGCATTTCTGCGCGGTATGTGGTATAATACAATCGGATTGCGAAGGAGGTGAGACCAGTGCACGACGACGAGTTGCTTCGCCCATTTCAGGCTGCGCCCATCATTGGCGTGGACATGAGCACGCTGTCCCGCTGGATTAAGGCGAACCGGATACCGTATCAGGTGGTAGCCGGTTACGTGCTCATTCCGCGCGATGTGGCGGAAGCGTTGGGCTTGCTGGTACGGATGTATCGCAACCCGCACGATTGGGTAGCGGTGTACCGGCGCTACAAAGACACGCTTTCAAAATCAAGCTAAGGAGGAAGACCATGAGCAGACCGTTGGTGGACACCTTGCGTGCTTTGAGCGATGCGCGGAAGCAGTTGCAGAAGTTGCGCATTGCCGAGCACAATCGGGTATGGCATCTGGAGGCTGGCAGGGACACGGACACCCGCACCAGCATGGCATTGAAGGTTCACCGGGAGAACCTGGAGATGCTGGAGCAGTTGGAAGGGGAGTATGAGAAGCGGATGCGTCGGGTTGTCCGCTACCTGCTGGAGGACGAGCCGGTGATGCGTCGCTTGTTGTCCGTGAAGGGCGTAGGCGAGGTATATGCCGGTGAGCTTCTCGCGCGCATTGACATTGAGCGTGCTGACACCATCAGCGCGTTGTGGCGGTTTTGCGGCTACGCGGTGGTGGATGGTGTGGCTGAGCGCCCGAAGCGTGGCGAGAAGTTGCACTATTGTGCGCGGCTCAAGACGACGTGCTACGTGATCCTCACGAGCTTTCTGAAGTGCAAGGAGAGTCCTTACAAGGACTACTACTATGCGCAGAGGGCTCGGTATGAGGCGTCGCGTCCCGATTGGTCGAAGGGTCGTGTGCATATGGCGGCGGCTCGCAAGACCATTAAGCTCTTTCTGGCTCATTTGTGGTTAGTCTGGCGTCGGGAGTTGGGCTTACCGGTGCGCGACCCATATGCGATAGCGAATCTGGGTCACAGCACGGTATTGCCGCCGGAAGACTTCGGGTGGTATGGGGACGCGGGCTAGTGCGGTGCTGGTAGCCGTTAGCCACGGGAAGAGAGAAGCCCACAA
>FWWM01006773.1_pt1 | contig 23662 bp, 23 predicted proteins | sample 2228351 | NCBI WGS metagenome assembly FWWM01 (sample SAMEA103939774, study PRJEB20133) | metagenome
ACAACGCCGTGGTGGTCGAAGGGCTCACCCCGATCCTGCTCGGCATCAACAAGCGGCACAAAGTCAAGGGCGCCGGCATCCGAATCACCGGCGCGTAGCTGCCTGCGCACGCGAAGCACGAGCATTACTGCAACACGTGATACGCCCTGCGCTTCAACTCTTCCCCGTCACCGGGCTACCCATCGTCGAGTCCGGTGACGATCTGGCCACCTTGCTCGCCGACGCCATTGCGCCGCTGCAGCCAGAGGCAGGCGACGTGCTCGTCGTCACGTCCAAGATCGTCGCCAAGGCCGAAGGGCGCTTCGTTGATCTGAGGCAGGTGACGCCCTCGGCGCACGCAATCGAGCTGGCGAAGATCACCCACAAGGATCCGCGCCTGGTCGAGGTGATCCTGCGCGAATCGGTCGAGGTCTCGCGCTCGGCGCCGAACGTGCTGATCACCCGCCACCGGCTCGGCTTCGTCTCGGCCAACGCGGGGATTGACCACTCCAACGTCGCGGCCGATCCGGACGTCGTCCTGCTCATGCCAAACGACCCCGACGCCAGCGCTCGACTGATCCGCGCGCGTCTGAGCGTGACGTTCGGATTCGAGTTGCCCGTCGTGATCTGCGATAGCCACGGCCGACCGCATCGGCTCGGCACGGTGGGCGTCGCGGTGGGGGTGGCCGGCATGCCCGGCGTGGAAGACTGGCGCGGACGCGAAGACCTGTTCGGTTACAGGCTGCAACACACCGAGATCGGCCTGGCCGACATGGTGGCGAGCGCTGCCACGCTGGTCATGGGCCAGGCAGCCGAAGGCGTGCCGGCCGTACTGCTGCGTGGGCTGCGCTTCACGCCGCGCGAAGGGAGCGCCGCCGAGATCATCCGCCCGGCGCCGCTCGACCTGTATCGCTGAACCCCAGTCAGCATGGATGCCATCGCCCGCCGCCGCATGATCCGTCGCTACACCGACCAGCCGGTGTTGCGCACGTCGGTGATCGCGCTGCTGGAGGCAGCAACGTGCGCCCCTTCACCGCACAACCGCCAGCCGTGGCGGTTTGCCGTGCTGACCGGCGAGGCACGCGCCCGACTCGCGACGGCGATGGGTGACCGGCTGCGCGAAGACTTGTCGCGCGACGGCGTCGCGCCGGAGCTGATCGAACGCGACATGGCGCGCTCCTACCAACGCATCACGTCCGCGCCGGTCTGCATCCTCGCCTGCATGACGATGCGCGACATGGACATCTATCCCGACGCCCGGCGCAACGAGGCCGAGCGCTGGATGGCGGGACAGGCCGTCGCCGCCGCATTGCAGAACATGCTGCTCAGGGCAACCGACCTGAACCTCGGCGCTTGCTGGATGTGCGCGCCCTTGTTCTGCCCGGAAGTCGTCCACGCGGCACTCGACCTGCCGGCCGATTGGGAGCCGCAGGCCTTGATTACGATCGGTCATCCGGCCGACGCCGGTAGGCAACGCGACCGACGGCCGGTGGACGAAGTGACAATCTGGTTCGACAATTGATTCAGGAGGTTAGACATGGCTTTTACGCTTCAACTGGGTGAAAAGGCGCCGGACTTCGAATTGCCGGCAACGGATGGCAAGACCTATCGTCTATCGGACTTCGACGACGCCCCGGTGCTCGTCATCTTCTTCACCTGCAACCATTGCCCATACGTGAAAGGGTCGGATGAGGTGACACGCCAGACCGCGCTGCGCTTCATGCCGCAGGGCGTGCGCTTCGTCGCCATCAACGCGAACAGCGAGAGCACGTATCCGGAGGATAGCTTCGAGCACATGGTGAGGCGGATGGAAGAATACAAATTCCCCTGGGTGTATCTGCGCGACAAGTCGCAACAGGTAGCGCTGGCCTACGGCGCGCTGCGCACGCCCCACTTCTACGTCTTCGACAAAGACCGCCGGCTGATCTACACCGGCCGCGGCGTGGACAACCCGCGCGAAGCCGAAAAGAGCAAGGTGAACGACCTGGCCAACGCGCTCGAAGATCACCTCGCCGGCCGCCCCGTGCGCACACCGCTCACCAACCCCATCGGCTGCAACGTCAAGTGGGAAGGTCACGAGTCGCACTGGATGCCGCCCGAAGCATGTGACCTCGTGCCCAACGCGTGAGGATGACGCTGCACGCGCCGAGGCACCCGGCATTCGCCGCCCTCATCGCGGCGCTCGTCCTGGCCGTCGCGACAACATCGCCGTCCACCATCGCCCAGGAGCATGACGACCCGCGGCCAGCGTTCGAGGCCGTTCTATCGCGACTCGATGCACGCGCAGCCTGGGGCGAGTCCTATACCCTCGGCGAAGTCACGACCGATGGACGGTGGGCTTTCGCCATCGCCGAACCGATCCCAGCCAGTGGCTTCGGCGGGTTCACGCCACACATCGCGATACCGCTCATCGGCATCCGCGAAGCGACCGGCTGGCTGGTGATCGTGCCGTCGCCGGCCAATGCCGCCGAGTTCAACGCGCTGTTGCACAACCTGCCGACACAACTCGCGGATGAAGCGACGCGGGCATACTTCGAGCAGCCGCTGCCGCGAACCGGCCATGGCCCTGCGCAAACCCGCAACTTCACGGGGCACAAGCTGCCCTGGAGGAAAGGACTACAGGCCTGGGCTTTCAGCAAAGACCTGTCGGGGCACGTCAACCAGGTGGACTTCGATATCCAGGGCCTGGCAGCTGCCGGCGACGTGCTTGCCTCAAAGCCGGGGACGGTCGTATTCGTCAAGGAGAGCAGCAACTCCGGCGCGTGCGGCAACTTCAGCTCGGTCTGGAAACAAGCCAACATGGTCGTGGTCCAGCACGGACCGAACGAATACTCGTGGTACGTGCATCTGGCTCACGACAGCGTTCCGGTCAACGTCGGCGACGAGGTAGATGCCGGCACCAAGCTGGGAGTGGAGGGCGACACCGGCTTCGCCTGCGGCAAGCACGTGCACTTCATGGTGTCGAGCGAGCCGGCCACCTGGACGAACCCGGCCGACCCTAACGCCGCGCCCTGGCCGAAGACCACCAGCCTGGCGCCGGTGGATTTCGTCGAAGTCCCCTGGAGCGGCATCCAGAATGGGCAGACGTATGTCTCGCAGAACGACGGATCGCTGCCTCCCCCGCCGCCCTGTTCTGCCCCAAGCCTGCAAACGCCCGGCGACGGCTTCGTCGCCCCGAGTCAGGTCATCGCGTTTGCGTGGGCCGGGATGAGCCACTGCGCCTACGACGGCCGCTACGTGCTCCGCGTGAAAACCACGCCGGACATGGACGCTGGCGGAACGTTGATTGACGAAGCCATCACCAGCGCGGCCTCCGTCACATTGACGATCAGCACAAACTGGAACTACCGCGACCTGTATTGGAGCGTGCGCGCAAACGGCGACGGCGCGACGTGGTCCGGCCCGCGTCGGCTGCGCATCGAACCGACCATCACCGGCACCTACGCACTGTTCGGCAGGCCGAACTTCACCGGCGAAGTGTTCACCAGCAGCCAGACCATCACCGATCTGCACACCATCGGCCTGAACGATTGGGCGCAATCACTCACCCTCGATCCCGGCGTCGGCGTGATCGTGTGCAGCGACACCGATCTGCGCGGTGAGTGCGGGCGGGCCGTCGGCCCAGCTCAGTTCGGCAACCTGGACGAGCTGTCCCAGGGGCTGGCAGGGAAGGTCTCATCCATCCGCGCCTGTGGCGGCCCCTGCCCACCTGGGCCGCTCACCCCAACGCTCACCGCGCCGATCAGCGGACAGGTGGTGCTCAGCGGCGCGCCGGTCGTGCTGCGCTGGCAAGGCAGCGAAGGCGATCTATATCGCGGCGAACTCACAGGCGGCGTGCTGACGACGACCATCAGCTTCGGGTGGATCGGCAGCACGGAGCAGTGGATCGGCCTGTTGCCGGCATCCGACACCCCCTACGAATGGCGTGTGCGCGCAAGCAACGGCTTTGGCGACAGTGGATGGGCGCAAGAAAGCTTCATCGTCGTGCCGTCGCAGTCGGTCTACCTGCCAATCACACAACGTTGACGTAGCGGGTCACCGTCGCACCCGGCGCGCCGGCCTCACGGATACACACGCTCCTTCCAGGTGACGCCTCGCTTGAACAGCACCTGCAGCGTCCCGCGCACGACGATGGCCAGGTAGATCAACCAGCCGATCGGTGCCAGCAACGCCATCCGGCCGGGCAGGTTGTACCAGCAACGATAGCGCACTGCCCAGAACCCCAACATCACAAGGGTAGCCAGCGCTGAGACGGCCGTCGCCAGCCATGCGCAGAATGCGCCCGGCAGCATCATCGCCTGCAGAAGACAAAAGAGGCACAGCGGCAGGGGCACCAACAGCGTGAGCGACATGCGCAACACCGCCCAAAATGCGCGCCAGCCGCTGGCCCGCCGACCGGCCGCGGCATGCTTGCCCAATCCCTGCACTACCTCACCCAGGTCGTGATACATGCGCACGCGCAGGTGATCGAACGCCGTCGCCAGTCCGACTCGGTAGCCAGCCCGCCGCAGCGCCTGCGCAAACTCGATGTCCTCGAGCACCTTATCCTTCACCGCCTCGTGTCCGCCCACCGACCAGTAGGCTGCCGACTTAACGAGTAGACACTGACCGTTGGCCAGCACGTTGTTGGCCGGTGCTTCGACCGAGAGATTCTTCTGCAACGGGAAGGCCGTAAGGGCGAACTGATAGAAGACTGGCAACACCAGCCGTTCCGACCAGGTAACCAGTTCGTTGAACGGGAGGACGCTAGCCACGTCGAGGTGCCGGCGTTCAACGAACGACAACAGCGCATCGAGCAGCGTCGGCTGGGGCGCGGTATCGGCATCCAGGAAGAGGAACCACTCGCCACGTGCGTGGTGCGCGCCATGCAGGCAGGCGTTGCACTTCCCCACCCACCCCCTCGGCAATGGACAACCGGGAACGACGCGCAGCCGGTCGGCAAAGCGCGCCACATACGCACGCAAAATGCGCGGGGTCGCGTCGGTGGAGCCATCGTCCACGACGATCACCTCGTAGGATGGATAGCGTTGGCCAAGCGCGCCGTCGAGGCAGCGCGCGATGTTGCCCTCCTCGTTGCGCGCCGGGATGACGATGGAGACGAAAGGAGCTTCGCTCGAGGAACGACTGTCGTCCAGGGCCGGCATGCGGCGGATGCGCAGGGCGTCGCGCACGATCAGCAGAATAATGAGGCCGCCGAGGCAGGCAGCCAGGATGAACGGCAGCATACGGTGCGATGAAAGTATAATCCGCGCCATCCTCCAGGACGAGCACCAGCACAAACTTGGTTAACGCCGGCTCGCGATGCCTTCTTCTGCGCATATCAAACCGAAGCACAACGGGCAAGGCGCCGGCCGGCAATTCGATCCGGAGTTTTCATCAATGAGCAACAAGAGCCTTCGTGTACTGATCGCCGACGACGAATCCATCATCCGCATGGGCCTTCGCACCATCCTGACGGAGCTGGGACACACGGTCTACAGCGCCGCCGATGGCGTCGAAGCTGTCACGCTGGCGCATCGCGAACAACCGGACATCGCGCTGCTCGACGTGCGCATGCCCTTCCGCGATGGCCTGGAGGCAGCAGCGGAGATCCTCAAACAGCGACCGATCCCCATCGTCATCCTCACCGCCTACAACGAGACATCGCTGCTCGACCGGGCGACGGAGCTGCCGGTGCAAGGCTATCTGATCAAACCGGTCAAGCGCGACGACTTGATCAGCACCATGCGCGTCGCCATCGCCACCTTCAACGAGCGCCGCAACCTGAGCGAAAAGGTGGACGAGCTGGAAGAGAAGCTCACCGCCCGCAAGCTGATCGAGCGCGCCAAGGGCATCTTGATGAAGAACGGCATGGGCGAAGAAGAGGCCTATCACCACATCCAGATGACCGCGCGCTCGCGCCGCACGACGATGAGCAAAGTGTCTCAGGAAATCATTGACCGGGCGATGAAGGATCACTGAGCATATCGAGCACGCGCCGCATGTCCTCGGGCAACGGTGTGTGGAGCTTCACCTCCTGCCCCGTAGCCGGCGAGACGAACGCCAGCTCGCTGGCATGCAACATGTGCCGCGGCTTGAGCCGGCGCGTGAGTTCGTCCTTGCGCATACCGTATAGCGCGTCCCCCACGATGGGATAGCCAATCGAAGCGAAATGCACGCGCAGCTGGTGCGTGCGTCCGGTCAACGGATGCGCGCGCACCAGCGAATAGCGGGCAGCGTGTTCCTCGCCGTTGCAGGTGAAAGTCTCGATCACCCTGTAGTGTGTCACCGCTTCGCGCCCGCCGGGGATGACCGCCATGTGCCGGCGCTTGCTGGGGTCGCGCGCGATCGGCCGATCGATCACCCCTCCCTCTGGCGAGACGTGGCCTACGCACAGCGCCAGATAGGTCTTCTTGATGGCACGCGCCTTGAACTGCGACTGCAACGCGTGTAGCGCAGCCTCGTGGCGCGCAATCAGCAACAGGCCGCTAGTCTCTTTGTCCAGCCGATGCACGATGCCTGGCCGGCGGGCGTCGCCCACCATCTGCACCTCGGGCGCATAGGCCAGCACGGCGTTCACCACAGTTCCGCTGAAGTTGCCGGGAGCCGGATGCACCACGATTCCGGCCGGCTTGTTGATCACGATGACGCTCTCGTCTTCGTAGAGGACGTCGAGGGCAATCGGCTCGGCCTGGGGCGCTTCCGGCAGGGGCGCAGGCAAATCCACAACGATCACCTGTCCGGGCTGAACGCGAAAGTCGGCATCGCGCACCGCACCGTCAACTTGAATGCGCCCTTGTGCGATCAAACGTTGTGCCGCGCTCCGGCTCAACATCGGCAGGAGCGCAACGACGACTTTGTCGAGGCGGTCGGCTTGTGCAGCGGTCAGGGTGACAGGGCCGGCATCCACAGCGCCTCAATCATACGCGCCCACGCGGGCCTGCGCGATGCGACGCCGGTCAACTCAATGTGCCTGCACGAATTGCTTGAGATAGTCGGTGATGAGATGGCTGATCACACTGTGCGCGTCCTCGACGTACCCGTAATGCGAGCAGCGGACGATGATGCTGTGATCCACCAGCGACCGCACAGTCCCACCCTCGAAGCCGAGCAACGCCAGCGTGCGCAGGCCCAATTCCCTGGCAACCCGGGCAGCGCGCACGATATTCGGTGAGTTGCCACTCGCCGAGATCAACACGAGCAGGTCGCCGGCGCTGGCCAGGTTGCGCAGTTGCTCGGCAAACACGCATTCGTAACCAACATCGTTGCCCCAGGCAGAGAGCAGCGGGACGTTGTCGGTCAACGCAATCGCCTTGATGCGCCGAGCCGGCAGGGATGCGCCTTTGCCCAGCGTCGTCTTGGCCAGGTCGCAGGCCATGTGAGACGCTGTCGCTGCGCTGCCACCGTTGCCGGCGATGAAAATCTGTCGCCCTGCTTCGAACGCCAGGCGAATTTGTTCGGCCGCGACTTCGATTTGTTCCGGCGCAATCGCGTCCAGCACGGCATTGAACGACGCCTTGTAGTCTTCGATAAAGGTGCGCAAAGTCATGTCACGATCTTCGGGATTGGTATCAACAACTCGATGGCACACGCCAGGTCGTCTGCCACGTCGAACCAGGGCACGTCGGCGAACGCACGCAACTCGGATAGGCCTCGGCCGGTCTTGACTAGGATGCCACGCACCCCGGCCGCACGCGCCGCCTGCATGTCGGTGATCGCATCACCGATCATCACCGACCGCGACAGGTCGAGGTCAAGGTCGCGCGCGGCGCGCAGCAACATGCCCGGCCTGGGTTTGCGGCAGTCACAGCATTCGTCGGGTCGGTGGGGACACAAATAGGCGGCGTCGACCCGACCGCCTTGGCGAGCCACTTCGACCACCACGCGTCGGTTGATCTCCTCGGCGAGCTCGAGCGTGATGATGCCCTTGCCAACCACAGCTTGATTGGTCACGATTACAATCGCCCAAGCCGAACGAGACAACGCGCGCAATGCCTTTAGCGCGGCAGGAATGAAGCTGACATCGGACCAGGATCGAACGTAGTCTTCGCGATTTTCGATGATGACACCGTCTCGGTCGAGGAAGATGGCTGGTCGCATGCGCTGATTACCCTCCGACCGATAGTCGAGGTTTATCGGACAGCCCGCAGCGAAAAAAGCACGGCGCCCCAATGATTGGGGCGCCGGCTTATGCTGTCGATTCGACGTGCGGGCGAACTCAGGTCTGCACGGCCTTGACCACCGCCGCGAACGCATCGGCATCGCGGACGGCCAGATCGGCCAGGATCTTGCGATCGAGCTGCACGTTAGCAGCTTTCAGGTCCCGGACGAGCTTGCTGTAGGTCGTGCCGTTCAAACGAGCCGCAGCATTGATGCGGGTGATCCACAGGCTGCGCAATTCACGACGGCGATTGCGCCGGTCATGGGTTGAGTAAGCCATGGCGTGCAAGCGCGCCTCGTTGGCTTTGCGAAAGTGCTTGTGCCGCGCGCCAAACTGGCCCTTCGTCGCGGCAAGAACGCGGTTGTGGCGTCGGCGTGTCTTCACGCCGCCTTTGACTCTAGCCATTTCCCTGCTACTCCTTGTTCTGGTCATCAAAGCGCCGGCCTCGCAACGCGCGATCGGCGATGCCGGGCTACTTGTTCTTCAAATACGGGGCGAGTTTGTGAATGCGCCGCTCAATGCCCTTTCCTTCCACTTCGGTCATCTCGATGAAGAGCGCCTTCACCCGCGCCGGCTTTTTGCGTCGGAAGTGGCTCTTGCCCTGTCGGGTGCGCATCAGCTTGCCACTCCCCGTCACCTTGAAGCGCTTGGACGTAGATTTGTGTGTCTTGATCTTACCCATGATCTGTTCCTTCACCACAATTTCGCCGCAGCCCTGGGGCTGCGGCGAAACACATGCGCGACGAGTGCGGATCAAACCGGATACATCCTACGGCAGGCCGAACTGTTCGTTGGCTCGCTTTTGCGCCAGCTTCTCGCGATTCTGACGCCGGCGCAGCTCTGCTTCCTGCTCCTTGGTGAGCACCTTGGCAGGGGCGGCCTCCACCAGCACTGCCTCGCCCTCATCCGACTCGCTTTCCTCCAACTCGATGTCTTCGACTTCTTCCTCTTCCTCGTTATAGCCTGCGGCGCGATCCGCGGCGCGTTCGGCTTCGATTCGTTGCTGCGTCGACTTCAAATGCGCTGCAGCAAGCGTCGCCGGCGTCGGCGCGATGACGGCGACCAGCGCTTTACCCTCGAGGTTCGGCGCGACTTCTACGACGCCGATATCCGAAAGCTCTTGCACGAACCTTTCTATCAGCTTTAGCGCAACGTGTTGGTGAGCAACCTCGCGGCCGCGAAAGCGCAAGTTGAGCTTCACTTTGTTGCCGGCTTCCAGAAAGCGCCGTGCAGCGCGAATCTTGAACGCCAGATGGTGTTCAGTTGTCTTCGGGCGCAGCTGCACCCCCTTCACGTCGATCGTCTTCTGAGCCTTCTTTGCCGCACGCTCTTTCTTATCCCTTTCGTAGATGAAGCGTCCGTAATCTATGATGCGACAAACCGGTGGCTCAGCGTTTGGAGCGACTTCGATCAGATCCATGCGCATGTTTCGCGCCAGTTCCAGCGCATCACGCGTATCTACGACACCTTTGTTCGTGCCGTCTGGCATGATCAAGCGCACTTGCGGCACGCGGATCTGATTATTGATTCGAAAAGTCTGCTGCGGTGACGGTCGATTCGATTTTTGCTGCGCGATACTCTCATTCCTCCCCCGCCAAGCGGGACTGAACGTTTAAAACAGACAGGACTGGATTATAGCCGGTTGCTTCAGGCTTTCAAGGCAATCGCAAGTCATGCGCGCGACCGCTCACCTTCTGAACAGGACGGGGCACCCGAAGCCGTTGGAGACTCGGATGCCCCGTCGTGCACGCTGCCCACCAGCCGCATTGGCACCGCTTTATGGATACAGGCCGCGCGTCTGCGTCGCTTCGGCCACCCGGCCGATGCCGAGCACCAGCGCGCTGGTGCGCAAGTCCAGGTTCATGCGGATGGACTGCTCGTACACGTCGTGGAAGCTGCGCACCATGATGCGCTCCAAGCGATGGGTGACGTCGTCCTCTTCCCAGAACAGTTGCTGCAGGCTCTGCACCCACTCGAAGTAGCTGACGACCACACCGCCGGCGTTGCACAGAATATCGGGAATGACGAGCACATTGTTGGCCATCAGGATCTCGTCGGCCTCAGGGGTGGTGGGTCCGTTCGCACCTTCGGCAACGATGCGAGCCTTGATCCGGGCTGCGTTGGCGCGGGTGATTTGGTTTTCCATGGCTGCAGGCACCAACACATCACAGGGTAGTTCGAGCAGCTCGGCGTTGGTAATCGTATCGGCGCCGTCGAACCCCTGCACGGTGGGATGCTCACGCATGTAACGACGCAGGCGTGGGATGTCTATACCCTTAGGATTGTAGATGCCACCCTCGACGTCGCTCACTGCGATCACTTTGCAGCCCATCTCGTAGGCCGTCTGCGCGGTGACCGAGCCTACGTTTCCGAAGCCCTGCACCACCACGCCGATGCCGTCGAAATCCCAACCGAACGTCCGATATGCCTCGCGCACGGTGAACATGATGCCCCGGCCGGTCGCCTCGAAGCGCCCTGCCGAGCCCCCGATATTGATCGGCTTGCCGGTGACGATGGCGGGCACGGAATATCCGCGATGCATGGAGTAGGTATCCATGATCCAGGCCATGATCTGCGGATTGGTGCCCATATCCGGCGCGGGGATATCGCCTTCCGGGCTAATGAAAGGTGAAATTTCGGTCGCATAGCGGCGCGTCAATCCCTCCAATTCGCGCGGCGATAGCTCCTTCGGGTTGCACACCACGCCTCCCTTCGCGCCGCCATAGGGGATGTTCACCACGGCGCACTTCCACGTCATCCACATCGCCAGAGCGCGCACCTCGTCCAGGTCAACGTAGGGGGCATAGCGGATGCCGCCTTTCGTCGGGCCACGGGCGGTATTGTGGTGAACGCGGTAACCCGTAAAGCGACGAATCTCACCGTTGTCCATCTTGACAGGGAAGTTGACGGTGAGTTCGCGTTTACACGAACGCAACATATCGGCCAGCCCAGAATCGAGGTTGAGGATCTGGGCAGCGCGATCGAACTGGGCGAGCGCCGTCGCGTATGCGCTATCCCGCCTTTCGGTTGCCCGGCCCTGCAGAGGTGCGGGCAACTCGGCGCTGCCGTTCGCCAGCGTCTCTGGCGACGAGCGCGATGGGTTGGAGATCGTCATGGACCACCCTCCGAATCAGTTTGTATCGAATCTCAATCACACAGCAGGTGTCACCTGCACACAAAACCCGATGCATCCTGGCATCGTTTTTAAGATTCTATTACATCCAGATAGTCGAAGCGTTAGCGTCGTCCCGCGCGTTGCGACCATGTGCCACTCACATATACTGATCGGCGTGTTACACCTGGAGATCAATAACCAGAGCATGCGGCTGAATCCGCGCGATCCGCACTTCTACAACAACCCCTACCCCTACTATGATGCGATGCGGCAGCTCGCGCAGCCCTTCTACTGGGAGGACTTCGACCTGTGGTGCTTCGCGCGCTGGGACGACGTGAATGCCCTGCTGCGCGACCGGCGATTCGGCCGACAGATCACCCACCTGCGCACCCGTGAGGAGCTCGGCTGGCCGCCCATCCCCGATGCGCTGAAGCCGTTCTACGACGTGGACGACGCGACCATGATCCAGATGGAGCCGCCCAACCACACCCGGCTGCGAGGCCTGGTGCAGAAAGCGTTCATGGCGCGACAGATCGAAAGCCTGCGTCCGCAGATCCAGGCGTTGTGCGACCGGCTGATCGGCGAGATGTGCGCGCAGGGCACGGTGGATCTGCTGCCGGCCTACGCCACACCCATACCGGTCGTCACTATCGCCGACATGCTCGGCGTGCCGGTGGAGATGAGTGACGCGCTGCTGCGCTGGTCACACGCGATGGTGGCGATGTACGAACTGGGCCGCACCGCCGAGCAAGAGCGCAGAGCCGTTCAGGCCACCCAGGAGTTCTATGCCTATCTGAGCGAACTGGTGCAGGTGCGGCGGCGACACCCCACCGACGACCTGATCACGCGGCTGATCGAGGCCGAGGATCAGGGCAATCGGCTGACGGAGCACGAGCTGATCTCCGGGTGCATGCAGCTATTGAACGCCGGCCACGAGGCGACCGTGAACGTGATCGGCAACGGCGTGTTCGCGTTGCTGACGCACCGCGAACAGTGGGACAAGCTGGTGGCCGACCCCGCGCTGAGCAAATCCGCCGCGGAAGAGCTGATGCGCTTCGACACGCCGCTCCATCTTTTCACCCGCTGGGTGCTGGATGATCTGAACTGGAACGGACACGCTTTCAAGTTCGGCGACCAGATCGCGTTGCTGCTTGGCGCCGCGAACCGCGATCCGGACCGGTTTCCCAATCCCAATGTGCTGGACATCACGCGCGCCGAGAATCCGCACGTCGCATTCGGCGGCGGCATTCACTTCTGCGTGGGCGCGCCGTTAGCCCGCCTCGAGCTAGACGTCGCGCTCGGCACACTGGCGCGGCGGGTGCCCAACCTGCAGCTCGCCGAGCAGCCGGAGTATCGCAACGCCTACCATTTCCACGGCTTGAAGTCGCTGCGGGTCAAAGTGGACTGATCAGGGAATCTCCACCAGCACGTCGCCGGCAATCGCGTAGATGCGATCATCTGATTCTGGCTGAACCGTCGCCGAGCCGGTGAAACTGCCGAAGGCCGGCAGGATCATGCGGCGCGTCCCCACGACGAAACAGAGGAGCCTTTCGCTTAGCCCCGCTCTGCCTCGCAGGCGCATCGCCGGATGCACATGTCCGGCCAGCGTGTAGTAATTTGGCAGCGTGCCCGGCACATGACAGAGGGCGAACGGCGGCTCGATGTATGGCGCTTCGACGCAGACCATTCCCCATTCTGGAGGCGGATCGCCCGCATGCCGGTCGTGATTACCCCGCACGACGACGAATCGTTGGCGGGTGTGCTCCAATCGCCATCTGGTCACTGCTGCAAGCAAGCTCTCGGCAAGGCCGCTGCGCGCGTGGAGTGCATCGCCCAGGATGATTACGCGCTCCGCGCCGGTGCGCTCGATCGCTCGTGACAAACGCTTCAGGTCGTCGGCCAGGGCGCCCTCGGGCACGGCTAACCCGGCCGCACGAAAGGCCGACGCCTTGCCGAAGTGCATGTCGGCCACGAACAGGGTGCTACGACGCGGCCAGAACACCGCACGTTCGGCCAAAAGCTGAAGCACCTCACCGGCCACCGTGATCGCTTTCACCGCTCGACTCCCTGCGCTCGAATCGTGCCCAGAGCATACTCCGGAAGGGTGACGCAGCATCCAGGTCCATCACTCCTCGAACTGCGCCAGCATCCTGCGGATGCGATCGGCCAGCGACTCGCTGCTCAGTTGTTCGCGCAACCGATCCACCATCAGTGGAAAGGCGAGGGGTGTGGGCTTGACCACGTCCAGCAGCGTGATGCGACCGTTGGAGATGCGCTGCAGCGCGTGCGCGAGCCGGCTCTCTTCCAACTGGCGTTCCAGCACCTCGCGCCGCGCCTGCAACAAGAGCAGGTTGTCGGGATCGTATTTGCTGAACACCTCGTAGAACAAGGCGCTAGACGCCTGGAGCTGCCTGCTGGACTTGCGCCGGCTGGGTAAGCCTTCGAACACCAGGCCGGCGATGCGCGCCACCTCGCGGAATTGTCGCCTGGCCAGCTCGGCCGCGTTCAGGCTGGCAATCAGATCATCGGCCAGGCCCTGGGGCGAGAACAAATCACGCAGCCGAGGCAGGCTCCGCCCATCATCGGCCGACTGCGCGGCCTCGTCGCAAAAATCGGTTCGATCCGGCGAGAGCAGCTCGAAGCCGTAGTCGTTGACGGCGAACGAAAACGAGATCGGCCGGATGCGCGACAGGCGATAGGCGACCAGCGCCGCTAACCCTTCGTTGACGGCACGGCCGTCGAACGGGAAGAAGAACAGGTGATGGCCCTCGCGCGTCTGGACGCGTTCGATCAACAGCTCGTCGGGCTCGGGCAGCTTCGAACGTCGGGACTGAAGCTCGAGCAAAGGGCGGACGGCCTGCATCTCCGCGCCGATGAAACGGCCTGCACGCGCTTCGTCGAGCTTTTCGCGCAGCACGCGCGCCAGTTCGGTGGAGAGTGGCATGCGCCCACCCATCCAGCGCGGCACAGCCGGCCGCTTACCCGACGCACGGCGCACCCAGGCCGTGTCGTCCTGCAAGCGAACGAACTCCAGCAGGCGTCCGGCGAACAGGAAGCACTCGCCCGGCTTCAGCCAGCTCACGAACGACTCTTCGACCGAGCCCAGGCGCCCACCCCGCAAATACTGCACCTGGATGGATGCTTCGCCGACGATCGTTCCGATGGACAGGCGATGTTGGCGGGCGATCTCCCGGTCAACGACGCGATACACCCCATCCTCACAGGTCACACGCCGGAACTCGGGATATGCCTTCAACGCCCGGCCGCCGCGCGTCACGAAATCGAGCACCCACTGCCATTCCTCATCGCTCAAGTCTCGGTAGGCATAGGCGGTGCGCACCTCGTCGAGCAGCGCTTCGCTGCGAAAGCCGCCGCCCAGCGCCACCGTCACCATGTGCTGCGCCAGCACATCCAGCGGCTTGTCCATCGGCAGACGCGACTCGATCCTTCCCTGGCGGATTGCATCCCGCACAGCGGCGAATTCGACCAGCTCCAGGGCATGGGTGGGAACGCAGATCACCCGGCTCGGTCGCCCAGGCGCATGACCGCTGCGACCGGCGCGCTGCAACAGGCGAGCCGCCCCCTTCGGGCTGCCTATCTGCAACACACAATCCACCGGCGAGAAATCCACCCCTAGGTCGAGCGACGAAGTGCAGACCACCGCGCGCAGCCGGCCCGCCTTCAACTCGTGCTCCACGAATTCGCGCTCCGCTTTATCCAACGAACCGTGATGCAGCGCGATTCGGCCGGCCCACTCGGGGCGCGCTTGCAGGATGGCCTGGTACCACATCTCGGTTTGCGAGCGCGTGTTGGTGAAGATCAGCGTGCTGGCGTTTGCCTCGATCGCCGCTAACACCCGTGGCAGCATCACCAACCCCAGGTGGCCGGCCCAGGGGAAACGTTCCACCGCGTCGGGGATCAACGCGTCAACGACGATCTCCTTGGGCAAATCAGCGCGAACGAGGGTTGCGTTCGAGCCATTGGTCCCGATCAGCGCGCGCACTGCCACATCCAGATTGCCCAGCGTCGCGCTCAGTCCCCAGATACGCAGGTTGGGTTGCCAGCGGCGCAGTCGCGCCAATGCCAGCTCGACCTGTGTGCCGCGCTTGCTGCCCAGCAGCTCGTGCCACTCATCCACGACGACGCAGCGCAGATTGGCGAAACGTTCACGAGCATCGGGCCAGCTCAACAGCAGCGAGAGGCTCTCCGGCGTAGTGATGAGGACGGTGGGCAGGCGTTCCTTCTGCCTGGCGCGCAGCGACGAGGCCGTATCGCCGGTGCGGCGCTCGATTGTCCAGTGCAAGCCGAGCGCTTCGAGTGGCTCACGCAGGGCGGATTCGGTATCAGCAGCCAGGGCGCGCAGCGGCGTGACCCACAACACACGCAGCGCCGGCGCAGCATCGCGCGCCGCGCGTCGGCCGAGGGGACGATCATTGCGCACGTGCGGATCGCGCTCGCCAAGGGCTTCGGCCAACGGGCCCAACCAGACGGCCAGGGTCTTGCCGGCGCCCGTGGACGCATGCACCAGTCCGCTGCGGCCTTGCAGGTATGCGCGCCAGGCGTCCCGCTGGAAGTCAAACGGCTGCCAGCCGCGCGCCGCAAACCATTCGTCAATGCCGGTCAGTGCTGCTTCGGTTGCCTCGATCAATGGGCTCGCATGATAATCAACGCCGGGAAGCGCAGGGGCAGGCAGCAGCCCTGCGGCTATTCTTCTGGCGGCAGCAACGCGCGGATCATCTCCAGCGTGTCGGCATCCTCGACGCGTTTGTCGTCGCGCAGGCGCAGAATGCGTGGGAAGCGCACGGCGATACCGCTCTTGTGGCGGGAGGAACGCTGGATGCCCTCGAAACCGAGTTCGAACACCAGATGTGGCTTTACGGTGCGAACCGGCCCGAACTTCTCCAGCGTGTTGGCGCGGATGAAGGCATCCACGCGGCGAATCTCCGCATCGGTCAGGCCGGAATAGGCTTTGGCAAAGGGCACCAGCCGGCCGCCGCTGCGCGGGTCGCCGTCCCACACGGCGAAGGTGTAATCGGTGAACAGACTGGCGCGCCGACCATGGCCGGCTTGGGCGTAGATCAACACGGCATCGGCCGTATAGGGCGCAACCTTCCACTTCCACCAATCGCCGACGATGCGCCCTACCCCGTAGGCGCTGTCCAGCCGTTTGAGCATCAGCCCTTCGGCTTGGTGTTCGCGACTGTGCTGCTGATGGCGCACCAGCGCCTCCCACGAATCGGCTTCGACGACGGGCGAGAGCTTGAGCGCAGGCGACGCACATCGGGCGATCAGCTGCGTCAACTGTTCGCGTCGCCAGCGCAGCGGCCGGTCGCGGATATCCTTGCCATCGAGTTCGAGCAAGTCATAGGCGAACAAGGCGACCGGCGCATCGGCGAGGATCTTCTTCGTCAAAGCCTTGCGACCGATGCGCGTCTGCAACCGGTTGAACGACAGGACGCGCCCATCCTTGAACGGCATGATTTCGCCATCCAGGGCCGTGCCATCCGGCAGCGCCTCACCGATGGCCGCAATCTCCGGGAAACGCGCGGTCACCAGCTCCTCACCGCGCGACCAGACGAACGTTTGCCCGCGGCGGCGGATGAGCTGGGCGCGGATGCCGTCCCACTTCCACTCGGCCTGCCAGTTGCGCACATCGCCCAGTGCGCCTTGCAGGGTCGTCGCGAACACCGCCGGATCGGCATCGAGCAGGCGACCGCGAGCATCGGTGGGCAGTTTGCTCTCCAGGGCGTAAGCGAGGAAGAAGGGATAAGGCCGGCTGATGTCGGCATCGCTGGTCTGGTGCGCAACGAGCTGAGCGAAGAAACGCGCACTGGGCTGCCATTCGCCCATCAGCCGGTGCGCAAGCGTGGCTTCATCCACACCGCTGGCTTCGGCCAGGGCACGGACGACGAGCTTTTGCGAGACGCCGACGCGGAATGCGCCGGTGATCAGCTTGTTCCAGACGAAGCGCTCGCGCGGCTCGAGCGACGCCCAGGCTGCGAGCACGGCGCGCTTCCTGGTCGCTTCATCGGCCGTACGGAGCGGCAGCAGCGATCCTTCGATCCAATCGGCCAAAGAACGCCTCGCCACAGAAACGTCGGATGGGTCATCGAGATGGACGTCGAGCAAGGCCATGGTCTCGGCCAGGTCGCCCACGGCAGCGTAGCATTCCTCGAACAGCCAGGCGGGAATGCCGGCTGCCTCCGCAGACCAGGCGCGCAGGCTTGCGGTAGGCACCGCCTGGCGCGGCCGACGCCCGATGAGGAAGTAGATCGCCCAGGCGGCATCGGCCGGCGGCGCAGCGCGAAAGTAGCGCGCCAGCGCGGCGACTTTCTCGCCGGTCTTGTTGGTCGCATCCAGTTCGGCGTAGAGCGAGGCGAAGTCACGCATGATCGTGTCGGCCCTGCATCATACGCGAGACACCTGACCCGACGAGACGTGACATAGCTTAGAATAGCGCTTGCACCGTTCGGTAGTGCAATTGCCGATGACAACCTTTTCGTCCTCCCTCCCTCAGCCGAAGGATGTGCCCGGGCCAGTGGGGTTCACCAACAGCCTGCGCAACCTCCGCGCCTTCCAGGCCAACATTCTCGAGTTCCTCACACGCATCGCGCGCGAATACGGTGACTTCGCGCAGTTCGACTTCGGCCCATTCCGGATGTACCTGGTCAATCATCCTGACCTCATCCATCAGGTGCTGGTCGAGGACGCCGCGAAGTACTACAAGACGCGGCTGACCAAGGAACTGCTGCGGCCTTCGCTTGGTGAAGGGCTGCTGATCAACGATGGGGAGCCGTGGAAGCGACAGCGCCGGCTCATCCAGCCGGCGTTCCATGCCACGCGCATCGCCGCCTACGCAGAGACGATGGTGAGTTACACCGAGCGCGCCATCGCCGAATGGCAGCCCGGCCAGACGCGCAGCGTGGAGCACGACATGATGGCGCTCACGCTCGACATCGTGATCAAGACGTTGTTCGGAGAGCAGCTCACTGCGCAGGAGCGGGACGACATCGGGCGCGCGGTGGACGTGGGCCAGGAGCAAGTCGGCCAGGCGTTCAAGACCATCTTCCGCCTGCCGCGCTGGATACCCACGCCAGCCCGGCGCGAGGGCGAGTGGGCCACGAATGTGATCAATGCCATTATTGCGCGTTTCATCGCGCGCTATCGCCAGACCGGCCAGGATCGCGGCGACTTGCTCTCTATGATGCTGGCCACGGGCGACGAATCCGGCAGCATGAGCGACGCGCAAGCGCGCGACGAGGCCTTTACCTTGATCGTGGCCGGTCACGAGACCACGGCCAACACCCTGACCTGGGCGTGGTATCTGCTCTCCCAGCATCCGCAGGCCGAAGCGGCACTGTATGCCGAGCTGGACAACGTGCTGGGCGGGCGCGCTCCGACCTTCGCCGATCTGCCCAGGCTGCCGTTCACCGAAGCCATTGTGAAGGAGACGCTGCGAATGTATCCGGCGGCCTACATCACCTCGCGCGAACCGCAGCAGGATGTCCGCATTGGCGACTATCGTGTGCCGAAAGGGCGAACTGTCTTGATCTCTCCCTACGTCACCCAGCGCGATCCACGCTGGTTCGACGAGCCGGAGCGATTCAAGCCGGAGCGCTGGCTGAGCGACCTGGAGAAGCATTTACCCAAGTTCGCCTACTACCCGTTCGGCGGTGGGCCGCGCATCTGCATCGGCAACATGTTCGCCTTTATGGAAGCACGGTTGATCCTGGCGACGATCGCGCAACGCTTCCGGCTGGCGCTCGCGCCAAATCACCGGGTGGAAGTGGACCCGTTGGTGACCCTGCGGGCCAGGTATGGCATGCGCATGGTGGTGCAGGCACGCCAACCCGCTCAGGGCATAGCGACATCGGCGTCTTCCACCGCCAGGTCGTCGCGCTCGCCCTGAAAGCGCGTCTCGATGGCCTGCGCTGCGATGCCTTGCCCGGTCAGCCAGCGCGCGAGAACGCCGTTGTAACCGTGGGTCACCCACACCCGCGCGGCGCCGGTCTCGCGCACCACCCGAATCAGCGACGGCCAGTCGGCATGATCCGACAGCACGAAGCCACGATCTACCGCGCGTCGGCGACGAGCGCCGCGAATCTGCATCCAACCCGATGCGAAAGCCGAGCTGAACTCGCCGAAGCGGCGCATCCAGCTCGTGCCGTTGGCAGAAGGTGGGGCGATGATCAACGCGCCGTTGAACGCCTGTGCGTCGCTCACATTGCCCACGTAACGCGCATCTGGCAGTGGGATGCCGGACGGATAGACGGAGTTGACGCTCGCCACCGCGCCGTGCACGAAGATCGGGCCGATCGAAGCGTCCACGCCGGCCAGCAGACGTTGCGCCTTGCCCAGCGCGTAGCCGAAGAGCACGCTGGCCCGCCCCTGGGCTGCGTTCTCCTGCCACCAGGCGTTGATCTCGGCGAAGATCTCGCCTTGCGGGCGCCAGCGGTACACCGGCAGCCCAAATGTGGACTCGGTGACGAAGACGTGGCAACGCACCAGCTCGAACGGCGCACAGGTGGGATCGGGCTCGGTTTTGTAGTCGCCGGATACCACCCACACCTGGCCGCGGTGCTCGACGCGCACCTGAGCCGAGCCAAGGATGTGGCCGGACGGGTGAAACGAAACGCGCACGCCGTTGATGCTGATCGGCTCGCCATAGGGCCAGGGGCGAACCACGCTCGCCGTCGGGCTGCGGCTCAGGCGCAAGCGAACCAGCGCAGCGCCCTCCTCGGCCACGAGATACAAGTCGCATCCCCAACACAGGTGGTCTGCGTGGGCGTGCGTGATGACGGCGCGTGGCACGGGCTGCCACGGGTCCACGTAGAAGTCGCCCGCCGGGCAGAACAGGCCGGCATCGGTCAGCCTGAGCAGATCGGACACGAAGCGAATACTAACGCGATTTGGCGTTTGGCGTTCGAGCATGCTAGCATCACGGAATCATGACGAATCGAGTTGCGCTGTTCGTGACGTGCATCGTGGACATGATCTTTCCCGACGTCGGCGAGGCTGCACTGGAAGTGCTCGAAGCGCAGGGGGTGGCAGTGGACTTTCCCGAAGCGCAGACGTGCTGCGGCCAACCGGCCTTCAACTCCGGCTTCGTCAACGAAAGCCGCGCCGTGGCCGAGCACTTCCTGGACACCTTCAAGGGCTACGATGCCATCGTCACGCCCTCTGGATCGTGCGCGGCGATGGTGCATCACTATTACCCCGAATTGTTCAGGCATCACCCGCGCCGTGACGAAGCCGAGGCAATCGCCGCGCGCACCTACGAACTGACGCAATACCTGGTTGACGTGCTCGGCGTGAGCGACCTCGGCACGGCGCTGCCTTGCCCGACGCGCGCCGCCATCCACGACGCGTGCCACGGCTACCGCGGCTTGCACATTGACCGGCAGCCACGCGTCTTGCTCAGCCACGTCAAGAACCTGACGCTGGTCGAGTTGCCCGGCCACGATCAATGCTGCGGCTTCGGCGGCTTGTTCGCCATCAAGATGGGCGAAATCAGCAGCGCGATGCTGGCCGACAAGATGAAGGCAATCGAGGCGACCGATGCCAACGTCATCATCACCGGCGACGCGAGCTGCATGATGCACATGAACGGCGGGTTGGCGCGCAACGGCTCCGGGAAACGCGTGGTTCATGTGGCCGAGGTGCTGGCAGGGAGAATCTGAGATCTTTCATCTTTCATCTTTCATCTTTCATTCCTCATTGGGAGGTTGCCATGAGCAAAGTGACAGCGGAACAAATGAAGGCGCGCACCAAGCAATATGCTCTGCGCGTTCTGAAGGTTTACGAGGCGCTTCCAAAACGGGAAGAGGCGCGGGGGATCGGTCGGCAGATGCTGCCCTCCGGAACATCGGCTGGGGCAAACTATCGCGCTGTGTGCCGGACAAGATCGGATAAGGACTTCCTCTCGAAGCTGGGCATCGTCATCGAGGAAACGGATGAGACCGCGTTCTGGATAGAACTGTTAATCGAAGGCGGAATCATGCCGGCCTCGAGACTGTCCGCGCTTTTGAAAGAATCGGACGAGCTGCTTGCTATATTCGGCGCCACGCAGCGCACTGTCAAAGCCAGGCTGCGCAGGCGGCAAGCGTCCAAGCCGAAGCTCCCGCCCAAATGAAAGATGAAAGACGACACATGAAAGATAACTTCACTCAGGCTTCCATCATCGCGCTCAAGGACATCCAACTACAGACGGCGCTCGACCGCGGCACCACGCGCGGCGTGAACGCGCGGATCGCGGCCATGGGCGAGACGACCGACGCAGCGGCGCTGCGACATCAGGCCCGGCTGGCTCGCGAGCGCGCCTTGAACAATTTGCCCGACCTGCTCGAACAACTGGAGCGCAACGTCACCGCCAACGGCGGCCACGTGCTGTGGGCGCGCAGCGCAGCCGAGGCCAACCAGCTCATCCTCGACCTGTGCAAAGAGAAAGGCGTGCGGCGCGTGACCAAGGGCAAGAGCATGGTCACGGAGGAGAGCGGGCTGAATCACGTCCTCGAGGCGCACGGCATCGAAGTCAACGAGAGCGACCTGGGCGAGTACATCGTCCAGCTGGCGCACGAGACGCCTAGCCACATCGTCTTTCCCATGCTGCACAAGACAAAGGAGGCGACGGCGCAGTTGCTGCACGACAAACTGGGCATGCCGATGACCGATCGGCCGGAGGACATGACGCGCTTCGTGCGCAAGGTCATGCGCCAGAAATATCTCGAGGCCGACATGGGCATCAGCGGCGTCAACTTCGCGGTCGCCGAAACCGGCACCATTGCCACGGTCGAGAACGAGGGCAACAACCGGCTGTCGTGCGGCACGCCGCGCATCCACGTGGCCGTGATGGGCATCGAGAAGGTCGTGGCGACGTGGGAGGACTTCGCCATCCTGGTACAGCTGCTCAGCCGCAGCGCCACCGGCCAGCGGATGACCGTCTACACCAACCTGATGAGCGGGCCGAAGCGCGCGGGCGAACCGGATGGCCCGGAGGAGTTCTACCTGGTCATCATGGACAACGGCCGCGGACGCATCCTCGGCAGCGAGTATGCCGAGAGCCTGGCTTGCATCCGGTGCGGCGCGTGTCTGAACGCGTGTCCAGTGTATCAGAACATCGGCGGCCACGCCTACGGCTGGGTGTACCCTGGGCCGATCGGCTCGATCGTCACGCCGCTGCTGCTGGGGCCGACCAACGCGCCCAAGTTGCCGTATGCCAGCAGCCTGTGCGGCGCATGCCAGAGCGCCTGCCCGGTCGAGATTGCCATCCCCGATATGCTGCTGAAACTGCGGCGCGATCTGGTGCGGGCCGGGGATGCGACAGCCGACTGGCGCGCAGGTATGGCGCTGTGGCAGAGGGTGATGCAATCGCCGCGGCTGTATCGCCTGGGCGGCAAGCTGGCCAGCCTGGCGACGAACGGCCTGGCTGGGCGCAGCGGCACGATTAAATCGCTGCCGCCGCCCTTCAACGCGTGGACGAACAGCCGCGACTTCCCCCCGTTCGCGCGCGAGCCGTTCCGGGAGCGGTGGAAGCGGCGCAGGGCGAACAGACGAGGGCAAGGCAGTGCGTAGGCCGGAATCGCCACGTCGAAAGGCAAAACATGTCAACCGAAACACCGCGATACAACCTGGACCTTTTGCGCCATGAGCGATTCCCCCGTTCATCGCAATATCGCCCGAAACTCGTCATCGAATGTGACATGGGGCCGAATGTGCTGTGGCTGACCGAGTTCTTGAGCGAGGCGATGGATTTCGAACCGGGGATGCGCGTGCTGGATCTGGGATGTGGCAAAGCGTTGAGTTCGATCTTCCTGGCGCGGGAGTTCGGCCTGGAAGTCTGGGCCGTGGATTTGTGGATCTCGCCCACGGAGAATGCAGAGCGCGTTCGCCGCGAGGGTCTGGAGCGGCGTGTATTTCCGATCCATGCGGATGCCCGTGCGCTGCCCTTCGCCGAAGATTATTTCGACGCAATCGTTTCGGTAGATGCATTCGAATACTTCGGAACCGATGGCACCTATCTCGGATCGCTGATCAAGCATTTGAAGCCCGGGGGTCAAATCGGCATAGTGAATGCAGGGTTGATTGAGGAGATCGAGGCGCTGCCGGAAGAGTGGCCGGACGACTTTTGCACCTTTCACACCCCGGAATGGTGGAGGAAGCACTGGGAGATTACGCGGCTGGTCAAGGTGGAGAATGCAGAGCAGCTACCGGATGGACGAGCACCCTGGCTGCGCTGGCACAGCGCAACGGGGACGACCGACAATGCGTATTTGAGGTCGGACGCCGGGAGAAATCTCGGGATACATCGCATCGTGGCCCGGCGAGTGCGTAGATAGAGATCTATCCTCCCACGTGATTTGCAGGCTGCCGCTCGCGACGCATCAAGATATCTCTGCAACACGTAGAGCTCAGAGGTCGAGCTACTGTTC
>FWWM01006774.1_pt1 | contig 23656 bp, 37 predicted proteins | sample 2228351 | NCBI WGS metagenome assembly FWWM01 (sample SAMEA103939774, study PRJEB20133) | metagenome
CGGTGTTTTTGGTCTGCTTCCTATTCTTTTTTCATAGCGCCAGAACAGCACGAGAACTAACGACTTTTTTACGCTTTCGCCAATTCACCGTCAGGTCTTACGCTGTGGCTCCAGACCTGACGAACTCTTGGCGATTCATTAGATGGAGGATATATCGATCTGACAAAATATCGTGCTGATACGCTTGAGAACATACCTGAACTTTGTAATGAACACCTATTCGGTGATGATGCGGGATGGGAATTGAACTTGGAATTTAAGGGAAAAGAGGATTTACTTAGAATAGTGAATTTGTTTATTGCAAAATCTTCGAAAGAAAGCCCACAACACTGGTCAAGCGCATATCGCATACCGGTTCTGCTTATAGGAGAAAAGCAAGGGATTATGCCAAGGAACTCCCTGATTTTGTGGAGGCAAGAAGAATTCTTCTTGTAGAGAATGGCAACGAAATAAGTTTTGTAATACACAACAAAATAGAAATATTAAAACAGAATACTGCATATCACAAACTTAAAGACTTGGGATTTATAGAAGAACCCTGCTTAGCAAACACGAGCTTTATTGAGAAATACGTGGACCAGTAGCAAGATTAATAAGTTAAGAAAACATATAAGAGTTCATATGGTGACCAAAACTCTTACGAATCCTGAAATGTTAAGAAGCAAATCAAGCATAATTGACGTTATTCAGAGTATTGAGGAATTTGAAAGAATGAACAAAACTTCGGGTGCTATTGTTAAAGTGCAAAATCGGTCATTGGGTGCTTACTATGACATTGTATCATTAAAAGATGCCCAACAAAATTATCGTAAATGGGTGGGCTGTGACATATACCTCAAATTTTGGGAGAAAAACTACTTTCTCGATTTGTTAAGAAACTACAGTTAATTGCTTCTTTATTTCTGGGCAAAGTTTATAAATCACCCCTCAGTCGGCAGAAATCATGGCAAAAAAGAAACAGTCAGACGCGGCACAGCACCCAGAACGCTCCCCGCCGCCTGAATCTATTGAGCCGAGTTCTTTGCCAGCCCAGCCTGAAATCAATATTGGAATGGTCGGGCACGTTGACCACGGAAAAACAACCCTTGTGAAAGCTTTGTCAGGAAAGTGGACTGACACGCACAGCGAGGAGATAAAGCGCGGAATCACAATACGGCTGGGATATGCTGATGTCACGATTTACAGGTGCGGCACTTGCGAGGGTGCTGACGCTTTCAGCATCCAGCCGACCTGCCAGAAATGCAAAAAACCAGCTGTTGCAGTGAGGAAGTTCTCGCTTGTTGACGCTCCCGGGCACGAGTCCTTGATGGCGACAATGCTTTGCGGCGCGAACATTATTGACGGCGCATTATTGCTTGTCTCGGCGCAGGAAAAATGCCCCCAGCCCCAGACAATGGAGCACCTGCAGGCATTGCAGATTGTTGGCATAAAGAACATAATAGTGATCCAGAACAAGATTGACCTTGTCACGCCAGAGCAGGCAAAGAAGAATTATGGCGAGATAAAGGCATTCCTGAACGGCACTCCTTACGAGAACGCACCCATAATCCCTATGTCCGCCCTGCACAGCGTCAACCTTGACATTTTGCTCGAGGCAATACAAAAAAACATTCCGACTCCAAAAAGGGACCTTGACAAAAGCCCGTTGATGTTTGTCGCGCGCTCTTTTGACATTAACAAGCCGGGCGCCGTGCCTGACAAAATGGTCGGAGGGGTCCTTGGGGGCGCTTTGAAGCAGGGCAAGATAACAGAAGGGCAGGAAATCGCAATACTTCCCGGTTTTGAGGTTGCCGAGAAAAAGCAGTGGAAGCCATTGACGACAAAAGTGCTCAGCATAATGACCGGCGGAGTCAGGGTTCCTGACGCAGGCCCAGGAGGCAGCATTGCAATAATGACCCTTCTTGATCCTGCTGTTGTGAAGTCAGACAAGCTGGTCGGCTCTGTAGTAGGACTTCCTGGCAAGCTGCCGCCTGTTTGGAATGAATTAAAGCTCGAGCCCCACTTGCTTGAACGAGTGGTGGGTGCAAAGGACAAGCTTGTTGTTGAGCCTGTAAAGATGGGCGAATTACTGATGCTTAACGTAAATGCCGCTGCCACAGTTGGCATTGTGAAGTCATTGAGCAAGAAAGAGATTGTGTGCACCCTGAGAAGGCCTGTCTGCGCAGAAGCAGGCGCGAATGTTGTCATGTCAAGGAACATGGGCCAAAGGTGGAGATTAATCGGCTATGGCACAATCAAGGCTTAAACTCCCTCGAACTTGCGCGACATAACGGAGTTAGGAGCGCATGAGTGAGGAGTGTCTCGTCGTCGTTATTAGGAGTTCGCGTTATCTGATGAAATTAAACAAGAAATAATAAAAAAACAAAAAATTGTTCTTAGACGTATCTCATCGCTGCTATGTTTCTCCTGCAGACCGCGTATGACTGCTCGACGCACTTCCTGCGGCAGTAGTCCTGGTTCGGGTTGGCAAGCGCGCAGGCGTTCTTTGCAAGATAGTAGCACTCGCTTGAGTTCTTTGCAGGGTCTGTTGCCTCTGTGCCGATTCCTTTGCAGTCATATGCCCCAATCAAGCCGAGCTGGCGGTCATACTTGCCTGTGTAAATGAAAAGCTTCATCTTGTCAAGGCATTCCTGCTGGCAGAATATGTTTCCCTTGTTGTTCTGCACGCACTCTCTTCTTGCTTCCCCCAGGAAATACTGGCTGTTCGGGTCAGCGGTTATTTGCAGGTTGCACGTCTGGGTTGTTGTCGGCATGCCAATCCTGCGGATGACGCTGCTTTTCGGCACCACGCTGCTTGACGTTGCCAGTGTCCTGTAGTCAGTGTACGGGCTTACTCCTGCAAAGACAACTATTGACTGCAGGACAAACATTGCAATACACAAGACTGCAAACATTCCTTTTTTCATCAAAAATCCCCCCTTTTGTGGTTTTTAAATCAGATGAAAGTGACTGGTATAAATACTTTTCCCAAATCATTCGTAGTCGTCGTAGTCCTCTGGGTCCCCTTCCTCATCATCCTCGTCAAGGCGCAAAAATTTGTCCTGCATTGAAATCACCCTCCCCCGTTGTTTTCCGGGCCGTGATTAACGCGAGAGCCTGAGCCACTGCCGCGCAATCTCCTTTGCCCGGCGGGCGTTCTTTATGCTGCTCTTTTCAAGGATATTGAATTCTATCTGGTTTAGCAGCTTGACTCTTTTTTCTGGCTGGTTTGCCATTAAATCACCCCATAGCAGAATAACATATTTGCCTATTTAAGCTTTGTGCAACTGCAGAATAAATGCAAAAAAAATAAAATGAAAATGCTTCTTACGCCTTTCCGAGAATCCTGAAGACCTTTGTGCCGCACGCAGGGCATTCTCCCTTTGCAGCCTTCATCCCGTTCTTCATGACAACTTCCTTTGCGTTCTTTATCTCAACTTCCTTTTTGCACTTCATGCATCTTCCTTTTGGCATTGAAAATCACCCCAGAGTGTTAATAGACGACAAAAACACAGAGGTGCTATATAAAAGTTTGGTTTCAAAGGAAAATGAGGCAAAATAAGGTAAAAATAAGGATTTAAACATCCACGAATACCTTGTGCTTCTCATTCCCTGACAATTCAGCCAAAATACGTTTGATTATTGCTTTTTCAGGATCAGGCATTAATTTTACGCGCTCTTTTATGTCAACAAAACTCTTAAAGGGCTGCTTTTCTCTCATTTCAAGTATTTCCCACATATGTTTCTTTCCAACTCCCGGCAGAAGCTCCAATTGGTGCATTCTCGTTGTTAAGGGTCTTGCCGTGTTTAAGAAGTCCACAAAGCGCTGTTCGTTCTTGCGGACAAGGTCTTTTACAACAAACTCAAGCTCTGTTTTTGCTGTCGCAGTAAGCTTTTCCATTGGCAGCTTGCCAATTATGTGGTGTATTTGGTCCCTCTTGCCTTCTCCTATGTAAACTTCTGCCAAGGGCTGCAAAAAGACGTCTTTCTTTGGCACGAGCTCAAGCAGGGTAAAGTGGTTTTTGCCTATTGCCTGCACTATCGGCGATTTCCTGTGGCTTGGTCTTGGGTCAAAGGGATATCCGTGCGGCAAGAAGTCTAGCACGATTGCAAACTCTTCCTTGGTCTGCCTTCTTTCGGGTTGTGTCGTGCCTTGTTCCATATGCTGTTCCCCTAGTCATTTTCCACAATGTTTAATGCCAAAAATAGCGAAATATATAAACATTGCGCCAACTCCGTTCTTGTTATGAGTGTAGACGATGTTATCTTGTACACTGGCACATTCCAAGAATTAAAAAAAATGCACAAAGGGAATCTCGTGGATGGCGACATGCGGCTTGAAAAGATTTATTGTGGCAATTATGACAGTGCACTCCGGAAATTCAAGGAGTATTTATGCAGCATTGGCGCCTCTGCGGCTTATTACTTCCACCACTCGGTCATGGGAGACAGGATTCATTGCTTCAGAGGCTATCCTGCAAGAATGAGAAGGAACAAGATGCACGGTGACAAAAGGCAGAAATAATTACTTCGCAATCTCCGCAATCGTGTCTGCTATCTTCTTGCAGTTCTCGTTCGTCACAGTGAGGGCATAACCCTGCAGGATCATCTTGACATCATCTGCGGTCTTTGGGAGGGTGTCAATCAGCTTGTGGACGTGCTGTTCCTTCATCCTCGGTATTTCCAGCTTTGTAAGTGCGTTCTCGAGCTCCTTTGCCTTTTTTTGTGACAAGGTGCCTGTGCTTTCCAAGTGGTCAAGTGTCCTTTGTGCCCTGAAGCCAAGCTCCTTGTCCTTTTCCTTTATCTGCTCAAGGATTTTCTTGACTTCTGCAGAATTTGTTGCTGATTCTGACAATACCTTGTGAGTCATTTTTCACACCTTTTTAGGTGGACAGGATGCACTATAACTGTTTTTTGTTTTCCGCCGTCGAGTATCTCGACATTGTAGCAGTCTCCCTGCTTTCCAACAATTTTTCCGACCTTGCCGTGGAACCTGAGATGGTAAATCCCGCCCTGGACAGCAGGCTCTGCAAACAATGTAACCTTGTCGCCTGCCTTGTACGCGGCAAAGTAAGACGCAAGACTTATCTTGCCTTTCTGGCGAACATTCTTGCGCATCAGCTTCCTTGTCCTGCGGCGGTAGCCACCCTTGCGCTTGCCCATACTGATGAGTGTTTATGGCTGGTTTAAAAAGGTTGCGGTGAATTGTTCCGTCGGTGCCCAAGAAGCGAAGATTTTATATACAAGTTAATTCAACCAGTAGCACTATTAAGGAGTTAAGAAAATTAAAACAAAAGTGACGGTGAGAGGAGGATTCACAATGAAGAAGTTCTTTGAAAAACTGTTCGGGTCGGACAAGCAATACGATGAGCTTGCTGCAGAGGAAGGTTATGTTGAGCTTGACACAGAAGGCGGAGAGGGGCACTCAAGGATTCTTGTCAGGCCGTTCCAGCTGGATGATTTTGAGGACGTAAAACCAATTCTTGACTCCTTGCGCGAGGGATACACCATTGCGCTTGTTAACATAAAGCCATTGAAGGAGCGCGACCTTGTCGAGCTGAAGCGGGCCATAAACAAGCTGAAGAAGACAACCGATGCCATTGAGGGCGAGATTGCGGGCTTTGGCGACGACTACATTGTTGTCACCCCCAGCTTTGCATCAATCTATCGCTCAAAGCAGACAAAGGAAGTCAAGGCAGCTTCTGATGATGCATCCCAGGAATAATCTTTTTTTTGACAAGCTTTAAAAGGCACGGCGTTGTTTGTGTTTTATGGCTTCCGCAAAAGCGCTTGATGATTTTGTGAAAGCAGAGATTGCAAAAATCAAGCCTCTTGGCGGCTTTGCTGTTTCTTTCAGTGTATTGGATGCATATCCTGGGCAGGGTGAATTCACCATTACAGGATGCCTTAACGGCGCAAGCATTGAGTACAGGCACAAGCGTGATGACGGTTCAGCAATAGGGGGCCCGATCAATCTAAAGCTCCTAAAGGATGGCGATTCAATCATTATCAAGGCGAAAAAGGACGGCGTTTTCTCGATGAATGTCAATGACAGAAGGTATGATAAACCAGGCACATTGATGTCCGCGCTGGAAGAGGACGAGTTTTTGCCCAAGCCGGACTTTGCTGACAACTCTGAAATGGACGAGGTGTTTGAGTTCGGCAAAAAAGCAATTTATTCTGTCAGGGCGGCAATTGAGCGTTATGTGCCTGGGGCTTTGGACCTTATTGAGGGTTATTTTTCGCGCTCCCTTCTTCCTCCCGAGGAAAACCCTGACCTGAGGACAAATGCTGAAATCTTTGCGAAATTCAACCTTGACACAAAATTGTGAAAACCGCAGATTTTTTAAATTCGTGATGCGAACTTGCTTTTTATGGCGACAGAAAAAATAACAGCCACCCTCAAGGACCAGCCCTGTCCTGTGTGCGGCCAGAAAAAATTAACCCTGACAGAAGCAGAGACAGAAGTGCCTTATTTTGGCAAGCTGTTCATTTTCTCAATGCACTGCGAGAACTGCAAGTACCACAAGTCAGATGTTGAGGCAGCAGAGAAAAAAGAGCCGTGCAGGTATGTGTTTGAGGTCAGCGGCAAGGATGACTTGCAGGTGCGGGTCATCAGGAGTTCAGAAGCAACTGTCAAGTTTGAGCGCATTGGCACGATTGAGCCGGGTCCTGCTGCAGAGGGTTTTGTCACAAATATTGAGGGCTTGATTGGCAGGATAAAGGAGCAGATAGAGAAAGTAAGGGACATTGAGGAAGACGAGGATGCAAGGCAAAAAGCCAAAAACCTTCTCAAGAAGCTCATGAAAGTCCTTTGGGGTGAGGAAAAGCTCAAAATAACAATTGAAGACCCCTCGGGAAACTCAGCAATTATTTCTGAAAAGGCAAAGAGGACAAAGCTATAAAAACAGCCAGAAAGTTCTTTGCCTGCATGGTTCACGCAAGATTGTATGTTGGAAGGCATGAAAGACGCTGTGAGGACCCAATGCCTCTGGGAGCATATGCTTCCTGTCTCACAAGCCATGGTGCTGTCAGGCGAAACGTGCAATATGCCGAGTCCCTTGAAGAAGTTGTTAAGAAGGCACTGCGCGCAGCAGAGAACTCAATCAGCTCAGTAGAAATCATTGACAATGAGCAACGCACAAGATACAACAACCTTATGCTTAAGTATCAGGGGTACAAGCCGCTTTCGCAGCACGAGCTTGCAAGGGTTGCGGCAATGATTAATAAGCAATATGGCAACAGAACCTCCCACGTATCCCTCTCAATAACAAGAAGGCATTAGCGTTTTCCGTCATTAGTAATGTGTTTTGGCCAGTAGTCCTTTGTCCTGCGGGGCGGTATGTAAGGTGGGATTGGTTTTTGAGAATAGACTTGGGCAAGCTCGTAAAATCTCAAGCCAGCATGAAAACCGCGATTTTGTGGTGGTTCTGTATTGGCAACTTGGCTGTCAATGCTGTTGTTAGCCACTCTTTTCCCCTTTTTTTTTCTGAACGAAAAAAAAGAGCTGTATAAAAAGATTATCTGTTAAAGCACAGTGATAAAAACGCTTATTTTTTTGCAGGATTTTTCTTTGTGTGGTGCCTGTGCAGCTTTATGATAAGCTTGTGGCGCATATTGCCTCTGTGGAGTGTAACAACCACTTCTGGCTTTGAATAATCGCCGTACAATGCCATTATCATGATTGCGACGGCAGCTGCAAGCATGAATATTGTGAGCGCAATGCTGCCTGTGCTCTGCATTCCGACAACAGGGATTGCCTGCCATGCCGTAATTGGCTTTGCAGCACTGCCTGTTATTGCAGGAGCCCTTTCTGTTTGCTGCAAATCCTTGGGTGCTTCCTGTGATTCAGGCGCGGTTTCCTGGCTTCTTGGAGGCAGCGGCGCTGTCACTTCCTGCCTTGGCTGGGTTGACAACGGCTTTCTGTAATAAATTGAGGAATAATAACCGCTCCCTCCGCCGCCCCCTCCTCCGCTCGGGGTTGGAGCGGGTGATGGTGTGCTTACTGTCGTGCCCAATGTGGTGTTTTCGCTGAGCAAATCCCCTGTCTCATTGTTGAACGACGCATTAACAAGGTTGTAAAACACAATGCCGTCAGGCGCAGACGGAGAAACGTTTGACTGTGATGTTTATTGCAATGCTTGTTCCTGGAGTCAGGTTGCCGAGGATAAATGTGTTGTTTGTTCCAGCAAGGGGGCTTGGTTGTGCTGAATCAAAGATAACAATTGCTGAATAAGTGTCATTAACTGTGACGTTGTAAGCCGTGCCGTTTCCTGTGCTGTTCACAGTGATAGTGTACTTAAGCTGGCTGCCGGGTGCAACACTGCTTGAGTTTCCTGTTTTCGTGACTGATATGTTGCTGAGGTTGAGCACCGGCGGGTTGAGTACTGTTGTGCTTTCTGTGTCGTGTGCGCTTAGGAATGCGCTTGTTTCGTTGTTGTATGTCGCGTTTGCCGTGTTGTTAATGACTGTTCCATTGGTTATGTTTAGGACAAGGACTGTCACGTTGATTGTTATGTTTGTTCCTTGCGCCAGATTGCGTAAACTACCGCGGGTTTCGCTGTGGCTCAACCCGCGGCGTTTTGAGTGCGGCGCTCGCCGCTTAGGCTGCGTAGTGGTATAATGTCGTTTGTTGCTTTTGTTGTTCTTCCTGCCAGTGCTTGCGTTGTCCTTCGCGGATGTAGCGTTCGACGGTCTGCGCGTTCACCGCGCCGACTGTGCGGTGGAAGTATCCTGCGCTCCAGAATTTCTTGCCCCAGAGTTCCTCATCGAAAAATTCCTTGTGTCTTTTTCGCATCATCCTGCTCGAATAACTCTTCAGCGAGCCCGCAAGCACAGGAATGCTCCAGTTCTTCCAATGCTTGACAAACAAGTGCAAGTGGTCAGTTCCGCACTCAATCGCGCCAATCTCGACGCGCATTTCTCGCGCGCGCTGCACGATGTACGCCACCGTCAGCTCGCGGACCACCGGGTCCGCGAAAATTGCGCGACGGTACGCTGGCGTGAACTGCAAGTGCAGGTTCGTCTCGTCCACAGTGTGCGCACTACTTCGAAGTTCGTTTGCCATGTTTTTCTCCGATGGTTTTTTATACGAGAAAGCTCAAGCTACGCATGAGTTCGTTTTTTCCAGGGCGCAACCATCACGCGCCCGCTATTTTTCATCACAGAACACGCATAGGAATTCTTCGCCGGCGCAACGAACCGCTTCCAACTCTGCGGTGCATCTGCCGGGTTTCGCTTGTCCTCCGCACGCTCGGACAAGCTCAACCGCGCAGGTTTACCGCGAGGGAAGCGGTACTAAAATTAGCAAAACCCCTCTTTTTTCCATATCAATCCGGGTATCGGCATGTTGGTATATAATTGTTTTGCCAAAAAACCAAAGGATTAAATAAGACCCGGCTGTTTCACAAGCTTATGGAAAAGCCAAAGCAGAAGCTAAAGCCGGAATTCAGGATTGCAGATGATTTTCTTAACCTCAAAACAACGGACACGAATATTGTCATCCAGCAGCTTGAGGAAAACATGAAAATCCGCGAGATGCCGCTGGAAAAGCAGATTCAAAGAAAAGGGCTGCTGAGAAGGTATTAATGCATCTTTTTAGTCCCTTTTTAAACCAGCTTTATAAACTGCTGCAGTATTACATGGTGAAAAAGAGAGGCTGAAAATGCAGGTTGATACTTCAAAACTCAGGGGGATACTCAGGGAAACAGCAAGCAATGTGAGGATAGAGGACAGCTTGAGTATAAAGGAAATCAAGACTATTGCGGGTTTTGATGTGGCTTTCTTTAACGACAAGGCAGTCTGCGCTGCTGTTGTTTTGGACTTTAAGACAATGGCTGTGCTGGAGAGCAAGTATCTTCTGGCAAAAGCAGAAATTCCTTACATTCCTGGCTTTCTTGCATTCCGCGAAGGCAATCTCATACTGCAGGTTTACAATGACCTTGAGCACGACCCTGATGTTTTGATGGTTGACGGCCACGGAATTGCCCACCCGATGAGGGCTGGACTGGCGTGCTATGTTGGCGTTGAGGCTGCAAAGCCGTGCATAGGCGTTGCAAAAAAGCTGCTTATTGGGGAGGTTGTCGACGATAACGTGATGATTAGCAACGAAATAAGGGGAAAATTGGTAAAGACAAAAGAGCACGCAAAGCCTGTGATTGTCTCCCCGGGGCATTTAATCTCCGTCGAGACAGCTGCTGAAATAGCCAAGAAATGCATTGTTTATCCTCATAAATTGCCAGAGCCTTTGCACCGGGCGCACAGGCTTGCTGAAAAGATGGCTGTGAAATACAAGGGAGAAAAAGCCTAGATTCTGAGTATTGAGATGTCTTTTTCTTTTTTTGCAGGAACTTTTGTCTTTTGCATTGAAAGAATATCTTCGATGCTGATGCTGTCAAGAGGGCTTGTTTTTGCTGTTTTTGACTGGTTAAGTTCCTTGACTTTGTAGATGACAAGGTCAAGGAAGCTTATATTGACCATCTCAAATCTTGCCAAGAATTTGTCCTTTTCTTCAGGTATTTCATTTTCAGGCCGCTGAATGTACGAAAAGCAGTATGTTTTCCTGCGGTCTTCCATATCGCGCTCCATTGCCTGTATTGAGTCGCCGACGCGGACATAATATTCCCAGCTGCCGCCTTCAGGCCTTCGCAGGACTGCAACGCACCTGTTTCCGCGGTATTCATCGGGAATCAAGCCCATAAAAACAGGGCTGTGCCCGTGAGATTTTTAAAGATGCTGAAATGTTAAGTGCACTTGTTAAGTATACAGTTCACAAGGAGTGCATTGCACTCCTCGATGAAATCGTTGGTCATTATACCAACTCGTGTACTCATCGAGCTTGTCCAGCCACGCAGGGAATTTCTTGAGCAGTTCAATGAATTCGTACGTGACGTTCTGGATGGTGCGTTCGACCTTGCCCTTGTCCTGGGGGTAGTACGGGTGGGCAAGGAGCGGCGTGATGCCTTGCTCCTTGCACAACCACTTCCAGTGTTCCTTGAATTGCCCGCCGTTGTCCGTAAGAATGTTTGCTGGCTTGTGCTGCTTGATGAGCGGCTCAAGCAGGCGAAAAAGCTCATCGGTATCGGGCGCGTGATCAAGGCATGTGTTGAGCACAAGATACCGGCTGTAATCGTCAACGCAGATAACGAACCAGTACTTTTTGCCTTGCAGGATGAACGGGCCTTTGAGGTCGAGCTGCCAGAGCTCGTCGGGCTTGGCAGCTCGAAAGAACTTCCACGTCTTCGTCCTGTTCTGGTAACCATTCAGTTTGTGCTTTGTGAGCACGTTGTTGATTGCGGTTCTTGAGAGCTTGATGCCTTGCACCAAGCCCTCAATCGATTCCAGAATGTACGACGGCAAACTCATGAGCCCTTGCTGGATGCGACCAGTGCCCCATTTGAAGAAATTCCGTATTGCAAGAATGGTGTATTCGACGACAAGCGTGACTTTGCTCTTCCGTGGCTTACGCTTCCTGTCTTTGAAGTTCTTTCTCTTTGACCACTTGTACACGGTCTTTCGCGTGACACCAAAGACTTCCGCAACCAAAGGAATTTTAACTCCACGCTCAACTGCCTCTCGAATGAGGCGTCTGGCTTCAACAGGTAGCCTCACGGGGTGCTCACCTCTCTCCTGAGAGGCGCACCCCATTTCTGTTTCTGCACACGCCTCCCTTTCTCAAAGAAGGAGAAGTGTATACTTAAGAGCTTTACTTAACAATAACACAAAATTTATATAGTAGTTAAATATCACACAATTGTATACTGAGTGATACCAACAAAAGAGGTGATTACATAATGAGCGATGGAAAAGGAGTTGCTTTGGCGATTCTTGGCATAGTCGCCCTGATAGCAGTGGTGGGGCTTATCCTGCTCTTCTCAGGGAAGCTGACAGGAGAAGTCACGCAGCCAGCAACATATGGCGGTTACGGTGCAAGCAAGCTGTATGGCAACTGGGACAAGGTCCAGGAGGAAGCTCCGCGAGGGGCAGTGGTTGCGCAGACTGACTACAAGGGCGGAGGGGTAAGCTACCCGTACGCGGGCAATTATGTCAAGGGAGTGCCGTACACGCCTGAGGGAATCCCTGTTGCAGTTGTCGGCGGAAATGAGGCAACATACCGTATTTCAAGCATGCAGACAACCTGCCCGCCAGGGCTTGCACGAATGGGAGTCAGGCAGATGCAGACGCTGAGCGACACGGAGTTTGCGCTCTGCATTCCGGGCAACTTTGACGACGGCAGCATGTGCTGCCCTGTACCGCAGCTTACGGCAAGGTAAGACCAAAAGGGATTTTTTGTTTTTTTCTTCTTTGGATAGTTTTGACTTCATTGGCAGGAGAGGCGCGGCATGAGGGCTGAGACAGCACTTATGGCATTTTCAGTTTTCGCGATGCTTCTTATTTCAGGGCTTGTTGCGCTTACAGGAGTCCGGCTCGGCATTGGAAATGCAGGCAGTGTAGGCAAATACTATATAGGCATCCCGCAGCACGGCCAGGCATTGCGCGAGGTTCTGCCTTACAGGATTCCTGATGTTGACCCAAATGATCCTGCCTGCTACGTGAATGCAATAAATGCGTGCGCAAGGCTTAATGCGGGCGAGAACTATGTTTCGTGCGTTGACAGGGTTGCTGTTGAGTGCGGCGCCCCTGAGACGCAGGGGATGACCTGCTATCTGCCTGCGGGCTTTGAGCTTAAGTACAGGACAAGCAAGGAGTGCGAGTACAATGTTGCTGTTGAGTGCAGCATGAAGTGCCCTGAGGCGCTATTGAAGGAATGCAGCAGGCTGTCCAAAGGCAGGTGCGGCCTGATAGGCGGCAAGTTCCAGTCCATTTACGAGCAGACAAGATACACCAAATATCCCGCTATCCAGCCGAGCGTGCTAGGCTAGCACAATATTTATATATCAATTATGCCCACTTACGAACAACCAAAGAGGTGATAATCATATGGAAGAAGGAAAAGGAGTTTCGCTTGCAATCCTTGGAATTGTTGCAGTCATTGCTGTTGTCGGGCTTGTCCTGTTGTTCGCAGGAGGCACAGGAACAATGGTGTATCCAGGAATTGCAAAAATATATCCCGGAAATGTCGTGAAGGGCGAGACAGGCCAGGGATTCCCTTACCTTGGCGAAGGCGCATACGTTGCAGAACAGCACGGCTCGTGCCTGACCAGCGAGGTCTTCGTGCAAAGGGGCGGACCTTACGGCACAAGCTATGACCCGAACACGTGCAGGCCTGGCGCAATGCGCGTGGAGATTTACCACAGGAACAACAAGTTCTTCGGCGCTCCGGACCAGACTGTTGTCGTGGATGGATGGTGCTGCACGATTCCCGGCTACCAGCCATACGGCGAAGAATAAGCATTTTGTTTTTGTTTTTTCTCATTCTTTAGTAGTGTGAAATGCTTTTATACGCTGTTTTGACTTCAATGAGCAATGGTTGAGCCAAAGGCAAGGGTTGTTTGTGAGGTTTCCTGGGAAGTCTGCAACAAGGTTGGGGGCATTTACACTGTCGTGGCCTCAAAGGCAGCAGAGATGGTAAGGCGTTATGGCGACAGGTATTTTTTGATAGGACCTTATTTTCCTGCAAAGCTGATGGGCACTTTTGAGGAATCTGTTCCTCCGGAGGAATGCAAGGAATGTTTTGAGAACCTAAAGAGGGAAGGGATAGAGGTGCATATAGGCACTTGGCTCGTAAAGGGCAATCCAAAGGTCTTATTGATTGATTTTGCTAACTACACGAAAAACAAGAATGAAATCAAGAAAAGGCTGTGGGAGGCATATGGAATTGACTCATTGAATACTGAGTTCTTTGATTTTGATGAGCCTGTGATTTGGGGCTGGGCTGCAGGAAGGGTTATTGAGGAAATGCAGCACGTCTGGAAGGCAGGGATTGTTGCGCACTTCCACGAGTGGCTTGCAGGTGCAGGGCTTTTATACCTGAAAATGAACAGGATTCCTGTCGGCACTGTCTTTACAACCCACGCAACAACAATCGGGAGGGCGCTTTCAAGTGCTGACATAAACATTTACCAGATGCTTGACAGGATTAATGCTGACGAGGAGGCAAGGAAGCGCGGTGCTGGCTGCTGGGCAAAGCATTTGCTGGAGAAGGCGTGCGCGAACAATGCAAATATATTTACTACTGTGAGCGAGATTACGGGTATTGAGGCAGAGGCTTGCCTGGGCAGAAAGCCGGATGTGCTTTTGTTCAACGGGCTTGATATGGACAAGTTCCCCACGTTTGAGCAGGCATCATTGAGGCACAGGATTTTCAGGTCAAGGATAAAGGAATTCCTGTTGTATTATTATTTTCCCTACCAGAGGTTTGACCTTGAAAACACACTGTTATACTTTATTGCGGGCAGGTATGAGTTCAGGGACAAGGGGATTGACATTTACATCAGGGCTCTTGCAGAGCTTAATGAGCGCCTGAAGAAGCAAAAGGACTCAAAGACAATTGTTGCATTTATTTTCGTTCCGGGCAACATAAGGGCAATACACCCCCAGCTCTTGGAAAACAAGACATTGTATATGGACATTAGAGACAGTGTTGAGGACATAAAGGAAGAGCTTAAAACAAAGGTGCTTTACCTTCTCGTAAGCCAGTCACCAATAACAAACGAGTCCCTTCTTGACCCTGAGTTCGTGCAGGACCTGAAGCCAAAGCTGAAAAGGTTCTTGTCACGAAAAGGTTATCCGCCGATAAGCACTCATGAATTGTATGATGAAGAAAGGGATGCCATCATGAGGGCTCTTTGGGACTCAGGGCTTGACAATTCGCCGGATGACAAGGTCAAGGTTGTGTTTTATCCGATTTACCTGTCCGGTGCGGATGGGCTGCTTGACACGAGCTATTATGAGACAATGCAGGGCTGCCATCTCGGGGTCTTCCCGTCGTATTACGAGCCCTGGGGCTACACCCCGCTTGAAGCTGCTGCGCTTGGGATAAGCTCTGTAACAACTGACCTTGCAGGTTTTGGAAGGTATCTTTCTGCAGAATGCAAGCAGGGCAAGTATCCAGGGATTTTTGTCTTGAAAAGGTTCGGAAGAACAGATAATGAGATAATCAAGGACCTTGCTGACATGATGGAGTTGTACTCTAAATTCACGACGCATGAGCGTGTTGAGAACAAGATTATGGCACAGAGGGTTGCTGCGACTGCTGACTGGAAGTTCTTTGCAGACAGGTATGTTGAGGCGCACAACAGGGCGCTTGAGAAAATATGAAGATATTCCGGACCCTTGCGATAACTTCACATACGCTCTCCCATCAATACGTTTATGGCAACAGAAACAGTGTGCATTCCTGCTGAAGAATACAAGCGCTTGAAGAAAAAAGCAGAAATTGCAGATGATGCACTTGTCCAGCTGAAAATGCGCCTTGAGGACCTAAGGCACAGAAGGGTCAGCAAGCCATAAATTTCTCAGATGAAACAGCAATTCCTCCTTATTTGCAAGAACAAAGTTTATCACCCAATACAGGTCTTTCTTTGAAGCAAATGAGATGAAAAGAACACGCCTGAGGTTTTCATCAACAAGATAATACAGTAGTTTGTTCTGATATTTTTTCTCGCGAAACCAGCTGAAATGAAGGATTTTTCCTGTTATTTCCTCAATTTGCGCTTTTATTTTCTCAATCCAGATGCGTTCATTGCCGTCAAGAGAGTCCAGTATTTCCTTGAAGGTGTCAGTGGCATAAACGGCAAATCTGCCCACAATTTCCCTCCGGTTCGCGCAACAATATTTAATGATTTCTGCAGGTTCCGGAAATTTTCCGACGATAAGCAAGAAATTACGATGCGCAGAGGTACTTATTTACTTTCTGTCTTCCGGATTTCTTCAACCTGTTCTTTTGTGAGCGCGATTTGCCTTGCATTTTCAAGCTGGGAATCAATCAGCTCTCTCTGTAACTTGGACCATTCGGCATCTGGGTGATTGCGGACAAATTCAGCCCATTGTTCTATATACAGCATCCGGTTTTCTTTCACTTGAATTCCTCCTCAAACAATGCACGGTAATTCTCGATTTTTGCGGGATTGAGCCCCTGGAATACGAGTTCAAGGTGGCGCGCGTCAGCAATGTCCTTGTCTGACTTCGCAATGTATCTTTTGTATGCTATCTGGCTCTCAATGTTTGCCATAAAGAACTCGTTGCCTTTAAACTTTACTATAATCCTGTCCTTGAACTGGACAAGCTGGCTGTGTCTTGTTGCGATTTTCATTTCAATGCGCAACAGCGGGAATTCCTTCTGCCAGACGCTGATTGGCATTCCTTTCTTGAGATATTCGTGGTAAAGGTCTTTCGGATTGTCAACTGTCCATTCATACCCTTTGCTGACTGATTCCGCGTAAAGTTTTTCAAACGCGTCATAAGGCATGTCTTTTATGAATATGTCTATGTCTTCTGTTGCGCGCGCCCTGCCGAAAAAAATGCTGACGTAACCGCTGATGATTACGTAATCAGCGTATTTGTTGACTATTCCAAGAACTTCGATTGCGAACCGGTCAAGCTTTGTGACTTCCTTGTCTATCTCGACAACGCCTTCCACAACCTTAAACTGAACCATGCCTGTTGTCCAAAAGAAGCTATTTTATATACCTTCCGCAAGCGTGTCCAGTGGGTTGTGTGGTTGAGGCGCACAACAGGGCTTTGGAAAGAGCCCGAGAATCAGGTTAGACAAGGATGTGCCGGGATGCCGCCTGATTGCTCCTTAGTTAGGTTCGCATTAGAAGCCCTGGCTCCATTTCTTTCGGCTTTGGAATGCCCATCAGCTGGAGTATTGTTGGAGCAACGTGGTACGTGGCGGGATGCTTGATTTTCCTGAGCCTGTGCTTTTCTGTGCTGATTAGGATGAACGGCACCTTGTTTGTTGTGTGTGCGGTGCAGGGCGAGCCGTCAGGGTACAGCATTTGTTCTGCATTGCCGTGGTCTGCGGTGACAATCACATCATAGCCGTTGTTCTGGGCTGTCGCGACAACATAAGCGAGGCATTCATCAACAGCCTTTACTGCGCTTACTGTTTCCGGGATTTTTCCTGTGTGCCCGACCATGTCAGGGTTTGCGAAGTTTATCAGCAAGAACGCGTATTTTTTGGAATTCAGCAGGTCTATTGCCTTTTTTGTTATTGCGTAAGCGCTCATTTCTGGCTTTTTGTCATACGTTGCGACTTTTGGGCTTGGAATGAGCAGCCTGTCCTCCCTGTCAAAGATTTTTCCGCTCAATCCGTTGAAGAAGTAAGTGACGTGTGCCCATTTTTCCGTTTCTGCAAGCCTGAACTGTCTCAGCTTGTGCTTTGAGATGACTTCTCCAAGCGTGTTATTGATGTATATCGGCGGGTAGGCAACAGGGGCTTTTATTGAAGGATCGTACTGCGTGAGGCAGACAAAGTGCAGGTTGATTATTTTTTTGCGCCTGAACTTGTTGAACCTGCCCTGCACGAATGCTCTTGTGAGTTCGCGCGCCCTGTCTGAGCGGAAGTTGAAGAAGATTATGCTGTCATTCTTTTTGACAAGCCCTGCAGGGTCCACGACTGTGGGATAGACGAATTCGTCTGTTTCACCGCGCCTGTATGCCTCAAGCACTGCCTCTTCTGCTGTCCTGTGCTCGTGCCCTTCGCCCTCAACCATCGCCGCGTATGCCTTGTGCTCGCGGTTCCACCTGTTGTCGCGGTCCATTGCGTAATACCTTCCGAGCACTGTTGCGATTTTCCAGCCCTTGCCGTATTTTGCGAGCTCCTTTTCCACCCGCTTGACGTACTTGAGCGCGCTTTTTGGCGGCACGTCCCTGCCGTCTGTTATTGCGTGCACGTACACCTGCTGCACTTTCTGCACATAAGCCATTTTTATGAGTGCTAACAGGTGCTGGATGTGGGAGTGCACACCCCCGTCGCTTATGAGCCCGAGAAAATGCACCCTTTTGCGCTTCATTGCCTGCAGTAACACCTTGTTTTTGTAGAATGAGCCGTCCTTTATTGCGTCCATTATCCTTGAAAGGTCCTGCTTGATGAGCCTTCCTGCGCCGAGGTGGAGGTGCCCGACTTCTGAGTTTCCCATATAGCCGGGCATGAGCCCGACCGCTGTTCCTGAGGCGTCAAGCATGGTGTGTGGGTTGTCGTTCCACAAGGACTCAATGTGCCTTGGTCTTGCCAGTGTTATTGCGTTTCCCGGACCAGGGGGTGCTATTCCCCAGCCGTCAAGCACGATGAGGCATGCCGGCTTCATAATGCACCTGCGATTATCCCTGAAACGTCAATTTTTGCTGCTGGGTTGGGTATTGTGTTTGTCGTTATGACTTGTGCGCCCATTTTTTTGAGTTTTCGGAGGGCGTTTTGGACAAAGACGCCGTGGATTCCTATGCAGACTATTTTTTTTGCGCCGAACTTTTTGAGCTGCATTATGGGCTCGAACATCGTGTGTCCTGTGCTTATGATGTCATCAACAATGACCACATGCCTGTTCCTGAACCTTGCGGGGTCTCCGTGGACCACAACCCTGACTTTTGTTGCCGAATAGCGCTTCTTGAGGAGTATCATTGATTCCTGCCCTATTTTGTCTGCGATTGTTTTTGCCCACTGGGATGACTCAATGTCAGGACCGATAATTATTGCGTCCGGAAAGTTCCTGCTGATGTATTGCGCGATTGCATTGTCTGCGCTTATGCTTTTTGCTTTTGTCCTGAAGATGTCCTGCAACCGCTTTATCCTGTGCAGGTGGGGGTCTATCGCAATGACCTGGTCTGCGCAGTCAAGCATTCTTGCCATTACCCTTGCTGACACGCATTCGCCCGGATGGAACATCTTGTCCTGCCTCATGTATGCAAGGTATGGCGCGACAAGCGTGACTTTTGCTGCTCCAAGCTGTTTTGCGGTGTGGATTGCAAAGACGGACTCAACAAGGTTTTTGTTCGGGTTTGGCATCAGCCCGTTTATTAGGACAACGTGCTTTCCTGTCACGTCGTCCGCAATTCTGACTCTCAGTTCTCCGTCCGGAAAGTTTGACAGCTGCAGTTCGGAATATTTTGCGTTGAGCTTTCGCGCAACTCTTTTCGCAATGCCTTGCGAGTCGCTTCCGCCTATTACTGCCGTTTTCATGGCAATATCCTTCCTGCGTAGCTTGCTTTTCTTCCCAGTTCTTCCTCTATCCTGAGCAATTGGTTGTATTTTGCAAGGCGCTCTCCCCTGCAGGGCGCCCCTGACTTTATCTGGCCTGCTGCAATTCCAACGGCAAGGTCTGCGATGAAGCTGTCGGTTGTTTCTCCTGACCTGTGGCTGACCATTACCTTCCACTTGTTGTCCATTGCAAGTCTTGCCGCGTCCATCGCCTCTGTTATTGTGCCTATCTGGTTTGTTTTCAGGAGCAATGCCGTGCAGCTTTGGCGGACTATTGCGTTCCGTATCCTGTCAGGGTTTGTGCACAACAAGTCATCGCCGACTATTTGCGCGCGCTTTCCTGCCTGCCTTGTGAGCTTTGCAAAGTCCTCAAATGCGTCCTCGTGGAACGGGTCTTCTATTGACAGGACAGGGTATGCGCCGATGAGCTCGATGTATTTTTCCATGAGGTCATAAGGTGTTAATTCCTCGCCTTCAACGTAGTATTTTTTGTTTCTGTAAAAGGTGCTTGCTGCCGCATCAATGCCAAAGGTGACTTTTTTCCAGTAGCCAAGGTTCTGGACTGCGTCTGCGATTATGTCAAGGGGCTCCTGTATGCAGGTCATTGGCGGAGCAAACCCGCCTTCGTCTCCGACATTTGTTGCTGTTTTTCCAAAGCGTTCTGCAAGGAGTGTTTTGAGTTCGTGGTAGACTTCTGCGCCAATCTGCATTGCCTCGCTGAATGTTTTTGCGCCGACCGGCAGTAGCAGGTATTCCTGGAAGTCAAGCCTGTTTCCTGCGTGCTTTCCGCCGTTGATTATGTTGAACGCGGGGACTGGCAAAATTGTTTTTTTGGTTCCAAACAAGGAGGCAATGTGTGAATAAAGGGGGGTTTGTTTTTCTTTCGCGGCAAGCCTGCAGCACGCCATGCTAACTGCGAGTATTGCGTTTGCCCCGAGCAGGGATTTGTTTGACGTGCTGTCAAGCCCAATCATTGTTTTGTCAATGAGTTCCTGGTTTTCAGGGTTTTTGCCAATGAGTTTTTTCGCAATGATTGTGTTTACGTTTTTTACTGCTTTCAGGACTCCTTTTCCCATGTATCTTTTTCCGCCGTCTCTTAGTTCAATCGCCTCGTGTATTCCTGTGCTTGCCCCTGATGGCACGCTTGCGCGTGCCTTGTTTTTGGCGGACTCTATTGTAACTTCTACTGTCGGGTTTCCCCTGGAATCAAGAATTTCCCTTGCAGTAATGCGCTTTATCACAACCGTATTCACCGCTTTTTTATCTGGCGAGAATCAGGATATTGGGTATATAAGCATTTCGTCGCTACCCTATGTAGCTCGTGTCCTTGGGCTTTCTGAGCTTTGCAAGAGATTTTACCTGTTTGAGCGAGGGGTTTTCTGACACTTCCTGCTCGAGCTTTTCAAGTTCTTTCTCAAGCTGCTTCATCCGCAAATTGAGGCTGAGTTTTGAATTAAGGACTTTTATGATTTCCCTTGCGCCTGCAATGCCCAAGTACATTGGGTGGCCGTATGTTTCTGCAAGGAGCGAGACTGCATTAATGTTTTTTCTTTTTGCAAGCCCGAGAAGGACTCCTGAGACTCCGACTATTGGGCCGACAGTGCCGTAGAGGTTGTTGTTCAACTGCGTGCTTTTCTGGTATTTTCTGACTATTTCCCTGCTGTTGCCTGTCAGGAAGACCTGCGGGCTTTTGGGTATTTGCTTCATTGCGATTCCGCCGAGCGTTATGATCTCGCTGCAGTTGAGCTCTTTTGCCATTTCAAGCACTGTGTCTGAGAACTGGTAGCAGGACTGCTCGTCCAATGGCTGCACGTCGCCTGCGAGCAAAAGCAGGTCCGGCTTTCCTTTTCTCTGTTTTGCAAAAACCTCTATTGCAGGAAGCTCAACAAGGTTTTCCTCGTTTACAAAGACGGAGTGCGGGAAGCCGTGCGAGTGGAATTCGGCGATTTTTTTGGCTTTTGTCTCGTCTATTATGAAGTCAAGCGCGAGCTTGCCGACGTTTCCTATCCCTGGCAGCCCCTCTATCAGTATTGGGCTTTTCAGTGCCGGTTTTTTTGTTGTGTAGCTGAGCTTCCACATCTTACAGCAACCCCTGTTTTTTGCGCTCTTCTTCCTTTGCCTTGCGCCTGTATGAGCCGTACTTGTCTTCAGGCGAGTACCTTGCGGGTGCAACAGGGATTGCATTGAGACTGCACCCGCATTCCTCTGCAATTGTGTGCTTTTTGCAGGTGGTGCAGTATCTTATTTCTTTCATTTAGCCGTGCTCTGCGCGCGCAAAGCTTGCCTGCATTTTGTGCGTTTTTGCTGCCTCGAGCGCTGCATCAACTGCTGCCTTGAGCATTTTTTCGGCGTTCTTGTAGTCGTTTGACGTGACTGCAATATGGTATGTCCCTGCGCCCTTGTAGCGTATGACTGGCTTTCCTGGTGTTGCCTCTGCTTTCTTTAGCGCGTCTTTCACGAGCTCAATGCCGTTTGGCGCGTGGCTGAGCAGGTTCAGGTCGCCGTCAATCGTGACTTCTTTTGCTGTTATGCGCTGCTTTATTGCGGCTGCTATGTCTGCTGCGAGCTTTTTGTCAATGAATTTGCTTAGGTCAAGCCTGTCCTGCGAGACTTCCTCAAACGCAGGGAAGAGCCCGCCGTATTTCGGCACAAGCTCTTTTGTGAGCGCCAAATAGATTTCTTCTGGCTTTTTCAGGTGCTGTTTTGCTGCGTGCTCAACTATTTTTTCTGCGAGCTGCTCCTGTTTTATCTGGTTGAGTTTTTGGCGCTTCTGGTTCTCGTTTACCCTTCTGAGCGAGAGGTCAATGTGCCCTTTTTCGGGATTGACTCGGAGTACTTTGCACACTATTTTTTTGCCTTCCTTGACAAAGTCGCGTATGTTCCTTATCCTTCCTGGCGCGACTTCTGAAATGTGTATCATTCCTGTCCTGCCGTACTCGTCAAGCGCGCAGAATACAGAGTGGTATTGCACTGCTGTGACTGTGCAAAGAACAAGTTCATCCTCTTGTGGAAGGCCTGTTTTTTTCAGCAGCATTATTTCCTGTATACCTCTGTTATTTTATAGTTGAGCGTTATTCCTTTGCTGTTTGCGCTGGCGCCGATGACTTGCCCCTCTCCGATTTTATTGGCGTCGTAGAGAAGTTTTATCCGGATCCCCCCGAATTTGTCCATCAGGAATGCCTCAACATCGCCGTCGAGGGACTTTATGGTGCATGGGTGGATTCCTGCCTGTTGCAGGGGGATTGTGACAGTGAGCATTGAGCCCTTCCTTACCCTTTTTGCATCTTTTCTGTAGCGCAGGTATGTCATCAGGTCATACGGGTTCATTCAAGCACTTCCAGCACGCGCGCCTTTACCCTGCTCTTTCCGCCTGTCGGTTCTGCAAGGACTTTTCCGCAGACAAGGCAGCTTATGAGGGTTGACGCCCTGCCGAACATTATCTGCTCGTTCTTGCATTTCGGGCAGCGTATCTTGATGAATTTTGATGCTGTTTCCTTGAGCGCCTTCTTTTGCTTCATATGAGTTCTACCTTTCTCGCGCGGAAGCCAATGTCCTGCGTGTGTGATTTCTTGCAGATGCTGCATTCAAAGCGAAGGTCTGTCTTTTTTGATGTTTTCTTGCCTGCCATTTTCCATTTGCTGATGGCAGGCTTTGAGTACTTGCCGCGGTTGCCGAAGCCAATCCTGCCCCTCCATCGCGCGCGCAGGTCCTTGTTTCCTGCGGCGAGCGGGTGGGCTGAAAATGGTGTCTTTCCTTTGTTCTGTATTATCTTGTGCTCTGTGTGCTTTTTGCACTTCGGGCAGTACTTGTTCCTTGATTTTGGAATCTTCATGGTATTTTTCCTTCTTTACGAGAATAGACGTAAGCACCAATGGTTCATTTATAAAGATTGTGGTGCTGGCTGCCGGTTGCAGAGGTTATTCCTGCACTTCCACCGCGCTTCCCTTTCCTATGAGGATGTCAGCGATTTCGGCAGGCAGCTGCTCTTTTTGCTCCGGCTGGAATGGGCCGTAAAGCTCCAGTTCCCTTCCCACGAACTGCTCAACCGGCTGGATGAATTTTATTGTTTTTGTTGCGGGCGCAGGGGGCGGTTCAACAGGCTGGACTGCGGGCAGGGAGGGCTCCGCTGGCTTTTGGTCTTCCGGCTGGCTGACTGAGAGCGCAGGTTCCCTTAGCGAGAGGATGTTGTGGAGCACGCTGTCCCTGAAGCTGTCAAGCACTGAAACGATGCTGTCAAACAGGTATTTTTCGTGTATGAGCAGGGGTGTTGTGTCTATGATGTTGCTTTTTGTCCTGCTTTTGTTCAATGCCATGTCTGCTATCTTTTTTTCGCGCCTTTCATAAAGTTCGCGGACGATTTTCCTGATGTTGACGAGCTGTAATTGCGTTTTTTCGCGTTCATCTATTGAAAACAAGTCCTGCTTTTTTTCCGCCTCATCAAGGATTTTCTGCTTTTCCCGCAAGTAATTCAGCACGTCAAGGAGGAATCCCTCGTCAAGCTGCTGCAGTTCCTCGCGTGACTTTTCGCGCCTGAGCATTTCGTAGAGCGTCTCGTAAGTGACTGCCACTTCCTTTTGA
>FWWM01006777.1_pt1 | contig 23651 bp, 19 predicted proteins | sample 2228351 | NCBI WGS metagenome assembly FWWM01 (sample SAMEA103939774, study PRJEB20133) | metagenome
ACCGGTCCTGTCGGTCCTAACACCGGGCTCAGGTGGGACAACTTCAAGGACAACGACAACAACGTCATCGACACGGGGCAGACCATCCACGTGGGCTGGAGCACCGCCGACCACAGCAGTCACGTGAAGGACATGTACTGGACGGACGCCACCGGCAGACGTATCCCCGGCAGCGTGGTGTTCAACATCACCACAGGATGGAGGTACGAAACCGCTATCGAATCACTGTTGTTGACATGGCGCAACGAAGTGGTGCCCGGCGCGGGGGAACCACGTGCAGTGCAAATCAGCAATGTGCACATCGGGGTATTCCCAGGTCCGTGGCCCCTGGAAGAGCTGAACGCCGAGAACCAGTGGCTCGAACGGTGGCTGCGGCCCATGCCCGGAGGCGAGATGTTCGTCGTGCATCCGGGACAGACGTTCGGGCTGACGACGCCGATCCCGCCGCCAGGTGCAGCGGTGGTGCTGAGATACGTCGTGGAGGAGGCACAGGGTGGACCTGCCCCCCAACAGGCCAGCGCGGTCTCAGTGGACTACGTACAGTTCATAGCGCGACCACCGGCTATCGTCGGCTACGCTCACCTGCTGGACTTCGTGGGCAATCCCGCACAGGTTCCCGTTCCCGTGCAACTGCGCTCGGAGACCGGCGTCACCGAGATCATTGTCAGCCCGGATGAAACCGGCTACTATGCGATAGAGGACGTACAGCCGGGCACGTACGACGTCTCGTTCAAGCCGAGCCACTGGCTCCGACGCACCGTGCCAGCCGTTCAGGTGACGGGAGATTGGCCCGCCCTGGTTAGCGTGGAACTGCAAAACGGCGACATCGATGGCGACAACGAGGTGACTCTGTTCGACTTCGGGCAGCTGGTTTCCGCCTTCGGCAGTATGCCGGGCGATAGCAACTGGAACCCGAACGCCGACCTGGACGGAGACGAGGAGGTCACCCTGTTCGACTTCGGAATCCTCGTACGCAACTTCGGTGCCATTGGGGATGAGTGACCCTCACCCCCCAGTCCCCCCTCCGATGCTTCGGAGGGGGGATTCTGCTGTGCTCGATTGACTCGGGTTGCCGACAGCAGTATAATACGCGCGTGCGGTTGGACAAAGAGGCTGTCGAGGCGGTCTGCCTGCCTCTGTAAAAAGGGGTGATTTCTGTGCGCTTCCCGCGGCTTATCGCTGGCTGTGTCGTATGGCTCGTTCTCCTGTGTGTGGCTCACGCACAGGTCCCGATTACCAACTTCTTGCCCGATATCGATGCACTCTACATCGAACGCACCCCACGCCTCGCCTTCGACCCCGGCGACCTGAACTACGCCAGCGGACTGCCTGCGCCGGGACAGCAGATGACCTACTTCGCTCATGTGAAGAACTGGGGCACGGAAACCGTCTCGGTTCCTTACGAATGGTGGTTTGATGGAGGGCTCGCCGCGGCGGGCAGTGTGGACATCGCGCCCGGGCAGGAGGTGAAGATACCGTTCACCTGGTTCTGGGAGCCTGCTGACCACACGCTGGAGTTCCGTGCCGACCCGGCAAACACGCTGTACGAAATCTCCAAACTCAACAACCGCGTCAGCATCCATACCAACGCCCTGCTCGTGGGTCTGTGGGTGGAACAGAGCCTGTACAACCACTTCCACAACAATCAGTATCTGCTGAACGACGGCGCTAACGGCTTCGAGGACTGGGGACAGCGCATGATCCGCCGATGGAACGAGTGGCTCGCGAAAGCCATCTTTCCGACATCCCCGAACGGCGCGCTGGACAGAGTGGCGCTGGATAAAGTGGTCGTGGTGCCTGACGGCGCTTTGCCGCTGGCAGGTGGACTGCCCACCAACCATCCCGACGCGCGTGACCGCACCGTGGACATGCAGTGGGGTTATCCGTACCACCCGGAGGACATTCAGCCCAACGGCTTCTATGGCTTCCGATGGAACGGACCGTTCTTCATCGACTTCGGCAGTATCCACGAGATGAACCACGCGCGGTTTCACATCGACCTGTACGGGATGGACGTGCACCAGTCCTCAGCGCCCGGGCAACCTCTGCCCATCCAGATTACCGATGGCGCGGGCAATCTGGTCGCCGGCTCTGCCTACATGCCCTTCATCGCGTGGGAGGGGGTGTACTACAACAAGTGGCGCGACATCATGGGAGCGGGACCGCCCTTCTACGACGCTTACAGCGCCGCGGCGTGGAACTGGAAGCACCATAAACGCGGGCGGGGCAACATGAACGCGCCACCGGACATCGGGGTGTTCCTGAATGACCTGCCCGATGCCAACCATATCCAGTTCATCGACCAGAACGGCGTGCCACTCGTGGGTGCGCAGGTGGACATCTATCAGGCGAGCGGTTATCCTTCATGGTACGGCAAGTTCTACGACGACATCCCCGACATCACCGCCGTCACCGATGAGACAGGCACCATCCATCTGGGGCGCAACCCGTTCGGCAGCGTCATCAGGCACACTTATGGCTTCTCGAACAGCGTGGTCATCATGCGGGTGCGCTACCGCGGGCAGACCTACTTCCTGTTTCAGGAGGTGACCGACTTCAACCTGCAACGCTGGTCCGCGCCCCCCGAACAGCTGTTCACGCACGGCTACTATGTGCGCCAGATAGACCTGCGCGATAACCCGGTGACCGTTCCGCGCGACCGCTGGCGCGGTAACTATTTCAACGGAGATAACTTCCAGACTCTGGTGCGCTACCGGACGGATAACGCCATCAACTTCACCTGGACAGGTGCGCCAGCGCCCGATGTGAACCCCGATCATTTCAGTGTGTACTGGCTGGGCAATATCCGCTTCACCGAAGGCTGGAAGAAGTTCACCATCACTGCGGATGGGGGTATCCAGCTGATAATCGACGACCGGCTGGTGTTTGACGCCTGGGACAACACCCATCTGCAGACGTGGACGCCCATCATCTACACCTCACGCGATGCGCCGTTCGTGGTGCCGGGGCAGTCCACCCCGCAGGGCGAGTATCACCGCGTGCAGGTGCGTTACCGTCATCATACCGGCACGGCGCGCGTGCAGGTGAGCTGGACAGACGAAGCACCGCCCGGCGATGTGCCTCTGAACCACTGGCGAGCCGACTACTACACAACCACCAGCCTGCAGGGCTACCTGACCAGCCGGCTGGAAACCGCTATCGACTACGCCTATGCCTACGGCTCGCCTGACCCTGCCATCAACGGCGACAACTTCAGCGTGCGCTGGACAGGCGACTGGTACTTTGCACCGGGCACCTATCGCTTTACCGCCACCACCGACGACGGAATGCGCATCTGGATCGACGGCGTGCCCGTGCTGGATAAGTGGTTTGCGCAGAGCGAGACAACGTACACCTTCGAGCGCACGCTGGATGGCGGTGTGCACCGCGTTGTGGTGGAGTACTTTGAGGAGGGCGGACCGGCGACGGCGCGCTTCTCCTGGCAGCTGTTGAGCCTGCTGTACGATGGCGAGGTGACGCTGGACGGATGGACCGCCTCAGCAAAGAGCCTTGTCCTGCAGATGCGGGTGGGCGCGAACCAGTTCAACGTTGTGCTGGACGAGCAGGGGCGGTTCCGCATCCCGGTGAGTATCACTCCGGGCGTCTACGATGTAAGCCTCAAAGGTTCACACTGGCTCAGGAAAACCCTGCACGGCGTGCGCTTTCCGCTGAGCGAGCCGCTTCGTTTCGCTCTCACCAACGGCGATGTCGACGGCGACAACGAGGTGACCCTGTTCGACTTCGGGCAGCTGGTTTCCGCCTTCGGCAGTATGCCGGGCGATAGCAACTGGAACCCGAACGCCGACCTGGACGGAGACGAGGAGGTCACTCTGCTCGACTTCGGTATTCTGGTCAGGAACTTTGGGAAGATGGGCGACGATTAGCACACCGCTCCATCGCCCACTGCAGGTGTTCGCGCACCATGGGGTCGGCTTCGTTCTCGATCTCGTGTTGAAGCACGGGGAGGGCATCCGGAGAGCCACTGTTGCCTATCGCCACCGCCACGTTACGCCGCAGTCCACGCCGTTTGGCGCGTTTGACCGGACTGCGACGAAATGCCTCACGAAACTGCTCCTCGCTCATTTGCAGGAGATCGGTCAGCTTCGGTGCCAGCGTTACTTCTCGTGGCTGAAAGGCGGGTTCACGGCACGGCACAGCACGCAGTGGAGACTGAGGGCGCGGGTGGTTGAACGGGCATACCTCCTGACAGATGTCACAGCCGAAAATGTGATTGCCCATCCGTGCCCTCAGGTGTTCGGGGATGGAGCCTTTGAGCTCGATGGTCAGATAGCTGATGCACCGACGAGCGTCCAGCATATACGGCGCAACGATGGCGCCCGTCGGACAGGCGTCGATGCACCGCGTACAGGTGCCACACCCGCCGACTGCGGGCTGGTCATATTCCAGATCGATATTCAGCAGTATCTCGCCGATGAGGAAGTAGGAACCGCGATAGGTGTTGATGAGCATGGTGTCTTTGCCGAACCAGCCCAGCCCCGCCCGCCACGCCAGCTCGCGCTCCAGCACCGGACCGGCGTCCACGTAAATCTTCGCCTCGCAATCCGGGCGCTGTTGACGGATGAAATCCAGCAGGCTCTGCAGTTTGCGGGTCATCACGTCATGGTAGTCACCCCCCAGCGCGTAGCGGGCGAAGATGCCTCGCGAAGGGTCATCCGTGACGGGCGATACCACCGGCGCATAGTTCAGCCCTACCACCACCGCACTGCGCGCGCCGGGCAGAACCTGCTGGGGATCGCATCGCGCATCGGCGGTGCGATGGAGGTAATGCATCTCGCCGGCGAACCCCCGCTCCAGCCACCGGCGAAAGAAGAGCGCATGAGCGGGCGGGAGCACAGGCGCAAATCCCACCAGATCGAAGCCCAGCGCTAAAGCCTGTTTCCGTATCGATTCGGTCAAATCGTGGCGGGGCGAGATCATCAGCACCATTGTAGCATTAGCGGAGGCGAGACGCAACGGACTGGATGAACGTTTCAGCCCGTTGTGATATACTGGGTACTGACCGAGCAGGAGGTAGACGCAATGAAAGCCTTCTTTGCAGGTGTCCTGCTGGTGCTGATTGCGCTGTCGGTGGTGGCGTGGCGCATCCAGCCCGAAAACACGGCGAAGGGCAAAATCCCCCTGATCTGGGTGAGCGACGATAACCCGGCACGGCGGGAGCAGATTGCACTGTTCAACCGCCTGCACCCCGAATACGACCTGCGCCTCGACCCCAGCAACACGGGCATGGAGAAGGTCATCGTGCAGTCGCTGGCGGGCGTGGGTCCCGACATCTTCGACTGCTACGACGGCTTCCAGCTCTCAGCCTACGTGCGCTCCGGCATCGCATGGGACGTGACCGACGAGCTGAAGAAGGCGGGCATCGACGTGCAAAACGACGTATGGCAGGCGGTGCACCCTAATATCATCCACGAAGGGCGCGTGTACGGCTTCCCCACCAACGCCGCGGTCAACGCTATCTGGTTCCACAAAGACCTTTTTGACAAATACAATGTGCCCTACCCGAAAGGACCGTGGACATGGGAGCAATGCATCGAGGTGGCAAAGAAGCTCACCATCCGCGACACCAACGGCAGACCGATACAGTTCGGGTCGCTGATGGACTGGTGGAACTGGTATCACTTCGTCCTGCAGTGGGGCGGCAGGCTGTACACCCCCGATGGCACACGCTGTATCATCGACAGTCCGGAGGCTATCGCGGCGGTGCAGTTCATGAAGGACCTCATCTACAAGCATCGGGTGATACCCAGCCCGGTGGAAGAGGCAGCGATGGCGACGCAGGGCGGTTGGGGTTCGGGCACTATCACCTGGTTTGGGGCGAAGAAGGGCGCGATGGCACTGGGCGGGCGGTGGTGGCTGTGCACCCTGCGCAGTTACAAGGGACTGAAGCTGGGCGCGGTGGAGTCGCCACACGGCCCCTACCGGGTATTTCGAGGCTATGGACGCGCTTCACTCATCAATCGCAACAGTCCGCGTCGCGAACACGCACTGAAGTTCCTGCTGTATCTGGCAAGCCGGGAGTACAACGAGCTGATTAACCACCAGGCGGATGCACTGGCGCCGGTAAAGAAATACTCTTACACCGACAAATACCTGCATGACCCTGCCTTTCCAGAAGAGGACTTCAACGCGGTGTGGCGTGACGCCATGAATTACGCTGTGCCGGATGAGGTCAGCCCCTTCGTGAACGGGCAGACTGCGATGCGCATCCTGAACAAGCAGTTAGACCTGGTGAAGTCCAACCAGAAGTCGGCAGCGGACGCCCTGCGCACCGCGGCGAGGCAGATCAACGAGGAGATCCAGAAGACCATCTCCCGAGACCCCGAACTGCGCAAGCGGTATGAGGCACTGGTGAGCGCGAGGCGTTAGGGCTCTGAGGTCACCCGGATGCGGTAGCGTCCAGGTTCAATGGTAACGAAGGCACCCGAAAGGTCGTGAGGACTATGCGATAGTAGAAAACGCTCAAGTTGCCGGTGAACTCCATCGAGCGATGATGGCGTCAGTCGGAGCAGAATGACCCCAGTGTGCGGACGTCTTCTGACGAAGACAAGGTGACCGAAGCCCTTATCACGCGTAACAAGCGTTCGTTCTTCGACTTCTGCCATAGTTAGAAGAGCTTCGTCCGGCGCTGCTGCCAGCCCGCAATCACGAGCGCGCTTAACATCGCATCCCAGAGACAGCAGAAACCGAACTGTTACTTCATACACGTCCTGATCGGTCAGGAGGCGGAAGGCAGCGGGTCCACAAATATCTCCTCCGCCTTGACTATCTGCACTGCGTAGTCTATACACCGTTGCACATCCTCAATGGTAAGGTCTGGATAGTACTCGTCCACAATCTGGCGGAAGGGAATACCAGCCTGCACCAGTTCCAGTACCGCGTAGACGGGAATGCGTGTGCCCTCTAGACAAGGTTGTCCAAAGTGTACCGTGGAGTCAACAACAATGCGCTTTGCCACGTTTCTCACCTCCGCACTCATTATACTTCAACATGAGTATGCACTCAACTATCGGCATACCCAGATGTTTCATAGATTCGGCTCGCGGGAGGTTCCCCCCATGATGCACCATGCAGGATTCGCACTGTTCGGCAAGCGAATCGAAGAGCAGGCTAACGCAGGGAGGTGGGACGATGGAACTCCATCTGGTACAGATCGAGAACCCCAACGCCTACAACCTGATTCTGGGGCAGTCGCACTTCATCAAGACGGTAGAAGACCTGCACGAAGTGCTGGCGGGGGCGTCACCATCCCTCAAGTTTGGGCTGGCGTTCTGCGAATCGTCGGGTCCAGCACTGGTGCGTTACAGCGGGAACGACCCCGAACTGATCGAGCTCGCGAAAAAGAACGCTCTCCTGCTGTCGGCGGGACATGTGTTTATCATCTTCCTGAAGGATGGCTTCCCCATCAACGTGCTGAACGCTGTCAAAGCCGTACCGGAGGTCTGCCGTATCTTCTGCGCCACCGCCAATCCCCTGCAGGTGGTCATCGCGGAGACGGAACAGGGGCGCGGGGTGCTGGGCGTCATCGACGGCATCAAGACGAAGGGCGTGGAGACGGAAGAGGACATCCAGGCACGCAAAGACCTGCTGAGGCGGTTCGGGTACAAGTTATGAGCCTTTCGCGCCGACAGAAGCGCAGGGTTACCGAGGAGCGTACCATCGCGTGGCTGTTCCTGTTGCCCAACTTTCTGGGCTTCGCGGTGTTCACGGCGGGACCGGTGCTCTTTTCGCTGGTGGTCAGCTTCTCGAACTGGAACCTCCAGCGCACCATCCCCTTCCAGTGGGTCGGCTTCGAGAACTTTGTGGAGCTGATGCACGACCAGCAGTTCTGGCTGTATTTCATCAACACGCTGTATCTGATGCTGGGGATGCCTGTTGCCATTGCGGGGTCGCTGGCGCTGGCGATCCTGCTCAGCCAGAAACTGCGCGGGATTGTGGTGTACCGTACCCTGTTCTACCTGCCCAGCATTACCAGCGGCGTCGCGCTGATGATTCTGTGGAAGGCGCTGTACAATCCCGACTTCGGACCCATCAACGCAGTGATCAACTCCGTCAGTCAGGCTTTGGGGTTGAACGTGAAGGCGCCCGAGTGGTTGCTCTCCACCGCGAACCTGCTGGGGCTGGAGGTAGAGAGGGTGCGGGTGAATGCCCAGCAGTTTGGACTGGGCGCACGCGATGCGCTTATCATCATGGGCATCTGGATCGCTATCGGCGGGAACAACATGCTGTTGTATCTGGCGGCGCTCACCAACCTGCCCCAGGAGCTGGTGGAAGCGGCGCAGCTGGACGGCGCGGGCAAGTGGGCGGTATTCCGCAACGTTACCTGGCCTCAGCTGGCGCCCACCACCTTCTTCATTGTGGTGATGAGCTTCATCGGCGGACTGCAAGGCGGGTTCGAGCAGGCGCGGGTGATGACCGGGGGCGGTCCCGCAGGCACGACCACTACCCTCACCTACTACATCTATACCAAAGCCTTCGAGGAGTTTCAGATTGGCTACGCCTCCGCCATCTCATGGATACTGTTCGCCATCATCTTCGCCGTGACGCTGATCAACTGGAAGTTCGGGGCGAAAGAGGTGAGTTATTGATGTGTTGTGCACCGAAATTTGATACCTCGTTGTGGCAGAGGAGATTGCGCGAGGAGTGGCAACAGCGGGAGGCAATGCGTCAGGCTGTGCTTGCGGAAGTGACCATCCGCTTGCGCGATTACTTTGCGAACAAGAGGGTGGAGGAAGTCTATCTCGTCGGTTCCGTTCTACAGGAAGGAGCGTTCTATGCTTTTTCGGATATTGACGTGGCGGTGAAAGGGCTGAAAGAGGATTACTTTCGCACACTGGCGGACCTGATGGAACTGCTGGACAGACAGGTGGATTTGATAGAGTACGAGCAGGTGCCCTTCCGCGACCAGATTGTACAGAGAGGGCTGAAGATAAAATGAGGCGCGAAGCGATTCCTCTCTTACTGGGCTACTGGAAAAACCAGATGCAGGTTATCGACGACCTGCTATCCCGCCTGCGGATAGCCGATACCTCCAGCGAGGAGCAGACGGTGTACTGTGCCTATCTTCTGCACAACCTCTACAGCGCTCTCGAGGATTTGTTGCAGGAAATAGCACGTACCTTTGAAAACCGTTTCGAAGACCCTTCCCAGTATCATCGGGAACTGCTCAAGCGGATGACGGTGGAGGTGATTGGGATACGACCGGAGGTATTGGGTCGGGAGAGCTTTGAGCTTCTCGACGAATTGCGCGCGTTCCGTCATGTGTTCCGGCACTCGTATTCGTATGCCCTGTCGGCGGAGCGGGTTGCTCAGCTAAAGCAGAGGGTGCTGACAGGCTGGAACATTATAGAGAACGATCTGGCTCAGTTTGAGCGGTTCCTGATGCAAGAACTCGCAAGCGACAACCAGTGACCGGTGAGGCAATGGTAGAAGGAGCAAAGCAGAGCGTGCTGGTGGGAAGGCAGGCGGAACCGGCGGGCGGGCGGGTGCGGGGTCGGAACCTGGTCAAGACCCTGCTCAGCCACCTCGTGCTGACGTTGATGGCGCTGACTACGCTGGCGCCGTTTGTGTGGATGGTGCTTGCCAGCTTCAAACCGCTCGAGGAGGTCGAGCAGATCAACCCCCTGCCCAGCGTGTGGCACCCCGAAAACTACGCCCGCGTGTTCGAGCAGATTCCCTTTGCCCGTTACTACTTCAACAGCGTGTTCATCGCGGCATGGGTGACCTTCCTGCAGTGCCTCACCAGCGCGATGGCGGCGTATGCCTTCGCGCGACTGCAGTGGAAGGGGCGCGATGCCATCTTCCGCCTCTACCTCGCGACGCTGATGATTCCCGGTGTGGTGACCATGATACCCAACTACACGCTGATGGTGTGGCTACACCTGCTGGACTCCTACATCGGGCTGATCGTGCCTGCGGCATTCAGCGCGTTCGGCACGTTCCTGCTACGGCAGTTCATGCTCACCATCCCGCCCTCGCTGGACGAAGCGGCGAAGATCGACGGCGCTACCCACTGGCAGATTTTCTGGGACATCATCATGCCGTTGTCCCGCGCCGGACTCATCACGCTCGCTATCTTCACCTTCATGGGCAACTACGGCTCGTTCTTCTGGCCCCTCATCCTGATTAAGAGCGAGCACCTGCGCACCCTGCCCATCGGCATGCTCTACTTCGACACCAACTACGGCAGGCAGACCAACCTCATCATGGCTGCCAGCGTGATGAACATCATCCCGCTGGTGGTGCTGTTTGTGGTATCTCAGCGCTTCCTCGTGCGCGGCATCCAGCTCGGTGCGGTGAAGGGGTAAACCATGTGCAACAGTACGGAGAATCCCTGGCAGACACTATCCTCCACTCGCATCTACGACAACCCCTGGATCTCGGTCACCGAGCATCGGGTGATTAAGCCCTCGGGCGGAGAGGGAATCTACGGCGTGGTGCACTTCAAGAACCGCGCCATCGGCGTGGTGCCGCTGGATGAGGAGGGCAATACCTGGCTGGTGGGACAGTATCGCTACACGCTGAATGCCTACTCGTGGGAGATACCCGAAGGCGGTGGGCGTCTGGACGAAGACCCCCTTGACGCTGCCAGGCGCGAATTACGTGAGGAGACCGGCATGGAAGCGCAGGAATGGCAGGAGATTCTGCGGATGCACCTCTCCAACTCGGTGACGGACGAGCTGGCTATCGTCTACCTGGCGCGCGGGTTGACGCAGGGGCAGGCGCACCCCGACGACACCGAGCAGTTGCAGGTGCGGCGAGTGCCCTTTGAGGAAGCGTATCGCATGGTGTGCGCAGGCGAGATCACCGATGCCATCAGCGTCGCGGCGATACTGAAGGTGAAGCTGATGGGCATAGTATGAGCAAGAAGGATATGGCAGGGTTGAGCAGAGACTTTGGAGTATAATTGCCTTGAGTCAGCGTATACATGCACTACAGGTCGGAAAGTCCTACAAGCAGTTATATAGCGCACGGGAGGAGGGGTCGGTATGCACGTCTATGCGGAGGCAGGTGAACACAGCAACGCGACGATTCACCCCGGGCTACTATACGGAGTCTACTCCTACACGGAGGCAGGGCGTATTCTGAAGGTCACACGACAGCGAGTCGCGCGGTGGGCAGAGGGATATTCTTACCCTCTGCGGACGGGTTGGGGACAATCAGCTCCTGTACTACAATCTAAAGAGCACCACAAGGGCGTCCTTTCGTTTCCAGAGCTCATCGAGCTGTTCTTTGTGCGCGAGTTTACTGCGCTAGGAGTCGCGCTGCCACATATTCGGAAAACGGCGGAAGCGCTGGCAACGGAGTTTGGTCCTTTCCCTTTTACTCGTGTTCCCGTGCTCGTGAACGGGCGCGAACTGCTGGTTCGGGAAACAGAAAGAATCCTCCGTCGCCCCGACATCGGGCAGATTGTTTTCTCTTTTGCCGAGGACTTCGCGCAATGGGTCGAGCCCGAGGAAGACATGGTCAGACGTTACTATCCCCCTGAGTACCGGAAGGTAGTGTACCTTGACCGTACGATCCGGGCTGGAGAGCCGGTGGTCTCGGAGTATGCGGTGCCTACCCGCATCATCTACGATCTGTGGTTGAAAGAGCAGGACACAGAGTCTGTAGCGGAATACTACAACCTGCCAGTGCCAGTGGTGGAAGTTGCCATTCGGTACGAAGGGGAACTGCGCCTTGCCGCTTGATCGATGCAGGATGAACGCCAAGCGTGGAAACGAAAATCCTCTTTGATGAAAACATTTCGTCTCGGCTTGCCGAGTTTCTGCATTTTGAATCGCGCAAGACGCTGAACGTGCACCTCGCCCATCTGCGGCAGTTGGGATGGAGCGGTCAAGCGGACATTGTGTGGATCCCTCGTGCAGTTCAGAGTGGTTTCGTCATTGTAACAGGCGATCGCAACGAGCGAACGCGGGGCTATACTGTTGCCGATCTCCATCAGATGGGGGCGAAGGTTATTCTGCTCTCTCCATTCTGGGATCACTCTAACAGATGGGAGCGAGCCAAGTGGCTTGTGAGTCGGTTAGAGCAAATACTTCGTTTGGCGCAACAGATGCAGGCAGGTGAAGTGCGCCTCTTGTACAAGACTGGGCGATCGCGAAAGCTTTAGTCGCCAGACATGGATGCCCCAAGCGATTCCCTGTTAAAGCGCCAGCCATTCACTGCACCGAGCATGCGCTACACCTTCACCCTCTGCCATCCGCCGCGCTGGAAGAGCAGAGCGGTCAGCAAGCCGGAGGCAATCACCGAAGCCGCCATCGCCCACCACGCACCGAGCGTATTGAAACCCAGCGCAATCGCCAGCATATACGCCAGCGGCAGGCGGAAAAGCCACATGCTCACAAAGGTAATCCACGTGGGCGTGCGGGTGTCGCCTGCGCCCTGAAATGCGCCCGATAGCACCATCGCCAGCGCGAGGAACGGCTCGCTGTAGGCGTTGATGCGCAGATAGTCCGCCGCTACTCGCACCACCAGCGCGTCGCGGGTGAACCAGTGGGCAAACGGATAGGCGAATACATAGAACACAATGCCCATGAAGGTCATGATGGCGCACGCCTGCGCGGTGGACATCCACGCATACCGCGAAGCCATATCGGTACGCCGCGCGCCCAGGCTCTGCCCAACCAGGGCGGTTGCTGCCATGCTGTAGCCCAGACCGGGCATGAAGGCGATGGACTCGGCAGTCATGCCAATCGGCAAAGCTGCCAGCGCGGCAGTGCCTTCGGCGGTCGCGCTCAGGATGCGCGTGTAGCCCAGCATACTGGTGATTCGCAGAAGCGCTTGCAGAGAGGCGGGCGCCCCGATGTTGACGATACGCCGCGCCCACACCATCTCCAGACGCTGGAACCGCACCGCTTCGCCCATCACCGGATGCCGACGCAGGGCAATCCAGAACATGGTGAAGCCAAACCACTGAGAGATAGTCAATGCGGTGGCAGCGCCAGCCAATCCCATGCGGGGGAACGGTCCGATGCCGAAGATGAGCGCGAAATCCAGCAGGATATGCACCGCGTTGACCCACACCATCACCTTCAGCGGCGTGCGCATATCGCCCATGCCACGAAACACGGCTCCCAGCGCCTGCCCGACAAACAGCGGAACGATACCGAGAAGGGTAATGTAAAAGAACATCACGGTGGCACGCTCTGCGGAAGGCTCCATGCCCATCAGCCCAAACGCCGGTTCTGCCAGCAAGTAGGCGACCGCCATACACGCCGCCCCCATCAAGGCCGCAAGGGTCAGCGACTGGCGCAGGGTCTTGCGGGCGTCATCCAGCACCTGTCCCCCAACGAAACGCGCCACCATCGCTGTGGCGCCCGTGCCCACGATGAAGGAGAGTGCCATCAGCAGGAACATGCCCTGCCCCGCCACGCCCACCGCCGCCAGTGCATCGCGTCCCAGCCTGCCCACAAACATGCGGTCGAGGAAAGCGTTTGTGGTTTGCAGGAGGTTGGTGGTTACCGCAGGGATGCTGAGGTTCCATACATCCCGCGCGATGGCTCGCCACGATACCTCTTCCTGCGTGCGTAACGACGGGGGCAGAAGTGCTTGCGCAATCGCTGCCTCCTGAGGGTCGTTCGCGTCCTGCTGTGTGAACTGCTGATGCTCTTGTGGAACGTCCGCCATTAGCCAGTGCTCTTTCACCCGTGTCACTGTGTTCTATCTTATCACAACTTACGCCGGTGATGCACGTCGGGTGTTCGAGCCTATCGCTCAATGGCGCCCCAGGGAAACACCGGCGCCCTGCCCCGCGATTCTGCCCTCTGCCACAGGCTATCGTCGGCGTCGACCGCCTGCCAGTTGCCGGAGGCGTCGCGGGTCACCTTCCACTCCCCATCGCTGACCACCCAGTGGGTGGTGCCATTGGGCATCCTCAGGCGCATCTCCACCAGCAGACCGCCCGGTCCATCGGCGTTGAACGCCTGCACGGCGATCACGTTCCTGCCGGGCTTCAGGTAGCGTGCCACCTCGTAGCGTTCCGCGCGTCGGAAGTCGTCGTCCTCGCCCAAGAAAACGCCGTTCACCCACAACCGGTATCGGTTGTCGGCGGTGATCCAGAGTGTGGCTTCGGATGGCTTCGCTGGCAGTTCGACCTCGCGACGCGCATAAATGGTGACATCAGGCGTGTCCCATGCACCGGGAAACCATATCCATTCCGCCCGCCAGTCCGCGCCCACCAGGGCAGTGATGTCGGGGAACCTCAGCGAGCCGGGCGGTTGCCGAAAGACCCACGTTTCGCCCTCGCGCAGGCGCTGTTGCAGGCGGAAGCGGTATGCCGGTTGAGGGCAGTAAAGCGTGACCAGATAGCCGTTCCCCTCACGCTGAACGCGCAGGTCGAGTAGCAGTCCACGATAGAACAGGTTGCGCACGCCTGCGAAGGAGAGGTCTCTGGGCAGGCTGGGCGTGATGTGCAGTCCGTCCACCCGTGCCTCCACGCCCAGAAAGCCGTACAGGAAGAAGGTGGGCACCAGTCCGCTTTCGGGGAAGGGAATATCCGTGCCCACCGCCCAGCCGTTGACGTAGGGCTTGCCACCGAAGTACATCGGGTTGCCTCCGCACAGGCGGTCGGGCTGGTCGTATCGGCGCAGGATGCCCCAAAGTCGCCGGTAGGCGTTGTCCGCGCCCAGCCATCGGTGCCGCGCCATCAGATCAAAGAAGGAAGTGTAGAGAATAGCGCCGCCGTTCTCGCAGTGGGTGTCGAAGGGCTGAGAGGGTATCTCCGCCTTGCCTTCCAGATACCACCATCGCGAGCAGTCCAGTGTGTTGACGCGCGGGGCGAATTCGAAGAAGTAGGTATCGAGCTTGCCGGTGGCGGTGGGTTCGTTCTCCATCCAGTGGTAGATCCGGCGTGCTTTTTCGGGATCGCCCAGCCCGTAAGCCAGCGCCTCGGTATTGACGTAGGTGAAGCCATAGTCGTGACGGTTGCCCTGCACGTCCACACAGCCGATGTATCGCCCGGCGGACTGGTTCCAGAAGGTTTCGGCATAGCGCCGTTTGACGGTTTCCGCCAGCTGCCGATAGTATGCTGGCGGGCGCGGTGCAGGTGAGCCGGTGGGAACGGTCTCCTGCAGGAGGGATTCTATCTCCGCCATCGCGTGCAGGCTGGCGAAGAAGTAGATGTTCTCGTAGGCGGACAGGTAGCCGAAGGGGATGTCGTCCCAGTAGTTGGAGTGCACGCCCCGGGTGGTGCCGTCGTGGTCGGGGCTGGTGATGACGAACAACCCTTCCGCCCCTCTGCATTCGGTGATCTGCCACTCCATCGCACGGCGGATGCGGGCGATGTTGCGCTCCAGAAAATCACGGTCGCCCGTCCAGCAGTAGTATCGCCAGCATCCCAGGATGAAGTTGGCGTTGGTGGTGAAGTGACGGGCGTCATATTTCTCGTTGTCGGGGAAGGGCCATTCCTTGCGATCGCCCCATGTGTAGACGTAGCCGTCGTCATCCAGTTTGTAGTGCAGAAGGTGCGCCCGCTCGCGCGCATGAAAGCCGGGCAGAGCCACCCAGTATCGCTTGCGGGCGAGCCACTCCATCCAGTCCGCCAGCCCGGGCGAGAGGGGCCAGCTGAAAGCGCGCTCGTAGTAGAAGCGGTTCATCAGTTCGTCCAGCCGGGTATCCGAGCTGAAGAAACGGGGGTAGAAAGCTGGTAACCTCTGCGGGTCGTGAGGAAGTATCTCCAGCGTGACCGTTGAGCCGGTGCGCAGGCTCAGCCTCATGCGGTCGGCGGTCATCTGCCAGCGCAGTTCACCGTTCAGGTTGCGCCATCGGTAATCCACCGTGCCGTTGCCGGTCATCTCCAGCCAGTCGTTCGCCTCCATGCCCCAATCCAGCGAGTCGCGGCGCTTGAGCTGCTCGATGGGCAGATACCTGCCGGTGTCGGAGAAGAATCGCCGGAACAGCACCCGCTCCGGATCGGTAACGTCCGTACCTTCCGCCTTCCATGGCGTGAGCACCGTCCATTCTTTCACGGTTGCCCCCTGCACGCTTACCTGTAATTGCCTGCCCGAGAGACTGTAAGTCACGTTCACCCGGGGTGTATCGTAAAGCACGAGCCGTGTGCACCGCTCGCCTTCGTTCACCGCTTGCCCGTCACGTCCGGCAACCGAGCCGGGCAGTCGCTTTTCGGGTGTGCTCCACCAGCCGATGGTGCCCACCGGTTCGCTCATCTGCAGGCGGTAGCGTCCCGCTGGCTGAGGAGGCACGACGAGCCGGACCCACCCGTTATCCTGCACATTCAGGAACCGCTCTTGCGCCACCATCTGCCACGAGTCGCCTGTCCACCTCCACAGGCTCAGGGTCATCCCGCTGTCGGTGGTATACCAGGTAGGGCAGTTGATTTCCACCACGGTTAGCCCCGGCTGGTCCAGAGTAAACTCCTGCTCGATGGTGTGACCGGGTTCGAGCCTCACCGCCTGTTTGCGCTCGGCGGAGGCGAGCACAGCACGGGGAACCAGCGACGTGGCGCCCTCCCAGATGATTCGGTTGCCCAACACCCGCCCGTGCCCGGTAGAGGGGATGTTCAGCACAGCGTCGTCGCCAGCCGTCATACCCAGCCAGCGCGACGGGAGGTATTTGCCTTTGCCGGTAGGGTCTACCTCCAGCGAGCGCAACCAGCCTCCCTCCACCCGGATGCGAAGGAAGGGGTTTTGTAGCTCCAATGCTGAAGCGCAAACCATCCATTTCGAGGTCATGCCAAGTAGCAACAGTAGGACAAGAATCGAGCGCATCAACGACCCTCCGTTCTTTCCATCGCCAGACAGAAACGCGCCGCGGAGGCAGTCTGGCTCTACCTCCGCGGCACCCGTGCGTCAGTTACCGCTTCCGGGGCGAACCACTCGCGCCCCACCGTACGCCTCGCCCACTCCGGTGCCCTGCGGTGCGGGCTGTGCTGGCGTCGCAGGCTGGAAAAACTCCGGTCCCAGCACCTGCGGGTTCCCCCTGCGTGGCGGCGCCCAGATGTAACGGTAGCCGACGAAAGCGATGACCAGCAGAACGGCTACGATGACGAGCACCACCACGCCAGTTGGTACTTGTTTTTTCATGGTTTTCACCACCTGTCCTCAGTGGATGCCACCCGGGTCGAGGTCACTGGGCGTGCGATCCCACATGGTGAACTTGCACCGTGCCCACCACTCATCACTGCCCGGATAGGCCTGGTCCTGCCTCAGGGTGTCCTCAATCCGATGATACTTCGCGTGACCGTCTGCGAAAGTCCAGTTGTAGCCAGCGTTATGCCGCGGGGTTTCGCCGGGGCAGTGCAGGCGATCCCGGGCGGTGGTGCCGCCGCAGGTGCAACAGCCTGTCGGGAAGTGGGGGCAGTACATCTCCGGCCACTGCGCTGGCTGACGGTTGCCCAGCTCGGCGAAGACGATATAGCGCGCTGGCTGTTCAATCGCCGCATCCTTCCCCCGTCCGTTGCCGTGCCACGACGCCCCTACGTAAATCATGTAACTGCGCTCCAGCCGATTGGGGTTATCCTCTGGCAGGTCCCAAACAGACGGGATGTTCGCCGAGGGGCAGGCAAAGATACCCCGGTTCTTGACGTAAGGGTAGACCATGGTTGGCCAGAACGCTCGCAGGTTCAGCGGGTGCCACCACCACAGGGGCGGGGCGGTCTCATCGTAGTCCTGCGTGTACATGCGCAGTCCCAGCCCCAGTTGCTTCATGTTGCTCAGGCAGGAGGCGGTTCGTGCCTTCTCACGTGCTTGAGCGAACACCGGGAACAGGATCGCCGCCAGTATCGCGATAATCGCGATGACCACCAGCAGTTCGATCAGAGTGAATCCCCGTCGTACGGTTGCCATTGTAACACCTCCTACATGGATTGGGTTTGATCTATCGATACCCGCAGAAGCAGGGCATCTCCCTACGTACCCAACACCGCTTCTGAAGCAGCAGTGCCCCCCTCGCTGTCCGCGTGTGCGCAGGGTTTGACCATCGCGCTGCGCCGACGCACAGGAACCGGGAGCATATAAACCAGCCACGGCAACTGCTTTCGCTGTCTCAGCTGAACCGCCAGTTGCGCTGCGATTTCGCCCGCTCGCTGGAAGTCCGGTGCGGTGGTTGGGAAGGCGGGGCGAAACATGCGCGCTACCGGCAGGTCGTCAAACCCAACAACGCACAGGTCCTCCGGAACGCGAATTCCCAGTTCCTGCGCGATAACAATTGTCTGAACCGCGATGGCGTCTTCGATGGCGATGAGAGCTGTTGGCTTTTCCCGCGCGTCCATCCAGCGCCGCAGAAACTCCGTGATTTCGGGACGCAGATCATCCACCGCGAAATGCTTGTCCCACACAATCCAACGGTCTTCGGGTGAGGGCGCTAACCCAGCGGCTTTGAGAGCATCCTGGTATCCCCGGTAATGCTCGCGTGTGGCGTAATGCATCCAGTCATCCATCCGGCGGGCAAAATCCATGAAGGCAATGTGCCGGTGCCCCTCATGAAGGAGCAGATTCGTCATATCGTAACCCGCACGATAGTTATCAAAAACCACCTGCGGACGCTCCTGCTCTGGGTACGCCGTATCTACCAGCACGATGGGAACCTCCCGAAACTCCTCCCGGAGATAGTCCCGACGGAGCTGGCTTTCAGTGCGAGTGCACGGAAACAAGATGATGGCTTCGCAACGTAATTGCACCATGCGTTTGACCTGTCGGTACTCCAGCCAGTAGTCGTTACTGGTGCTGCCAACCACAACGTGCATTTCGTGCAGACGAGCCACCCGCTCAATACCCTCATACACACGCAGCATCAGGTCCGCATACACATTGGGTCCCACAAATCCCAGTAACCGCGCTGTGTGCTCTCCGGATGACGGATAGTCTGAAACAAACACCCCTGCCCCTTGCCTTCGTTGCACATATCCCTGCTCTTCTAACAGCGTCAACGCCTGAAGGACGGTATTGCGCGATACGCGGTACTGCTTTTCCAGGGCGCGCACAGTAGGCAGGCGGTCTCCGGCTTTCAGGTAGCCGCTTTCCAGGTAGTCCGCTACAATGGCAAGCGCGACCCGATGAGGCACCGAGCGTTTCACAGTGGTTCAACTCCTCAATTGTTTGAGACAATTCGAGTATAGCAAGGGGCGCAAGATTTGTCAAGCAATTGGGGGAGGTTTTTTCAAAATCTGTAGCAAGGGCATCTTGACCGTGTTCAAGTCGCAGCTTTCCCTCTGCCAATGACACGATGCGGTCAGCGAAACGGGCGTCGGCATTCACGGGCGGGGACGCCCGTGCTATGGGTACGAGATTTCAAACACCCTCAGCAGTTTGGGGCGACGTTCGCGAAATAGAGACACGGATGTCAGGTCTACTCTGACCGCCCAGCACATACCGTACGCGCCATATCGTATGCACCTCAGCCCATGGAGGGCGAACCTCCCTGTGAGCCGTTTTTGCGGTGTTTTCGGCTCGGCAGGGGCTCCTCGCCCTCCAGTGGGTAGCATCATTATCGTCATGCTGAGGTGTTAGCCGAAGCATCTCAAGAGATTCTTCGCTTCGCTCAGAATGACACGGAAAATACAGAATGACAGGGAAAATACAGAACGACAGAAAATACTATGTCATTGCGAGTATTCGCAAGAAATTATTAAGATACAGGGGAATGGCGCCTTCTCCACCACAGCACCGCCAGATAGCCGCAACACGCGCCGATGAGCGCACCCGCCAGCACATCGGAAGGGTAATGTACCCCCCGATAGACGCGCGACAGCATCACCAGCAGGGTCACCACCCACGCACACAGCACCGCGCCCGGATACCGCCTCCAGAACACCACGGTCAGCACCATCGCGATGGCGGCGGTCGTACAGGAATGCCCAGAGGGGAAGGATTTGCTGAAGATGCGCTCGTCCGCCGCCACCAGCGCGCCCGCCAGATTGGACGGGCGGGGGCGGTCGTAGATGCGTTTGATGACCTGTGTGACGATACCTGAAACCGCCCACGCGACAAGCAACGGCACGAGCGCACGACGGTAGATGGTCGCCCATGCCTGCTCGCCATAGCGTCGTGCCAGCCAGTAGACCGCCAGCGCCAGCAACACCTGCACCCAGCCCACCCCCAGCCATGTGAACGCGCCAAACAGGTCGTTCAGCCAGGGGTGGTGCCAGCCGCGGTTGATCCAGAAGAAGAGCGCGCGGTCTGCTTCCGCCATTCAGTCCAGTCCCAGCTGATGCCAGATTTCGTCGATGCGCTGTTTGACCTCCGGCGACATCTGAATCACTTCGGGCCATTCGCGCGTGAACCCTTCCGAGGGCCACTTGCGGGTGGCGTCAAAGCCGATCTTCGAGCCGAAGCCCAGCATCCGCGAGGCGTGATCCAGCACATCGATCGGTCCGCGCGTCACCAGCATATCGCGCTCCGGGTCGATGTTGTTGGTGAAGCGCCAGATGACCTCGTACATGTCGTGCACGTTCACGTCCTCATCCACCACGATGATGATTTTGGTGAACATCAGCTGCCCCAGCCCCCAGATGGCGTTCATCACCTTGAAGGCGTGTCCGGGGTAACGCTTGCGGATGGAGACAATCGCCAGGTTGTGGAAGCACGCCTCCACCGGCAGGTTCATGTCCACAATCTCCGGCACCATCAGTTTGATAAGCGGCAGAAAGATGCGCTCGGTGGCTTTGCCCAGCCAGGCGTCCTCCATCGGCGGTCGCCCCACGATGGTGGCGGGGTAGACGGGGTTCCGACGGTGCGTGACGGCGGTAACATGCATCAGCGGATACAGGTCTGCCAGACTGTAGTAGCCGGTGTGGTCGCCGAAGGGTCCCTCCATCACCCGCTCGCCCGGCTTGATGTAGCCCTCGATAACGATTTCGGCATCGGCGGGAACCCACACATCGATGGTCTTACACTTCACCAGCTCCACCGGCTGGCGGCGCAGGAACCCGGCAAACATCATCTCATCGATGCCCGGCGGCAGGGGCGCGGTGGCAGAGTAGGTCAGTGCGGGGTCGCCACCCAGCGCAATCGCCACCTGAATCGGCTGTTGCTTCTCCTCTGCCAGCCGATAGTGTTCCGCGCCCACCTTATGCAGTTGCCAGTGCATGGCGACGGTGTTTTTACCCAGCACCTGCACGCGATACATGCCCACGTTGCGTTTGCCGGTGTTGGGGTCGTGGCTGAAGACCAGCGGGAGCGTGATGTAGCGTCCGCCGTCTCCGGGCCAGCACTTCAGGTGGGGCAGTTTCTCGATGTCCACCTCCTCACCGGTCATCACCACCTGCTGGCACTGTCCGTCGCCGTTGCGCTTTTTGGGGGGCATATCCGCCAGACGCAGCAGTTTGGGCAACATGCCCAGCTTCTCGATGAAGCGCTCGGGGATTTCGGGTTTGAGCAGTTGCTCGATCTCCTGAGCAATCTCCTCGAAGTCGTTGACGCCCAGCGCCATGCTCATCCGCTTGCGCGAGCCGAACGTGTTGATGACGACCGGGATGTCGTAGCCCTTCGGTTTCTCTATCAGCAGAGCCGGTCCGCCCGACTTCATCACTCGGTCGGCGACCTCGGTAATCTCCAGCACCGGGTCTAACGGGTAGGAGATTCGTCGCAGTTCACCCTGCTGTTCCAGCACGTTCAGAAAGTGTTGAAAGTCGCGATATGCCATGCGTCTGCACCTCGTTCCGCATCCAATGTACCAGAACCACAGCGTGTGCTACAATAGAATTACGTTTTTGCCCAATGGAGGTGTCGCATGAGCGAGCAATTCGAGCAATTTCTGGAGCAACACGTGGCGGAGGTGCGCCCGCTCGCGCGCGAGGCGGCGCTTGCCTGGTGGGAAGCGAACACCACCGGCAGTGAGGAGGCTTTCGAGCGCGGCGCAGAGCTACAGGCGCAGTTGATGAAGATATACGCCCGTGAAGAGGAGTACCGCTTCCTGCAGAGCATCCCCAGCGAGAGCATCGCCGACCCTCTACTCCGTCGCCAGCACAAGCTCCTGCTGGACGAGTACCGCGGACACCAGATGTCCGAGAAGACTATCGATGAGCTGGTTCAGCGCGAGAAGGAAATAGAAAAGGAATACAATACCTACCGCGCCCTCTTTCGCGGCGAGCGCGTGAGCGACAACACCCTGCGCGACATCCTGCAGAAGAGCAACGACAGCGACGAGCGGCGCGAAGCGTGGGAGGCAAGCAAGCAGATCGGTGAGCGGGTAGCGGAACAGGTCCGCGAGCTGGCACGCATCCGCAACCGTGAGGCACAGCGCCTCGGCTTCCGCGACTACTACGCGATGCAACTGGAACTGCAGGAGCTGGATGAAAACCGGCTGTTTGCCCTGCTGGAACAACTGCACCAGCTCAGCAATGAGCCTTTCCGGCGCTACAAACAGAGGCTGGACGAGCGTCTTGCCGAGCGGTTCGGGGTGGCAGTGGAGGATTTGCGTCCCTGGCACTACACCGACCCCTTCTTCCAGAGCCCCCCGCCCGGCGAGGTGGACCTGAACCCGCTGTTCGAGGGCAAGGATATCGAGGCGATCTCGCGACAGTTTTACTCGGAAGTGGGTCTGCCGATAGAGCCTATCCTCGCACGCAGTGACCTGTATGAACGCGAGGGTAAGTGCCAGCACGCCTTCTGCATCGATATCGACCGCGAGGGGGATGTGCGTGTGCTATGCAATCTGCGCCCCAGCGAGCGATGGATGGGCACCATGCTCCACGAGCTGGGTCACGCGGTGTATGACTACTACATCGACCGCTCCCTGCCCTACCTGCTTCGCACGCCCGCGCACACGCTCAGCACCGAGGCGATTGCCATGCTGTTCGGCAGGATGCATCGCAACGCCGACTGGCTGAAACGCTACGTGGGCATTCCCGAGGAGGAGGCGCAGGCGGTGGCGCGCCCTGCCATCGAGGAGATGCAGGCGTCGTTGATTGTGTTCACTCGCTGGGTGCTGGTGATGACGCACTTCGAACGCGCCATGTACGCCAACCCCGACGGCGACCTGAACAGCCTGTGGTGGCAGATGGTGGAGAAGTATCAGTGGCTGAGGAAGCCAGAGGGGCGCGATTCGGCAGACTGGTCAGCGAAGATACATATCGCCCTGGCGCCGGTATACTACCAGAACTACATTCTGGGCGAGATGGAGGCATCGCAGCTGGTGCATGTTCTGCGGGCGCAGGTGCTGGCAGGCAAGCCGAAGGACGCACTGGTCTCCAGCCCGAAGGTGGGTGATTTCCTGCGGACAAAGGTCTTCGCCACCGGAGCATCCATGCCCTGGGAAGACGCGCTGGAGTATGCCACCGGTGAGAAGCTGAACCCCGCCTATTTCGTGGCTCAGATGGAGGCGGAGGAGCCTATCTAAAGCAACCTCTGGAGGGCGAACCTCCTGGAGAGCCGCTTGAAACCCCTCTCCCGACCTCTCCCCGAAACGGGGAGAGGGGTTTCCCCATTCCCTCGCAGGGAAGGGGGTCAGGTTCCGTCCGGTGAGCCGCTTGAAACCCCTCTCCCGACCTCTCCACGAAACGGGGAGAGGCGTCTGCTCCCCTTCCCTCGCAGGGAAGGGGATGGGGGTTAGGTTCTTCAGCGGCTCGGCGGGGGTTCCTCGCCCTCCAGAACCGTACCCTGTCCTGTCATGCTGAGGCGCAAGCCGAAGCATCTCAGAGATTCTTCGCTTCGCTCAGAATGACGGCAACAGATGGC
>FWWM01006782.1_pt1 | contig 23645 bp, 23 predicted proteins | sample 2228351 | NCBI WGS metagenome assembly FWWM01 (sample SAMEA103939774, study PRJEB20133) | metagenome
CTGCTGGCGGCTACCCCCTGCAGGTCCAGGGCAAGGAGCAACGACTCGCTGTCCGCCCCGCGAAACGAGACATTGACGTTCCCGGGGAGGCGCTCCGTGGGGTGGCCGTTGAGCCGGGCGCCGTCTACGGCCAGCAGTCCGGCGATCATCCGGTCCCGCAGCTCGCGCAGGCGGGCGGCCTCCGCATCCATCTCCTGCAGCGCCAGGCGCACCGCCGCGGCGAAGCCGACGATCCCGGGAACGTTGGGGGTGCCGGCGCGACGGTTGCCCTCATGCGCTCCGCCGCGGAGGAGAGGGACCAGCGGCGTGCCCTTGCGGATGTACAGCGCCCCCACTCCCTTGGGTCCGTAGCGCTTGTGCGCGGAGAGGGAGAGCAGGTCCACGCCCAGGGCCTGCACGTCCACAGGGACGATCCCCAGGCTCTGCGCCGCGTCGCAGTGCAGGAGCACCCCGGCCTCCCGGGTGATCCGCCCGATCTCTGCCACCGGCTGCAGCGTGCCGATTTCGTTGTTGCTGTGCATCACCGAGACCAGAATGGTCTGGGGGCGGATGGCACGACGGACGGCCTCGGGATCGACGCGGCCGGTCCCGTCCACCGGCACAACCGTCAGCTCGAACCCCCGTGACGCCAGGAAGCGGGCGGGCTCCAGGACGGCGTGGTGCTCCACGGCACTTATCACCAGGTGCCGGCCGCGGGCCTCGTCGCCGTAGGCCGCCCCGATCAGGGCAAAGTTGTCCGACTCCGTGGCACCGCTGGTGAAGACGATCTCCTCAGGGTCCTGCGCCCCCACCGCGCGGGCCACCGTCTCCCGCGCCGCGTCCACCGCCTGCCGGGCGCTCTGCCCGAAGGAGTGGACGCTGCTGGGATTGCCGAACCGCTCCCGGAAGAACGGCTGCATGGCCTCCGCCACCCGGGGGTCCAGCGGCGTGGTGGAAGCGTAGTCCAGATAGACGGCTCTGGGCATTTGCCCCTACCCCGAAACGTCTCCGTTTGCGCATATTCTAGCACCGCCCCTTCCCGCGGCTGCGGGGAGGTTAGGCTATGCCCCCTCCAGCAAGTCCACCAGGTGCCTGATGATCCGCGCCGTGGCGCCCCAGATGTCGTGTCCCCGGTAGGCATAGTGCGGGACCTCGTACGGCCGCCCGCCCCGCTCCCGCCACTCGACCCACAGGTTGGCCGGCTGCCGGAAGACGGCCAGGGGTACGGAGAGGATCTCCTCGATCTCCTCGCTGCTGGGGTGCAGGGGGTAGGGATGGGGGATCACGCCCACAAAGGGGCTCACCCGAAACCCCGAGGCGATGACCTCGACATCCGGAAGGCGCCCCAGGATCTCCACGCGCTCGGGAGGGATGCCCACCTCCTCGAAGGCCTCCCGCAGAGCGGTATGGCGCAGGTCCTCGTCACCGTCGGCGGCGCCTCCGGGAAAGGATATCTGCCCCTTGTGGTGCTCCACCGCCTGGCTGCGTCGGGTAAGGAGGAGGTATACCTCGCCTCCGGATTCGAAGAGCGGCACGAGCACGGCGGCCCGCCGCAGATCCTCCGCCGCCGCCGGAGCAGGAGGCCTGGAGGCCAACCGCCTTCTGAGCTCATCGATGAGGGATGAAGCCATCTCGCAAGCCCTTCAAAGCACTTCTCGTAGGGCAGGAGACACCCTTTGGTGCCGGGTCACCCTCCCCGGCCCCCAGAAATTTCCACAATATATAGGATAGCAGGGAGGAATCTGCCACCACATGTGGAAATACCTCCTTGATCTCAGGGGGGGTCGACGCCTAGACCTGTCCATTTCACCACCCATCGATCGTCCTGACGACACCGCATTCGACCCCGCTCCTTCCCCGACCCTTTCCCTGAGGTCGCCTTGCTCCTGACGGCTCTCCGGGCCCCGGTGGCCCGCAGCCGCACATACCTTGGGAGTTCGCTGAGATGACCGACCATCGCCTGCAACCGGCCGCCGCCAGCGGAAGCCTAGCAGCCGCGACGGCATCTCCCCTGTCCGGGGAGGAGCCGCCTGTCTACCTCCCCTTCGACCGGAGGAGCCCCGACCCGCAGTACCGGGAACTCTTGCGCCGCATCCTGGAGGAGGGGGAGGACGTCCCCACCACCCACGGGGTGCCGGCGCGCCGGGTGGTCGGCCACCTCCTGCGCTACCGCCTGGCCAACGGGTTTCCGCTGATCACCGAACGGGACCTGGCCACCCCCGCTCCTAAGAGCCACAGACCGGCACCGTTCTACCAGGCGCTGGGAGAGATCTGCGCCTTCCTCAACGGTGCCCAGACGCGGGCCGAGCTGGAAGCCTTCGGCTGCCACTGGTGGACCCAGTGGGTGAGCGAGGCCCGCGCGGCGCACACCGGCCTGCGCCCGGGCGATCTGGGTCCGGCCTCGTACGGCGCCGCCTTCCGCCGCTTTCCCACCGCCGACGGCCCCTTCGACCAGATCAGCGCCCTGCTGGCCCAGATCAGGGTTAACCCGCACCTGCGCTACCACGAGGTCACCCCCTGGATCCCGCAGTACCTGCTGCGGCCGGACAGGCAGGCGGCCGTTCCCCCCTGCCACGGCTGGTTCCACGTGCACATCAACGGGAAGGGGGAGCTGACCCTCAGCCACCGCCAGCGCAGCGCCGATGCTCCGGTGGGGCTGGTGTTCAATCTCATCCACTATGCGGCCCTCACCCTGATGCTCGCCCACGTGACGGGCTACCGGCCGAAGGAGCTGGTCTACTACCTCGACGACGTGCACATCTACCACAACCAGTTTCCCTACGTGGAGCAGATGCTGGAAGGAGAGCCGCAGCGGCTCCCCACCGTGACCTTCGACCGGACCGTCACCAGCCTCTTCGCATTCCGCCCGCATCACTTCTCGGTGGCGGACTACCATCCGCGTCTGCCGCGCCTGAGGATTCCCACGCCGCTGTGAGGATCGCGCTGGTGGTCGCCGTCGCCGAGAACGGGGTTATCGGCCGGTCCGGCGATCTCCCCTGGCGGCTGCGCGAGGACCTGCGCCGCTTCCGCCGCCTGACCGGCGGACACGTGGTGATCGTCGGCCGCAGGACCCAGGAATCGATCATGCGCCGCCTGGGCGGGCCCCTCCCCGGACGGCGCACCATCGTCCTGAGCCGGCAGGCCGGCTACCGGCTGCCTGGGTGCGAAATCGCTCGGACGCTGGACGATGCGCTGCAGTTGGCCAGGGGGGAGGAGGAGGTCTACGTCATCGGCGGGGCGGAGGTCTACCGGGAGGCGCTGTCCCGCGCCGATCGGATCTACCTGACACGGGTCCACGCCGCCGTGGAGGGGGATGCGTTCTTCCCCCCGCTGGATCCGGAGGAGTGGCGGGTCACGCCCCTCGGGCGGCAGCCGCAGGATCCCGAGAACGAGTATGCCTGTACCTTCGAGCTGCTGGAGCGGCGCGGACCTGAGGCCGCCCCCGGCGACCCCTAGTAGCCGGTGGAGGCGTCCAGGATACCTTTCTGCCGTGCCCGGGCCAGGCCGGCGGCGTACGCCAGCCCGGCGAGCAGAACCCAGAAGCCCGTCGCCAGCAGCAGCGTACCCAGCACGGCCTGGTCGTTCATCCCGGGGAGGGAGCGGACTGCGTCCCCCGGAAGGAGCGTCCGCCGCATCGCCTCCAGCCAGTAGGTCACGGGGAAGAGGCGGGTGAACGGCTGCAGCCAGGCCGGCAGCACCGTCAGTGGAAAGACCGCGCCGCAAACCAGGTACAGCCCCTGCCCCACGGCGTCCGGCAGCCGCCACGCTTCGCCCGAGATGAGGAAGAGCGCCCCGACGACGGTCATGCCCACGGCCACCAGGCCGGCGACACCCAGCAGGAAGGCCGCGGCCAGGGCGGGCAGGCGGTCCGGCGAGAGGATCAGAGGGACGTGCAGGACTGTAATCCCTGCCGCCAGCGTGATCACGGTGGCAGGTAGTGCCACCGCCGCTGAGGCCAGCCCCCGGCCCACCAGGTAGGCCCAGAAGGGAACTGGTGCCGTATAGATGTAGGCGATGGTCTTGAAGTGCTCGCGGTCCTCCAGCAGCCCCCAGGCCAGGCCCTGCATCGCCCAGACCACCACAGGCCAGAGGGCGGCCCCGACCACGAAGAAGTCCAGCATCGGCCCGCGCCGGCCACCCGCCACCACAAAGAACATGAAGACGAGGATCAGCGTGCCGCCCAGGGGGCGGGCGACGGAGTAGACGAAGAAGAGGAACGGATCGGTCCAGTTGGACTGCACCTGCCAGCCCAGCCAGAATCCCACGCGGGCCGTGCGCAGGGCGCGGGTCACCACCTTCTCACCAGCGGAAGCTCAGCCGGCCCTCCTGGCGGGCCAGCCGCTCCATGAAGCGCAACATCCGCAGCGCCAGGACCTGGAACAGCACCGCCAGCAGGGCGAGGCCTGCTACCTCCCACGCAAGCGGCAGTAGGCCCGGATGAAACGCGGGGAACATCACCTGGCGCAGGCCGTCCAGGGCCAGGGTGATGGGGATGAGCGAGGCCGCCATGCCCACCCACAGCCCCAGCGCCCGCACGGGAAAGTAGAATCCGGAAACGAGGTAAACCGGCTCCTGCAGCAGGCCCACCAGGTGCCAGACCTCGCGTCCCCACAGCAGGAAGAGGCTGCTGAAGAACATCCCCAGGCCGTAGAGGGCGACCAGCCCCAGGGCGAAGATGAGCGCAAACAGCGGCCAGGACGAGACCGCCAGCGGTGCCCGGAAGAGCAGGACACCCACCGTCACCACCACGGCGGCACGCACCGTGGTTGCCACCATGCCGCCTGCGGCCATGCCCAGGAGGATGGGCACAAGGCCGCAGGGGGCCAGCATGTACAGCTCCAGGTTTCCCTGGTGCTTCTCCCAGTAGAACTGGGCGGCCATGTTCCACATCACGTTCATCCAGAAGGCGACGGTGGCCCCGCCCATGATCACGTAGCCGGTGAACTGCGGCGGCGCGCCCAGGGCGCGATAGACGAAGACGAAGGCCAGCACGCCGAGGATGGGCAGAGCCAGATCGTAGAAAATCCAGGAGGGCTCCCGTGCCGCCCCCACCGTCCGCGGGTAGGCCCGTCCGCGGACGGCGTACCAGAGGCGCCGCATCCTCATTCCACTGCGGCCTCCTGGTCGGCCTCCTCCAGGCGCTGCCCCACCAGGGTGATGAACGCATCCTCCAGGGTGGGCTCGATCTTCTGCAGGCGGAGGATGCGCCGGCCGCACCCGGTGAGCGCGGCCACCACCCCGGCGATGGCTCCGTCCTCGGCCAGGCGCAGCCGCAGCTCGGTCCGGCCGTCGCGCTCCGTGCTGTCCACGCGGGCCACGCCCGGGAGGCGGCGCAGGAAGTCGGCGCCGTCCAGGCGCTCGGTGTCCAGCAGGAAGTACGACCCGCCGGAGGTGGTCTGCTTCAGGCGGGCCGGGGTGTCGCAGGCGACGATCCTGCCCTTGTGGATGATGGCCACCCGGTCGCACAGCTCCTCCGCTTCGCTCATGTAGTGCGTCGTCAGAAGGATGGTGCGGTCGGGGCGGTCGGCCAGCCAGGTGCGGATGTAGGCGCGGATGTCCCGCGCCGCGCCCACGTCCAGGCCCACGGTGGGCTCGTCCAGGAAGAAGACGCGGGGATCGGAGAGCAGTCCGCGTACCAGGTTCATCTTCTGGCGCATGCCCGTGGAGAGCTGCTGCACCTTTCGGTGCCGCTCCTGGTAAAGTCCGACCACCTGCAGCAGGTGGTCGATGCGCGCCAGCGCCTCGCCGCTGGGGATGCCGTAGAACTGGCTGAACATCCACAGCTGCTCGCGCACGGTGAGCAGTCCGTAGCCGGAGTGCTCCCCTCCGGAGACCATGCTGATGCGCTCCCGCACCTGCTGCGCCTGCGTGCGCACATCGAACCCCTCCACCGCCGCCCGCCCCGAGGTGGGCAGCAGAAGGGTCACCAGGATCTTGATAAGCGTGGTCTTACCCGCACCGTTGGGACCCAGCAGGCCGAAGAGCTCCCCTCGCCGCACCTCCAGGGTGACGCCGTCCAGCGCCACCACGGGAGCGCCGGAGGGATGCTGGCGGGAGCGGCGCACGCGGAAGGTGCGGACGAGGTCCTCGGTTTCGATGGCGGAGGGCATGCCCCTAGGCCGCGGCGATTAGTGCGGCCACCGCCTCCAGGAACCGGCGGTCGTCCGGACCGAAAGCGGCCGGGCGGTCGCTGTCGATATCGATCTCGCCGATCACCCGGCCGGCCCGGCGGATGGGCACCACGATCTCCGAGCGCGTGGAGGGGAAGCACGCCAGGTACCGGGGGTCCTGGCTCACGTCGTCGACGACCTCCGTGCGCCCGGTGGCCGCCGCCGCCCCGCAGATGCCGGTGCCGATGGGGATGCGCGTGTGCTCCGTGGCCCGGGGACCCGCCCACGGACCCAGTACCAGGTCGCCGCCCTCCACCCAGTAGATCCCCACCCAGGAGTAGTGCGGGAAGGCCTCCGCCAGGTAGGCGACTACGGCCTCCACACCGCCGCGCGACAGGCGGTCGCGCACCGCCTTCAGCGCACCGTTATAGTCCACCTCTGAAGCCACAGCCAGAACCTCCAGGCAGACCCCGCCCTTGGCAGGCCCGACCCACTGGCAGACCCGGTCCACCGGCAGACCCGGCCCATTATATCAGGCTCTGGGTAAGGCCCTGTTCCGGACCCTCCGCTTACACACATCGTTGCTCGGATGGAGGTGGCAGGATGGCAGGGTGACGGGGTCGGCAGGTTCTGGGGTAGCTTGCCCTCCGGGGCGAAAGTAGCTACAGTGTGTTGCAGGATCCCCAGGGCAGCGGCTACAGTAAGAACCGGGCCGGGGTAGCTCAGTTGGTAGAGCGCGGGCCTGAAGAGCCCGGCGTCGGCGGTTCGACTCCGTCCCCCGGCACCATCCCGCACTCACCCCTGCCACCCGACGACGACCCCCAGGGCCCCACAGCACCCCGAGGCGAAACCGGCCCTAAGGTCCCGGGGGGAACCACCAGGGGGCGAGACGCCGCAGGGCGGCAACGAACAGGCCAACACTGGCGGCGAGGAGGCCCAGCACCACCAGTCCCACTCCCAGCCCCAGCGCCAGGAATACGCCGTCGTCCTTCATCAGCCCCAGACCGATAAACATCACCGAGAGCGCCGGCAGGGTGTTGAGGAACGGCGCCGGACTGAGCAGCACCAGCCCCATGATCAGCACATTCAGCGCAGCCACTCGGATGATCAGGGGATGCCTGAGCACGCGGAAGCGGGGGCGGGAGAATTGCTCGATCCGCCGCACCAGGGGGACGCCGCGGCGGCGCAGCACCTGCAGCGTCTGTACCGAGAGGACCTTGCGCCGCACGAACCCGGGCAGCCAGGGGCGATCCATGCCGATGACCAGGCGCAGGGCCAGCAGGGAGTAGATGGGGCCCACCAGGGTGGACGCCCCGGGGGGGAGCACGGGGATGAGCATGGGCAGCCCCAGGATCAGCATGAGCAGCCCGAACCCGCGTTCGTCGATGCGGTCCACGATCTCCCCGATGGTCACCCGCTCCTCAGCGGCCAGGAGCTGGTCCAGGACCTCGCTGATGGGGGGAGGGGGCAGCGAGAACTTCGGGTGAGCTTCCATCATGATGTAGCGCATCAGGTTTCCGCCGCCGGGCGGCATTCCCCTGCAGGAACTGCGGCGCGCATCGGGAAAGAGAAGACCAGAGGACGACCCGCATGGCACGCGCGCGCGGCCTGGAGCCCTACGACAAGAAGCTGCTGGCCAACATCATCCATCAGGTCTGGCGGAACTGTCAGGCCTTCGTCACGCTCCTGATGGAGCGCGGCCCGGAGGAAGCCTACTACGCCCTGGAGGAGCTGGCGGAGTGGGCGGTGGCACACCGCCGCGCCCTGGCGCCGCGGTCGTCGCGACGGCCGCACGCGGCCACGGGGGCGGCGCTGCGCATCGGCCGGGAGCTGCTGGACGACATCGACACCTTCTGCCACGCCATCGGCGAGATGGTGGCCGCCCTGCAGGCGTCGGCGCTGGACCCCGACGAGGTCGAGGAGGAAGCGCTGGGGATCATCGAGGGGTTCCTCGCCTGGACCAACCTGATGGCCGCGCAACTGGGCATCACCCGCAACCTCAGGCCTCAGACTCTCTGGTTCGAGCGCTAGCAGACGTCAGCGCCGCCAGAACGCGCTCCGCGGTCACAGGCAGCTCGCGGATACGCACACCCACCGCGTCGTAGATGGCGTTGATGATGGCCGGCGCCGTAGGCAGCAACGCCGGCTCTCCCACCCCTTTGGCGCCGAAGGGCCCGGTGGGATCCGGCGCCTCCACCAGGTCCACCACCAAGGGAGGGACGTCCAGGGCGGTGGGAATCAGGTAGTCGGCGAACTTGGTGTTGAGCACCTGCCCGCCCTGGACCACCATCTCCTCGCTGAGGGCATAGCCCAAGCCCATGGCCATGCCGCCGTGGATCTGTCCCTCGACCAGCAGGGGATTGACGGCCCGCCCGCAGTCGTGCACGGCGACAAGCCGCAGGACCCGCACCTCGCCGGTCTCGGTGTCCACCTCCACCTCCGCGACCTGGGTGGCGTAGACGTATGTGTTGTAGGGCTTGCCCTCTCCCGTCTCCGGATCGAGGAAGGTCGTCGGCGGGTTGTAGGAGCCGGCCCCGATGGGAGGGCGGCCCTTCACCGCCTCCGCCTTGCGCGCGATCTCCGCCAGGCGGATGCGCCGCTCGGGGAGGTCGCGCACCAGGATCCACCCCCCGCGGCTTTCCAGCCCCTCCGGGCCGATGCCCAGCTCCTCGGCCGCCACCTCCAGGAGGATCTGCCGCGCCTGGGCGCAGGCCCGCAGGATGGCGTTGCCGGCGATGTAGGTGACGCGGCTGGCCACCGAGCCCAGGTCCATGGGCGTGTGCAGCGTGTCACTGGTGATCATAGTGACCTGCTCCAGGGGAACGCCCAGCGCATCCGCCGCGATCTGGGCCAGCGCGGTGGTGGAGCCCTGTCCCACATCCGCTGCGCCCGTCCAGACCACGGCCGAGCCGTCCTGGTTCACCTTGACGAACGCGGCACTGGGATTGGCATAGGAGGTGAAGCCAATGGGATAGGCCATCCAGGCGACCCCCCGGCCCCGCTTGCGCACTAGCGCTCCCTCCCCTCCTGTTGCCACCCTGCCAGAGCCAGCGCCCGTCGCAGCGTCTGCTCCAGCGTCACCCGCTCCAGCACCTGGCCGGTGGGCAGGCGCCCGCCGTCCCGCAGGCCGTTGCGCAGGCGGAAGGTGACAGGGTCCATGCCCACGGCAGCAGCCACCGCATCGGTGTGACACTCGTACGCAAACCCAACCTGGGGGACCCCAAACCCCCGCATAGCCCCGCCCACCGGGTTGTTGGTGTAGACCAGGTAGCCGTCGATCCGCACGTGGGGGATGGCGTATGGCCCGGCGGCGTGGATGGAGGCCTTGGCCAGGGTGGAGGCGCCCCAGGAGACGTAGGCGCCGCAGTCGCTGATGATCTCCACCGCCCGTGCGAGCAGGGTGCCGTCTCGGCGCACTCCGGTGCGGTAGCGCATCCGGTAGGGATGACGCACCGTCGTCGACTGGAACTCCTCTTCTCGGGTGAACACCATCTTCACCGGGCGGCGGGTCTTCAGGGCCAGGAGGGCAATCCAGGGCTCCAGGGTCATCTCGTTCTTGCCCCCAAAGCCGCCGCCCACCCCCGTGGCGATGACGCGCACGCGATGCTGGGGCATCGCCAGGACCTTGGCCGTGTCCGCCGCCACCAGGAACGGCCGTTGCACCGAAGAGTGAATGGTGATAGCCCCGTCAGGGGCGGGAATGGCCAGGCCGGCGTGCGGCTCCAGGTGCGCGTGCTCCACGAACGAGGTGACGAATTCCTCTTCCACCACCAGATCGGCGGCGGCGAAGCCGGCGTCCGCGTCCCCCTGGCGGAGGCGCACACGCTCCGCCACGTTGCTGCCCTGGTGCACCCGGGGGGCGTCTGGGCGCATGGCCTCCAGGGGGTCGAAGACGGCAGGCAGCGGCTCGTAGTGCACCACCACCCTGGCGGCCGCCTCCTCCGCCTGGCGCAGGGTCTCCGCGGCCACCACCGCCACCGCCTCTCCCACGTGGCGCACACGATCCTCCGCCAGGACCGGCTGGTCCTGATGCGTGAACCCGTAGCGGTTACGCGGCACATCCCGGGCGGTGATCACCGCCCGCACGCCGGGAGCGGTCAGCGCCGGCAGGAGATCCATGTCGACGATGCGGGCGTGGGCGTGGGGGCTGCGGACGGCCTTGGCCCAGAGCATCCCGGGGGCCCGCATGTCCTCCCCGTATAGGACCTGTCCGGTAACCTGGAGGAGGGCGTCGTGACGGCTGACGCGCCGCCCCACGGCCGGAGGTGGAACCTCCTCGACGATGATCGGCGGCGCGGGGCGGGTGATGGTCGTCATCCGGCCTCCCCCCCGGCCGCAGCCTCCGCAGCCGCCAGGATGGCCTCCACGATCTTGGCGTAGCCGCTGCAGCGGCACAGGTTGCCGGCGATGGCCTCCCGCACCGCCTCCTCCCCAGGACGGGGGTGGCGGGCCAGCAGCGCCGCCGCCGACAGGAGCACGCCCGGGCCGCAGAAGCCGCACTGCAGCGCGCCGTGGTCCACGAACGCCCGCTGCAGGGGATGCAGTCGACCGGGCCGACCGAGCCCTTCGATGGTCACCACCTCGCGCCCCTGAGCCTTCACCGCCAGCAGCAGGCAGCTGCAGATGGGGCGCCCGTCCAGCAGGACCGTGCAGGCCCCGCAGTCCCCGGTGCCGCAGCCGATCTTCGTCCCCAGCAACCCCAGGCGCTCGCGCAGCACCCAGACCAGGCTCTCGTCGGCCTCCACCGCCGTAGTGACGGGCTCTCCGTTCAGACGGAAGCTGAGTTCATAGGGCATGGCCCCACCCCCCGTTCCGGGCCCGCTGCACGGCCCGCTCCAGGGCGCGGCGCACCAGCACCCGGGAGAGGTGTCGCCGGAAGTCCGCGGAGGCGCGCATGTCGGAGATGGGCCTCGTCTCTCCCGCCGCCGCCTCGGCTGCTGCCTCCAGACGGCGCGGGTCGGGCGGCTCCCCCCGCAGCAGGTTCTCCGCCGCCCGGGCCCGCAAAGGAGTGGGTGCCACCGCGCCCAGGGAGATGCGCGCCTCCTCGACGACCCCCTGCCGAAGGCGCACCCAGGCCGCCGCGTTGACCACGGCCAGGACCTGGGCGCTGCGCCGGCCGAACTTGACAAAGGCCGCTCCGCCCCCTTCTCCGGACAGGGGGACGTCCACGGCGGCGAGGACCTCGCCGCGGCGCAGCGCACTGCGATGCGGCCCCACGAAGAACTCCTCCACGGGCACTGCCCGCTCTCCGCCCGCAGCGGCAATCCGCGCCACCGCGCCCAGGACGATGAACGGAGGGGCCAGGTCGGCGGAGGGGACGGCGCTGGCCAGGTTGCCTCCCACCGTGGCCAGGTTGCGCAGCTGCACGGCGCCCATCTGGGCACCGGCCTCGGCCAGCAGCGGCGCCAGGCGCCGGACCTGCACCGACTCCAGCAACGCGGCGATGGTCGTGGTGGCCCCGATGTGCAGGTGGCCGTCGACGACGTCGGTGGCAGCCAGGTCCGGGATGCGCTGGATGTCCACCAGCACCGTGGGCCGCACCAGGCCATCGCGCATGCGCACCACGAGGTCGGTGCCGCCGGCCAGCACATAAGCCCCCTCCTCCGCCGCCAGGACGGCCGACGCTTCGGCGACGGTGGAGGGGGCCACGTATCGGGGTGGCTTCACCGGGCGTCCTCCCAAGGCAGAAGGAATTCCTGGTCCGGGCAGTTAATTAAGAATATTGGATAATGTATCCAAAAAATGGATTCGCCGCAGGGCTGCTCCTTCCTCCGCCGGCGCGGCGGGGTACCGGCCGAGGCGGCGTGCGCGGCAACAGTATTTGCCCGTCGCCACATCGCCCGGCCCGGCCGGTCTGCGGGGCGCTGAGTACGTCCTTGGATGGGAGGGGATAGCGATGAGAAGGTGGTCGGTTCTGCTGCTCCTCTTCACCCTGTCCGTGGCTCTGGCTCCAGCCAGTGCGGCGCCGGCCCAGCCCAGCAAGATCAAGGTGGGCATCCTGTTGCCGCTTACCGGACCCTTCGCCGCGGTGGCCGAGACGCAGAAGAACGGTGCGCTGCTGGCCATCGACGTGGTCAACGCAAGAGGCGGCCTGAGCATGCCATGGGGCAAGGTGCAGGTGGAAGGGGTGGTGGCCGACGACGAGGCCAAGCTGGACGTCGGTGTCCGCCGCTTCCGCTACCTGGTCGCCCAGGGGGTCAAGGGCGTGGGGGGGCAGACCTGGGCCCCGCTGTCCTACGCCATTAACGCCGTGGTGATGAAGCAGCCTCTGCCGTACTTCCCCACCTGCGTCATGGCCAAGGAAGCTTTCGAGAAGGGCAAGCTCTCCCCCACCACCTTCGCCGTGGCCTACAGCCCGTGGACGGTGGGATACATGTCCGGCACCTCGGCCATTAAGGTGCTGGGGAAGAAGCGCATCTTCTTCCTGGCCCGCGCCGACAGCTGGGGCTGGGACATCCGTGACGGGGTCTATGCCGCCGCCAAGCAGCACGGCGCCGAGGTGGTGGGCTACGACGAGGTCCCCCTGGGGACAACGGACTTCACCACCGTGCTGACGAAGGTGCGGGCGGCCAGGCCGGATGTCTTCATCTCCGCGCAGTTTGCCGCCGACGCGGTCGCCCTCCTGAAGCAGACCCACCAGATGGGCCTGAACCGGGAGATGACCATCTTCAACGCCTTCATCACCAATGTGGTGGCCAAGGGCATTCCTCCCGAGGCCCTGGACGGCGTCTACGCCATGCACTACTTCTACTACGACCTCAGGGACCTGGGGCCGACAGGAGTAGCCAAGAGCGCCAGCGCCTTCACCGAGCTGTACCAGGCCAAGTACGGCACGCCGCCGGACGCCTACGCCACCATCGCCTACACCGCCTACCGTGAGATGTTCCGCGGCTTCGAGACCGCGGGCTCCTTCGAACCCAAGGCCGTGGGCGCGGCGCTGATGGCCAAGCCCCAGTTCACCACGGTGAAGGGACCCGCCCGCTGGCGGCAGGACCACGCTCCGGTCTACCAGTTTGCGGCCTTCCTGGTCAGGGGCAAGGGGCCGGGCGAGCAGAAGCACGCGTGGGACCTCTTCAAGGTCCTGGGCTATCAGGGTGGCGAGGCGGTCATGCCGACGCTGCAGTCGCTGGGCTACTGAGGGATCCATGGTACCGGGCTGGGGACCGGGTGGTCGTCCTGCGCCCCCCTGATCGGCCGCGCCTGCCGGCATCGTCCGCCCGCGCGGCGCCCGTAACCGGAGAGGGTGTCCCCCAAGGCGGCACCCTCTCCCGGCCGCACCGCTGCATTCCCACAGGAACCTGAGCGAATGGGGATGGCGGGACCCGCAGGGGTCGCCACCGCGTCGGCCGGCGCGGAGATCGTTCGGGCCATCAACGTGACCAAACGCTTTGGCCAGCTTGTGGCCGTCGACCGGGTGACCTACGCGCTGCGCGAGTACGAGGTGGCGGGAATCGTCGGCTCCAACGGCGCGGGCAAGACTACACTCTTCAACCTCCTCACCGGCTACTACCCCCTCGACGAGGGGACCATCCTCTTCCGCGGGGAGAACATCACCCGCGCCTCGCCGCAGCGGCGGATCGAGCTGGGGATGATGCGGACCTTCCAGCTCACCTCCACCTTCGACAACCTGACCACCACCGACAACCTGGTGCTGGCGTTCTACCGCGCGTACTGCCGGCCGTCGCTGCTCTCCATGCTGCTGACGCCCCGCAGGCGGCACCGCCAGGAGGAGAAGATCCTGGAAGCCCTGGAGGTCTTCGAGCTGCAGGATGTGCGTGACCGGCTGGTACGCCACCTGAGTCTGGGCGAGAAGCGCCGCCTGGAGATCGCCATGGCCGTGCTCACCGAGCCGCAAGTGCTCCTGCTGGACGAGCCACTGGCCGGATTGAGCCAGGCGGAGATCACCAGCGTGTTGGAGGTGCTACGCAAGCACGTGGGCCGGCAGACCATCCTCATCGTGGAGCACAAGGTCTCCCAGATCGCCGACTTCGTGCAGCGGCTCACCGTGATGCACGACGGCAGGATCATCGCGGACGGCAGCTTCGAGGAGACCCTGCGGGACCCGGAGGTCCGCCGCAGCTACTGGCAGATCGGAGGTAGCGTGGGGTGAGCGCATCCGGGGTGGGGGCGGTGGCCGCGACCGACGGCGAGATCCTGAGGGTGGAGGGGCTGAACGTGGCCTACGGCGACTCCAAGGTGCTGTTCGACGCCCACCTCTCCGTGCGCCGGGGTCAGCTGGTCACCTGCGTGGGCCGCAACGGGGCCGGCAAGACCACCCTGCTGAGAACCATCGCCGGCTTCCTCCGCCCCACCTCCGGCTCCGTCGTCTTCAACGGCACCAGCCTCATCGGCCTGCGGCCCTACCAGATCGCCAGGATGGGGATGAAGTACGTCCCCCAGGACAAGCGCGTCTTCTCCGACCTGACGGTGCGAGAGAACCTGGAGCTGGCCAGTCATGCCAGCGGAGACTACAACTGGGAGCCCGTCTTCGCGCACTTTCCCCGGCTGAAGCAGCTGCTGGACCGCAAGGGCGGCTACCTCAGCGGAGGGGAGCGACAGATGCTGATGATCGGACGGGCGCTGCTGGGGCGCCCCAGCCTCCTGCTCATCGACGAACCCACCGAAGGCCTGGCCCCCGGTCTGGTCGACCACCTGAGAAAGGTGCTGAAGGACCTCAGCAAGAGCACCACCCTGGTGATCGTGGAGCAGAACCTGCCCCTGGTATCGGCCATCTCCGACAAGGTCTATGCCGTCAGGGAGGGGCACATCGTCGCGGAGATTTCGGACCCTGAGGCCATCAGGGCCAACGTCTGTGAACGCTATCTGTAGACGGAACCGGCGCCCGCACCCAGGCCGCGCGGCGCGCGGCGCCGCCGAGGCAGGCGAAGCGGGCCGGGGCACAGGAGCAGCTCGATGCTGAAGAGCGCTCTGCGCTGGTGGTCCGGCATCCTGGTCGCCTTCCTGGTGGTGGCCGTGCTGCGGCTGGTCATGCCGCTGCCCTTTGCCAACGAGATCGTCATCTTCTCCATCTACGTCATGGGGCACAACTTCCTCCTGGGGCGGGTGGGCTTCATCTCCTTCGGCCAGCCGGCCTACCTGGGAGTCGGGGCCTACGCCACGGCCTTCTACCTCTTCTACTTCGGGCACAACCCCTACGTGGGCATCCTCCTGGGGCTGCTGGCGGGGTTGCTGGTTACCCTGCTGGTCGGGCCGCTGTTCGTGCGGCTGCGCAGCGACTACTTCGCCCTGGTGAACCTGGCCCTGGCGGTGATCATGTACTACCTCATGGAGAAGGTGCTGGCGGGGATAACCCACGGCGACAACGGCCTTTGGTTCCTCGCCCGCATGACCCCCACGCCAGTGCTGGACCTGACCAACCCCAGCCAGTTCTTCGTCTTCACCTTCGTCCTGGCCCTGCTGCTATGGGGGTTCTACAAGTACCTGGACGAGACCATCTACGGGGCCTGCTGCCTGGCCACCAAGATCAACGAGGACAAGCTGCAGTTCCTCGGCTACAGCAATTTCCGCATCCGCTGGCTGGCCTTCATCATCGCCAACACCACCACGGCCCTGGCCGGGGCGCTGTATGCGGTCTACTTCGGCTTCGTCAGCCCGGAGATCACCAGCTTCCACCGGGCCGCCGACCCCGTAGTCGTCACCATCCTGGGCGGGGTGGGCACGCTCTACGGGCCCCTGGTGGGGGCCATCGCCTACACCGGGATGAAGGACTTGCTCAGCCGGGTCATCGTGAACTGGGAGTTCTTCGTGGGCTTCCTCCTGGTGCTGATCATGCTGGCAGGGGAGAAGGGCATCTGGGGCACGCTGGAGCCGCTGCTGCGCCGCCCCCTGCCCATCAGACGCCCACTCCCGGCCGCGGAGGACCGCGGGTAGGCCATGGATCGGCAGCTGCTGATCTCGGCCGTCATCTTCGGGCTGAGCATGGGCAGCATCTACTTCCTGCTGGCCATCGGCCTCTCCCTGTGCTTCGGCCTAATGCGCATCATCAGCCTGGACCAGTTGCTGTACTACTCCGTGGGGGCCTACCTCACCTATACGGTTCAGGTGGCCACGGGCAACATCTGGGCGGCGGTGGTGGTGGGAGCGCTGGTCGCGGGGGCGGTGAGCCTGGCGGTGGAGCGGTTCGTCTTCTTCCGCATCTACGCCCGGGACATCACCTTCACCATGATCACCTCCTTCGGCGTGCTCATCGGCGGGGTGGGGACCATCAAGTATATCTGGGGGCTGATCCCCCGCCCGGCGGAGGTCCCCGTCCAGGCACAGGTCAGCATCCTGGGGACGCCCGTCCCGGTCTACCGGTTGATAGTGGTGGGCCTGGCCCTGCTGGTCTACCTGGGGATCACCCTCTTCCTCAACCGCACCATCACCGGCAAGGCCATCCGTGCGGGGATCGAGGACGTCGACCACGTGGAAGGCCTGGGGATCAACGTCTACCGGCTCTTCACCATCACCTTCGTCCTGGCCGGGGTGCTCTCAGGCCTGGCGGGGGGGCTGCACGCGCCGCTGATCATGGTGGACCCCCAGATGGGCCTCAACGTCCTGGCCTTCGTCTTCATGGTGGTGATCATCGGCGGCCTGGGCAGCATCAAGGGGACGCTGATCTCCGCCTTCCTGGTGGGGCAGGTGACGTCGTTGGGATCGCTGCTCTACGCGCCGCTGGCCCAGATGGCCCCCTTCGCCATCATGCTGGGGATTCTGTTGATCAGGCCCACCGGCCTGTACGGCAGCAAGCTGTTGAAACGCTGAGGGCTGGCGGGAGCGACGGGATTTGAACCCGCGGTCTCCTCCGTGACAGGGAGGTGTGTTCAACCAGGCTACACCACGCCCCCGCATTCCGGGGAGCCCGCAGCACGCCTGCGGGCCAGCACTCCCGCCAACGCTTTATTCTACCGGCCCCCTCCCGGGCCGTCCAGCCCGGCCAGCCGCTCCACGAAGCGGACGATGGCGGAGTGGTCCCGCTCCCCCTCACCCAGGCTCTGCAGCGCCCCCAGGACCTCGTGCACCAGCGCCGTGGCCAGCAGCGGCGTCCCCGTGGCCCGGCCCGTCTCCAGAGCAATCTTCAGGTCCTTGTGGTGCAGGCGGATGCGGAATCCGGGGTCGAAGTTGCGGTCCAGGATGCGCTGCCCGTGCAGCTCCAGGATGCGGCTCTGGGCGAATCCTCCCAGGAGCGCGGCACGCACGCGGGCGGGGTCGACCCCGGACCTGCGGGCCAGGGTCAGTGCCTCGCTCACCGCCATGATGGTGATCCCCACCACAATCTGGTTGCAGGCCTTGGTGACCTGCCCCGCCCCGATCTCCCCCACGTGCACGATGTTCTTTCCCATCACCTCGAAGATGGGGCGGACCTGCTGGAAGACCTCCTCCGGACCGCCCACCATGATGGAAAGGGTGGCCTCGATGGCTCCCTTCTGCCCGCCGCTCACCGGCGCGTCCAGCATGGGGACGCCCTTGGCCTGCATGGCCGCGGCCACCTCCCTGGTGGTGATGGGGGAGATGGTGCTCATGTCCACGTAGATGGCGCCGGGACGGATTCCCTCCAGGATCCCGTCCGGCCCCAGAGCCGCCGTGCGCACGTCCGGCGAGTCCGGCAGCATGGTGATGACCACGTCGCTGCGCTCGGCCACCCCGCGGCAGGAGCCGCCGTCCGCGGCGCCGGCGAGCACCAGCTCCTCGACGGGAGCGCGGACGACGTCATGCACCACCAGGGGATACCCCGCGCGCAGCAGGTTGTGGGACATGGGCTTGCCCATGATCCCCAAGCCGATGAATCCTATGGTCTGCTTCATAGGCCTCCTCCCCCATCCGCCTCTGGGGCGGTTCAGCTCCGTACGGTCGTCAGGTTCAGCGATGCAGCGGGCCGAGGCGGCGCGGGCACGGCCGGCCGCTCAGCCAAGGGTGTAGCCCATGGCCGTCACCCACAGCAGCGACTCGCGGGTGGAGCCCAGCGGCTTGTACTCCAGCCCCACGTACCCCTCGTACCCGGCGTCGTCCAGCGCGCGCAGGATGGTGGTGAAGTTCAGCTCCCCCGTGCCGGGCTGGTGCCTCCCCGGCGGGTCGGCGATCTGCACATGGCCGATCTGCGGCAGCAGCGCCCGCAGCGTGGCGATGATGTTCCCCTCGGCGCGCTGCATGTGGTAGACGTCGTACTGCAGGCGGACGTTGGGTGCGCCCACCTCCTGCAGCAGGCGGACGGCCTCCGCGCTGCGGGTGAGGAAGGACCCCGGGAGATCCACGGGGTTCAGCGGCTCCACGGTGAGGGTCAGGCCCGCCTCCTCCAGCTTCCGCGCCGCCGCGCGCAGGTTGTCCACCAGGCAGGCCCACTGCTCCTGGTAGGGCACACCCTCGTCGCGCAGGCCCACCAGGCAGTTCAGCTGCCGGCAGTCCAGCCGGCGCGCGGCGTCCACGGCGCGGGCGATCCCCTCCCGGAACTCCTCGCGGCGGGCAGGATGGGCGGCAATCCCCCGGTCGCCTTTCGTCCGGTCGCCCAGCGGGACATTGAACAGCACCTGCCGCAGCCCCAATCGCCGCAGCTCCGCCGCGGCGGCCTCCAGGTCGTACTCGTAGGGGAAGAGAGGGTCGGCGGGCACGAAACCGGCCTCCACCGCGGTGAAGCCCGCGGCGCGCGCCTGGGCGAACCTCTCCATGAACGGCACCTCGGGGAACAGCATGTTCAGGTTGGCACAGAACCGGGGCATGCACTCACCTCACAGGCTCCTGACGTCTGCTTCCGCTCTCCCCGTCCTCCGGGAGCAGGTAGATGCCGGCGTCGCGGAACTGGAGGCGGACCTCCGCACCCGCGGGCAGGAGACCGCGTTCGGCCAGGGGCTCCACCACGCTCACCTCGCCCACCGGGGTCTCGATCAGGTACTCCAGGGTCATCCCCATGAAGGAGGCGGTGCGGACCCGGCCGGGCAGCCCCTCCCCGTCGGTGCGCAGGGCCACGGCCTCCGGCCGCACCACCACCGTCACAGGACCGGGAGCCACACCCTCCTGGCGGAAGGGGAAGGTGAGGGGACCCACGGTCACCCGCCCGTCGCTGTATCGCCCGGGCAGGAGGTTGGCCTCGCCGATGAAGTCGGCGACGAAGCGCGTGGCCGGCCGGATGTAGAGGTCGCGGGGTGTGCCCACCTGCTCCACCCGCCCCATGTTCATGACCACCACCACGTCCGAGAGAGCCAGGGCCTCGGCCTGGTCGTGGGTGACGTAGATGCTGGTGATCCCCAGCCGCTGCTGCAGCTCGCGGATCTCGGCGCGCACCCGCTTGCGCAGCTTGGCGTCCAGGTTGGACAGAGGCTCGTCGAAGAGGAGCACCCGCGGCTCCATGACCAGGGCTCGGGCCACGGCGATGCGTTGCTGCTGGCCTCCGGAGAGCTGCGCCGGGAAGCGCTGCTCCACGCCCGGGAGTCCCACCAGCTCCAGGGCCGCCCGCACCCGGGCGACGATCTGCTCCGGGGGGAGGCGCATGATGCGCAGCCCGTAGGCGATGTTCTCGAAGACGGTGAGGTGCGGAAAGAGGGCGTAGGACTGGAAGACCATGGTCACGCCGCGGCTGGCTGCGGGCAGGGGGGTGACGTCCTCGTCGCCGATGTAGACGCGGCCGGCGCTGGGGTGCTCCAGGCCGGCGATGATGCGCAGGGTGGTGGTCTTGCCGCAGCCCGAGGGTCCCAGCAGGGTGACCAGCTTCCCCGCGGGGATCTCCAGGGTGACGTCGTCCACCGCCACCACCGGACCGAAGTGCTTGCGCAGGCGTTCCAGGCGCACCGCCACCGCCGAGGCCGCGGGGCGCAGGAGTGGGGCCGGTCCGGGGTGCGTGCCGCTCACGTGGCCGCCACCTCGCGGGCCATGCGCGCGCCGAGCCGGCGGTTGATGGCGTACAGCGCCATGATCACCACGATCATGAAGAGGGTCAGCACCGTGGCCAGCACCGCCCCCCGCCCCTGGCTGCCGTACTCCACATAGGAGAGGATCTGCGCCGTGGCCAGACTGTACCGCGGGGTGATGAGGAAGATGATCTGGCTGATGGCGGTCATGCCGCGGACGAAGGCGAAGACCAGCCCCGAAAGCAGCGCCGACCAGGTGAGGGGAATCACGATGCGCCGCAGGGTGGTGGGGGAGGTGGCCCGCAGCATTGTGGAGGCCTCCTCCAGGGAGCGGTCGATCTGGTGGATGGCAGCGACCCCGGAGCGGATGGCCACCGGCATATTGCGGAAGATGAATGCCAGGATGATGATCATCCCCGTCCCCGTCAGCAGCAGCGCCCCCTGGTTGAAGGCGAGGATGTAACCGATGCCCATGACCGTCCCGGGAACTGCAAACGAGAGCATCGACCCGAACTCCAGGGCGCTGCGCCCGGGGAACTCCGCCCGCGTCACCAGGTAGCCGATGAGGAACCCAAGCGCGGTGGCGGGAAGGGCCGCCGCGGCCGACAGCCACGTGGAGGTCCAGAACACCCGCCACCCCGTCCCCCCGGGCAGGAGGATCTTGAGGTGCTCCAGGGTGAAGGTGTAGTCGAACCCCCAAAGCTTGGTCACGCTGCCCACGAAGACGGAGCCGTAGAGCGCCAGGATGAGCGCCACCCAAAGGACGAAGGCGCCCGTCACCGCGTAGTCCAGGGTCCGGGGCAGGGGGCGCGGCCGGCTGGCGGAGGGCCGCCCGGTAATGGTGACGTAGGAGCGGCGGCCGAGCCAGTAGCGCTGCAGGAGGAAGATGCTCAGGGTCATCATCAGCAGGACGACCCCGTAGACGGCGGCTTCGTTGGGGTTGTACCGCCCGATGATGGCGAAGAAGACTTCTGTGGCCAGGTAGGGCACCCCCCCGCCGATGATGATGGGGTTGCCGAAGTCGGCCAGGCTCTCGATGGCCACCAGGAGGAAGGCGTTGGCCACGCCCGGCCGGGCCAGCGGCCAGATGACCGTGCGCAGGACGTGCCAGCGGGACGCCCCCAGCGTCTCCGCCGCCTCCTCCAGGGCCACGTCCATCGCCTGCACCACTCCCTGCAGAACCAGGTAGGCGATGGGCGCAAACGCCAGGACCTGGGCCACGGCCACCCCCAGTGGACCGAAGAAGATGTTGGTGGAGATGCCCAGGACCTGATACGTGATGAAGCCTCTGCGGCCGAACAGGTAGATCATTGCCAGGCCCAGGACGAACGGGGGCGTGATGATCGGCAGGATGGAGAACGGCCCCAGGAGGCGGCGCGTCCACACCTGGGAGCGCTCGCCGAGGAGGGCGAAGAGGAAACCCAGGGCGGTGGCGATGACCCCCACTACCACCGCCAGCAGGACGCTGTTGCGGACGGCGCCGAAGCCGAGGTAGAGCGCGGCCAGGACGAAGACCCCCAGCCCGCACCCCCCCGCCCAGAGGAGCCGCCGCCACGGCGCGGTGCGCCACATGACCGCCGCCCCCAGCACGGCGGCCGCCAGGCCGGCCCCCAGCGCCGATGCCAGCTCGTTGCGCGGCGTGGCCGGGTTGTTCACCAGGAGGAAGTTCGGCGACCGGATGGTCTCCTTGACCACGGCCAGGGTGAGGTGGCCCTTGACGTACACGGCGGCCTTGAGCACCGACCACAGGGGGAAGAGGATGAAGACCAGGACGAAGAGGGCCACCCAGAGGATGCTGGCGGCGATGAAGGCATCGGTGCGCAGCATCCCCGAGAGGGCCATCCCCACCCCCAGCACGGCCAGGAAGCCCAGGATGCTGACCACGGCCCCCGCGCTGAACGGCTGTCCTGCCGCCAGGAGGTAACCGGTGGACAGGACCGCGCCCGCCGCACCGACCGCGACGGCCGCCCGGCCGCGTAGTGCATCGGGCCAGGGGAGGAGACCGACGACGGCGGCGGCCATCGCCAGGCCCATGGCCACCGCCAGCACGGGGGTGCGCGGCAGCAGGGCCGCCCCCGTGGTCTGGGAGAGGTAGACGAAGAGCTCACGGCCCTCCCGCGCCCAGGGGAGGAACAGCGCGCCCAGAAGGGTCAGCGCTCCCCAGGCCACCAGGGTGACGTTGGCCGGCCGGCGCAGCGCCGGCAGAGCAAGCACGCGGGCCATGGCCTCTCCGCGGGTGGGTGGCCGGCGCGCCTTGCTGCGCGCCGGCCACAGCTCTCACCCTACTTGGGCAGCGGGAAGATCTCCGTCGTCCACTTCTTCACCAGGCCGTCCCGCACCGCCTGGCTGCCGTACTTCAGGAAGTCGTACTTGATCACCTTGAAGTCCTGGAAGCGCGGCGCCACCCGCGGGATCGGGGTCTTGCTGTTGGACGGGATCTGGTAGGACTGCCCCTGCTCGGCCGCCAGCTTCTGCGCCTCCGGGGTCAGGGCCCATTCGATGAAGGTGATGGCATTGGCCCTGTTCCTGGTCGCCTTGACCAGGCTGAGGCCGCCGATCTCGTAGCCGGTGCCGTCTGACGGTGCGTTGTAGGTGATGGGGAAACCCTTCAGCACCTGGTCCACGGCGTCGTGGATGAAGGTGATCCCGATGGCCACCTCGCCGCGGCCGGCCAGCTGCCCCGGCGCCGCCCCGCTGCGCGTGTACTCGGCGACGTTGCGGTGAATCCGCTTCAGCAGCTCGAAGGCCTCTTGCTCACCGTAGATCTGGACGATGGTAGCGATCATGGTGTAGCCGGTCCCGGAGGTGTTGGGGTTGGGATAGGCGATGAGCCCCCTGTACCGCGGGTCGGCCAGGTCGCGCCAGGTCCGTGGCACCGGCAGGCCCTTCTCCTTCAGCAGCCGCTCGTTGAGGGCCCACCCCAGGATGCCGGCATACAGCGGGATGTACTTCCCGGCCACCGCCTCGCGGAACTCGGGACGCAGGTCGTCCCAGGCCTTGGGCTTGTAGAACTCGGTGAGGCCCGTCTCGTTGGCCACGATGTGCGGGTCGCCGGTGCCGCCGAACCACACATCAAAGGACGGGTTCTGCCCCTCGGCCCGCAGGCGCGCCAGCGCCTCCCCCGAGCTCAGCCGGACGAAGTCCACGCTGATGCCGGTGGCCTTGGGGAACTCCACCCGGACCGCATCGCACCACGCCGGGTTCGGGCTGCACAGCACCGTGACCTTGCCCGCCGGCGCGGCGCTGGCCCCGCCCAGAGAAACCAGCAGCAGCGCCAGCACCAGCCCAAGAATCTTCCTCATGAGATCCCCCTCCTCTCCTGCATGTCTGCCTGCAACGATCGCAGGTAGTTAACGGTCTGCCTCGCCGCCCCCACGGCGTCGGGGTACGGGAGGGTCTCTGCCGAGAGGTAGCCGTGGTAGTCCACCTCCCGCAGCACCTGCAGAATCCGCCGGAAGTCCAGGTGTCCCAGCCCCGGGGAGCGGCGGTTGCTGTCGGCGACGTGCACGTGGCGCAGGTGGCGGGCACAGCTGCGCAGGCTCTCCTCGATGGAGGCCTCCTCGATGTTCATGTGAAAGGTGTCAGCCAGCAGCCCCAGGCGGGGATGCCCGATGCGCTCGATCAGCGCCGCCGTCTCCTCCAGCGTGTTCAGCCAGTCACTCTCGTAGCGGTTCACCGGCTCCAGCACCACTCCCACCCCCGCCTCCCCCGCCGCCTC